>Ga0310694_10001542_pt1 | contig 25848 bp, 45 predicted proteins | sample 174DNAGHGhighgp2_FD_203884 | JGI IMG/M metagenome (GOLD analysis project Ga0310694, IMG submission 203884) | Sheep rumen microbial communities from Palmerston North, Manawatu-Wanganui, New Zealand - 1742 DNA GHGhigh gp2 (v2) (version 2) | ecosystem: Host-associated > Mammals > Digestive system...
GTCTATGTCTGTGGTCGCAAATTAGTACATATAGGGGGGCGTTTTCAGCAAAAAAATTATTTTTTTGTGATTACTTCGCCGTTATCACCGAACACATACCGTCTGCCTTTGCTGTGCGCTTTGTGTTCCTCCGCATGACAATCACGACAGAGCAGCACCAGGTTGTCAAAGCTCAGCGTGATCTCCGGGTTCTCGATGTTCACTGGATCCAGCTCGATCATGTGGTGCACTATCTCCCCCGGCTTGTATATCCCTTTACGCATACAGTTCTCGCATAGGTAGTGCTGCCGTTTTGCATATTCGTTCCGGCAATCCTGCCACGCCTTCGAACTGTAGAACTTTCTCGCGAATGGTTTCGCCATGTTTCCCTCCACGCAAAAGGGACGGATGCTCTCCGTCCCTATGCGCTGATATTTGGTTTGGGTACGTGGCGAGCCCAGGAGTTGCACCTGGGTCTTCTCATCTCGCCATGTTGCCGGATCTCTCCGGCTAAGGTGATCCATCTCGGTAGCTATTTGCTATCTTCTGACACTAGCATAATAACATACTTCGAACTATGATTTACTATGGAGTTGTGTTTCCGAGTAAATTATTTACATAGTCGAGCCCATCCCGGTGCAGCTCGTAGATATGAGACTCGGAATATCCGACGGCGTCTGCAACGTCCTTCCATTCCTTGAGTTGAACGTATCTCTCGTATAGTACGCTCCCCATGTCCCCCGGGACCTTCATAACCAATTTGAATATCTGTTGACGAATTTTGATAGCCGCAAATGCAGCCTCTAGTAATTCGTCCGCTTTATCTGCCAGTTTGATAGCTTGTTTCTCGACCTTCTTGTTGATTTCACCGGACCGAGGCAGACCGTCTCCTCCGAGACTGCTCCGAATGTTGTCTATGAGATCCAGCTCCTCGTCGTATTCCCTCTGTACTCTCTGCTCTTCTTTGACAGCGTTCTCGTATTGTTTTAAATATTGCTTTGCTGTATTCATAATATATCGCTCCCGTCGCTCTCCCAGTCGCTGCAGTCTGTTATGTCTAAGTCCTCTATATTGTGCTGGAACCAGATACTCTCCTCGCAAAAGCAAACCCATTCCCCGAAGTCCTTAAAACAATGATTACAATTCCAGCAGGTCATCTCCGGCTCGTCCTCTTCCAGATCTGTTTCCAGTACCAGATACATAAACGCTCCGAGGATGAAGGCCGGGATCGTCACGAATATCATCAATATCAATCCGATTTTGAATATCATACAATCGCCTCCTCGTTCATCGTTGCGCCCAGGACTCGCTCGTAATCCTCCGAGATCTGAAGCACCGGCAGCCCGCAACACGTCGCATAATGCAGCTCAAGCATCGCGCCCTTGCTCTTGTTCGACCCCGGCAGCATACAGATAAACTCGCACTCCTCCAGAAGCCGCAGCCCCCGATTGATGTAATCCCTATACTCGAACCCCTCGACTTCGCCCGGTTCGGTCGGACTGACCGGATCGAAACCCTTCGACGTCAGGAGCTTCGCCGCTCTCTCGAAATGCCTTGTGTATCCCTTTACGCCTGTGATCGGCCCGGCGATGTAGACTCGCTTGTTCCAGTTCCTCAGACGCTCCGCCATCTCTGCCTCGTATGTGTAATCTGGTTTCGTCATTTGTCCCTCCCTGCTACTAATAGAGCTAACGTCATCACTCCAAACCATGCTCCGACGATAAAGCCGATTATGAATCCAAGTATCATTCTTCCTCACCTCTCATATCTGAGCCACAATTTGGGCAGTAGTTGCTCATTTCATCGTTGCGCTTTTGGCAATTAGAGCATTTATACATTAATGGAATCGTATTCTTGCTTTCGTAAACAAGCCACTCCCCATGCGGTCTGCTAAACTTCTTTTTTGCCTTTTCCACTTTTTTCTGTATTGTTTCATGCCCTACTATTCCGTCAGCAACCGCACCGACTTCTTTTTGCTTTGCTTTTATATCCTTGCCCATCTTTTCCCCAGTCCAAGCCTTGTACGCTTCTTCTGATTCTGTGAACATTGGGATTGTTGGTTTTTCTCGTTTGCCGTAAGAACAATAATCAAAGTCACCCATTGGCGTATCCCATAATTCGCACATCATCATCGCACCGCCATCAGTTTTCCAATGTATGCACCCACAACAATTTACTATTCCATCATCACCCAATATCTTGAGTGCTTCTATTGCCATGTCTAATGCGACTATTTTGTTATCGTCTTTGCTCCAACATATCTTGGGTGAAGTTAAAAACAATTTTATCCTTTCAATATGCAGTATTGCTTCTTCCCTTGTCATTCTGTACCGCCTTTCCATTTCAATTCGTCCGTTGCCCAATGTCTGCACCAATTCGTGAAGCATTGAACATATCCAACATAGTGACCGTCAATCATACACTTACTTACTGATTCACTTGTTCTTCTGTTGCGGCAGTTGCAACATACTCTCTGCTTTCCAATCGGTGTTTTCTCAAAGTAATCGTTTTCGTGGCATACAACAATCATTCAACATCACCGCCTTTACGTTTAGGACACCAATACCATTCGCAACATTCTTGCGTTCTGTCGCACATACTTACACCATGGCTTTCCACAAAGTAACTTTTACACGCAAACGCCCGAAAGAAATGTCTTACGCAATATCCCATCTCTTTTACAAGGCGGATAAACTCATATATCATTCCTCTACCTCGCTTTCCTCTCTGCGTTCAAAATAAAACTGTACCTTACGTCCATGTGGCTCGAAAAAACCGTAATCAACGCCAACCTTGAATATGTATTGCCTCTCCATTAACTTTTCGGGGATTTTTTCAACCATACCCCTAAATGCTTCCAATGAATTGCCTCTCTTGTAGTGATTACATCTACGACATGACGGATTAAGATTTTCGATGCCGTCTGTCCCACCATGACATTTTGGAACAATGTGGTCTACTTGCATATCCTTGATGCTTATATCTTTTCCGCAATACGCACAATGTCCATCATACTTGTTATACACTTCCATACGATTACTCATTCTTCACCATCCTCTCTGCGTTCTACTGCATTACTGCAATAATCATCGCCATATACCTTGTGACCGAAATACACACAGAACATGTGCGTTATATCGTCCTCTGCATGGTAGCAATCCTTGCATCTGACTACCTCTACGGATTCGGCTGATGGGAGAAAGCCTATTTTTGTTCTTAATATCGCCCATTGTGGAGAATCTGCATCTATGGCATCATCTATTGCGTCTATCGCATCTTCTCGCTTTATTAGTGTCATTGTTTACTCCTTATCCGCTGGCGAACGCACCGTTCAGCCTCGCCCGCATATCAGCTACCTTCGCCCGCTGCTCCTCCTCAGTTAGCGGGTCCTCTACGATTATCGGTTTGACTGGCTCGATTTTTCGTCGCTTCGGCCAGCCGGCGTTCTTCGCCCATCGCACACAGAGCCCGTAATGGTCCGGTACGTGGTTCTTCGCGTTGTGGATCCAGTCGCTGACCTCGTCGATCAGAGCCCCGGACCGCTCGAATTTGTCCATCAGCTCCTGCCGTTGTTCGTCAGTCAGCTCGACGTTATTGTGCTCCCCGAAAAATGAAAGATCTGAATCTGCTGAGTGAATGGCCGCATCGGCCTCATTATCATTTTCATTTTCATTTTCATTTTCATTATCATTTTCATTATCATTTTCATTATCATTAGGGTTTTTAAAAGAACCATTCGCTTTTTTCGGTTTTTTGTCGTCCTTTTTAGGCCGTCCGCCCTTCTTGCCGTTCACCCTGTTCTTCTTGCAGCGTTCCTCGTATTTCTTGTCGTCGATGTCCTTCTGGAGTGCAATAAAGGCGTACGCAAGTGACAGCATCTGATCGTCACCGAAGTCAGGCTCTTTCCCCATCGTCAGCGTGAACATGAGCTTTCCGAATTGTTCGTCTGTCAAAAAATCCGCACATATCTCGACGTGCTTGTCATATATTACTGTTGACTCCTTCTTAGCCATTATTTGCCCCCTCATAAAGTATTTTTAGTATCATTCGACCCGTTGACCTTTTATCGCAAAACTCGACTCTCAGAGGGTATTTTGAGGCCCAGGAGACCAGCACGCGGTACACCTTCTCCCCCCGGACCATCGTATGAGGAGACGACCAGCGAATCAGATCCGAGATCTCCCGGACCTGAATCCACTCGTCGCGATCTTTGTATCTGTTCTGTTCTACCAGTATCACCAACTCCGATCCGGTTTCCTTGACACGCTCCAGTTCTCTCCGGAACCGTTCGTGCTCAACTGTGCAGTTCTTTGCCAGTTCCGCAATGTTCTGTTTGCGGTCGATAACAAGCTGCGGCCGGCTGTAATCCATGTAATCGCCGAAAAGCAGCTTGCTGACTTCGTACTGGATGTTCTCAGCCTCGAAATGCTGCAGGATCTTGCTGATTGCCTTCGGTTTCTCGCGTGAGTCTACGATAATAAATTTACGGTCTACCATTATCAGCCTCCGCAATTCTGCACCTAATCTCGAGGTTCGCGAGCTGTTTTCTGAGCCTCCGATTGTCCGCGGTGAGCTTCTGATTGTCAGCCAGAAGTTCCTCGTATGCCTCCCGTAGCTCTACGTATTCCTTGTAATTGAAGCAAATCGGTTTCGTCAGCATTTGTATCCCTCCTGGCGCATATACTTCCGGACCGTCGGAGCTGAGACTCCCATCTCGTCGGCTATCTTCGGAACGGACCAGCCGGCTTGCAGCAGTGCGTTCATTTTACCGACGTCGAATGGCTTGCGGCCGCTACTCTTCTGTTCCTTCTTGTTTTTTTCTGCTTTAGCGTTCCCATCAGTCTGCGCCGTTTCGTTCGTCAGAGGCTTATTTTGTGGCTCCTGCGCGGTCGTATCGTCGCACAGTCCTATTGCAACGTCGAGCATATATGCCAGTGCCGCCTTGAGGAGTTCGTCCTTCTTCGATGCCGTCTGGATTTTGTCCAGAATATCAGCTGCTGCATTAATTACGTCCTTCATTAGTTACCTCCTAGAATGGAATATCATCGTCGTCTTCTGGTGTGTCTGGAATGGTTCCGCTGCTTGCCGGAGTGGTTGCAGCTCCACCGGAACTATTCCTGCAGAAGTCGAATCCGTCGGCAATCAGTTCCCAGTATTTGCGCTTGTTGCCGTCCTTTTCGACCGTATCGACTTGCATACGGCCCCAGACGATAATCTCCGAGCCCTTACTGAACCATTTGTCGATTACGTCGGCTATCGGGCCGAACATGGTTACGTCGAACCAGTCGGTCTCGTCTCCGAAGTCTCGGCTGCATCCGACGGAGAATTTGACCAGTTTGCGTGTCTTCCCGTCTCGCTGGAACTCTTTTAGCTCCGGATCTCGTCCGAGGTTGCCGTGAATTGTTATGTGATTTAGCATTTATACTCCTCCATATATAAAGCGGGGCGGAATGAAAAACGTCGCGAATGACCCTTGCAGTAGTTAATGATTAAATATGTTTATAGGAGCTCCGCCCCGCCTTATTACTGAATCGGCTCGTTTCGCGTTTACTTCATCTACGGACGGCGCATTTATAAAATAGTGTGGTGCGTATACGTTTGTTGTTTCTCTGAATTAATTGATTGATACGCCGCCCGCAGTCTGAACCTATTTAAGTGCTGCAGCTATCCCGTCACGAACTGCCGATGTTACGCTGTGCAGCAGATTGTTCCACTGATCCTGCGTTATTGTTATGGTCAGTTCGATTGTCTGCTTCGGCTGCTTTTGCTTGTATTCGGCGGTATCTACTTCGTCCGCGATTTCGTCCGGATCTACGCCGAGAAACCATGCGAGCTTTTCAACGTGCTGCCATTCGACAAGTGTCGACCTTGACTTATTTGTCCTATTAGCCAGCCAGTTTTCGTCCTGGCCTTCAGTCATGTATCTTGATACGCTTTTATATGACTGTCCGAGTCTTTTAATCTGCTCTGAAATAGGCTCATTTAACAGTCTGTATTTTGTTGTCTCCATCAAATTACCTCCTCCATACTATTTACTTGGTAGCTCGTGGCATTTTCATGATCTCCATTGATCCCGATTTTGTAAGTGCGAATACTTCTGTTCCCTTCGATATAACGTCTAATAACACCAATGTTTTGATAAACAGCGAGCATTGCATCGTGATAATGGTACCACTCTCCTCTTACATGAGAATCTTTGCAGATGGTATGGACCAAACGCTCGACGCGCTCTCCAATGGAACAATAATATGAATGCACATATATTTTTATATACATGGGGCAATGTAATACATGCGCGTTTGCCGTTTGCATATGCTCAATGCGATTGCCGATTCCTTTCGTAGTGCGCCCAATTTTTACGAATTCTCCAGCCTTTATGAAATAAACGTACTCGATTGGTGCTGTATATCCCATCACTACACCACCTCAATACGATCCGGCACTTCCTCATACAACTGGTGCAAATCTATTTGTTTTTTCGCCTTTTCTTCAGTAAAGAAGATAAACATATCGATAACATCCCAGTCGTCGCGTTTTATGGTTCCGTTCGCCTTGTATTCTTTTGCAATGCGAGTTACTTCTTCCTCCACGTAGTTAATAGCAATACTTAAAGAGTCACCCATCACTTTGCCTCCTCTATCTCATAAACTTCCGGTTCTGTTATAACCTTCGTCTTCTTGCAGTAATCGCACTCCTCGCATCGGATCGGCTCGACCTGCCCCGTCTTGATGAGGTCGAACCTCTCGATTTTCGCCTCTACCATTCCTAGAGCCGCGTCGAGTATATGCTGCGGAATCTCGATGATCTTGACGTCCGGAATCTTCTCTTTTGTGACCGCTACGAGAAAAAACGGTAACTGCTTACCGGTTACGAGCTCGACGACCTTCTGGTAGACTGCACCTTGCACGTCGTAGCCCCAGTATTCAATCCATGAGCGCCGTCCGTATCCTTTGTCCCAGATACTCTCGAAGTCACGAACGACCTTCAGATCTACGATGCGGCTGCCGTTGTAGACGTCCATTTTGACCTTCCACGGCAGGCCGAACATATCTGCAGTCATAACGACCTGCTTCTCTCCGTCCGTCAGATAGTCCATCATGAGCGGCTGCCTTGTAACCGTGTCGATTATCTCGTCGGCGTGTTTGAATTTCGCCAGCAGTCCTCCGCCTCGTTTGCTGAACATCTGATCCATGTGCCTCTCGACGAACTGGTTCAGCTCCCCGGAGAAGTACGCGTCGACGTAGCTCCCGATCAGAAGCGCATCGGTCTCTTCCCGGACGTATTCGTGCCGGGCTTCAGCGAGACCGAGTGCCTCGCATCGGTTAAAAGTCTTAAATTGTGATACGCTCCAGTATTTGCTCATTGTCTCTGGGGCGAAGTAGTTCTCTTTGTTTACCATGTAATCAGCCCCTTCTCCATCTTGAGAATTATGCAAAGTGCGAGCGCAGCCTCCTCGTAGTATTTGATGAGCTCTGGTGGCATTTCCCTTGTGTTCGTCTGATTTATGGCGCTGTGCCACTCTTCGAAGAACTTCTCGGTCACTGCGAACCTTTCGGCAGCTGCTCTTTTATCTGGGCCGAGCGTCTTGATAAATAACGGATTGTTGTTTTGTACTCCGAGTATTTCCCGGACATTAATGTTGTTGTTCATCTGTACCCTCCTCATTCAGCAAGCGAGCATATTCCTCCGCCTTGCTTTTATCGTCGATGTATCCGCCTCGATATTGACGGTTTCCGCTATGATCTACCTCGTCGATGTCGCGGATCCGGTAGACGGCGTACCACATTTTCCCGCCGACCGGGTTCGCTGTAACTCTCCATTCACTCGGTTTCCTGCACTCCATCGCTTACCTCCGTTTCTTCGCTCCCTGCGATTTGCGCGCACTCGTAACAGAGATGCCGACCGTATTTGGTCAATGCTCTGTTTGCGATAACCTTCGCCTTGTACTTGCCGAAGTCCTTTATAACCTTGCCACAATCGGCGCAAATGTATTCATCCGTCTTCGGTGGATAGTCTCGGATCCTGAGCGCATCGGTCGTTCCGCCGAATGCTGTGACCTTTGTCGTATAGATCGCGACCTTCTTACCTTCCCAGTCCTCGACGTTGTTCGAATGGTAAGCGGCTGCAATCGCCTTGCCGTTGGTTACGTTGCAGACCATCGGCTTATAATCCTCTACGAAGTGCAGCGTCATTTTCATCTCACCGCCGCGTTCGTTCTTCACTTCATCCCTGGCTACATGGTCGATCGTGAGGATCAGATCCTCGCCGGCCGGTACGTCCCAGGAGCCGAGGAATGATTTATCCATGAACTTCCGGAAGTCCCCATGCAGTCTCTTACTCATCGTCCGCCTCCTTCTTTACCAGCACGTACACGCCGTAGCGTTTGCCGTTCTCGCTTCTCCTGTAAACTGTTCGTATATCCTTGCCGTCCTTCCGGAGCTCCTCGATCCGCTTCGGGAGGCTCATGATGTTCAGCTCTGTGACCGCCATTCTGACAGTTAGATCTCCGTGTTCTTGCAGCCAATTCATAACGGCCGCCTTCTGTTTCATCTTGTTCATTCTGCCGCCTCCTTTTCGTCTTCCGGCCATCCGCGGAAGAATGTGCCAAATGCTCCGTTATCGTATACCTCTTTGACCACTTCCTTGAGGATCGCACCGAGGCTGTTGCAGTTGACATTGATTTTGACGGTATATCCGCCCTTGAAGATGATGGTGACGACTTCATTATGGCCATCCTTTGTGTATTCGCAGACAGCAACATCGCTGCGGCAGTCCGCCTTGAGGAGAGCCTCTATCATCTGTGTAAATTCTTTCTTGTTCTCCATCTCGCACCCTCCTACATTCCATACATCAGTGCCAGCCCAACGAAGAGGACCAACCCGCTCAGTCCGTATCTTGCATAGTCCGCAATACTGCCTTCTCTTACTCTGTATCTCTTAGACATATCTGCACCTCCCCGTTATTCAGCATCTGATAAAGTTTGTCGCACGCCCTGGAGCACTTCGACGTTCTGCCGTGTTCCGTTAAAGGACAGCCGCCCCATTTCGCTCTCAAGTCGATAGATCCGTCCGCCTTGATACTCGGACAGAAGTACGGACAATCTCCGCAAGTCAGTCTGACGCCTTGAGCCTCGTATTCTTCTGCGAGACACTCTGGGATGTTCTTGCGCTCCTCGTAACGGATCCGCGCGATCATTCCCTCAAATGTCACCGTCGGGTTCTTATCAGCCAGCTCGACTAATTTAGCATTGAGCAATTCGGTGAGAGTCTGGGCCGAGTCTGCTGCGACGATGGCGTACTGTTGATAGCTCTTGCTAATCATAAAAAAATCACCTCCGATTCATTATCTAGGTGATTCGTTTATATCTTATTTACTTGTTTTTAGGGCTCCCCTTCTCGATTTTTCAAATATGCCCGACTTTATGATTATCGGAATACTTGTCCGTAGGTGCGCCCAGGTTAGAATTGCTCCTAACCTTCCCGTCAGATATTTAATTCGAATCACCTTGTCAATTATATTACTCCTCCACTGGTGGCTTGTCAATCAAATATTTGTTATAATGCTCCCGGAGGTGATCTAAATGTCTAAATGTATCAGATGCGGCAGTTCTTTCCTTACCCGCCGCAAAGTCAAATTAAAAGACGCAGAAATCTGCGGAAAGTGTTTTAAGGAGCTTGGCTTCGGCAAAAGCGACCTACTGATTGCAGCCATTTATCCGTATGAGGCAATAAAAGACGGCAAGACGGCGTATTATGCGAACAAGCGAAAAAAGGCGCTCAGAGACGAAGCTGTGGCCTCTGCCACGATAACTATAACCGGAGCCGGTCGCGAACGTGACCTCGTTTGCACCGAAGAAGAACGCATGGTCTTCGAAGAATTGGAGCTGATCTGCGCCGATCTGGAGCTCCCGGAGCCTCTTCGGCTTGTCCGTGTTTCGGATAACTATGTATCTGCTAAAATTGGCGACTGGGATCTCGCAAGGTTCAAATACACAAATAGAGCCAAGTGGATCGTGCTCCCTATCGTCGAATCTGGAGCCCAGAAGCATCCGATCGAGTCGCCCGGAGATGTTGCATCCTTCGCGGATCAGCTGAAGGCGTCTGTCGAGCATATCAAAAAATACTCATAAAAAAAGAGACCGGATTGCTCCGGCCTCTCAAAAACGCGCCTCAAGGTGGAGGATAAATCTAATGAACAGACGAATTATTATGTTTCATTCTTTATCATGGCGCGTTTTTTGTTGTGTTTTTACTCCATATCGAACCAGTCCGGCTCAGCTACACCCGATTCTCCGAGCCATTTGTTAAAAATCGACGTCATGTACCAGTTGCCCTTTAGGTCCTTGAAATAGTGCTCCGCGAGTCTCAGAATCTCCGTTTGTTCCGTTGGTCTCAAAAGTATCAGCAAAAGCAGCTGTGTCCTGAGACCGTCGCGTTCCAATACGAGGAGCCGTTTGTTGAAACTCTCAGCGTCATTGTCCTCGGCTCGTTCCTTCTTCCTGTCGTGCCGTTCCATGAGGAACTTGACGAACAAGATCAGGTTGCCGCCTCCTAGTAATCCAAGTACGATATTTTCCGTCATTGTGCTCCCCTCGCTTTATTACTTATAAGTCTTAGCCTTTGCGATTGTCTTAGGACCAACGACTCCATCGTCAACGAGTCCATGATCGCGCTGGAAGTCTTTCGTTGCTTCTTTGGTCAGCGCTCCGAACTTGCCGTCTGGTTTCAGTCCGTAGCCCTCGTACCAATTGAGGAACTTCTGCCAGTTCTCGACTCTCTCGCCTTCACTGCCTTTTTTCAGTGTAGGTTTCGGAATGGCCCCGGAGTATTTGCGGTTCGGATCGTACTGCTTCTCGCTTGTCTTGATGCAGACCCATACCTGGCGAACGTCTCCGCGCATGGATTTCTCATAGCACCACCATCTGTCGTGTTTACGTCCTCCGGAGTCCTTCAGATAGAAATAGTGCTTCCCGTTCTGAATCTTGTAGTCAGTAAATGCGATGTAATGGCCTCCGGTAGTCCAAACTGTTCCGTCCGGTCCTCTGCTGGATCCAAATAAAATAACGCCCCTCTTAATTGGCGCGTTTTTTAATGCCTTGAAAATGTCGGACATATTGTCTTTTGTTCTCCAATGGACCGCATACCCGTAATGCGTCAGCCCCTTAGAGATGCCGGCCCATGTAGTACCGTGCCCTTTGGTTGCGAACTGGACCATGTACTTCCGGACGTCTGCCGGTGTGTAGTTCTGATACTTCGCGAGCTCAATAGCGCAATGTGTCACACTGCAACACCCGCAGCCGTTTGATGCGAATCGGTACGCCTTCGTCGGGTACGGAAGATTGCCCCATCGCGAATCCGCTTGTCTATAAATCTTCGGGTTCATTCTTGAGCACCTCCTCGTCCGTGTAGAACGCCTCACCGTTGACGCCCTTCTGTTCTGCTTTCTTTGCTCTCAGCTCGCCAGTCGCCTCGCAGTTTTCCTCGGAAGTCGGCATATTGTAATACCAGCCTAGAACCGTGAAGAACGCAAGAACAAAGGCAACAATGCACTCCTGCGTGATTTCCTTCGCCATGACCGCCCTTACAAGGTTAATTGCTGTCATGACAAAGACCCCAATAGAGATTGCGAACTCCCTTTTGTTCTGGATCAGATATTTCATTTATTCCTCGCCTCCCTCCACGGATGGTTCTGGCGTCTCCTCTGGAACGGCATCGTGCTTGTAGCACTGGTGCATGAGAGGAGTACCGTCGGATGCGAACATGATCGCCGCGTGTTCGGCTTTGTCCGACACGGCTGCGTCTGACAGAATGGCGTGGTACTTGGACTCGCCCTTCAGTCTCGCCTTGTCTGCGTTTTCGTCAAACGCCCAAAATACGTTGTGTTCCAGCTCGCCGTTAGCGTTTCTTTTAATCTCAACTACATAATACTGATACATTTTTCCCTCCTATACGAGTGCATAAAGTGAATTAATTTGTTCTGTGATGGATGTTTCGGTGCAGTTCGTTCCAGGTACGATTGTTTCGCCCCGTGCTATCGTCGCGGTCGCCTTGAATACTCTGTCCCCAATGCTGAAGACAGCCCCGTTTGGTATTGCGGTGTCAGCGATGTAATCGTCTTCCGTCGTGCCGATTAACTTGCCGATGTATAACTGAACGTCTGCCTTATATGTGACTTCTACTTCCCCCGCATCACTCCATACATTGTTCTGACCTACGAGTGTTTGTATCTGCTGTGGTGTGAGTTGGTAGGTCTGTGGGGTGGCGAGGTAATGGTACAGTTGTACAGGTGTTCCATTTGCCACTTGTTCGTCCAAATATGCCTTCCATTGTGCAGATGTTGTGCTTGGTGTAAGGCAGAACTCTAAATTATAAGCATTTTGACTGTAGTTCCGCATTTGACCTGCTTCTATCTGCGCCCAAATGTCAGATGCTCGGTTAAAGTGTGACGAAAAATAATCCCTTATATGCCCTGACACTTTTATGTCAGCAATAGTGCAACGATGTATATATGCGCCACCTTGTGTGTATGTATTCCATGTCAGGTCACTTGTAAGTGTTGTAATATCATGCGTCACCGTCAGCAACCCACTAACAACATCAAGTGTGCCGCCGTATACTGTTCTGCCAAGTGCGGTTGTGTAATCTTCCGATACTGTTGGGTCATCTGCGTCATCTGCTACTATGACTGTCACCTCTGTGTGTCCGCTTATTGGGCAAATGTTTTCGTATGGTTCGTAACTCGTAGCCGTTGAGCCTAATTCAACTTGCATCGTGTTGACATGAGCCGTATCAGGTCCAACAGACACACGAAAATATGCAGAATTGGCTGGAACTGTTATTGTCCGTTGGGAATTTCCATCGTATGCAGTTCCACTAATAAATGATTTGGAAGAATCATAAAAACATATAGACGGAGTTGATACACCGCTTAACCCACTAATTGTTATTGTTCCCCCGCCTGTAATTGGCGTATACTCTGTTACAAACCAAGTTCCTGAGCCTGGCGTTGTGGGGTTTCCTAAATAATTAAGGTATTTCCCCGTAATATAACCATTGTTTGTATCAGTCCCAACAATGTTTAGTTTATTCTTCCCTGCACCACCAACCCACGGAGCATCGTATCCGTTCAGGTCTTGGATGGGGTCAATGGTAACCTTGAGAGACTGCATCGGAATAACCGCTTGCCCGTCTGGGAACGATGCGATTTCTCCGCTCGCCGTTTCGGTTGGGAGAAGTGCGGAAAGTTCGTCCAGTGTTACCTCTCCGTCCGTAACCTCGAAGGTCGTTGTGTTTCCGTCGGTGAATGTAATCGTGTACGTCTTGACCGCTCCGGACGTGCCGGTCAGTTCAATTGATTCGATTCCGTTGCCGGTATCTCCCTTGTCTCCTTTAGGGCCCTGCGGACCAGTTGGACCAGTCGGACCAGTCGGTCCCTGCGGCCCGATTGGACCGATTGGACCTTGCGGACCGGTCGGACCCGTTTCGCCCTTTTCGCCTCGAATCGGTCCGACGGTGTCCACGGTTCCGTCCGAATAGTGAAACGTCAGCGTGTAATCCGGATTTAACTCAACACTGTCGACGTCTTTGATCTTGTCGACCTCATCCTTTACGATCTCCACGAACTGCTCGAACTGATCCGGCGTGATCTCTGCCGTCTCAGTCCCGCAGATTCGGGCGTTCGCATCAATTACGAGCGCAACGACCGGGTACGTCGTGAGCCGGTCCGTCAGAACTTCCCCGTCCGTTATGCTGCCGACCAGGTTGACTTTGACCTTCCCGGTCCTTTTCAGCACCTCATGTGGCAGAAGACAACGACCGTCACTGTCCAGAACCGTACTGATGCACGAAAAATCAGTATGCCAGACGGCCCGAACTGCAGCAAATCCGGTCCAGTTGTCTCCCAAATCGAAGAACGCCTCGATGAAATTGACCGTATTAGATGCGAAGTTCTTTTCCCCGGTCTTCGTCAGCGTCTGACCGTTAGCACTAAAATATAATTTTGCTGTTTCCATTTGCTCCCCCCTCTATTATCCAAGATCCAAGTAGTTGTTATTGACGTATAACACATTGAGCGCGATCGAATCCGTTATCGCTGACGACGAGCTGTTTCTGACATACCCAATCAGCCTCCGCCCGTATTCTTTCGGGGATAGCATTACAGACAAAATAAGCATTGATTGTGCCGACGGCGACGATGTCATGATTCCGACCGGCGTAAAGCCCTCAATTTCGTCGACCTGAATGTTAAGCGAATATATCCACGTTGTGCCGTTTGCCGCGTACGACCTAGACGGAATGGTAAACACGCGAACAGCTATTACTTTCTCGGCTTTTGGCGCAAGATCGTCGTATTTTATCAACTGGCTGAGTCCTTCGCTTGATACCATTCTCAGATAGTCCGCGGATTCGATACTGTCCGCGACTGGTAGTTCTTTTTCCTTAATATTTGCCATTATATGATTCCTTTCCGATACGTTATTTCGGCGATCATTCCGCCCTTTTCGTGCGTCAGCGTTATCGTTTCGACTGTGCAGTCATACGACGGCGAACTCTCTATTGTGTTGCCGTTCTCGTCCGTGAGTTCGAAATCGTCCTCGTTAGCCAAAACATACTCGCGGCCAACGAGTGTAAACACGTCACGCGGTTGCATCCTAGGGTCACCCTTCCAAGTGAATGACCCGAATTCTCTCGGTCTTTTGGCAATTGACTCTAGACCGTAATCCGGAAGGACCCGTATTTCGTCGTCCGAATACCAGCTTTTCGCCTTTATATGGCCGTTCCAAATATAATCTTCTGGAGCTACAACAATTCCCGTATTTCCGTTGTCGATAATGTACTCCTGCTCGTTGGTTGTAACAAAATACGTCCCTCTACTCGTTGCGGATGTTTCTGTATCTGTTGCCGTAACTCCTCCCGCGCTTACCCAGTCAGCCCAACTTTGAGCAGGCGTATCGCCGTCATGGTTTGGAGTGTTCCATACTGCAGCCAAATCGTAAAACGAGTATTTCCCGATCAGCCAGTCGCTGTCGACGAGATTGGGGTCAAGTAACCATTGGCCGTAATAATAATTAGCTCGCTGATCGTAGTGATTTGTCCACGCATCTGATCCATAAGGTCGAGCCTTTTCTGGCCAGTCTCGTTTCCAGTCTATTTCCCAGATATTTTGAACGCCCGCGTACTCCGGATTGTTTTCTATCCGAATCCCTACGGCACAAGAGTCAACAAATCCAGAATATTCTAGAGCCATTCCTTTTTGCTTGAATATTGTCGCATTTACAAAGTCCATGCCCTGGATGTTTTCTGCATTGACGTGTACGACGTCTCGGACCTTAAAACGGTATTCTGATACTTTCCGCTCCCTTTTTTTGACGATGTTTGCACAATCTTCTTCGTAAATTGTATATTGGGACGTTGGCTTTTCAACTGATATTCTGGGGCGACCCGCATCAACGTACGTCAGCCAAAAAGCATTACCGAATGGCGAGTTTTCGTTGAGGAAGCCTTCCGGGAATTCCTGATGGCACAAATTCATTAGCTTCGCGATCATTTCACGCCGGGTCGAGCTCTCTATTATTGAATTCACCGCGCCACCTTCTGGTCTCTGGCTATAATGCCCGTCAACTATCTGTACGAGTGACGGCGACATCATAGCAAATGGTCTGGTGATCATGTGTCGAAGGTTAATACTGTTATTAACTGGTGATCGAGTTGCTTCACCGTCTAATATATCCCAAAAAACAGAATACAAATAACCAAATCCGCCATAATACGATTGGTTGTATACATTCTCGTTCCATTGCTGGCCCAAATATATCGGAGACAGCGTCCCGTCCAGCTTATTGACTTGATCGACGGCGTGAACGTATAAAATCCCATTTTCCCATCGAATCGGCTCGTCTGTGTAAAAATACCTAGTCTGCGACATATTGCCCGTATACCCAGCAGAATACGAAACTTCCGCTCCTAGATCTGCGTCGGCGACTTTGTTGGACATATCGTCCGCACTGTATATCTGCAATTCGATTTCCGATTCCGGAAGCGTTGGAGCAACGTCGGACAAATCAGCGCGAAGCGAAACAACGCAAGAGACAATGTCCTTCGTTTGGAAGATCAAAGGGTTCTGGCCTGAGCCAAGCCCAATCGTAATTGATATGCGTAACTTTTGGCGGATGTTTTTCGCGTTTTCTTCGTCTATTGTAGCCATTAGTTATGTGCCTCCGTAAACTGCAGCTGCAACGATATATTCTTCCACGACTTAACGCCGAACGGATCCGTATAGAGCGACGCCTGAGACGAGAGGACCATCGGCCGGACCTTCTCGGTTACGGTCGTCCCGGACTCGTTCGAGAACGCCATGTTTACCTCGGTACCGCTCAGATCGAGCAGATACTCGAGCTGATTCTGCGGCAGATTGTCCCAGGAGACCGTCAGATCGCCGTACCTCCAGCCGACGACGTCCGCACATCTTTTGCCGGTACAAGTTTCGTACTCTCCGGCGTATATAAATTCGCGCTGGAGTGTAAAATCGTTCCCACGGAATATCTCGTTGCCGTCTATCGATATTGTGTTGAATGTCCAAATCATAATTGTTTATCCTAAAATCTTTTTGTACTGATCGTAAATTCTAACGGTCTCCTCGCCCATCTTTGCGCCGTTCGGGTACAAGTAAATCGGAATTGTGATTACCTGCTCGCCAGACCCTGCGAGTCGCATTCCCATAGTGACGCCGTTGACGATGTTGTCCGCCATTGTTCCGAGCATAACCTGGAGCTTCTCGATCGGCAGGACCGCCTCCGGACCCGCCTCGCCGACGCCGATAACACTCGGACTGTTGAAGATACCGCCCTGCGCGTACCAGTCGATTCCAAGTCGAGGAATTGAGCCCTTGAGCAAATCGCCTAACTGCCATCCCTTCGGTCTAATCGCGAAGTGCGGGAGCTTGATATGCGGAAGCGATACCTTGAAATGGAAGAAGCTCTTTATTTTATTAATCATTTTGCGGACGAAGTCGACCGCCGTCCGGATCGGTGCCATGATCGCGTTTTTTATACCATTGAACGCCTGGACCGTCTTGTTCTTGATCGTCGTCCAAATATTGACCATGAAATCCCTGAACGCGCCGAGCTTTGCCTTGATAGTGTCCCAATTCTTATATAACAGCACACCAATAGCGATCAGAGCCGCAATAATGCCGATAACGATACCGACTGGCCCCAAAAGCGTAGTAAACGATACACCAAGCGTTGCCATCAGACTCATGATTGCGCTGATACCCGTTGCGATCTTACCCAGGATGATTAGCAGCGGAGCGATCCCTGCGACGAGTGCTCCAATAACACCGACTACCGTCAGTATCCGAGGATCAAGCTCGCTCAGCCATTTGGAAAGTTTTCCGACCAATTCGACGACCTTCTCGAGAGCCGGTGCGAGATATTCTGCAAGCTGAGCCCCTACGATTGCGAGCGACGTCTGGCCGAGGACCTTCATCATATCCAGCTGATCGTTGAACTCGTTCGCCTTGTCGAGCGTCTCCTGGTCTACAAAATCAAGGCCGTATTTCGCCAGCGTGTCAGATACGTTTTTGTATGTTTCGCCCTGGTCCTCAATTAACGGGTTCAGTTCTGCTGCAGATTTTCCCATTAACTGCATCGCCAGAGCGTCTCGTTCCGTCTCGTTCTTCATGCCGCCAAGTGCTGCGATGACGTCCTGGAACACTTCGTCGCTGCTGCGTAATGATCCGTCTGCGTTTTTGATGTTGACCCCGAGTTTCGCAAATGCCTCAGCTTGCGTTTTGGATCCGTTAGCCGCTGCATTGATATTCTTAGTTAAAAACTTATGCGACTTTGCGATGGCTTCGACCGATACGTCCACCAGATCAGCGCTCGCTGCATACTTCTGCAGCTCCTTTGTGTTGATGCCGGTGACCTTCGAGAGTGTGTTCAGATCGTCAGCGGCGACTCCAGACTTGTACGCCAGAGCTCCGATTCCTGCAGCCGTAGCCGCTCCCGCAGCAGATAATGGCATAAGTGCTTGACCCGCTGACTCCATATTGCTGCCGAGCTGTTTCATTTGTTCAGATGCTGCCCGGAGGTTGACGTTTCCGACCTTCTTCAGCTGAGCTTCGAAGTTCTTTGCTTTGCTCTCCGTTTCGATGATTTCACGCTGCAGCTCTCGGTATTCCTTCGAGTTCTTATCGACTCCGGTCGCATCCATCTCGTTCTGCGCTCTTTTCAGTAAATCGAGCTTCTCTTTTGTCTCGTTTACCTTCTGAGTCAGCAACTGTTGTTTTTGCCTCCATAGGTCGACGTTCGTCGGATTGAATTTAAGAGCTTTGTCGACCTGGCGCAGTTCTTTATCGATGCTCCTGGTCTCGTTGTTTACTTGCCGGAGCGCCTTGTCGAGCTTCGTTGTGTCGCCCCGGAACTCTATAGTGATCCCTTTGATGTTTCCGGCCATTTCATTTGTCCTTTATCCCAAAAAAGAATTAATGTCGTTTTGTGTTGCCTTGCGCTTGGTCCCGCGTTTTTCCTCTATTTTCGCCCTCTTTTGTGACTCTTCCTGCCTCTCGTTATATGAAATGCACAAGTCTACAAGCTGACCGACTTGCATCCGGCGAATATCTGTCATCGTGAGGCCACGTTCCAATGAAGCAAGGATTATTTCGTCGATTGTAACGGCTGGAGTTTCTTCAGATTCTCTTTTACTGTCTCCAGCCTTTTCAAGTTTTTTGACGACGTGAACCCGGTAATAACAAGCTCGTACACTTCCGGAACGATAACGTCCAGCGGGAATGAATCGAACTGTCTGATCCATCTCTTCGGCTCGGGAATATCTTCGTCCGCGCATTTTGCGAGCGCCCAGGTGACGCCGATAATCACATCGTTAAATTCGACCTGGAACATCGGCACGAGGATCTCCATTGTTCTCCCCTCTACGGCCTCCGCCAGATCTTGGACACTTATGTCCATGTCTGTTTTGTTTTCGAGTACAGATGCCAGACCCTCGGCTGCAGAAGCAATAACCGGGAGCAACGTCGGGAGAATGTCCCGTCCAAACTGGTCCTTGTACTCCATACACCAGGCGGCATTGTTGTTCAGTCTTACGTCAATGTCGCCTATTTTGATTGTCTTTTCCATGATTTATCCTCCATTTATACGCCAAAAAGGCGGAGCATTTGCCCCGCCTCAGTGTCTCTTTGTTCTTACTCTCCTTACGGAGCCAGAGCCGGAGCTGTCGGAGCCGTGAACAGAGTATCATAGCCATCATCGCCCGGCTTGAATGATGCAACTGTTACGCCTGTAGGAATATCTCCGGTACAAGTGACGCCGATCGTCTCCGTTGTCGGTTCCTTGCTCTCCTCAATAGTGTTGTACTCTCTTTTAATTCCTCCGAGTGAGCAGTTATACAGAATTACTCTTCTGCTCTCTGCATCGCCCTCGACCTGGAACGCAATATATACGTTCGGCTTCGTTGCGTTCTTTACGTTCGCAAGTCCGCCGTTAGTCAGCGCAGCATATCCGAGGAACTGAGTCTTGAACGCATCGTCGAACTTGGCAACTTCGAGATCACCCTCGAGAGTGCCGCCAGAGTAACCGCTCCAATATGCGCTGTTATCCGCATAGAAGACATTTTGCTCCTGCTGCTCTTCCGGTGAAAATGATACCGCGCCCTTCTGAGCGTACGGAGTGCCGAGAGTAACGACGTTCTGATCGCTTACGGTATATGTTCCGACGTGCAGCTCGCTGATACCGAATTCAACACGATTTGCCATGTGTTTCCCTCCTAAACTGTGTAATAAATAACAAAGACGCCCTCTTCCTCGATGTAGACGTCCTCGCTCTTTGTGTAGTTGTAACCGTTTGCGAGGAGTGCGTCCTCGATCGCGGTCTCGTTTGTGGTGCTTTTTTCTGTGAAGTAATACTCGACCTGGTACCGGTTATTCCTCCAGTAATGCGTATTATCCGCTTCAAATACGTCCTGCCCTTCTCCGATATAGACGAGATACGGCGGATCGACTAGCTTTTTAAAATGCGAATAAGCGCACGGAAGGCCGGTGCTCTGTAATACCTGGTAAATTGTCATTATTACAACTTCCTCTCTATTTCCTGCTGCAGTTCTGACTCCGCCCATTCTTCGACCGGAGCGATGTGCTTGACCCCGTTCGTTCTTCCGTACGTTCCCTTTGCGTTGCGGACGACGTGACCGTTTTCGAGCAGGTGCGTCAACTGGTAGATCTTATTGTGGACCGTAACCGTAGCAATTCCGTCACGGCCTCGGTCCTTTTTGAGCTTCCAGCCTTTAGCATATTCTCCGGACTTCTTCGGAGACGTGTTTTTCAGCTTCCGAACGGACTCTTTCGACGTCTTTTCGATGGCGTCGTTTGTCGCCTCTTTGACGTCCTTCGAGTAATCGTCGAGAATGTCCTGCATTTGCAGCGCGACGCTCCCTGTTTTAGCCATTATTAACACGCTCCTCACAAATGAGACTTATGCCATCCCTCTGGGCGTTCCAATCCACCCGTATGACGTCATAATCGCGCCCCTCGTATTCGACAACCTTCTGCCCTGAGTAATCCGCCCTGTTCGCAATAAAAAGCGTTACAGACGGTTTCAGGCCGAGCTGGGCCGCATTGTAAAACTCCGAAGAGTAGACGCCCCGAGGCTGTACGAATACGGTGGTCTCCGTGATTGTTGGTGTCTCGTTGCCCTCAGCATCGAACGTCGGCGTTCCGTATGCCTTTAGAGTTGCTACTCCGTCATACATTACTCATCCCTCCAGTCGGTGTAACCTGTCGCTGTGGAAAGCTGAGCCTTCTGTTCGTCGTAGGACCTTTTGAGCCGATCTGCGTCCTCCGGAAGTCCGAAGGACATCTTGCAGTAGGTGATTATCGCCTGTGAGACTATCGCATCCAGTTCTTCCGGAACGATAACCCCGGCGATCCCGAGATCCTGCTGAGCTGCAGAAATCAGGTCACTTAATTCACTATCAAGCGCGTCTGTGCTGATCCTGAGCGCCACTTTTACCTTGTCGAGCATATTTCCTTACCTCACGAAAGAGGCGACCCTTAAAGAGCCGCCTCAATAGTCTCAATTATTGTCGATTTGGTGTCCCGGGAAGAAACGCCCTCGATGCCATTGTCAGCCGCATAATCCATGAGCTGCGCTTTTGTCATTGAGGACAAATCGACGCTATTCCTTCCCGTTTCTATTCCCCCGCTGTTCCCGTAATAACTGCGAACATCTTCGGGCCGACCAGTTCGATTGCCGCGTACAGTCTTCCGACGATCTTGACCATATCCTTTTCGGCCAGGGACAGATCGTCAAACTTGAATGTAACCGCATCGCCTTCCGGCAGATTTGCCTGCACTCCGGACAGATCGCCGACGATTGCACCGGTTACACCGTCCTTCTTGATTACTGTCAGACCCTGGAACGGATCATACGCGAACTGGGCGCTCAGTGCTGCTTTTCTGATGGCTGCGATTGTTGCGCCGGAACCGATGAACACCAGATCTCTAGCACCATCGCCGAGTTCTGCCATTGCGTCGATGATCGTTGAAGCGCTTACAGCTCCGGAGATCTGTGCAACGCCAACGGCTGTCGCTGTGGATGCGGCCGGTGCTCCAGTGATTGCAGCAACTACGAGGTCGGCTGCCTTCTGGATGATCTTGTAGGTGAGCTCATCGTAGATATACATGAGGAAGTCCTCAGCTCCCAGAGCCAGAACCTCGTCAGATACGGTGATCCACTTCTTGATGTTTTTCGGAACCATTGTAACGATTCCAAGCAGCAGTGTCTCTTCTGTCGGTGCTGCAGCTCCTTCAGTGTGTACGACTGCGTCTGTTGCGGATCTCTCGAATCCGACTTTCAGATTTCCGCGGACGTATGTCTTCGCAACTCTGCTGAAGATCTCGTCGTTCTCCCATGCCTGGCGTACTCTGTTCTCAACCATCTCTGGAACCGGAACGACTCCGCCGGTTACGTTCTCGGTCAGCAGTGCTCTACACTCTGCATCCTTGCCAGTCTTGATGTACTTGGCAAATGCCTCGATGTATTCGTGAGTATTTCTGACTTCTTTGTTTGTCATTTTGCCGTCTTCCTTTCTCTGTTCGATTGGTTTTCCAGCTCCTGCCGCTACGGCTTCGGCTGCTTTTCTCTTTTCCTCGGCTTCTTTCTTCAGTTCGGCCTTTCTCTCTTCAATCGCGTCCATTTCCACATTCAGAGCTTCCAGCTTTTCGGCGTCTGCTTCTGCTGTTTCTGCAGCGATCTCTGCGGCTCTCTTCTCAAGTTCATCGAATCCGAGTACCATAATCTCGTCTCTTTTCATGATTATTCCTTTCCGAGTGCTCTCGCCCTCACTTCTGCGCGACGTCTCTCAAGCTGCATTTTTTCGGCTGCGAGTCTCTCCGCTCGCACTTCCTCGATCACTCCGTCGATTCTGCTTCTGGTTGAGACACCGATAGAGGTGCCATCGTTGGCCGGTATTGATACCGCTGATACGTCGTATAGTTTGGCTATTCCGGTTATCGTCCTCAGAATATCCCGGCGACCGTCTTCTCTATCGCTTCTGAGTTCTTCGTCTGTCGCCACGGTAAAACCGAATGACATTTTGTCCGTATAGCCTCCGCGGATCTCGTCATACAACTGGCGTCCCAGTTCTGTACCTCCGAGATCTGCGTCAACAAGTAAACCCTTCTCGTCTGTTCCGACGTCGAGGGTGCCGTTGCTAATTCGTGCAAATACGCGGCCCTGGTGGTCATATTGCATAATCACGTCCGCCATATCTGCATCGTCGAAGGCGTCCGGTGCAACCTGCTCTCTGTACACGATCCAATCGTCTTCGTACAGTGTGTACGGCTCGTTGAACGTGCTCGCGTAACCGGTGACGCGCTTCTCTTCTGTTTCTTCCGGTTCAAGTGCCCGGATTGTCATGGTTCTGTATTCTCTATTCTGTTTCTTCGCCATTGTTTTCTCCTTCCGTCAGTTCGTCGGTGGCTTTATATTCGCCACGGATCGGAGCAACTTGACCAGCTCCATCCGGCAGCGGTGAGTAATTAAACAGCTCACGAATTTCGTCGATGAGTATCGCGCCCCTGTCGCCCAGTTCTTTCGCCATCTGGACCTTCTGCGTAACGCTCATATACTGCAGCCTGTTCGCATTGGCGATCATATATGACCCCTGCGCCCTCTCTCGCTCTGAAAACAGCATTTTCGTTACTGCCTCCGAGAACTGGATCGCGAATGGCTCAATCGCCCCATCAAAAAAGGCCTCCAGCTGTTCGCCTTTAGCCTTGTTCTGCAGCACGTCCTCATTTACTCCGAAGTAATTGAACACGTTCTCCCGAATCTGTCCCATCTGATCCGCATTGACCGAGTATGGTTTGACGTCGATCTGCTTAATGTCTTTATATGTATTCGGGAACAACAGGAACCCACCGGACTCTGATTCGGTCGACAGATTGTCTTTCGTGAATCGTTTTCGTTCTTTTGCCAGGTCTTCCGGTTTTGCGAAGTTCGCCATCTGAGCCATGAATCGGAACGTCGAGGAGTTTTTTATTCCTTCCTCAATGCCCTGATTCTGTATGTGTATCAGCTGCATCGTATCTCGGAGCGCCCAGTTTGATGACCCGAAGAAGTCATCCCGGTACTGGTATTTTGTCAAGATCGCACACTTTCGGAACTCAACAGCCGCATACTGTCCGTTCGCGAACTTATACCTCAGCCAGATCTCGTCGTCATATTCGACCAAGCTGCACATCGACGGCAGAACCGGGAACATCCCTGTGATAATCATCCGCTCATCGAATACCGGGACAATGAACGCCGTATTGTTCACGTCAAGGATTGTCGATACTCTATACAGGAACTGGCTCCAGGTCTGCCACTGATTCGGTCCTTGTGCCAGTTTGCTTTGCAGTGATGGGTTAGCGGTCCCGATTGTCTCAACTTTGAGCTTCGAAATATGTCTAGCCCTGGCATCGATAGCCGCCCGGACAATCTCGCTCTCATAGATTGCCCCGCCCCAATTGGTGAATACCGGCTGATATGCCGTCAGTGTCTGGAAGAACGCCTTCGCCTCTCTCAGCGCGTCCTCTGACTTCTTGGCTTCTGCCGGTCTGAATATTTTATCAAGTAAGCTCATACACTACTCCTCATTTCTGAGCTGGTATCCGATTTCGGAGTACCACTTCTGACGGACTGTCATAGCATCTGCCAGAGCCGCGACTCCGTCAATCCGCGCCCGCTGGTTTATCTTAACGAGACGGCCACGGCCTCGTTCTATGCTCATTTTGATTGCTGCATTTAGCAAATGTGACTTTAATAGGTCATTTGCTCCGATCTGGATCCGGTTGTCCTTGAACATCCCCTCCATCTCCTGAAGCACTGGCCAGAGATTGTCGCCCTGGTAAACATCGTCGGTCTGATAACCGGCAGCATCCAGATCTTTGATGAGATACTGCGAACTATACCGGTCATATCCGATTTTCAACGGATACAGTTCGTAATCACGGACAAGCGAATCGATCCACGCCTTAACGTCGTTATAATCCACGAAGTTCTCCCCGCTCAGCGACAGAAAACCCCGCTGAATGTACGCCTGGTACGGGACTCCATCTTCGGCCGTCCTCGTTTCCAGCTTTTCGGCTGGCATCCAAAAATGCGCGAACACATATAAAACGCCTTTTTTTTCTACCGGAACGACTGCAGCTGTGAGGTCCGTAGTCTGTGACAAGTCGACACCAGCGACGCAATAGCATCCGCGGAAGTCCTCAATCTCAAGCGGTTCCCCGCTGATTTCCTCGATGGTCTGAGCCGGGAGCCATGCAAGCGAGCTGTTCTGTTTGATGTTGCAGTATTTACAGAGGAACTCCGCCTTCTTGGAGAGCGAACCTTCTGCCTTTGCGATTTCTTCGAGCATAAAATCGACCGAGACTGAAACGCCCAGATTCGGCATCGACTTCTTCAGCTCGTTGAGATCGTTCCATTTGCTGACATCATCGATCATATACAGAAACGGCAGCAGCCTTGTCTCTTTGCTGTCCCCCAGAAGGACTCGCGTCGACCGTTTCATCAGCTCGTCGAATATACCGTCGCTGACGTATCCTGCCGTCGTGATGCTGAATATCATCGGTTGTTCTCTGGATCCAAGCGCCGAAGCCATGACCTCGTACTGTTTGAGTCCCTTGTCCCCGGCCCATGCTGCGATCTCGTCACATACGACTAAATGCGGATTGTACCCGTCTGCAGTTTTCGCCGTGAATGGTACCTTCTGAATGGCCGAATTCGTTTCTTCGACATACTTGTCGCCCTTCCTCGGCTTCGTGATTGCACTCAGCTCCGGATCCAGCAGAACCGAACGCCAGAACGCATCGTAAACAATGTCTGCCTGGTCAACCTTTGGAGCACAGCAGTAAACGTCCGCCCCGTATTCCTCATCGTCGTACATCATTGCGCCGATCACGCCGCCAGCAACGGTCGACTTACCGCATTTACGCCCCATAAGCATGAACACTTCCCGGAACTGGCGATTTCCGTCTTTGTCGACGATTCCGAACATAATCGAGATTGCTGCTTTCTGCCAGAGTTCCAGTTTTATCGTCTTCGGAGCCCACTTGCCTTTGACATGGTGCGTATGTTTCTCAATCCAGCGGATTTTTCGGTGCGCCTTCTTTATGTCGTAAAAAAAGAGACCGTCTTCCAGTCCCTTGATGATGTATTCATATAGCAGCAGGATCCATCTGCCTACTATTGCCCGGCCGTCCTTCATTTGTTGGTAGTAACTCAGGATATAGTCCTCCACGTTGCCCCCTTCTTTGCCTATCTTCGGCCATTGTTTTCCATTCTTTACCTAATACGGAGGAAAATGCAAG
>Ga0310694_10001543_pt1 | contig 25820 bp, 23 predicted proteins | sample 174DNAGHGhighgp2_FD_203884 | JGI IMG/M metagenome (GOLD analysis project Ga0310694, IMG submission 203884) | Sheep rumen microbial communities from Palmerston North, Manawatu-Wanganui, New Zealand - 1742 DNA GHGhigh gp2 (v2) (version 2) | ecosystem: Host-associated > Mammals > Digestive system...
TTCTTCCTTATTATAAATGGTTGCTCCGCTTGCGCGCGCATGCCCGCCGCCCCTGAACTTCTCGGCTATCTGGTTTACGGTGACGAATCTTGAGCGGAGTCTGACTCTTGTTGTCTTTTCTTTGTCTCCGTTCTCGATGAATCCGAGCCAGATAAGGCTTCCGCGGATGTTTTCAATGAATGATACGCAATTGCTTGCTTCTTCGTGGGTGAGGTTGTATTTCTTCTGTGCCGCTCTGCTTATATACACGTAAGCGACGCCGTTTTCGGTTATCTTCATGTTCTTGTAAACATATGCTTTGTATTTAAGCTCGTCAAAACTTGAAGTGTAGAGATGAGCATACAATGATTCCGTGTCTATTCCAAGTTCAATGAGTTTTCCCGCATATTCAAAAGATGAAGCTTCTTCGATTCCGTATTTGAATCTGCCTGTGTCCGTCACCATTCCGGTGTAGATGCAGGTTGCGGCAAATGAGTCTATTTTTAGTTCCTTTTCATTGTCAAAAAAGAACTTTGCTATCATCTCGCATGCAGATGCCCTGTTTTCTTCCACCCAAGACAGATCGCCGTATGGGGAGTTGTCTATGTGGTGGTCTATTTTTATGAGCTCTTTGCATAGGTTGTATTTTTTATTGGATATTCTTTCGATTGTTCCGGTATCCACCACAATGCCTAGCGACTTTTTATATATGCTGTCAGAGACGTCCTTGTCCTCTTTCTCTATGAAAGAAACATAATCCGAGTAGTCGCTGTTTATAAGGCGGATCTTTTTTTCAGGGAAAGACAGCCTGAGAATCTGTCTCAGACCCACGGTTGATCCAACTGCATCTCCGTCGGGCCTTGTGTGCCTCATGATTATTATGCTGTCGTATTCCTTTATTTTTTCCAGAATAAGCTTTGTGTACTTTTTGCTCATAGATTTTCCTCGATAAGTTTGTCCAGATCTTCAAGCATTGCCATGGCGGTTTCCCTGTCTTTAAGTGTTGCGCCGCTGGCCTTTTCATGTCCTCCGCCTCCGTATTTGGCGGCGATTTTGTTTATGTTGAATCTGGTTGATCTGACTTCAACAATCACGCCCTTGTCGCTTTCCGTGAAGTTGATCCATATGTCCACTCCCTTGATGTCTCCCATGACGCTGACCATGCCACGTGAAATGGAGAAGAAGTCCCTGTTGTAGGATTTCAGTTCCTCTTTTGTCGTGTAGATATATGCGACATTGTGCTTTGTAAACTGAATTTTCAATATGAATTTCGCCCTGAGAAGTACGTCGTCGTAGCTCTGGGAGTACAGATTCCTGTATATTGAATCTGTTTCAAACGGAACCTGCATAAGGAATGAGGCAAGCTCGAAAGTCCTTGACGACGTCGCGTCATATCTGAATCTTCCGGAGTCGGTCACAATTCCCGTGAAGAGGGATTTTGCACTGACGGGGCTGAGCCTGAGATTCTGTTCTTTTGCAAAGCTTGTAATGAGGCCGCATGTGCTCTCATAGCTTGTGTCGTCCACTTCATAGTCCGTTATGGGTTCGTTCTGTATGTGGTGGTCTATCCTCAATGTCTCTTTTGCGGTTTTGTATCTCTGATCGCTTATGAGTTCTGCGGCAGACGTGTCAAGAACTATTGCCAGTGCGTTTTTGTAGAGCTCGTCGGCAATAATGTCGGGTGTGCTGTAATCCATGAAAGAGTATCTTACGGGATCGTCACCAACAATATATACCTTTTTCCCGGGGAAGTTGTCCAGTATAAGGAATTTCAGTCCGACCTGGCTTCCGATTGCGTCTCCGTCGGGAGTTGAGTGTCTGTGGATAATGATTGTATTGTATTTCTGTATAAGTTCCAGTGTTTTTTCGAACATTTTTCTCTCCAAATAGTTATGTAAAAATAATATACCATTTTTTCATTCAGTTGGCAAGAAAAAACGCCCACGAAATCGGGGGCGTCGGGCTGTATTACCGGTCTTAAGCTTTCCAGAGTCCGTGGAGATTGCAGTAAGCATAAACTGCAACAACTTCGTCGTCAGACTCGATCGGGAAGGTAACTACAGGTTCCTGACCTGCTTTGAGAGTTCTTCTCATATTGCCCTTCTTGGTTTCAACAGCTACCCAGCTGATGAGGTGAGCTTCTGTCATCGGATGAGGAACTGAACCGATTTTTACTGTGAGGGTGTTGCCTTCAACAGAATATACCGGAACATGTTTTTCATGAGCAGCGTCTGTTGTGTTTGCTACGAGTTCAACCATTTCTTCTCCGCAGCATCTGACGTTGCAGCCTTTTTTCTCAGCGTAAGCAATAATGTTTCCGCAACCTTTGCAAATGTAAAATGTCATATGAATACCTCCATAGTGTTCTAAAGATATATTAGCAAATAAAATTGCATTATTCAATAATGAAAATGAGGTCCGGGTGTGATATAATAAACCAAAAGGACGGTTGGGTGCATGATTAAGAAAATCAAGAAAAGGGAAGTGGTTTTTCTCTCCTTGGTCATTGTATTCTGCGTGGTCGGCACAATTGTTGAACTGATTAATTTTCTGAACAATATATGGCAGTTCAGTGTTTACACGGTGCTGTACGGCGTCACATTGGCAGAATACCTGGCAATAGATCTGTATATAGGGCTATATTATACCAAGAGTGAATCCTACCACCTCGTGCTGCATATTGTATCAGGAATTGTCAGCCTGATAGTCTTCATAACTGAAGTCATCATAGAAAAGAACATGAGCGCAGGTCCGTTCATGGCCTTGATTGATGCGGTATGCTCTGTCAATGCTGTCATTTTCTTCAAGAATGCGAAAGTTGTAATCATTTCTCTCATCATTGCCATCTGTTCCGGAATAGTTGATGCCGTCCTGTACTTTATTACAATTGAACAGATAATATCTGCAATTGATGTTGCCGAAGCGGTCCACCAGGTGGTAATAGGCTTTTCACTCCTGATCATATACATCCTTCACCTGAAGGGTACAAAATACGAAGCAATCAAAAAGATATTCAAGAAAGACTAGGTTTTTGCCCAGTCTTTTTTGCGTTTTATCACCCTTCGAGATACTTCTTAATTTCGCCCGAGAACCTTTTTGCCATGAAATAGTAGCCGAGGTCATTAGGGTGACATCCGTCTACAGAACAGAAGCCGTATGTTTCTTCCGGGTAAAAAGTTTTGCCGTCTATGAAAGATATGTTTTTGTCTCCGGATTTCAGAGCAAATTCAAATGTTTCCTCTATTATTTTTCTTCTTACATTATTGACGTTAATGTCCTGAGTGAATATATCGTAATAGTAGTCCGGTTTGCTTGCGAGTATGACAGGCGTATCGGGCTGTTTTTCCCTGAATCTGAGATATCCTCTGAGATGTGTTTTCTTCAGATAATCCGGATCCGGGGCATTGTGGTCGTAGTCATATACGAAAACGCTCATTTTTTGTTCTCTAATGTAGTCTATCATACCATCTTCGCCCTTGCATCCGCTTCCGAATCCGAGGTTGACAAAATCCGAATCGAGCATCCTTGAAACCATAGCGCAGTATGTGTTTGCAGGTTTTGAAGCGCAGGCGCCCTGGGTAATTGATGATCCGTAAAAGTATATGGGGGTAGTATATCTGTATTCTTTGCATTCTTCAAGCACGGAACCTTCTCTCAGCGCAACCGACAGAAACTCCACCTGAGAATCAAGAGGGAGGTGAAGCATGACGTCTTTCATTCCCAGAGAAGGATCAAAAGTCGTTCTGTACTCCATGTAGTCTTTTCCATCGCCCTGTGACGGAAGCGCGATTCCCGGAATAAACCAGTCCCCGTCCGTTCTAATGAGCATATCAACGCCTGATGCATTGAGCTGGGTCTGGTGAAAATTTGCTTTGCTCGCCTTTATTTTCGCATGCACGACAACATATTCAGAATCGGTTCTGAATCTTATTCTTCCACCATTGCCTGTGCGGCAGTTGTTTATGACTGCATCATTTGTTTTCAGTGCAACTTCGAGAGGAAGTCTCGAAAAATCCTTTTTGTCAACACCATATATTTTAAACGGTTTGCTATGCACGTCGATGAATATGGGGTTGTATCTGGTGATCGTAGTGTCTTCGGGGATGAAACCCATTTCTTTGGTAACTATCATGACTGGCCTCACAGAGATCTGAAGTTATGTATTATGTTGAATTTGCTGTAGTTGCTGTCGTGGAAATTGTGTGCGTCGTTCATTGCTGTTCGGCACAGCATGAGAATGTCCTCATCCTCAAAGAACCAGTCTACGTACTGGAACCCAATTTTTTCTCTTGGACTGTCCTCATAGTTCCATATGTCCTTGACCAGAGACCAGTTGTACAAGTCGCGGCTTTTTACAAGTGAGCAGATATTTCTTGACGCTTTTTCTTCGTCATTCTTTATTCTTGCAATGATGGAGTAGTAGTATCCGGTTTTCTCGTCTTTTTTTATAATGAATTTTGAGTGGTTCCCGTCAAAATGCATTGCTCGGCGATATTCAATCGGCTTTTCCGGATTGTCCGCATCGACTTCAAACACCAGTGCAAGGCCGTAGCATGGCTGACAGTTTCGGATTTCGTATCTTGAAATTAAGTAGAGCTTTCCGTCAGGTCCCGTTACAAGACATCCTTCAAGCAGACCGGCGCTTTTTCCTTTTGCGGTTCCTTCCCAGTTTTCGTCATATTCAACGGGCTCCGAGAAGACCCAGCTCTCCGGTTTAAGAAGATCGGAGTTCTCGTCAGCAGACATGACCATGAGTGCGTGTCCGCCTTTTTTCCATGAACCCCATTCGAGTGTATTCCATATCCTGCCGTTGTAGTATACGACCGGCTGAGGATTCTTGTGGATTCCGTTTTCGTCCGTTTTGCATCCGCCTCTGAACAGCACAGTCGGCTGACAGAATGTCTTTCCTCCGTCAGTGCTCTTACCTATGAGGAGATCTCCGTATTCAGTTGAAACGCTGAGAAGATACAGTTCATTTCTGTGAATGAAAAGTCTTCCCCAGAAACTCGGAAAGATGTCTGTAACATGATGCCATGTGGTTCCGTTGTCGTCGCTTCTGAAGAGCAGAGTCATGTTCTGAGGTCTGTTTCCATAGAAGATGTCCATTGATGCCAAAAGATATCCGTCCGGATGTCTGACCAGTGAAGGAGAGGCAAGATAGTGGCCTGAGAAGTCATAATAGTTGTCTCTTGGGTGTAGATAGTTGACTGTTATACCTTCGCTGAATCCTGTACGAACAAGTCTTTCTGCGCTTCTTTTTCCGATTGGAGTTGAAACATAGAAGACGTAGTCGCAGTCGGTGTCAAGTCCTGAAACGGTTGCACTTGTCTGCTCGGAACATGAAGAGGGAATTGTCACTTCTTTCCAGTTTTCCTCGTCTTCCTTTTTATATCTCAATATATATGTTTTTTCGCCCTCTATATTGTACCAGTCAAGTGAAAACGAGTTCGGTTCAGGTGCAAGTCTGCAGACATATATTTCGCCTCTTCCGTACAGAAGCGGTACATATTCTTTGTATGACCAGGTGGTGCAGCTTTTCATAGATTATACCTCCAAAATTTTCATACATTAATCTTATCACAAAACCAAGACAAAATGAATATGAAAAGCTTCTAATGCAAATAGTCATAGGACTATTGATGAAAAACTTGCAAAAGTCATAGGACTTTCAACATAATACTTGCAAAAGTCATAGGACTTTGGTATAATAAATGCAGAAGAAAAACGACTTTCGGAGGGATCTATGTACAGAAATGCAATAGAAGAACTGAAAAAATGGAAAGACAAGACGAGGAGGAAACCGCTTCTGCTGACAGGTGTCAGACAATGCGGAAAGACTTATCTTGTCGGACAGTTTGCTGAAGAATGTTTTGACAACTATATCTACCTCAACTTCGAAGAGACACCGACTCTCTCATCAATATTCGATTATGACTACGACGTAAAGAGAATCGTGAGTGAAATAGAGAGGAACAGCAAAGATAAGATTGTGCCCGGAAAAACGCTCGTCTTTTTTGACGAGGTCCAGGAGTGTCCAAAAGCAATAACTTCGCTTAAGTACTTCTGTGAAAACATGAGAGAACTTCATCTTGTCTGCGCAGGTTCGCTTTTGGGTGTTGCAGTGAAAAATGAGAACATATCATTTCCCGTTGGCAAAGTGAACAGAATGCAGCTTTACCCAATGAGTTTCAAGGAATTCGTTATTGCCAATGACCGCAAAGATTTGATTGAAGTGTTCACGAACTGGCCCGAAGACAGGCCTATACCGGATTTGTATTCAGTTCCGATGAAAAAACTGCTCAAAGAGTATTATATCGTGGGCGGTATGCCTGAAGCTGTCAACACCTGGATTCAGACACACGATGTGGATGAAGTAGAAGCAGTTCAGAATGAAATACTGAAAGACTATGCTGATGATTTTTCAAAGCATGCACCTGCAAGTGATATTCCGAAAATACGATGGATATGGGATTCCGTCCCTGTTCAGCTTGCGAAGGATAACAACAAGTTTGTTTTTTCTCATGTCAAGGAAGGAAAGAGGTCTGCTGAACTTGAAGACGCACTTGAATGGCTTTCTGATGCAGGCCTGGTAATAAAGACTGAACTTGTTGAAAAACCTGAAATCCCGCTGTCGGGATTTGCCGACAGGACAACCTTCAAATTGTATATGTCGGATATAGGGCTGTTGAGAGCCAAATCGGGAGTGTCTTCGGAAACAATAATGAATGAAACTGTTCAGTATGACAGATTCAAAGGTGCTTTCGCTGAAAACTACGTATTAAACGAGTTGATATCCATCGGAAAGAGACCATATTTCTGGCGTTCAAACAACACTGCAGAAATAGATTTCATATTTGAAGACAAAGAAAATATTGTGCCGGTTGAGGTAAAGGCCGCGGACAACACGCAGGCAAAGAGCTATAAACAGTACTGCTCAAAATATGAACCAAAACGTGGAATTAAGCTGTCTCAGAAAAATATTGCAAAGAATGAATGTCAAAAAACCACAACATACAGTATTCCTTTGTACCTTACGTGGAATATAGATTTCTACAACTAAGATTGGTCAGGAGGTTTTGTTATGAAAATTCTTAATAAACTTTCAGACTGCTGCGCTCATCCGGATTCACAGAGCGCTCCGGTCATAGCTTTTGTAGGTGATAGTGTCACACAGGGCTGTTTTGAATGCTTTGTCAACGAAAAGGGGCAGGTTGCAACCATATTTGATTCGCAGAATGCTTATCACAGCTATCTGGAAAAACTGCTTGCCCACCTTTTCACGGAGACTCCCGTCACAATAGTGAATGCGGGCATAAGCGGAACAACTGCCAGAAGAACTGTGAAGAGACTTGAAAGAGACGTATTGTATCACAAACCCGATCTCACAGTCGTCAGTTTCGGACTTAATGACTGTCTAGGCGGAAAAGAGAATCTGGAAAGCTATGCAGTTTCCCTGAGAACCATATTCACCGAACTTCAGAAAGCAGGCAGTGAAGTAATATTCATGACTGAAAACATGATGGCTACAAGGGTCTCATACAAGCTGAAAGAGGAAGGTCTTGTAAACCAGGCCAAAGTATGTATCGAAGCACAGAACGGCGGACTTCTGGACATGTATTTTGAAAAAGGAAAAGAAGTGGCAAAAGAGTGCGGAGTACCGGTATGCGACGTGTATGACAAATGGAAGAAACTGTATTCTCACGGAGCAAGCGTAACAAATTTTCTTTCAAACAGCATCAACCATCCCGACAGGGATATGCACTGGATGTTTGCATGGTCTCTGCTCGACACAATGATTAACAATTAACAGTATTATTTTGCGAGGTGTCACATGATTAAGAATCTCAACGGAATGGAAGACAGCGGACTTTTTGCTCCGTACAAACCGAATGCAACAGTCAACGAAGAGGATTTCGTAACTGCATCATGCATCAGAAAGTATCCCACCCCCGTCCTTACATACAAGGATGTTCCTTACAGGAGCGCGCTGACATTCAATGCGGGCGTAATCAAGCAGAAGGACAGATATGTAATGGTCTTCAGAAACGATGTCGGAGACTTTGAAAACCAGAAGCTTGACGGAGTCACGAATCTCGGACTCGCGTACTCAAAGGACGGTTTTAAATGGGAAGTAGAACCCGAACCCTGTTTCTATCTGAGAACAAAGGAAATAATGAGAGCATACGATCCGAGAATCACATATATTGACGGTGAATACGTTCTGTGCTTTGCCGTCGACACGAGACACGGAGTATGCGGAGGCATTGCAACAACTAAGGATTTCAAGGACTTTGACTTCAAAGGCATCTCTGTTCCGGAAAACAGAAACATGGTTCTGTTCCCCGAAAAAGTGAACGGCAATTACGTCAGACTTGAAAGACCGATGCCGGTTTACTCAAGGGACGGCAACTATTTCGACATCTGGCTCTCCGAGTCACCTGACCTCATCTACTGGGGCAAATCCAGACTTGTGATGGGAACCGAGAGCGTTCCGTTCTGCAACGACAAGATAGGACCCGGTGCACCTCCGATAAAGACTGACAAGGGATGGCTCATGCTGTTCCACTCGGTTGACGTTGACCCGACAAGGGGCAAGAACGGATGGGAAAAATACTGGAGAAAGAGATATGTAATCGGTGTTGCACTACTCGATCTCAATGATCCGGGAAAAGTAATAGGAATGTCTAAGAAGCCCCTCATAGTCCCGGATGACGAATTTGAAAAGACACAGGGCTACAGATCAAATGCACTGTTCCCGTGCGGAGCACTGCTTGAAGACAATGGTATAGTAAGAATATATTACGGTGCATGCGACTGCTGCATCAGGGTTGCCGAAGCTAAAGTTGACGACCTTATTGCACTCTGCACGGACCAGCTGTAAGGTGAAAAAAATGAGAATACTGGGACTAGAATTTGGATCAACAAGAATAAAGGCCGTACTTACTGACGAGACAGGAAAAGTGCTTGCACAGGGAGGCTATGACTGGGAAAACATCCTTGTGGACGGACTTTGGTCATACAATCTTGACGAAGTGTGGACGGGATTTCAGTCAAGCTACAGAAAGCTTGTCGAAAACTACGGACAGAAGATAGAGACGCTCGACGCAATAGGTATTTCCGGAATGATGCACGGCTACATTCCAACGGATGACGACGACAGGCTGCTGGCGCCCTACAGGACATGGAGAAACACAAACGCACATGAGGCAAGCGAAGAGCTGTCTGAGCTCTTCAGATTCCACGTTCCTATGAGATGGAGCGTTTCGCAGTACTACCAGAGCGTGCTTGAAAAACTTGACCACGTAAAAAATATACGACACCTGAATACTCTTGCCGGTTATGTTCACTATCACCTGACGGGAAAAAGAGTACTCGGAATAAATGATGCGAGCGGAATGTTCCCGATCGACGACGACAGGCATTACGACAGGACAATGCTTGAAAAATTCAATAACAGACTCAGGGATTTTGGTCTTTCAGTGGACTTTGAAAAACTGCTTCCGGAAGTTCTCCTGGCCGGAGAAAATGCAGGATACCTGACAGAAGAGGGAGCAAAGCTCCTGGATCCGTCGGGAGTTCTCAGAGCTGGCTGTCCTCTGTGTCCGCCGGAAGGCGACATGGGGACCGGCATGATATGCACCAACTGCGTCGAACCGAAGACTGCAAACATGTCTCTCGGCACAAGCGCAAACCTGACTGTTGTCCTTGAGAAGAACATGAAGAACTACTATCCTGCAATAGACGTCATCCAGACTCCTTCAGGGGCCCCGGCTGCCCTGGTTCATGCAAACACATGCACTTCAGTCATAGACAGTTGGGTGAACCTGTTCAGTGAAGTAATAGAACTGAACGGCGGCAAGGCAGACAAGGGAAAACTGTTCCCGCTCCTTTTCAATGCTTCACAGGAGAGTGACGAGAAGGTGGGCAACCTGTCAGGGTACAACTTCCTTGCAGGCGAGCCTCTTGCAGATACATACAACGGAGCTCCCATGGTGTTCAGTCTCCAGGACGGAAAGATGAACATTGCCAACTTCATGCAGATGCAGATCTATTCTGCAATCGCATCGCTGGCGCTCGGAATGGATATACTTAAAGAAGAAAAAGTTAAAGTTGACCTCGTCTACGGTCACGGCGGATATTTCAAGACTCCCATGATCGGACAGAAGGCAGTGAGCGCTCTTGTGAATGCGCCTGCAGTCGTCATGGACAATGCAGGTGAAGGCGGAGCGTGGGGAATAGCACTGCTGGCCGTATACATGCTGAAGAAAAAAGGAACTTTGGCAGAATTCCTTGACGGACTCATGTCGGACGTAAAGAGAACAACAGTTAATGCTGACGAAAAAGATAAAATTAAATTTGACAATTTCATGAAGAACTATAAGGCGGGACTGCCTGCAGAAAGAATGATATCCGAAATCTGATTATCCCGGAGGAAACCATGTACAAGAGCTGTTTTGAGTTTAAGCTTACACCCAAAGAAGTGCCGAGCATGGGAATAATGTATGTAGACCACGAAAAGAACGGCAGGAGCGGACATCTCAGCCATGCGCTGGTAAGGTACAGAAAAGACGCCATAATGTCTTTCTATTCAAACTGTTCAGGCAAAAGAAACAAATGGGCACCCGGCCACAACGGATTCGGATGGCTCGAATACAGGAAATCTTTTGATAATGGCTTAACCTGGACTGATCCCGAAGTGTTCAAATATTCCTGGGACTCTTTTCTAAACGAACCTTTCACGGTCAGCTGCGAAAAGGCCGTGTCAACGCAGGAGAATGAAATAGTGGCTCTCTGCATCAGGAATGTAAACCCGAACGGCTGGGAGCCTTACCTTGAACCCGTAGTTGTGAGAAGCGAAGACGGCGGCGACACCTGGTCTGAACCTGCGCTCATGTGTGACAAAAAGGGAAGAATATATGACGCAATAGTAAAAGACGGCGTCATCTATGTACTCATGCTCGCAGGCGAAGATTTCTGGCCAAAGAACCCTGAAGACAGATATTTCATATACAGAAGCGAAGATCACGGAAAAACATTTGTTCTTCACAGCGAACTGCCGGGGGACACCGCGGGAAAATCTTACGGAAGCATGGTCATAAGAGAAGACGGGTCTCTCGTCTGCTACAATTACAACTCAAATGACGAATTCAATATGGACTACCATGTCAGCTGTGACATGGGTAAAACCTGGAGCGAGAGCGGAAAGAGCTATTGTGCAAAGAGAATAAGGAACCCTCAGGTTTGCAGAGTTAAGAGCGGTTATCTTCTCCACGGAAGATCAGGCTGCAACGGAACAGAACTGCCTATGAATTTCGTTCTGTATACAAGCCTTGACGGAATCCACTGGGACGAAGGACTGTTCATATGTGAACACAAGACAGCAACTGCATATTATTCAAACAACCTTGTTATGGACATGGATGACGGAAGCCAGAGAGTACTGATTCAGTCATCTGTTCCGTATTCAAAGGGAGGAGTCAACATAAGCCACTGGTTTGTGGATATAAAATAACATGTTTAAAAATGTCGAATGGCTGAGAGACGCCGTATTTTATGAGATATATCCCCAGTCTTTCTATGACTCAAACGGAGACGGCATAGGAGACCTGAAGGGAATAGAAGAAAAACTGGATTATGTGAAGTGGCTCGGATGCAATGCAATATGGATAAATCCGTTCTATGAGAGCCCTTTCGGCGACGCCGGTTACGATATTACCGACTTTCGGAAAGTTGCACCGAGATACGGGACAAATGAAGATTTCGAGGCTTTGTGCAGAAGTGCCCACGAAAAAGGAATAAGGATCCTCTGCGATCTTGTTCCGTGTCACACTTCAATTGAACACAGGTTTTTCAGGGAATCTTCAAAAAAAGAAAAGAATGAGTATTCGGATTTTTACATCTGGTGCAATGATCCGGGGTCTGAATATCCTCATCTGAACAAGAGAAAATACGAGAGGGACGACAGGTATCTCTGCAGCTTTTATGCAATCCAGCCCGCCATTAACTACGGTTTCTACGAAGTGACCGAAGACTGGCAGATGGACATGAACAGCGAAATCTGCTTAAGCAATCAGAAAAAGCTGATTGATGTCATGGAATACTGGATATCTCTCGGTGCAGACGGGTTCAGGGTCGACATGGCCAAAGACATCATCAAATCCGATCCAAAAAGAGAAGGAACAAAGCTTTTCTGGCAGAAAATAAGGCAGTATCTTGACGACAACCATCCGGATATTGTCCTCATTTCCGAGTGGAGCCGAGGAAACGAAGCAGTTGACGCAGGATTTCACATGGATATGTTTTTGTCCGGAGGCTCGCTGTTCAGAAACGAGAGACCGGAAGAGAACTATTTCAATTATTTCAGAAAAGAAGGAAAAGGCATTCTCTCAAGGTTCTCGGACGATTACATTAATATATATGAGCACATAAAAGGCAGGGGATACTGGTCGCTTGTCAGCGGAAACCATGACCAGCCGAGAATCTCAAAAGGCAGAGACGACGAAGAACTCAAAACACTGATGGCCTTCATACTGACTATGCCTTCCCCTCCCATTATTTATTACGGCGACGAAATAGGAATGAGATTCATTGAAGGAATCGACAAGGAAGGTTCGCAGACTTCAAGAGGCGGATCCAGGACACCCATGCAGTGGGAAGACGGAAAGAAGAACAAAGGCTTCTCAACTTCGGACGATCCTTATCTGCCTGCCGACATCTCCGAAGGATCTCCGAGCGTGGATAAACAAAAAGGAAAAGACGATTCACTTCTTGAATATACAAGAAAAATGACGTCGCTTAAACACAGTCACTCCGCTTTCTTTGCAGATTCGGATTTCAGGTTCATGGACAGGAAAATGAACTATCCGCTGTGGTACGAGAGAAAGAGCAGTGATGAGACAATAAGAGTTGTCATCAATCCTTCCGGGAAGAAAATGACGATTAAGGAAACGGAAAACATTAAAGAAATACTGGAATGCAGGAATGCTTCACTTGACGGGAATGCAATAACCCTGACGGGCTTGTCGGTATTCATTTACACTGTCTGAGTGCATTTTAAAGAGAATATTTCTACCACTTGCCCCCGGTTTTCTACCACTTGCATCAAAACTGTTTACATTGCGTTTTGCATGAACTAAAATGTGCTTGTCAAAAGGAAGTTGACCCTTTGCAAGACTAACTTGAGAGGTCAGATATGAAGATCAGTTTGGAAATAAAACCAGATAGCGAACAGGAAATCATAATAAGAGTTCCGAATATCGACGAAAACACTCTGGCCCTTCAGGATGCCATCATGAAGCTGGTCAACAATCCGGGTGAAATATCTCTCGGAGAAAAAGACAACGAGACTTTTGTAGCTGTCAAAGAACTTTTGTTCTTCGAAACAATCGACGGTGAAGTATATGCAAACACGGCGACGCAGAGTCTTGTATGTCACAAAAAGCTATACGAACTGGAGAGCAATCTTCCTCCATATTTTGTAAGATCTTCAAAGAACGGAATCGTCAATGTGATGAAGATCCGCAGTATACAGAGATCCGTTACTGGTGTGGGTGAAGTGACATTTCTTTCTTCGGCAAAGAAAACAAATCTTTCCAGAATGTATTACCAGAATGTCCGGGACAAGATTCAAGAAATGAGGTTGGGAAAATGAAAGTAAACAAAGACGTAAGAAATACAACAATATTCTGGGGCGTTGCGCTGATTCTTGCTGCAATCTGCCTTATCCTGAGTTCACTCAATGTGTTCTCGTTCGACGCATACGGGCTGTCACCGTGGAAACTGTTCCTTGCAGTTCTGTGCGTAGGCTGGGTAGCCAAAGTTATTGCAGACAAAACATATCCGACAATATTCCTTCCGATTGCGGGATTGTTCCTCCTGTTCGAAGACATGATTGCAATTCTTGTAGGCAGAAAGGGAGAAGTACTTGTTCCTGTATGGATAGTTATCCTTTCAGCTGTTCTTCTCATGGTCGGCGTCGGAATGGTTATTCCGAAGAGCAAAAGAAGATTCATAGGAATCGACACAAAGCACATCGGAGAATCCGAAGTGTACCTGAATGCCGAGACCGACCTTTCGGATGCACATGTTGAAGACGTTGCAGGATATGCAAAAGTTTACATCACCAACAAAGAAAAATATCCGGGTCACGGAAGATTAAGAATCAAAGACGTCGCAGGCAGAGTTGTTGTTCAGATTCCTTCAAACTGGCTTGTAATCAAGCACGTTGAAGACTGTGTCGGAAGAGTAGTTGTTCCGGATCAGGATGAAACTAAGTGCGACCAGGTAATCAACATTGACTGCAGAGATATTGCAGGCAGCATCGAAGTAGAGTTTGTTGATTGAATTGGCATAAATAATAAACAAAAATGAGCATGTGAGTGCTCATTTTTGTTTATTCGAATTCAAATATTCATCAAAGCTCGAGTAACCAAGTTTCCTTTTTTTGTTTATCATTTCTGACCACAATTGATTGGCTTGTTCTTTTGAAATGAGTTGTTTGTCATATGCCTCATAGATGATATCTCCGGTTGTTATTTGTTTAATTCCAAATTCATCAACATATTGGGAAATATCTTTTAGGTTATTGCTTGCAAGGATACCATTGTATTCTTTTGCCATGACTATTCCAGCAGCTTCGCCAGGACCAATTATTCTATGGTTGGAGTCTGGGTTGGTAGTTAATTTCAAATATAGACTATACATTCGGGATCCAACTTCAATTGATTGAATAGAAGCATCCTTCGATTCTATAAGCGAATCAATTCGAGCTTTTAGATGTGGAATATTGGGAAAAGACAATTCATTATAAACTTGGTTCGGAATAACGATTCTACCTGGGTATAATTGTGCCAAAAGGCTTTGGTTATTAACCCAAAGGAAAGCTGAAATGCAATCTGTATCAAAGAAAAGTTTATTAGTCAATTATTTCACCGCCTTCATTGATACCATACACCAGATCTGGTCTAAAAGCATCAAGCAAAAGCGAATCATATTTTCCTTGAGATATCAGGTCCATTTTTTGTAACATGTCAACCTGTTCAATATAGTAACCATAAGTTCCATATTGTTTTTCCTTTGAAAGTGGTCTATATAGATCGCCATTGAATCCCATGGATTCCGCTTTGTTTCTAACGCTTATCTGCAAATAGTAATCAACATCGGCTTGTGATATGAACTTGTTTTCTTTTAAACGAATCACTGCAGCATGATGACTGACACCAAAGTATTGTTCTATACGGATTATCTCGTATATTGAAAGCTTTTTATCATTCGTTTTACTGATCAATAAATTAACTTTATTTTCGAATTCATCATTAGGCATCAAAAAATAAGAGGCAAATAAATCAGCTTCTCTTTCTGTGTCTTTTCCAAATCCTATGTTTTTGCCACAAAGGGAAATTGTAATGTCATCATAAAAATTGTGGTAAAATTCATGAGCCAGAGAAAAACGTTGCCTTCCTAGAGACATTTCAGAGTTAATTGCAATAATGCTACAATTGTTTGCCTTTATGCACATGCCACTGAGTTTCTCTCCCATTGGATAAAAAACAAGAGATAGGTTTTCAATTCCTAATGAAATCGAGAATATATCAATAGGAGAACTACTATCTTCTCCGAGTTTTTTTCTCAGTTGGATGGCTTTTGTCATAATATCAGTTCTATCTATCATTCTTGTGTTCCTCTATTATTTTCTGCATGAATTCGGAGTTTATTGCAATACGATTGATTGAACTAATAACTTCCATCTCATTAGTAGTGAGTTCGCTGCATCTGAATGCACAAGATAGTGTTTTAGTGATTGGTTTACTTGATAAATCAACTACTGAAACGCCAAACAAAGAAGCTAGTTTTTCCAACATGTCAGCAGATATTGAGCGTTCACCTTTTTCAATTTTGCTAATCAAACTCTGATCGACATGCAGAAATTCAGCTATACTTTGTTGGTTGTATCCTGCGTTTTCTCTGAGTCTTTTTATGTTTTCGCATATAATGTGTTCCATAGTAATGTGCTCCTTACAGATACATTATAAACCATTTTTGTCATAAAATCAATAAGATTAATTAAAAAAATATGACAACATTATTATATTCTATCGTCTAAAAACTCTGTACAAGATATTTTTTCCAGGTATCTCTTTGCGTTCTTTTTTGAATCTTCTTTGTTTTTTGCAATTTCAGATAATGTCCTGATGCTTCTTATGCATTTATATTCCGATAGAATGCTGTCCTTATCTTCACACACACCTGCAAAAACAACAACAGGCACATTTTTCTTCTGAGCCAGACTGCACAGTACATCCAGTGTTTTTCCGCTTTTGCTCTGAGAATCCACTGATCCTTCTCCGGTTATAAGAACATCTGATTCGTCGAGCAATTCATCTGTTTTCTGGTGAGAAATGACTGCCTCTGCTCCGGATAATATTTTTGCTTTATCGAGAAGAACGAGAGGATAGCAGATTCCTCCTCCTGCTCCTGTTCCAGGAAAATCACGCACGCTTTTTCCATATTTCTTTTCAAGAACATCTGCATAATTACTGAGTCCTTTTTCGAGCCTTTCGACCATGTCGTGGTCTGCTCCTTTCTGAGGACCGTAAATCCTGCTTGCACCGTTATCTCCCAGAAGGGGATTAGTTACATCGCTTGCAACTGTGATGGATATATCTTTGAGCTTTTCATATGCACGGGAAAAATCTGCATCGCGGATACTGATCAGATCCCCGGCTCTTATGTCCATAATTTCTTTTCCGCTCCAGTCAAAGAATTTTGCACCGAGGCACTGCATCATTCCGGCTCCGCCGTCATTTGTCCCGCTTCCGCCTACGCACAGCAGGATTCTTTTGTAACCTAGCTTTATTGCTTTTTCAATCAGCATCCCGACTCCGCAAGTCGTAGACATCTCGGGATTTCTTTCTTCCTCTTTTACACCGTCAAGAGCAACAGCCTGAGCCATTTCAACAATTGCATAATCTTTCGTTATTCCTATATACCCATAATGCTTTTTGCCTAAGGAAGACTTCGTCAGCACTCTGACTCGCTCTTCCTTTTTTGTCAGGGCTTCAAGCGTTCCTTCGCCTCCGTCAGCCATTGGACGGATGTGAATCACTGCATTTTTGTCAGCCTTTCGGATTCCCAGGCTGATTGCTTCACATGCTTCAGCCGAAGAAATACTGCCTTTGAACGAATCGGGTGAAATTAGATAGCGCATCTTTGCCTCCGTTTTTTTACTCAAAAAAAGAATACCACAAAAGAATTGTTTTGTCGATGAAGTTGTTGTATCTTTGGGAAGAAAAATAATGTATAATGAATATGTAAAAAACAGCTGTGAAAGGGGAAACCTTGTGAAAAGAAGAAGCGAATCATTTTTCGGCATGCATTTCGATTTTCATGCAACAAAGGATCAGGTCAATATAGGCAGCTTCTGCGATTATGAGACAATAGACAGACTGCTTGAAGAAGTAAAACCCGACTATGTTCAGTGCGACACAAAAGGACATGCGGGCATCAGCAGCTATCCCACAAAGACAGGTACGCGTGCTGATGAAATGAAGGGCGACATCCTTAAAATGTGGAGAGATGAAACAAAGAAGCATGACGTGGCTCTTTTTTCACACTATTCGGGCGTTTGGGACGCCGAAGCAATAACGCAGCATCCTGACTGGGGTGCAGTAAATGCTGACGGAAAGCCTGACGAAATGGCTGTATCCGTGTTTGGTCCTTACGTTGATGATCTTATGCTGCCGCAGCTGAGAGAGCTCGCTAAGGATTATGAAATGAACGGCGTGTGGGTAGACGGAGACTGCTGGGGTGCAGTCGAAGACTACAGCCACTGGGCCAGAGACGCATACAAGAGGGAAACGGGACTTGACCTTCCGAAAGAAGATGATCTTAAAGGAAGAGAAGATTACAGGAATTTCTGCCGAAGAGCTTTTCTGGAATATGTGAATCATTACTGCTCGGAAATACATAAGGATTATCCGGATTACCAGGTGGCGAGCAACTGGCTGTATACCGCATATGTTCCGGAACCGGAAACAGTCGGAGTAGATTTTGTGTCAGGAGATTATTCTCCATCGAACAGCCTTAACTCAGCCAGGTTTGAAGGAAGGGCAATGCAGAATCTCGAAAAACCCTGGGATCTGATGTGCTGGGGATTCACGAGCAAGCCAAGGGTCAGCAAAGAGCTTGTCCAGCTGTGCGTGGAAGCGTCGGAAGTCATTTCTCTGGGTGGTGGTTTCTGCATATACAACCCTCAGCTTGTCGGTTCGGTTGAAAAACAGTACATCGGCAAATGGGCAAGACTGGCCAAATTCTGCAGGGAAAGAGAAGAAACTTGCCACAAAGCAAAACCTGTGCACGAAGGAGCAATCATTTTCTCAAAACAGGCGTCGTACTGCTGCAAGAAATCCGTATTCAGAAGATGGAGTCCGGACAACAATAAATACGGTGAGGATATGCGTGGAATTCTGACAGCTATTCTCGACGCAGGTTATTCAACAGAAATCCTCCAGTCACACCAGTTCCTGAATCTGTCTGACGAAGAATTATTCGAGTTTGGATTTTTTGTGATTAATGATCTTGAAACAATTGAAGACGAAATTAAGGAAAGACTTGAAAAGTATGTCAAGGGCGGAGGAGAAGTAATCGTCTGCGGCCCGTGTTCAGCAAAGGTGTTTGAAAAAGAACTTGGAGTAAAAGTCAGTTATACTCCGGACGGTGAAAAGTATGAGACATCGGTAGTATCCGGAGATATGTATGCTCCTCTGGTTTCAGACGTATCGGTAGCAACTCCGGACGGGGCAGATGTTCTCGACTGGTATTATCTGTCCAAATTCAAAAAGGAAGACGAGAAAAATATTTTTTCAACGGTAAAAAGTGACGGAAAAGGCAAATGGATCGGAATATATCTGAGTTACTGCGAATACCAGTATGCAAGAAGTACGTCACTGAGAGACATCACGGATAACCTCGTGAAAATGAACTATCCGAGGAAAAAAGTGGAAATTGAAAATACCCATATCCCTGAAGTGATTCTCACAGAAAAAAACGGAAAACTCAATGTTAACCTGATAAACACAAGCGGGCCTCACGCTGACAGCAGATGCCTGAGTTATGACGAGATAACACCTCTTCACAATCTGCATATTTCCGTTGAGTATCCGGACTTGCCCGAGTCGGTCATTGAAATACCATCGGGAAAACGTCTCAATTATGAATACAGAAACGGAAGGGTAGAACTTGTACTGGACAAACTTGAGATTCATTCAGTAATAACAATCGAATAGAGCAAAACGATCCCGGCCTGAACAAAGCCGGGATTCGCACTATTCCTGATTGCTGACCGGAGATGTAAGATCGTCCGGTTTTTCTTCTTCTTTCTGTTTTTTCTCCTGCCTCTTTTTCTTTATTTTGCTGAAAGGCCATGTGAACAGTTTGAACAGATATATTCTTCCTATCGATATAAGGTCCCATATCAGGAACAGCAGTATTGCGGTTCCGATTGTCGCCAGTAAAAGCTGCCATGCTTCAAGGTGGCCGAAGCTTCTGTATCTGTTTTTAAGCCAGTTGACCCAGATCATATCTCCGACGTGGAAGAGGTATACGCCGAATGTCGCCTTTCCCATGATACCGAGAACCTTGCGGACCGGTTTTGCATTTATTCGTACCTGAGCAAAGAAGCACAATAGACAGACTGCCATTATTACCATGAACGGAGAGATATATGACAGGGCCCTGTCCATGGACTTGTACAGAAGGTCCGAACTCTCGACTTTTCCGTTTGTGAGAAGGTATGACCTCTGAAGGTCAATCGCCCATGAAGCTGTTGCTGAGAGGAAGAACAGAGGAATCGTAACATACCATTTTGCAAACTTCGGTATTCCGTGGATTCTGAAATATGAGCCGAAAACAAACAGTATTATGAGCCACATTCCGGAGTATCCGCTGCTTGTGACAAACAGGTCTGCCCCTCCGATGAAAGGAAGGCATGTAACAGTTACAAACAGGAATATCATGATGAATCTGTGCTGCTTTTCAGTCAGTTTCTCCAGACCTCTGTTGAGTATAGGCATCAGCGCAAAGAGCAGGATGTATGCGTTGAAATACCAGTATGCCTTAGTGGATACGGGGAAGAATGCTTCAATCCATGTATCCCTTGTGACTGTGAACTGGGGAAGAAAGAAATGCGTGATTGCCGCAGGCACAGCCAGCCAGAAAACAACTTCAAGCCACATTGCCGCTATTTTCCTGAATTTGAACGTCTTTTCGGTGTTTACATATCCGGAAATGACGGCATAGCAGTTTACCGCGCAGTAGCCTATCGTCTTCAGGTAGTATGCCGAGTAATATGCGGCCGAACCTGAAGCAGCGCCTCCGAGAACACCGCCCTGTCCAGTCAGATGCAGCATGATTATCATAATCATGGAAACGCATCTGAATATTTCTATTCCGGGATTTCTCTCTTTTCTTTGCAATTGTTCCATATCTGACGTCTCCTTAATCTGTTACGTAAGTTAGACGGAATCATTAACCTAAAATCTTGTTTTCTCTGCAAGCCAATTATACCACAACACCCCGATAGAGTCCATACTGGCAAAAACGTGGAAAATTGTTCACACTCTTTCGACAATAGTGTTCAAAATGAACTGTATCAATTGACAAAATAGAACAAAAGTGGTACACTTGGAACATAATCATTCGGAGGTTTTTTATGAAAAAAATACTTGTAATTGCATTATTGCTCCTTGGAATCTGCTCTTCACTCCTCACTGGATGCGGAAATAAAGCCAACAGAGTTGTAATATACACGGCAGCAGAAGAAGAGAGAATAGAATATCTGCAGAAGGAACTGAATGCGAAGTTCCCGGAGTATGAGATAGTGTTCCAGTCAATCGGAACAGGTGCGCTCGTATCTAAACTTCAGGCTGAAGGAAAGAGCACGGAGTGCGACATTTTCTATGATCTTGAAGCTACAAATGCCGAGATAATCTTAAATGGGAACAAGGATCTTTTCTTTGATCTGAAGGATTACGACTTCTCCATATACAATGCATCGGTGACTGAATATACAAAAAATCACCACAAATATGCAGTCAACGGAAAGACGGACGGAACAATAGTTGTCAACAAGAAGGTACTGAGCCAGAACGGATGCGATATTCCGAAGACTTATGAAGATCTTCTCAAACCCGAATACAAAGGCCTCATAACAATGCCCAGTCCGAAGAGCTCCGGAACAGGTTATGCTTTCTACAACGGCCTCGTCTCTTCAATGGGAGAAGAAGCAGCTCTTAAATATTTTGAAGCACTCGACAAGAACATGAAAGAGTACACAACGTCGGGTTCAGCTCCCATTAAGGCTGTAAACAAGGGCGAAGTTGCAATAGGCGTCGGTCTTCTCTGGCAGTGCGTCGACTACGCAAACAAGAACAGCGACCTCGAAGTTGTATTCCTCAACAATGAAGCTTCATACAATCTTTTCACAATGGGCATCATTTCCGGAAAAGAGACAAACGAGGCAGTAAAGAATGTGTTCGATTATCTCTACAAAGAACTGAACAAGGTGCAGTGCGAAAAATACAACCCCGACAAGATTTATGTAAATCAGGGAAGCGCCGGGATAAGCAATTATCCGGAAGGCTTTTCAGAGATAGTCATGAAGGGTGTTTTCGATTTCAATTACAAACAGAATCTTCTGGACAAATGGACCTGGAGCTGAACCATGGATGAGCCAATACTCAGAATAGAGAATTTAAGTAAAAAATTCGGCAAGAACCTCGTTCTTGAAGATATTTCATTCGAAGTCAGCAAAGGCGAGTTCCTTTCGCTTCTCGGACCTTCCGGGTGCGGAAAGACCACCATACTCAGACTCCTGATAGGAATAGAAAAAGCGACGTCGGGAAGGATATACAAATTCGGTGAAGACATAACAGATATGTCGCCGATGAAGAGGAACATAGGAATTGTTTTCCAGAACTATTCCTTGTTTCCGAACATGAATGTATACCAGAACATCTCCTATGCCCTCAAGAGCAGGAAAATGTCCAAAGAGGAAATAGACGCCAGAGTCAAGGAGATAATAGACATTGTCGGGCTGAACGAGCACGTGAACAAAAAGCCCGTAAATCTCAGCGGCGGACAGCAGCAGAGAGTTGCAATAGCGAGAACTCTTGTGCTGAACCCTGACATCATCCTTTTTGACGAACCGATGTCGGCGCTCGATGCTGAAATAAAGGTGGTGCTGAGAAATCAGCTGAAGGAACTTCAGAAGAAGCTAAATATCACCATGATTTATGTAACTCATGATCAGGAAGAGGCGTTTGCATTGTCAGACAGGGTAATGGTTCTGAACGACTGCAGGATAATGCAGCTGGATACACCGTATAATCTGTATCACCACCCGGCAAACGAGTTTGTCAGAAACTTCATAGTCAATCACCTTGACATGAAAGTCAGGTCAATCGAGGGGAGTATAAATGACAAACAGTAAAAACAGATTTGCGGGACTGTTGAAGCACGAATACCTCAGGTTCTTTGCTCTGATCTGCATCTTCCTGTTTGCCATGATGCCGCTCATTTCGCTTGTGTTCAACATAGGCGGAAAAGACCTGTCTTTTGTTTTCAAGGACAACAATTTCTGGTCAAGTCTCGGCAACTCGGCGCTGTATTCGCTCGCTTCAAGCTTAATAACGACAATCCTTGCGGTGATTGCTGCGTATTTTCTGAATACGTCTTCAATAAAGCACAAAAACATATTCGTGACCGTGCTCACGCTGGGCATGCTTGTCCCGACGCTCTCCATAGGACTCGGAATAAGAACTCTGTTCGGAAGAAACGGTTTCATCGACAGTCTGTTCGGAGTGGAAATAGAGGGAATAGGATTTCTCGGACTCATTTTCGGTTCAATCATCTCTTCATTTCCCACCACTTTTCTCATAGTCTATGACGCACTGAAATACGAGGACAAAGGCCCTTACGACGCGGCTGAGATTATGGGAATCAAAAAGTCCAGCATGTTCTTCAGGCTGACTCTTCCTTATCTCAAAGTTGCAGTCATATCAGCGTTCTTTGCCTCATTCACCTGGATCTTTTCCGACTACGGAATTCCGATGGAGCTGGCAGGAAAAGTCCAGACCCTGCCGATGTATCTGTACAACCAGGTACTCTCGTCGTTCCAGTACGGAAGAGGAGCAATAGCGGGACTGTTCCTGCTGATACCGGCTGTTGTATCTTTCCTGTTTGACTTGTTCTTCCACGACACAAGTTCGAGTGAAAAACAGAAAAAACTGCTCAGTTCATCAAGGGCTTTCAACATAGTTACAACGGCAATAGTTGCAGTCATTTCACTGTTTCTGTTCATACCGCAGCTTTCTTTCATTTCGCTGACGTTCATAAAGTCTTACCCGAACGACATGACGTTCTCCTTTGACAACATTAAGAACATGTTCAGCAACACTTACGGACTCGGAATAGGCAGCTATGTCGTCAACTCGCTTTTAATAGCTCTTCTGACGGGACTTCTCGGAACCGTATTCGCATATTTCCTTGGATATCTGTCAGTCAGAAAAGAGGGGAAAGTCGGCAAGGTCATAAACCTGCTTTCAATATCCACGATAGCAATTCCTGGACTTGTACTTGGTATAGGGTACATGCTCCTGTTCAAAAACACAAACGGATTCTTTTACGGGACTGTTCTCATCCTCATATTCGTGAATGTGTTCCACTTCCTGGGTTCACCGTTCATCATGGCAAAGAACTGTCTCACAAAGATAAACAAGGACTACGAAGTCATAGGCGAGACGCTAGGGATAAACAAATTCAAGATACTCGTAAACGTCCTTATTCCGAATTCGGTTACGACGCTCATAGAGATGTTCTCATACTTCTTCCTTAACAGTATGATTACAATCTCTGCTGTGGCATTTCTGTGCACATACAGCAATCAGCCTCTGGCGATCCTCATAAACAGTTACGAGAAGACGAGCAACTACGAGATGCAGGGAGCTATCTCAGTTCTCATACTCCTCATAAACATATTCGCCAGGGTTATACTCAATGTGGTATCAAACGCAATAAAAAACAGGCAGAAAAAGGAGGCCGGTTCCACAATGGAATTATCTTTATATCAATTTGAACTGCTTACATTCCTTGAAAAGAACGGGAAAAAGAGATATTCGCAGAGATATCTGTCAGACACGCTCACATTGTCTCTGGGCACAGTAAACAAGCTTCTGAATCAGGTGTTTGAACTGGGGTTCGCTGAACTGGATTCCGGCAACAATCTCTGCATTACTGACAAGGGACTGAAAGTGCTTGAGCAGTACAGGGTGAGAAAAGCAATAATCCTTGCTGCAGGATTTGGCCACAGACTTGCTCCTGTATCACTTCACACGCCGAAGCCTCTCGTAAGAGTCAACGGAGAGAGAATAATAGACTCGCTTCTCGATGCGCTTCTTGCAAGCGGAATTGAATCGATTTACATTGTCAGGGGCTACAAAAAAGAACAGTTTGACGAACTGCTCGAAAAATACCCGATGATCAGGTTCATAGACAATGACGAATTCAATATAACGAACAACATTTCTTCCCTTATCAAGTGCATCGACTTAATTGACAGATGCTACATCTGCGAAGCGGATCTTGTAATAAAGAATCCGGAGATCATCCGCAAGTACGAGTACAAGACAAACTATCTCGGTGCAAAAGTTAACGAGACAGACGACTGGTGCTTCAAGAGAGTCGGAGGTTACCTTTCAAATTACGAGAGAGGGGGAGAAGACTGCTACCAGGCATACGGAATCTCGTACTGGGATCAGGATGATTCGGAGAAGCTTAAAGCTGATCTTCTGAAGGTGTACAATTCAAGGGCAGGCAAGGAGAATCTGTGGGAATTCGTTCCGCTGAGAATATGCAGAAAGAACTACCATGTCGAAGTCAGAACGATTCACAAGAGCGACATTGCAGAAATAGACACATTCGAGGAACTTGTCTCCGTGGATCCGTCTTATGAGACATATCCCGGCCACGAAGATTTCGAGACAAAATACTCAAAAAACTGAACAAATTGAACTGTCGGACTCAAAAAGTGTTCCGGCAGCTCTTTTTTTGCAAAAAGTGTTTTATTTATATTTATTTTTTGCTAAAATTAAATAAATATTGCAAACAGGCGGAACATAATTTTGAATACAGTCAGGGTTATTCTGCTGAACATAAGTCAGATTTCCGAAAGTCAGAGGACAATTATGAGTTTTCTTGACGAACCGGACATAGACAAGGCAGACAGATTCATTAAGGACGAAGACAGGCTCCTGTCGCTGGGCGGGTCGTACCTCATAAAAAAATATGCAGGCGGACGGAAGACTTTCGGTGCATACGGCAAACCTCACTCGGACGAAATATTTTTCAACATTTCCCATTCAGCCGATCTTGTCGGAATAGCGCTGTCTGAGTCCGGGGAAGTAGGACTGGACCTGGAAAAAGAAGACGATTACACAGAAGACGTAATACAGTACTGTCTTTCGGACGAGGAACTCGGGCATCTGTCCGAATGCGGATTTCTGCAGATGTTTGTTTCCAAAGAGAGCCTGGTCAAAGCTGAAGGAACAGGAATACCGAACGACATAAAGAATGTACCGGCACTGCCGCTTGAAGGCAAAATCAGTTTCAAAGGGAAAAAATATTACAGACATATAATCATCAAAAACGGTTATCGCATTTCCGTCACGAGAGAGGGCGGAGATTTTGAAACCATTATGGAGCCAACTATCATTAAATCAATAGGAAAATAAGAAAAAAGACAAGATTTTTTGAAAACAGAAAAAAAGTATGCCAAAACAGACTACCAT
>Ga0310694_10001544_pt1 | contig 25819 bp, 19 predicted proteins | sample 174DNAGHGhighgp2_FD_203884 | JGI IMG/M metagenome (GOLD analysis project Ga0310694, IMG submission 203884) | Sheep rumen microbial communities from Palmerston North, Manawatu-Wanganui, New Zealand - 1742 DNA GHGhigh gp2 (v2) (version 2) | ecosystem: Host-associated > Mammals > Digestive system...
GTTACGCACCCGTGCGCCGGTCGCCATCAAAGTCAGCAAGCTGACTTCATGCTGCCCCTCGACTTGCATGTGTTAAGCCTGTAGCTAGCGTTCATCCTGAGCCAGGATCAAACTCTTCATCGTTAAATATCATTATCATTGACCATTTATCATTTCTTGGATTCTTTAGAACCAAGGCGCGCTTTTAATGCGCGGACGACCATTGACCATTCAACGGCAACGGAAATGAATAATGGAGAACAATTGTCTGATTATAAAGACGCTTGTCCCGGACTGCTAATCTATATCCTTGTCGGATATTGACGGTTCGCTTGTACTTGTTTCTTGTACTACAATCTCTGTCTATGTAAATCTTTCAAAGAACGTGCTCCCGAGAGAGCGCATTGAAGATTGGCCACCTCCAGAGAGGCGGTCAGCTCTCATTTGCGGGTGCAAAGGTACGCTTTTTCCGTAAACTGACAAAACATTACGAGACTTTTTTCTAAAAAAGATGCATTTTATGCTCCTATACATTATATATATAATACGCGCGCGAAAGAAACGGATACACTAACGGATGAATTGGCATAAACGATTTGCCGGGTTTGGCGGATACCGGCAATGATAACAACAAGGATTTCTCTTTGCTTAGCACGAGAAGTTGTCTGGATTTACACGGGATGTTGCACTTGTTTCCGTGTGTCGATGGGTAACTTGGCCTGGGTAATCGTAAAACTACGCGAGAGTAATTGCCTTTTTATTCTAGAGTAATTCGCTTTTTACTCTCGTGTAGTTTGGCTTTTACTCTGCAGTCGTTTTTTTAATGCCTTTTTAGCATAAGAATTGGTTCTTTGAAGAAAAAAGTGTATCTTTGCGGCATGATTGGCTAAGAAGTCCTTCGCTTAATTTCACACATACAAAAACTAAAACTACAATAGGATGAAACGATTACTTTTCCTTTTTACAACTTTTCTGTTGGTGACTGTCTCATCATGGGCAGACGGGTACCCCATCGACAACTATGACGAACCATCTGTAGATGCCACGGCTCCTGCTGCAGAATGGAATGCCATATCGGAGGGATTGCATTGTTCGTGGGCAAACCGGAATGTACACTACATGAAACATCGTGTACCACAGTTGACCGAAACGACCGCCACCACCATCAACGCATGGAAAGGCGAACGTGCCAATCTGGAAGCTGTGCTGTTCAGCAAGTCCGATCAGGGAATCCTGTCGGTTCGCATGACTGAACTGAAGAAGGACGGTCAGAGCACCGGCAAGTGGTGTGCAAGTGCCCGTTTCCTGAACTATGTCATTACCGACGACGGACGAGGGTGCGGCAATCACAACTTCACGCTGGCGCCCTGGCTGGTGCCTGATGTGATTGAGCAGGACAAGCCTAAGGCCATCAATGCCCGCGAGACCCGTCCTGTATGGTGCTCCATTGAGGTTCCCCGCGACATAGAGGCTGGCGCTTATACAACCACATTGGAGGTTGTAAACGAGAGCAACACCGTCATAAAGTCTTTGGAGCTGACTGTCAATGTGAACGCTCATGCGTTGCCCGAGGTGGCCGACCAGAAGTTCCATCTCGACCTCTGGCAGCAGCCTTATGCCGTAAGCCGCTACTACGGAGTTGAGCGGTGGAGCGATGAGCATATGGCTGCTCTGCGTCCCTACCTGCAGGCTTTGGGCAAAGCAGGACAGAGTGTCGTGACGGCCATCCTGTTCTACGAACCGTGGGGCGAGCAGTCGCACGACAAGTTCTCGGCAATGATTCAGACAACCAAGAGGGCCGATGGCACATGGGAGTTCGACTTTGATGTGTTCGACAAGTATGTAGAGTTGTGCGCGGAATACGGCATCGACAAACAAATCAACTGCTACTCCATGGTGACCTGGGACATGAAGTTCCGTTACTTCGACGAAGCAACCGGTCAGGACATTGACTGGGCACTGACGGTAGGGAGCGAGGATTACAAAGCTCTATGGAATGCTTACCTGAAAAACTTCCGCGCGCACCTGGAGCAGAAGGGCTGGTTCGAGAAGACCTGCATCGCCATGGACGAGCGCAGCGAATCGCAAATGCTTTCCGCATACGAGATTATCAAGGCAAATGGCTTCAAGATGGCTCTTGCAGGCAACTACCACTCGTCGTTGAACGACAAGCTGTACGACTTCTGTGTCGCCTTGGCACAGGGCCAGAACTTTACGACTGGCGAGCGTAAGTATCGCAAGGACAATAATCTGGTGACTACCGTTTATACCTGCTGCACCGAGAGCGAACCGAACATCTTCTCCAATTCCCTGCCAGCTGAAGCGGCATTCCTGCCCATCCACATCGCTGCAAATGAATTGGATGGCTATCTGCACTGGTCTTGGATTAACTGGGACGAGCACCCGCTGACAGACTCGCGCTTCCGTAAGTTTGGTTCGGGCGACACCTATTGCTACTATCCCGGCAATCGGTCGTCTGTGCGCTTTGAACGTCTCGTTGAAGGCATCCACCAGTTTGAGAAGATACAGATATTGAAACAGGAGAAGGCCTCTGATGCAGAATGGATGGCCAAACTGAATCTCTTGCTTGAGGATTGCAAGGACTACATCGTTGCCGGAACTGAGTGTGCAGAAAAGGTGGACCGCCTGGAAGCTTTCCTGAACGGCGAAGAGGTGGATATCCCCAACCGTCTTTCCGGATACTGGAAGATTAAGGTGGATGACACACATTATGCCAAGTCTGCAGCCAACCTGACGCAATGGGCTACTGAGATTAGCGCACAGACGGACTACGACCTCTTCCTGATTGAAGGCACCCGCGACGCATGTACCATCAAACTGATGGGACGCTCGAACAATATCGGTCCGGACAGGAACATGCAGCTCTTTGTCGATCAGACTGCCAGCACAAAGTATGCTATCGTCGATGCCGGCAATGGCAAGGTAAAGTTGAAGAATAACGGCTATTGGGTATATGTTGACAATGGGACCTTCACATGGAACACCAACAAGAGCACGATGCTTGAATTGGAGTTCGTGATGGAAAGCAACGAGCCGCAACGCACCACATTGTTCAGCACGCTGAATGGCGGGATGGACATCCCTCCATATCGCATTCCGGGCATCTCCTGCGGAAAGGATGGCCGCCTCATAGCCAGCGCAGCACGACTCGTCTGCGGTACTGACCCAGGATACGGACAAGTGGATTGCGTAGCCAAAATAAGCGACGACAACGGCTTGACGTGGAGCGACAAGGAGATTGATGTGGCTGTTGGCGATGCCTCATTAATAAATAATGTAAAGACTACGATGGAGGCTGCATACGGCGACCCTGCCGTCGTGATGGACCGCGAGCATAACGAGGTGCTGGTGATGGCTGTGGCTGGGTGTACCGTTTACACTTACGCCTCAACCAATCGCCAGAATCCCAATATGATTGCTGCTATACGCAGTCTCGATGGCGGAGAGACATGGCAGCAACCAGTTGACCAGACGGAAGACATCTACGGTCTCTTCGATGGTGGCAACCCTATGGCTGCCGCTTTCGTGGGCGGTGGAAAGATATTCCAGAGCCGCATCGTGAAGGTGGGCGACTACTACCGCATCTATGCCGCTCTGGCTGCACGTCCCAACGGGAACCGCGTCATCTACTCGGACGACTTCGGCCGCACTTGGAAAGCACTTGGTGGGGCCAGCGCGACGCCTGTGCCTAATGGCGACGAGCCGAAATGCGAGGAACTGCCTGACGGACGTGTCATCATCACCAGCCGCACCGGTGGAGGTCGTCTGCTGAACATCTTCACCTATACCAACACCCGTACTGGTGCCGGCAAGTGGGAAGTGGAGACAAAGGCAACCATGAGCGGCCTTAGCGCAAGCCCCAGCAGCAACCCGACAAATGGCGAAATGCTCATCGTGCCTGCCAAGCGTCTCCGCGACGGCAAACAGCTTTATGTCGCCTTGCAGTCCGTGCCTACAGGTGGCGGTCGCAACAATGTGGGCATCTTCTTCAAGGAACTGGCCGACATCAGCGACATCCGCAATCTGGCAGCCTTCTCTGCCGGATGGGACGGCTTCTACCAAGTAAGCACTACGGCTTCGGCATATAGCAGCATCGAACTTCAGGCAGACGACAAGATTGCCTTCTTCTACGAGGAGACGCTGACGAAATGGGGCACAAAGCCCAATCCCGTGAGCACAAGCTTCCCGACAGGAGCAGGCACGCACAACTTTGACGGCTTCGAGAACATCTACCTGGCCCTCGACTTGGAGATAATTACTGGCGGCAAGTACTGCGTAAGCCACGAGGTGAACCGGGGCGAGTACCTGAAGACATTCTTTGGCGCGCTCATCGACGAGTCGGAACTGACTACGGAAGAGAAGACCTCAGCAAGGGCTTTGGTGACAAACCTACCTGCCGAACCTGCGCCGGAACAGATTGACGCCATCTACACGCTGCTTTCCAGCAGGGAGCCTGCCGACAAGTGGGACGGCAAGACGCTTACCTTCACCAATATCCAGCAGAACGGAGCGGAGCGAATGCTCTACATCGACGGTAGCACGCTGTCGCTCAGCACTAAGACTGTGGAGGAGCTTACCACAAAGGCGCTATTCACATGCAAGAAGGAAGAAAGCGGCAAGTACAGTTTTTTTAACGAGCAGGCCGGCCTCTACATGATATGGCGAGCCGGTCAGAACTACGGTTACAACAATAATGCTGGTACGCTGGCAACATACAACGCCACCTATTGCGACTGGAACATCGTGGATGCCAGTAGCACGAAGGCCGACACCTATTTTCTTGTCAGCAAGCGTAGCAACGGCACCACCGACGGCTCGCTTGTCGTCATGTCCTCGGGTGTCTTCGACTCATATAGCGCAGTCGTGGCATGGGCCAGCAACTACAGCAACCTCTTCTACATCAATACTATCGAAGATGCAACGGGCATACAAAGTGCTAATGCCACATCATATAACCCCGACGGCAAGTATATCGAGGGTAAGCATCTCTACATTATAAAGGACGGCACACGATATAATGTGGCAGGCCTGAAAGTAAGGTGAAGGGCACATCACTTATGGTTTATGTGTAGCAAACTATGAAGAAAGAATCTCTACTATGCTTTGGTACGCTGGCTTCGGCCATGCTGCCTGTTCTTCCCTCTGCGGCGAAGACGACGAAGGGAAATGCGGCTGTTGAGAATCGCGAGCAGCCAAATGTGATTTTCATTTATGCCGACGACCTCGGCTATGGCGACCTGGAGTGCTTTGGTGCTACAAGGGTGCAGACGCCGAACGTCAATGCGCTGGCAAAGAGCGGCATACGCTTTACGAATGTCCACGCGATTGCTGCCACGAGTACGCCTTCCAGATACGGCCTCTTGACTGGCGAGTATGCTTTCCGCCATGCGGGGACGGACATCGCGCGGGATAATGCGGGGATGATTATCCGACCTGAGCAGTTCACGATTGCCGATGCGTTCAAGAACGCAGGCTATGCTACGGCGGCCATCGGCAAGTGGCATCTGGGCTTGGGCGACAAGGACGGCGAGCAGGACTGGAACGCTCAACTGCCCATGCACCTTGGCGACATCGGGTTCGACTATCACTATATCATGGCTGCGACGGCTGACCGCACGCCTTGTGTCTTCATTGAGCAGGGGCATGTTGCCAACTACGACGAGACGGCTCCTATACTTGTCAGTTACGAAGAGAACTTCCCTGGCGAGCCGACGGGAAAGGACAACCCGGAGCTCCTCTACAACCTGAAGGCCAGTCACGGCCACAACCAGAGCATCGTGAACGGCATTGGTCGCATTGGCTACATGAAGGGCGGCGGCAAGGCTCTCTGGAAGGACGAGAACATCGCCGACAGCATAGCGGCTCACGCGCTTGGCTTCATCCGCAAGCATCAGCAGGAGCCTTTCTTTATGTATCTGGCTACCAACGATGTGCATGTGCCACGTTTTCCGCACGACCGCTTCAGGGGAAAGAACCCGATGGGCTTCCGCGGCGACGCCATCGCGCAGTTCGATTGGACGGTCGGGCAGGTCGTCAGTGAGTTGGAACGCTTGGGCATCAGGAAGAACACCCTTATCATCCTGAGCAGCGATAATGGTCCGGTCGTTGATGACGGCTATCAGGACAGAGCAGTCGAGTTGCTTGGCGACCACAAGCCTGCCGGTCCGTATCGTGCCGGCAAGTACAGCACCTTCGAAGGCGGCACGATAGTTCCGGCGATTGTCTCTTGGCCGAAGAGGGTCGAGGCAGGCGGGGAGTCGGATGCCCTCGTGTCGCAGATCGACTGGCTGGCTTCGCTCTCAGCCCTCGTGGGTGCCCGCATCCCGAAAGGCGGGGCGATAGACAGCGAGAACCGGCTCGGCACATTGCTTGGCGAGAACAAGGAAGACCGTCCGTATGTGCTGGAGCAGGCTGCCAACCATACACTCTCGGTTCGCAGCAAGGCGTGGAAGTACATCCCGCCCAGCCAGGGGCCGGCCATCATCTCTGGTCCGAACATGGAGAGCGGATACAGTCGTGAGCCTCAACTCTACGACATGCGTCAGCCCTACGAACAGGAGAACCTTGCCCTCAAACAACCGCAAGTGGTGTTCGAGATGCAGTCGTACATCGAGGCGGAACGCACGAAAGGCTCCACCTACAGGTCGCCTATATCGAAGTGAAAATGAAGAGTGAAAATTGATGAATAATGGGACGATGAGGACGGAGGCGATGAGGGTTTTGGCGGTGCTCGTGATGCTGATGCTGATGGGCTCTGCCATGTGCGCTCAGGTGGTGCGGAGCTTCAAGCAGCACAACATGAAGCGGTGGGGCATTCCGGCTGGCAACTACAGTGGCATATGCCACATCGCGGGTGACCGCTATGCGCTCGTCAGCGACAAGCAGACGGCCGACGGATGGACGGAAGTTAGCATCACGTTCCTTCCCTCGGGCGACATCGACGCGATGCAGTTCATTGGGCATCACTTCGACAACCAGACGCTGGGCCTGGCACGCGACAGTGAGGGAATCGCCTACGCACCGGAGCACGGCTTCTTCGTCTGTGCTGAGAACGACCAACAAATACTTGAACTGGGCGAAGACGGCACGCCGACTGGCCGCCGACTGACGGTGCCGGCTTGCTTCGAGCCACAGAACATCTTCCCGAACTACGGGTTTGAAGCGCTGACCTACGACGCCGCGAATGGCATCTTCTGGAGCACAACGGAGCAGGGACTAAGGTCGGACGTGACGGCGCCGACGGACTATTCTTCGTCCGCACCGACTCTGCTTCGCCTGCAGTCCTTTGGTTCCGACTTGCTGCCGCTGCATCAGTTTGCCTACGAGACGGAAGCCCCCGCCACGCGCCACGCGCCACGCCACTTCGCCTTCGGTGTGCCGGAGCTGCTGGCCCTCAACGACACCACGCTACTCGTCATGGAGCGCGAACTCAGCATACCCAAGAACTACAACCGCGCCAAGTGCCGCATCCGCCTCTTCTGCGTCAGCCCAAGCACCGACCTGGCTATTGCTGACACGTCTGTTGCGCTTCGTGAGACCGACCGCACACGCTTCCTACGGAAAACGCCGCTCTTTGCCTTCACCACCGGCATACGTCTGGTGGGCAGAAAGGACTTCGCGAACTACGAGGGGATGTGCCTCGGTCCGAAGCTTGCCGACGGGAGGCAGACCGTCCTGCTCGTAGCCGACTCGCAAAACCGCGCTGGCAACGCGCTCTTTCACCTCAAGGACTACATCAAGGTGCTCGTGGTAGAATAGAACTCAATACAGAACCTGAAAAAACCACACAATGAAAAGGAAACTATTTGTGATATTGTCGCTGGCGATGGCATCGACGGGATGCCTTGCCCAGCAAAGCGCTACGGCAAAGCGAATGGCGGAGCAGGGACTTGTCGATATACAAGCCATCGACTCCACAATCCAGGTGAGCCTGATGTACAGCCGGCCCGACAACTTCACGGGCAAGGTGCTCTATACCGACCTGCGCGAAGCGTACCTCCACCCGAAAGCGGCTGCTGCTCTGGCCAAGGCACAGCAAGCCCTCAAGAAACTAAGGCCGGAACTGAGCCTGAAGGTCTATGATGCAACGCGCCCCATGAGCGTCCAGCAGAAGATGTGGAACGTTGTGGCCGGAACCAGCAAAGACATCTACGTGAGCAACCCACGCAACGGCGGCGGCATGCACAACTACGGGCTGGCGGTCGATATCACACTTTGCCAGGCTGCCACTGGCGACACGCTCGACATGGGCACGCAGGTGGACTTCCTGGGGCCCTATGCCCACATCGACGACGAGGAAGGACTCGTCAGCCGGCACATCATTACAAAAGAGGCAAAGCAGAACCGAGAATTGCTGCGAAAAGTAATGAGAGAAGCCGGCTACAAACCGCTTCGGACAGAGTGGTGGCACTTCAATCTCGTCTCACGAGCAGAGGCTAAAGCAAACTATAAAGCAGTGAGGTGAAAAACGCAGCGTGCTGCGAAGGCCAACGCAGGCAGGAGAAAAGCCCGATGCAGCGTGCTGCGAAGGCCGATGCTCCTGCCTGCGTTTTTCGACGCACCTGCCTGCGTCGGACGGCACTGTCCGGAAGCCTTATCTCCCCACCCAAGCCTCGGGGTTCAACTTGGCTGTCTCCTTGCGGAGCTGGAAGTGCAGCGTGCAATTGCCGCTGCCGTCGTCGGCAACCGTACCGAGTATGTCCTTAGCCCGTACCTTCTGCCCCTTCGTGACGATAGTGCTGGACAGATTACAATAGACAGAGATATAGCTGCCGTGGCGAACAAGGACGTTACGGGTCCCGCCAAACTGGAAGACGCTGGTCACAACGCCGTCGAAGACCGAACGAGCCCGCGCACCTGGCCTGCCAATGTAGTTTGTACCTTTATTGTCGAGCTGCACATTCTTCATTCCAGGCACATTGTAGAGACCGAAGCGGCTGCCAAGCATATACTGGCCTGTAATGGGCACGGGCAGACGACCCGTGTTCTGCTCGAAGGTGCCATTGAGCTGGCGGTCTTCTGCCGTAAGCCAAGAACCCGACTTTGCCGGTGCGGAAGGCTTCTCGGTCTGCTTCTTTGCAGGCGTAGCAGCTGGCTTATTGCCCTGTTTCTCCGCTTCCTTACGCTTGCGTTCAGCCTCGGCAGCAGCCTTCCGGCGCGCCTCTTCCTCCGCCTTCTTGCGTGCCTGTTCTATCTCGTAGGCAATGACCTGCTCAATCTTCTTGTCGAGGGCTGCCAACTGCTTCTGCTGCTCGGTCACCTTGCCCTGTAGGCCGCTCTCCTTCTTCTTCAGCCCCACCACCTTCTGCCGCTCGTGAACCTGCTGGACATTCAAGTCCCTGCGCTGCAACATGACTTCGTGCAGAATGACACTCTTATGGCTCTTGGCCGTCAGCAGACGGTTCTGAGCCTCAAGCAGTTCAGCCTGCTTCTGCAAGATCTGCTCGCCAAGATTGTACTGATAGCTGGCATATTCACGTGCATAACGCGCCCGCCTGTACATCTGCCTAAAGGTCTTCGCCGAAAAGACAAAGACTATGGGATCGTTCGTCGCCCGCTGCGTCCTGGCATATCGCACGGCAGCCTTGAGTCGCTGGCGGCGCGCACGCACCTCCGCATCAAGCTCCGTAATGTCATTCTGCATGCGGCTGATATCGGCCTCAAGGTCATCAAGTTCCTTCTCCAACTGATGAATGCGCGTTAGCCTATTGTTCATCTGCAGCCCCAAGAAGTCCACATTCTGCTGTCCAGCCTTCACCTGTTTGCGAGTCTGGTCAAGTTGTGTCTTCGACTGCTGCAGTTCGTTCTTCAACTTCGACTGCTGCTGCTTCAAATCCTTCACTTTCTTACTGTTCTGGGCAGCAAGAGGAAGTGCAAAGATGGCACAAAGGAAGAGAAGAATAAGCTTATTCGTCATGTCTGCAAAGGGTGTTACAAGGTCAGTTCCATTATGCGCGAGAGAAGCTCTTCCACAGGCAATTCCGCATAACGCGCCGAGAGTTGTGTGCGCGTCTCCCACGCGGAATCAAGCTTTAGGCCAGAGAGCGTGAGGTCCGCCTTAACGGGTTTGCTGCCGTTGGGGATGGTTATGCGATGCCTGGTAGGGAGATTCCTCCCGGCAAGGCTTACGAAGTCCCAGCGTTCCCAGCCCGAATAGTTTGTCGATTGCTCATCCCAGAAGAAGGTCTGGATTGTATAGAAATCGACGTTGGCATTCCTCAGGAACGGCACGTCGCCATAGGGAGCCTTGACATACTGCTTGCCCATCTTATCGACGACCATGAAGTAGTCAGGCGTCATCTCAATGAGGGCCACCTCGATAATGCCAAAGGCAACGACGGAGAGCTGTATGACATCGTTTCGTTTCATGCGCAGTGTGCCCCCGACCGTAGTGCCTCTTCCGCCCGAGGAGAGTTCCATGCGAAGCCGGGCCGTGATGCAAGTCTGCTCCTGCCTTGCGGCATCGTCGGCTTGACGGCCTGCCTCGGTGGGAGATGTAGCGATGTCCGTCTCGCCCGGAAGAGTGGTGACCGATGAAACGGCATGCTTCTTGCTGCCACACGAGGCGAGCAGCAGGCAAAGCAGCAAAAGCCCCCACCTGAGTCCCCCTCTAAGGGGAGAACTTAAGGCGGTAGCATATGATTCATTCTTCATTCTTATTTCTTCACTTATTTGATGTACTTCTTTCGTTTTATCTTCTTGCGGAGCATGGGCGTACAGCTGCCGTCGTTCTTCTGCTTGGCAAGTCGCCACAGGCGCAGCGCCGTCTCGGGCTGGTCGAGATGGGCATATATGTCGCCCGCATGTTCCAGCAGATTGCCCAGCAGCGTGCTGTCGGCAAGCAGTTCGTCGTCAGTCTTCTCGGGATTCACCACCTTGTCCATGTAAGAGCGCGCATGGGTGTAATCCTCCTTCTTGAAGAGTATCCAGGCGTATGTATCGAGGTAGGTCTTGTTGTCCGGCTCCTGGCGTATGGTGCGGTAGCTCATCTCCTCTGCCTTGTCAAGCTGTTCGCCCTTGAGACTGAGGTAGTAGGCATAGTTGTTGAGACACATGATGTTGTCGCTCTTATAGACCAGCGACGAGTCGTAAGCCGCAAAGGCCTCGCGTTCCTTGCCTTGCTGATAATAGATGTCGCCCAGCACTCCGAACACATTCGACACGAGGTTCGGGTGAACGCTCTCCGTTCTGACGCGGAGTCCCTGATGCAGGACTTCCGTAGCCTCCGCATATTTCTTCTGTTCGCCCAGTGCCATGCCGAGGTAGTAGGCATAGGCTATCTCCTCGGGATGGTAGTTGAGACCGCGTCGGCTGATGTCCTCCACGCCCTTTTCATCGTTCTGCTCGGCATAATACTGCAGCAGTTCGCGCAGCGCCGTCTCATTGCCGGGCTCCACTTCAAGCATTTGCCTCATCGTCTGGCACAGGGCCTCCTGAGGCTCCTTGGTGTAAACCTGATAGGCCGCCTTCATCATGAGGATGTCGGTATTCTGCTGCGGACGGGCCAGCAAGGTGTCGAAGGCAGCCTGAAGCTGCTGTATGTAGGTGGAGTCGCGCCGCTCGTCCTCGATGTACGACCTCAGCAGAAGCACGCGCAGCTGTGTGGGGGAGTCCGGGGAAAACAGCAGAGAGTCGCGCGACCTGTCGTAGCGCTCCCGCTGTCCGCTATCGCGGAAATAGTCCATCATGGCAAGTTGGAGGTTCGTGTTGGCTGGCTCGCGCTGGCGCACCTCATCGTAGATGCTGAGGGCTTTGGCTGTGTCGCCGGCCTGCATATACTGGCTGCCGACCACAACCCGCAGGTTCATGTCGTGCGGGGAATCATCGCAAAGGGCTTGCAACTCAGCAAAGGCCTGGTCGAGCATGCCTTTCTCTTTGTAGAGCCGATACTTCTCGACACTCACCTGCGGACTGATGCCTTCGAGCAGCTCAATGCGGTTGAGGGCGTCGATGGCTTTGTCCGTATCGCCGACTGTGCTGTAGAGTTGTGCCAGCTGCGAGAGGACATCGCTGCGCCTCGACTGCAGGGAGGCCATCTTTTCGAGCACCGGAATGGCAGACTCCGCATCGCGCTTGTTCAGATAGAGTGCAGCGAGCGTCTCCAGATAGTAGGGATTGTTGGCATCCCGATCGGCAGCCCTCCGGATGTAGGCCGTTCCGAGGCTGTCGGAGCGCATGTAAAGATACAGCAGCCCCATGTTGTAGAGGGCTTCCGGCGCCTCGGGGTTGATGTCAAGACAATGCCGATAGAGGTCCATCGCCGACGAGAAGTCCTCAGCAAGGCGGCACTTCTCGGCTTCGAGATAGAAGTAGTCGAAGTTGGTTTGAGCCTTGACGTCCGATGCTACAGACGGCAGGAAGAGAGCGAGCGCTGCAATGAGGCATTGCAAAGCAGACATAGCACGCAGGAAAACACGCTGTCCGGCATTGGCAAACGCAACGTGCCGGGATGGCCAAACGCAGCGTGCTGCGAAGGGCGATGCAGCGTGCTGCGAAGGGCGATGCAGCGTGCTGCGAAGGGCGATGCAGCGTGCTGCATTGGACAGGGTCTGCAGACAGGGTGTCATTTTCACTTCGTACCGCTGTGTCCGAAGCCGCCGGCTCCGCGTTCTGTCTCCGAGAGGACTTCTACCTCCTCCCACTCTGGCTGCTCATGTCGGGCAATGACCATTTGGGCTATGCGCTCGCCGTCGGCAATGAGGAAAGGCTGGTCCGACAGGTTCACCAATATGACGCAAATCTCGCCACGATAATCAGCGTCGATGGTGCCTGGTGTGTTGAGAACCGTTATTCCGTGCTTGATTGCCAAGCCGCTGCGAGGTCGCACCTGCGCCTCGAATCCTGGCGGCAACGCAATGAAGAGGCCTGTTGGAATAAGACGACGCTCCATCGGCCTCAACTCGATAGGAGCTTCGATATTGGCTCGCAGGTCAACACCGGCGGATTGAGGCGTTGCCAACTGCGGCAGGGCATGGTGACTTCGGTTGATTATCTGTATCTTCATAGTTTTCAAGGTTTATACATCGGGCAGGCTCATGCCGTTTATCTTCCGATAGAGGTCGAGCGCATAGATGTCGGTCATGCCCGAGATGTAGTCGAGCACAGCCATGATTCGTTCATATAGTGTAGGGGCGAGGATGTCGTACTGCGTGCTGACGCGGTTGATGAGCAGGCGGGAGAACGCCTGATCGGAGTGCGTGACAGCCTTCACCATGAGATCAGTCAGAGTCGTCATCACTTTGTATCCGGCTATCTCGATATCGACAACATCCTTGCAATGATATATCTTTCCGTAGGCCAACCGCTCGCATTGCTCGTATGCCTTACGCGGGAGCTCGTCGATGTGCGCTATGAGGGAGCCCTCGAAGGTGCCGCTCAGGATGGCCTGCTCGTTCCTGACGAAGGCCTGGACACACTGCTGCTCGAGGAGGTTGATGACGCAGGAACGCAGATAGACTATCTGTTCGTTGACGTCATCCTCCATCTGAGTCATCCGCTCCCGGATGTGGCGCTGCTCCTCTTCTCCGAAATAAGCCAGCAGTAGCCGCTTGGTCTCTTCCGTCGTCAAAAGCTTCAGCTTGTGCGCATCCTCTAGGTCCATTATCTCATAGCAGATGTCGTCTGCCGCTTCAACGAGATAGACTAACGGATGGCGGGCGTAGCGGATGGAACCGCTCGGCGATGGCTGTCGGATGATGCCCAGTTCGCTGGCTATCGTCTCATAGTCCTTCACTTCGCTCCGGAAGAAGCCGAACTTGCCCCCAGTGCCTGCCAGGTCGGAGGTGAATGGGTACTTCACGATGCTCGCCAACGTGCTGTAGGTCATGACGAAACCGCCCTGACGACGCCCTTTGAAGTGGTGTGTGAGCAGACGGAAGGCGTTGGCATTGCCTTCAAAATGCGTGATGTCCTCCCATTGCTCCGGCGATAGGCCGTCGCCCGTCTCTGGGCATATATAGTCCTTCAGGAATTGGCCTTCTCCTTCACTGAAGTATGTGCCTATGGCCTTTTCGCCACTATGACCAAAGGGAGGGTTCCCCATGTCGTGGGCCAGACTGGCTGCCGAGACGATGTTGCCAAGTTCAGTGAAATGCGTTCCGTTGAGCTCTGGGCGATTCTTCAGTAGGAGTCGGCCTACGTCGCTGCCTAGGCTTCGTCCTACGCTGCTGACCTCGAGGCTATGCGTCAGCCTGTTGTGCACGAAGATGCTGCCTGGCAGGGGAAAGACTTGCGTCTTGTTCTGGAGTCGCCGAAAGGGGGCAGAGAATATCAGACGGTCGTAGTCGCGCTGGAACTCCGTCCGGTCGTCGATGCGCTGCTGCTTCCCCTCCTGTCCGAGGCGTTTGTTTGAGAGCAACTGCTCCCATTTCATCTTCTCTTGCATCATGATGATGGGCTCTACTTGGCGTCCGGCTTATAGAATATCCGATTTGCTCCGCTGGTTATCTTCACCAGTTCGGGATGCTCCGCAGCAAAGGTGTCGATGTGACGCATCCGCTTCTCCTGCAAGATTTCATCTACGGCAATGAGTATCCCCGTCTCCTCGACGTCGCCGAAGCCGTCGTTGATTGCTGTGCCGAAGAGCTTCATCGTAGGACTCAATCCCATATAGGCGTTGACTAGCGGCGGTATGTTGTAACCTAAGGCCCGTACTTCGCGATTCAGTATTCTATAGTCGGCTTTGAAGTCATCCTCGGTGAATAGCTTCCGGAACTGCTCTGTGTCGTGCCAGAACTTGAGCGGCCTGATGGGATATATGAGGTTGTCGTGGTCGGGGAAGTGTTTGGCGAGGAAGTACAGTATCATGTCGCGTGCCATGCGGTCATAGCTGGGATACATGGTGAACTTGCCGAAGAGGTAACGCACCGTTGGCTCAATGACTACGATTGCGCCGAGGCCGTCCCATAGGTTGTCTAGTGCGAAGATGCCTTTATGGCCACGGAGGGTGCTCTGATACTCTAAGGTGACGAAGCTTCGGCCGAGTTCGATGGTCCAGGGAGCATAGTCCTTCATGAAACGCTCAGAGAAGCGGAACATGTGGCTGGTGGCGAGGATGGGCTGTCCGTCGGGGGCTATATCCCAGTCCTTGCCGAGGATGTATCTGTAGCCGCCCACGATTTCTTCTGTCTCAGGGTCCCACACGAGGATTTGCTTATAGCAGTTCTCGCATGTGTCGAACTCATCGAGGTCAATGCTCTTACCCGTTCCTCCACCAGCTGCGCGGAAGGCTATCTCGCGGAGACGACCTATCTCGCGCACGACATTTGGCGAGTCCTGCCAGGTGACTACATAGACTTCGTTGCTGCTCTTGTTTGTCATGCGCAGTCTCTTGTCTGGTGTAAGCTCCGACTTGAGTATATCTACGGGTATGGGGGCCGCTATGGGTTCCATCTTATTGTTTTGTTCCATATGTTTCTGTGTGTTCCTTTATATTTCGTAAACTCTGTCCTGCACCCATTTTCCCCACTGGGCTGGTGTTTTCGACTTGTCGAATGTCTGCCATGGTATGGGTTTGCCGATGCGCACTGTATAGCGGTTTCCACGGCTCCGGTACATTTCGTCGGGCAGTAGGGCCATTGCGAAGTTCGGCAGATGCAGTCGTTTGCACCATCGTGCCACGCTATAGAAGCGATTGCTGTTCCTTCCCTCGAAGTGTATAGGCACGATGTCGCGCTGATGCTGCACGCTTTTTGCGATGAACGCTTTGTTCCATGGGAGGTCGCGGATGGTTCCGTCGTGCTGTTTGCGACTGCAGAGCCCCGCTGGGAACATGATGATGTGGCAGTTGCTGGCGAATGTCTGTTCCACGAGTGCTGGGAAGGAGCGTGAGTTCTTGCCTATTTTGTTGATGGGGACGCAGAGTGGTGCGAGTCCTTCGAGGTTCATGAGGAGGTCGTTCACCAGGTATTTTATCTTTCCGTTGTAGTGTTCGCCGATTATCCATCCGAGCGTGACGCCATCGATTGCCCCGAGGGGGTGGTTGCTGACGAACGTGTAGAACCTTCCGTCGGAGGGCAGATTTTCTTTTCCCTCTATGGTGACGTCAACGCCGACATACTCTACGACGCCGCGGCAGAAGTCCACTCCGACCCTTCCCCTGCGCAGGTAGATGTTGATGAACTCCTGGTGTATGACGCGTTCCAGCAGTCTTGTCAGCCATCTTGGTATGTATTTGGCTTTCTTTCCTGCGCGGTCGCGGACGATTTTGTCTATGTTGATTTCTTTCATGCTGCTGCTCATTAGTTGATTGTTATCGGTCTGTTGTTGATGAAGTAGCGCCCTCGGGGCAGTCCTCCGAGCCAGTTGCTGCCTTTTGTGAGGCGTGCGGTGAGATAGAGCACGCCGTTTTGGTTGTAGATGGGGAGGAGTTGGTTGCGGTCGCTCTGTATCTGAACGATGCGTCCCGTGACGCTTATCTGTACGGGGAATGCCGAGGTGCTCATCTTTCTGGAGAGGGGCATTTCGGGGGAGGGGACGGCCAGTGTGAGGGTATCGGGGTTGCGGCGTGCTTTTACTTTACGCACGCGGACGAATCCTTCGGCTGGCAGGCACATGGTGACCGCGAGCACGAACAGCATGATTTGCAGTATGGATTTTCTTCTCATGAAGGCCTTTTCCTCTTACACGCGGCAAAAGTACGAATTTTCAAGAAATAAGGCAAATTATCGCCTGATATTTTTCATTAAAACATATCCCGTGCAGGGTTTGTGAACGCTGCACGGGATATATGATGTTGGATGCTGGTGTTTTTTCTATTCCACCTTGAGGCAATAGGTGACGCCCATTGTGTCGTAGAGTTTCTCCAGTTGTGGGAGTCTTGCCTTGAAGTTGTCGAAGTCTTTCTGTTCGGGGTTGCACCATTGTACTTCGGACATGGCTCCCAGTCGTGGGAGGAGTTGGTAGAATGCGTGTTCGGGGTATGCCACTTGTTCTGTCCACAGGTTGGCTTGGACACCGAAGATGCATTCTTGCTCTTCCTGACTGAGTTCTTCGGGCACGACGGGCTCGAGGGAATAGACTTTGCTGCACGACACGTGGTAGCCTTCCGTTGTGCGTGGTTCGCGGCTGTATTCCTTTGTCTGCGGGTGGTCGAAGTAGGCGAAGCGATTGGGGCTCATGATGACGCGGTGTTTCTGTTTGGCTGCCTCGACGCCTCCTTTTGTGCCTCGCCAGGACATGACGATGGCGTTGTCGGTGAGTCCGCCTGCGAGTATTTCGTCCCATCCGATGATGCTGCGTCCGCGGGATGCGAGGAATTGTTCTATCTCTTGGTTCAGATAGGTTTGCAGCTGGTCTTCGGGGCTGCGTCCGTTTTCTTCTTTGATTCCCAGTTCTTTTATCTTGGCCTGGCATTGCGGGCATTTTTTCCATCGGTCTTTGGGGCATTCGTCGCCTCCGATGTGTATGTATTTCGAGGGGAAGACGTCGCAGAGTTCGCCGAAGACGGTCTTGAGGAAGGTGAGTGTCTCGGGGTTGCCTCCGCAGAGCACGTCGCGCATGACGCCCCAGGTGGTGCCTACGGGGTATGGTCCGCCTGTGCAGCCCAGGTGGGGGAATACGTGGAGTGCGCTTTGCATGTGGCCTGGCATATCCACTTCTGGCACAACGTTGATGTATCGTTCTGCTGCGTAGCGGACGATTTCGCGGCATTGTTCCTGTGTGTAGTAACCGCCGTAGGGGGTGTTGTCGTATATGTGCATCCATCCCGGACCGATGACGGTCTTCTCGCGGATGCTGCCTTTCTGTGCGAGTTGGGGAAGCGACTTCACTTCGAAGCGCCATCCCTGGTCTTCGGTCAGGTGCCAGTGGAACTGGTTGCAGCCGTGGAGGGCAAGGATGTCGAGGTATTGCTTGACGAAGTCCACTGAGAAGAAGTGGCGGCAGCAGTCGAGCAGGACGCCGCGATAGGGGAAGCGGGGTTGGTCGGCTATCTGTGTGTAGGGCATTTCCACGGCTTGGAGTTTGCCTGCGGGCAGGCTTTTGCGCAGGGTCTGTGCGGCGCGGAAGAGTCCCACGGGCTCATAGGCTGCGAGTTGGATGCCGCCACCGTCGATGGTGAGTGTGTAGCTTTCCTTTTGCTGCTCGGTCAGGGCGACGGGTTTCTTTTTCTGCTGTACGGGTTTGTTGAGGGTGAGCCGGATGAGCGCTTTCGCGTCGCCTGGCGTCAGGATGAGGCGTATGCCGGTGGCTTCCTTCACCCATTGCTGCAGGAAGAGTGCGATGCGGGTGCATTCGGCGTTGGCTGCGTCGTAGGAGATGGCTGTGCCACTGGTCAGGGGGAGGCTCTGTATGGTGTCGGTTTTCACCTCCTTCGGGAGGGGGATGATGTTGTAGTCGGCACGCTCGGCAGACAGTGTGAGGACTGCGATGCACGCAAGGAGGAATGTGGTTGTTCTTTTCATGATAAAGTTGTTGTTTTTATGTTGTTTTTGTGGGCCTGCGGAGGGGGCTTTCTGCAGACATGCTGCTGCGTCGGAAAATGCAGGCTGCTGGGAAGGCCGACGCAGGCAGCTGCAAAGGCCGACGCAGGCAGTAGCGAAGGCCGATGCAGCTGCCTGCATTTTGAGCGCCTGGCGGTCAGGGCTGTAAGTGGTTCCAGCCCTGTGCTTTAAGCTGGTGCTCTCCGCCGTCACGCGTGATGAGTGCGCAGCCTTTCTCGGGCTCTGTGATGTAGCCGATGACATGCACGTCGTCGAGTGCCGAAACGGTGTCGTTCATCGAGAGTGGCACGGTGAAGAGCAGTTCGTAGTCTTCTCCGCCATTGAGGGCACAGGTGCTGACGTTGAGGTTCAGTTCTTCGGCCATGGCTGCGGTCTGGTAGTCGAGGGGGAGCCTCTCTTCGTAGATGCGGCAACCCGTCTGGCTCTGCCGGCAGATGTGGAGCAGTTCGCTGCTCAGCCCGTCGCTGATGTCCATCATGCTCGTCGGGCGGATGCCTGCTTTGCGGAGCGCCTCGATGATGTCGCCGCGCGCCTCGGGCTTGAGCTGTCGCTCCAGGATGTACTCGCGGCCGCTGAAGTCGGGCTGGGCCTCGCGCAGAGCTTCCATCTGCTCCTTGCTGCCGCTGCGGCGCGCCTCCTCCACCTGGTCGTTGTAGATGGCCTTCTCGCGCTCCAGCAGCTGCAGCCCCATATAGGCGGCACCGAGGTTTCCGCTGACGCACACAAGGTCGGTCGGCTTGGCACCATTGCGCATGACGATGTCCTCGCTCCGCGCCTCGCCAATGGCGGTAATGCTGATGACGAGGCCGTTCATGCTGGCAGTCGTGTCGCCGCCCACTATGTCGGCGCCCCACTTAGCGCAGGCCATACGCATTCCGGCGTAGAGCTCCTCGATGTCCTCCACTTGGAACTTGCTGCTGATGGCCAGACTGACGGTCACCTGACGCGGCTCGGCATTCATGGCGAACACATCGCTCAGGTTCACCATCACCGCCTTGTAGCCCAAATGGCGCAGCGGGACATACGTCAGATCAAAGTGAACGCCCTCCACCAGCAAGTCCGTCGTGACCACCGTCTGCATCCCTGCCGTAGGGGACAGCACAGCACAGTCGTCGCCGATACCCTTGACCGTCGTCTTACTCTTCGTGGTTATGTCTTTCGCGAGGCGGTCTATAAGACCGAACTCACCCAATTCGGAAATCTCCATAATCTTCTTAAAAATGAAACAATGAAACAATGAAACAATGAAGAAAAAGCGCTCCTATAGGAGATGTCACATTCTTTTCCTCATTCTTTCATCCTTTCATTTTAATATCTTTACCATTTCCTCGATGATGGTCGCCATGAAGGGCTGGGCTGCCTCGGCTGCCCGGAGCACCTCCTCATGCGTAATCTTCATCGGATTCTCCATGCCGCCCAGGTCGGTGATGATGCTTATGCCGAAACACTCCATACCGCAATGGTGGGCAACAATCACCTCGGGAACAGTGCTCATGCCGACAGCATCGGCTCCCCAACGCGCAAACATGCGGTACTCCGCAGGCGTCTCGTAGGTGGGGCCTTGCGTCGCAAGATAGACACCATGCTGCAACTTAATGCCATGCTCCGCAGCAATACGGTCGGCCTGGGCTATCAAGTCCTTGCTGTAAGGCTCGCTCATGTCCGGAAAACGCGGGCCGGTCGGGATGTTGGGGCCGTGCAAAGGCGTCTCTGGCATGAAGTTGATGTGGTCGGTGATTATCATGAGGTCACCGATGCTGAAACTCGGATTGGTTCCTCCGGCCGCATTGCTCACAAACAGCTTCTCAATGCCCAACTCGTACATGATGCGCACGGGGAACGTCACTTGCTGCATCGTCCAGCCTTCATAGTAATGGAATCGGCCCTCCATGGCCAGCACATCCACACCCCCAAGCTTGCCGAAGATGAGTTCACCCGCGTGACCTTCAACGGTGGACACAGGGAAATTGGGTATCTCCTTGTAAGGGAAAGTCCTGAGACGCTCTATACGCTTGGCCAGTTCACCCAGTCCGGAACCCAGCACAATAGCGGTTTTCGGTGCATTAGGCATCCGCTCACGGAGCCACAATGCCGTTTCTTTTATTTTCTCGTACATAGTCGTTTATCATTTTATCTAACTTTTCTTTTTCGTCCCGCATAATGCGAACCTCAATGGGAAGCACATAAGTGCTCTGAATAACCTCCTGAGAGAACCCCTTGATATGCATAAGGCGGGCCGCATCCTTCTCCGTAGTAATGACGATATGCGGCTTCGGCAAATCATGCAGAGCCTGATTGATGGCCTCTGCATCTTGCTCAGTATAATAATGATGGTCGGGGAAAACAAGCGGAGAGATGTATTGCACGAACCGCCTGATGTCCTGCTCCATCTGGCGCGGATTGCCAATGCCCGTCAAAAGCAACACATGGGTGTTGTCCTTTCTGAGCATGTCAGGCTCAAACATGCCGCTGCCCCAGAGTTGGTACATAGTGCCATAAGCAAAAGAACTGAAGAAAATGCGCTGATACGGCTTGAGATGGAGCGACGTGAGCATGATGCGGAAACCCATCGCACTGATGTGCTGAGGACACTTCGTCACGATGATTGTCGATGCACGCTGAGTTGAAGATACACGTTCGCGCAACCGGCCCGCTGGCAAAAGCACATCGTCCGTGATGAAGCGGGAATAGTCAACAAGCAGAATATTGTGCCCGGGCTTGACATAACGGTGCTGGAATGCATCATCCAGAAGTATCACCTCCACATCCCGCGTTGCCTCGTCCGACATAAGCCGCTCTATGCCGCGACGCCTGTTGGCATCCACCGCAACATACACATCGGGGAACTTCTGCTTTATCTGCCAGGGCTCATCACCAATCTCCTCCATCGTAGAAGCCGGCGTGGAAAGGAGATAACCCTTCGTCCGCCGCCTATAGCCACGACTCAATACCGCCACACGATAATTGGAAGACAGAAGCCGGATGAGGTATTCCACATGGGGCGTCTTGCCCGTGCCGCCAACCGTAATGTTCCCGACACAGATAATCGGTATGTCATACGATACGGATGGCAACACGCCCATATCGAAAAGAGTGTTCCGCACATCCACTGCCAGCCCATAAAGCCAACTGAACGGCTTCAACCATCCGCGTATCTGTATCATGTCAAACCAAAGATATAGAACCCAACGCTTACTTGATGTTCGGATCGAATGTCATGCGAGCCTGAATGGGGTCAACCTTCCCAATGCGACGAACAAGGGAGAATGCCGGATAGTACTCGCCGAGGGCCGCACGAATCTTGCCTTCCATATAGTCATCAGTACTGCTGTCAAGCAAAGACATATACCAAGGCTCTGCACTGGGATAGCGTCCGACGGTGTACTTCTCCAGCTTTGCCAGGCCGGCTGCCTCCTTCACGGCATCATCCAAACTGCCCAACTTGTCAACAAGACCTATCTTCAGTGCCTGCTCGCCTGTCCATACACGACCCTCTGCAACAACCTTGACACTATCCTGAACCATACCACGACCTCCGGCAACACGGCCCGTAAAGAGCTCGTAGCCCTGGTTAATATATTTCTGCATCTTGGCACATTCGTTGGCAGAGAATGGTCTGCCCATTGCCCCAAAATCACTCATCGCATTCGTCTTCACCACATCAAACGTAAGACCTAACTTCTGCGTGAGCAACTCACTGGCATCGGGAATCATACCAAAGATGCCTATGCTGCCCGTCAAAGTCATGGGCTCGGCAATAATCTTGTTCGCTCCGCAACTGATGTAATAGCCGCCACTGGCTGCCACACCACCCATGCTGACAACAACCGGCTTCTCGGCACGCAACAACTGCACCTCATGCCAAATCTGTTCACTGGCAAAGGCTGAACCACCAGGGCTGTTGACACGAATCACGACGGCCTTCACATCATCATCCTCACGCAACTTCTGAAGCTCCTGAAGCGTCTCCTTCGTCGTGATAGAGTGCTCCTGGTTGAATCCCATACCCTGACTGTTGACAATCTCCCCATAAGCATAATAGACGGCAACCTCATCGTCAACCTTATCTCCAAGGTCGTCCGATGCCGCAACATCTGCCATGGTCGTGAACTTCAAATCATCGTCGTCTTCCAGCCCGACACGCTTCCTCAACTCATCCTTCACATCGCTCAGGTAAGCAAGATCGTCCGTAAGCTTAAACTTGACGTAGTCGCTGGCATCACAAAGGACGGCGGCACTGTCGGCAAGGGCATTCAGAGCCTCAACTTCAAGCTTCCTGCTCTTCGCAACATCCTGAAGCATTCCGCCCCAAATGCTGCCTAAGTAACTCTTCACCTGCGCCCTATTGGCCTCACTCATCTCGGTGTTGATAAACGGCTCCACTGCACTCTTGTAAGTGCCAACCTTGAAGACCTGCATCTTCACCCCAATCTTCTTCATCAAACCCGTGTAAAAAACAGGTTGGCTGGACATTCCACTCCAGTCTATCACACCGATGGGATTGAGATAAACCTTGTCTGCAACGGAACACAAATAGTAGGCCGAACGCGAGAAATCATCTCCGTATGCCACAATCCATTTGCCACTCTCCTTGAACGCCTCAAGACCCTTACGCAATTCCTGCAGGTCGGCCGGATAAGCAGCCAATGCGCCGGCTTCCAGATAAATACCCTTCACGCGGTCGTTCTTCGCAGCCTTCTTGAGCGCTTCAAGGGCTTGGTCAAGGCCTATGGTCGTCTGCTCACCTTTGCTTAGGATGTCCATCGGAGAACCCTCTCCTGCACGCTCCACAATTTCTCCCTGCAACTTGATGCGAAGAATACTGTTCTTCTCTACTGTACCGGATGTCCCTTCACTGGCTAACATGCCCGCAATTGATACAACCGAAATAACGGTAACGATAATGCTGGCCAGGATAATACCCACTATCGTGGCCAATGTGTACTTGAGAAAATCTTTCATAAATGTATCGGTTTTGGTTAAATGATTACATATTATATATATAATGGACTTGCAAAGTTAACGATTATTCGTCACATACACAAGAATTTTTTACTTTTTTCCGTAAAGCCAATGCCACTGAAGACCAAACGCCAAGCAGTGCCACCAGTATGGTCTGAAGCGTATGCACTATCAGAACGAACAGCGCACCTGCCGTCTGCTCCACACCATATAGCACAAGAACAGTCTTAACGGCAAAATGCCAAGAACCTGTACCATTAGGGGTCGGCACCAGCACAGCAAAGGTTCCGACAATAAAGGCCACAAGCGCAGCCAACGGACCAAGCCCGGAAGTAAAATCAAAGCAGAAGAAAGTGAGATAGAAGTGCAGATAGTAACTCAGCCAAATACCAATGGAATAAACAATAAAGAGAAAAGGATTGTCAACCTTACACACCGAAAGAAGGCCCATCTTCAAATCGGATAGCACATATCGCGTCTTTGAAAAAACACGGAAACGATGGGCAAGCAACAACATCCCAACGATAGCAAGCAGAACACATGCTGCCGTCACCAACCATCCTGTCAGCGAAAAACGCCCCAGCAAACTGTCAACCGACACACCAAAATGCAGGAAAAAGTCGAGAAAGACTGGTATCTGCGTCAAAAACGTCAGCAAGGAAAGCAAGATGACAATAGCCGTATCGATGACTCTTTCTGTGACCACAGTTCCCACACAACGGCTGAAATTCGTGCCTTCATAGCGTTTTAAAACACCACAACGCAATACCTCACCCATGCGAGGAACTACAAGACTGCTGGCGTAACTGAGAAAAACAGCATGAGTACAAGTGGAAAGCCGCGGACGCTCGCCTGCTGGTGCCAGAACCTGACGCCATCGCACAGCCCGGAAAACCTGGGCCAACACACCGAAAGGCATGCTCAATAGCATCCACGTCCACGACATCTTATGTGATAGAGCATCGACCAATTCTTCCCATCGAATGCCACGATACATCCACCATAATATGCCTACTGCCAAAGCCAATGGCAAACCAATCTTTATCAACTTACTTAATCTTTGCACAAAAACTTTCAATCTTCAAGTTTCAACTTTCAACTTTATTTCGTATCTTTGCAGCGCAAAAGTACAAATAAATAAGGAATAATGCGAGCAGTTAGGCCGAAAAAGTTCCTCGGGCAGCACTTTTTGACCGATTTAAGCATCGCCAGTGCCATTGCTGACACTGTGGATGCATGTCCTGAACTGCCTGTATTGGAAGTCGGGCCAGGCATGGGCGTAATGACACAATTCCTTGTTCGAAAGCCACGACAGCTGAAGGTCGTCGAGATAGACTTTGAATGTGTAGATTACCTTCGCCAGAATTTCCCTGACCTCGAAGATTACATTATCGAAGATGACTTCTTGAAGATGCATCTCGAACGCACTTTCGATGGCTCTCCATTTGTCTTGACTGGCAACTATCCTTACAACATCTCCAGCCAAATCTTCTTTAAGATGCTCGACTACAAGGAACTCATTCCCTGTTGCTCTGGCATGATTCAGAAGGAAGTCGCGGTGCGTATGGCTGCAAAGCCTGGCAGCAAAACCTATGGCATACTGAGCGTACTCGTACAAGCCTGGTACGATGTGGAGTATCTCTTTACTGTGGAGCCTGGGGTGTTTAGTCCGCCGCCAAAGGTCAGGAGCGCCGTTGTCAGGCTCACACGTAACAAGGTCTATGACCTCGGGTGCGATGAGCTACTCTTCAAAAGGCTCGTCAAAACTACCTTCAACCAAAGACGCAAAACTCTTCGCAATAATATCAAACCGCTGCTGGCACAACTCAATACCGACTGCCACGACTCCAACGACTTTGCGGCTCTCCTCGCGCTCCCTATCATGAACTTGAGGCCTGAACAACTCTCCGTCGCTGACTTTGTCCGCCTTACCCGATTCATACAACTCTCTATCTAACACCCTAAACCCCCGCTTATGGAATTCCTCATTCTCATTGGCTGCGTCGCTCTCCTCATGTACGGCATGAAGGTGATGAGCGAAGGTCTTCAGAAGATGGCCGGCAGCAAACTTTCACACGTGCTCGGCACTATGACCACTAACCGCTTCACCGGACTGCTGACCGGTGCTTTCATCACAACCTCCATCCAAAGCAGCACCGCTACCACTGTCATGACCGTCAGCTTCGTCAGTGCCGGACTGCTCTCCCTCTCTCAGGCCATCAGCGTCATCATGGGGGCCAACATCGGCACTACCGCTACGGCCTGGATTATGGTTCTCGGCTCGTTCGACATGCGTCTGGTTGTCTATTCCGCTATCATCATCGCCATCGGCCTTATCTACACGAAAAAGAATATCAACGCGGGCGAGTTCCTTATGGGTCTGGCCCTTATGCTCCTCGGACTGAGTACGCTCAAAT
>Ga0310694_10001547_pt1 | contig 25792 bp, 46 predicted proteins | sample 174DNAGHGhighgp2_FD_203884 | JGI IMG/M metagenome (GOLD analysis project Ga0310694, IMG submission 203884) | Sheep rumen microbial communities from Palmerston North, Manawatu-Wanganui, New Zealand - 1742 DNA GHGhigh gp2 (v2) (version 2) | ecosystem: Host-associated > Mammals > Digestive system...
AGACTCTTGACAATCTTATATGATTCATACCCAAACTCTTCTTTATCTACTTTCTCAAACCAATAATGATTACCGTGATTCATATTATGTACAGTTTCATAATTGCGTTCCTTATGCATACGTCTGTCATACCAGTTATAGCTATCTACGATATACAAACCTTGCTTTTCTGCATAATCCTGCATTGAATGAAATGTTTTGAAATACTTATCTTTGAATTTATATCCAAATCCATATTTAGGAAATTTACCAAGATAAACTACTTCTTCATTATCTTTATTGAGATAAACTGCTCCGACTTTCAAATCTTTTGCTTTGATTGCTTCGCTGTCGTATTTCTTATCTCTAAATTCCATCAGTGCTTTATAATCCGGCGAATCAACAGGCATCAGTACCAGGTCTTTGCCATCCCAACTATAGACAAACTTACCCTCTAATCCTTTACCTTTAATGGAATTTGTATTTTCCAAAATATAAAGTAGATTAGAAACTGTAATTTCAAATTCAAATCCTCTCGGATCGAATACTCTTACATATGTTTGCCTCGAATCAAAATGATAATGATAACCTCCAACCTTTTTATTCAAAACAAATCCTTCGGTCGGTTCATTATCGTATTCAACATCAGGAATAGATTCATCTCGCCAATTTTGCCATGACCATTCTTTGCGCAGAACGCCTTTCTCGTCATAATAAATGATATATGCAAGTTTTTTGGTATATGTATCTTTTCTATGTTGGAATCCTACTTTGATTTTTCTTGGTATCATTAAATTGTTTTTCATAATCAATCACCTATAATATTCTAAGTATCTGCCAATACAATACATCGAACTTGCCAAATATTCTTTTATCCACATGATAGTGTCCGGCATACCAATGATCAAATTGCAACCCATCATGAATTAAATCTGCAAAATAAGTGGTCAATATATCGCTATCTCTGCCGCCTACCTGAAAAGCAATATCGGTTGGCAAACAATGACTCAAAACATAATCAACTTTATAATCATGTTGTTTAAGATTTTTTATTCCATACTCTAATTCTTCTGGACTCGGTAATTCTTCTTTCCACCAAGAAAGATGATTGATCCTAAATAATTTCCCTTGCCTATTATACCTGTCAACCGTATCATAAAATAAATCATACGATTGGAAATCTGCTTCATCTAATATTCCATCATCAATATCATGTGAACTTGCGCCGCCCATACAGAAAAATGATTTGCCTTCAAAATCGAATATGTTACCACGCATTAAATGATAAATACTATCTCTGATTTGATGTGCGTACCCACCATGAAATTCTACTATTGGAAATTCATTACCATAGTAGCGATCAAAATTCTCATGGTTTCCATCAATAAAACATAAACTAAAAGGCTTGTTATTTAACCAATCAAGCCAATATCTTTCTTCTTTGGTGTCTCTCCATATACCACCAAAATCGCCAAGAATAATTACATAATCATCCTTAGTCATATTCTTTTGTTCCGGAAAGCTCTGAGTATTAAATCTACTAAACACCGCATGTGTATCGCCTGTTAAGTAAATCATTTTCTCTTATCCTTTTTCTTTTGTCTCCTTGCTTCTTCCTTCGCTTTTCTTTCTTCTTTTTCTTTCTTTTCTTTTTCGATAGCAGCAAGATTAGCAGCATGAACCTTATAGGTATGTTTGATCAGTTTGTTATAGATTGATGATCCGTTTCCGTTTGTCATAGCTGAAATGATTCTCTTTGATATGCAAATCGAAATTCCCTGTTCAAATGAATATGAATCATCCGGATCAAGAACTGCTTTTTCTTTTGAACCATCGGCAAAATACATAATGATTATTTTCCTGTCACCGTTTTCAATCTCCTTTATCGACTTAATGTCCGGCATAAGAAGAGCGGTATTAAACGGCATAGATTCATCGCCTGTAGCAAACACAGCAAATATATTTTTATCTGTAGCTGCTATTCTATTTTTCATTTCATCATTTCTCATTTTTAACCTCTGTCATTCTCTCTTGTAGGAGGTGCGCTGGCATGACGAAAATCAGAAAGATCATGCCAGCTAACACATGAAAAAAAACTTATCATCACAGATCGTGATGTGTGGTGCTTGCGGAGGGAGTCGAACCCTCATGGCTCACGCCAGGGGATTTTAAGTCCCCCATGTATACCAATTCCATCACGCAAGCATACCAGTTAAATGAGTCCGACATTGACTGAAAGATTATTCATTACTTTACTCCGAAACTTCATTGATTGGTTTGAGTAGCCACGCCTCGTCCTGTCCTCATTTCAAATCAATCAGCCAACATCTTATCACCGAAAACTCAGTCGCTTATATTAAGTGCTACGGCTCACGGACTGTGGTGTATCACAGCTATTAGTTTCCTCGTTTTCTGATCTGTTAACTCCGTAGTATCAGTATTAACATCCCACATCTACACTTCCCCGATTTATCGTATCGGTAGGGCGATAACGCCAACCTGACGCTCCCAACAACAACGAACAGAGACAAGGGAGAGCCGATGTATATCATTTCAACCGGAAAGCGACTTACTTATGCTGCGCTAATCACCTTAAATCAGGTTGGATGCAAAACCATCATCATAAGGATGGCTGCATTAAATTTAAGTTATAAATTTGATCATGAAAGTTGGTTATTCACCAACACAACGCGGTAATTGAAAATCCTAACAATTTTCATCCCTATATTTGACTTTTAGTAGAAGGATGGATTTTCATAGCCGTTTATATATAATATGGAAATTAAATCAACGAATTTGTTAAAAGAATCTGAATGAGGTAGAAGGATGTTGATTTTAGCCATAATTATATCATAACTTTTTTTGTTTTATTTATGCTGATTGGAAAATAGCGATTCGGACTTGGCTCATATTTGCAGTATGATGATTAAATAAGAGAAGGATGAACCACTATAGCCAATCGTGAGAATTGAACGGAAAGTTAAGTTTCAAGTATTTGTTCTTGTATGTATCCAATAGAAGGATGAAACTTTGTAGCCGTATCTGTTTCCCTAATTATATTAACACAATCTGTTTTAATTGTCAATACTTGTTTTGTTTTAGTTTTGTTTATAGCATTTGACCCATATAGTAATCTAAATCATATACAGTATATATCGGAACATCCCTTTCGGTTTCGATCTTATTTCCATATTCATCAAATGTGATGTCAACAGGTTTAGTCTTATCATTACTGAATATGATGTCTGCAAGATTTCTGTTGCTTACAACTAATCCTCTTGCGATACTGTTGATCAGAACTACATCTAATAATGTAGGTTTTCTGAGGTTGACAACAGCATAACATGCAGCGGTAACACCCTGTATATTATCTTCGATTCTATTGCAAGTCGAACGCCTATAATTATATAAAATTTGTTCGTTAGCTACTAAATCGCACCATATATATTCTCTTGTTTTTAAGTCGAATATAACTGGAACAGCAATAATACCATCAGAATTTACATCCATACTCATTTCAACGGTGGAAGGTTCAAAGATTTCACCTGAATTTACATCTTCTCTTTCCATCCATCCGAATCTGAGATTAGTTAACTTATTGAAACGCTGTTGTGTAAATGAATGAATAGTGAATACAACATATCTTGCCTTGCTATTTTCATCATATTCATTTAGTGCTACATCAATAAATTCAGCCACACCATCACCGTTTGGAGAACCACCACGAGTTATATCGCCAGAATGATATGATCTGTAACCCTCATCACGCAGATTTGTCCAACCTACATGAGTAATAAATCCCCAATTTTCATCAAACAATCCTGCCGATAAATCAATATCAACCCTATCATTTGACCAACTATCATAATTGCGTGATAAATCAGTCCACCAAATGAATGAGCGGATTGCTTTTGCATTATCGCTAATCTTAACTCGACTACCTCTGACTAAAGTTTTAGTTGCTGTATTTGCCGACCTCTGACTGAATGGCGCTAAATAATGCTCAAAATCAGGATCAATATATACACTACCGAGTGATTCTCTTTTGCTTAATTGCTTTTCTAATGCTTTTACACATATGCCCCTCGCTTTTCTTAGTACCCAGGGTGCTATATCTTTATCATATTTAGGTATGGCATATGCTTTTGCAGATAAGCCTTTTGGCAAAACAACTCTAACATCATTATTTTTATCTTCTCGATTTTCAAAATGTTTCAATACTTGAAACAAAAGTGGAACTGAAACATTCTCAGCTACAGAATCGAAAGTATCAAGAATATAATTAGGATCATCAGATTCACGCAGAACCTTGTCAAGCTGTCTTGCAAATTCCCCTGGACGAGTTTTTAAGACATCTACAGCCTTATTGATCTCACCTTTATTGAGATAATCCTGCACTAATCCGGCAAAGAATAACGGTTTCTTTTTGTTTCTCAGTGTGTCAAACGCTTCTCTGACCTTATTATATTTACCAGCTTTATACTCAAATGGATGAATTATTTCTCCAACTCTGAGCCATTTGTTACGATAACGGAACATATCTTCTTCAAGATTTCCGCATCCTGCAAGCAAATCCATAATAAGTCTACGTTCAGACCTTTTGAATTTTCTATACTTTGTGTTTTGTGATAATGAAATATCGCCATCGGACAGAGAAGTTATTAATCTCAATACGTCTGTAGCCGTTTTGAAATAACCGCTTAACTCCTCCCCTTTTATGTCTGAATCAGTCTCTAATATTATTCTGCATAATAGCGCAACATTCTCTTTATATGGAATGGTTTCTGGCAGATGCAAATAATAAAACGGATTCTCCTTAATTATTGTTTCAATATCTGCTTTATCAGATGAACTAATACTTGTATTGCTACTCAGAAGATTTTTAAATATTTCCCAATAATCAGAACTATCACCAACAGACAGCGCTGTAAGTTTTGGATCGTCCAATAATGGAAGTCTTATATCCTTTTCGTAATCCGGCATAAGAGTTCCGGAACTCCAATAATGCACTATAGCATTAATGATCAGTTCTATATCATCCATTTCCGCTACTTGCTTCGGAAAATTTGGATACATAGGATTATACTTGACATCTGCACCACACATTTTCTGCAACATAGGAATAAGTTCTTTATAAAACTCTTCCATCTCTTCTTGATTCAGCAGACAGACAACATCAAACAGTTTTCTATCGAAAGTGAAACCTAATGATTCAATATTTTTCATTATTGATAGAGCTTGCTTATTACCATTAGACTTCTCTACATCTTCTTCTTTTGCTTCGGAGAGTGCCGCCACTATACTTTTAGGAACGGTAATCTTATTTCTTCTTCTTAATACGATTTCATTAATCATAATATCTCCTTGTAAATTAGATTCTCAGGCGTTAACTGCTGTAGTATTTTCATTAATATCAGCAATAGAATTACATTTATTTAGTTCGTAAAGCTGTGCTTTAAGTTCTGATACCTCCTTTTTAAGCTTTTCGTTTTCAGCGTCCCTGGTATACTTATTATTATTGGCTTCATCAATTCTCTGTTGAGCGGTCGCACAATCCTTAATAAGCTGTCTGTATTCATGCAGAGTGATCGTTACCGTTATTTCTCCGCTGGCAACAAAATTATCCGCTTTAAAATCATAATTGGCTGACTTTTTATCAAATATTATATCCTTGATTGCCACATTCTCCATACATTTAATTCCTTTCTCTTTGTTCTGCTTCTCTTTCTGATTTCATTATATTGGTGAAAAATTCATCCTCAAAATCATAAAGTACATCTTTTCCGGCTCTGTCAGCGATATATGACATCACAAGGAATATTCCGTACATACATGAACTGTCACCTTTTTTAGCATCATATACGCCCCTGTATATGTTTTCTTTTAATAAATCATCTAATACAATACGATATATTTCTTGTTGGGACTTCACAACGGAAATATTGTTTAACTTGTCGAACACCTTATGTAATTCTTCTTGAATGGCTTTGTTATCATCGAATATGTCATAAAGTTCTGCGTATGTTTCAAGTGCATCACTCTGTCTGATCAAGTTTTCCATTTCTTTCATCTTCACTCTTCAAAATAATTCAGCATCAGCTTTCCAACATATATCTTCATCATCAGAAATTGAATCGAAATATTTATGTTCGTCATAATAGCATTCTTTACAAAGCCAACCATTATTTACAATATCAGTCCTAATCATTTCTTTTTGTTCATATCTTTTGCCGCAATAACCACATTTCCGATAATATTTTCGACCTTTCATTTTGTTAATTCCTTTTTGTAATTACTCATCTTCCTCTTTTCTCCGAATTTTTATATATTCATTCCGGAAAGACAGTATGGACAATGCGGATAACGCCTATTAACAAATTCTCCGCAGTTAGGACAACTCCATCCGATCTGTTTGAAATAATTACCTTTCTGCTCCGCAACTTTTCTGTATTCCGCTATCCAATTTGATTTAGATTCATATGCATCCTTTAAGTTCTTGACTTTCTCAAACAACTCGCTATGAACATCAAGCGGTTCGGACTTATCTCTAACTCTAATTGCAAAATAAGCACATAATTGATTTAATGTGAATCCCAGATCGTCCATTATTTATCTCCTACTTATCACTCTTCTTCCAATTATTAAAGGTAGTAATCTCTAACAAAGCTAATAGGTTTTCACTAATAATTTTTATAGTTTCATCAGGCTTCATACCGTTATCAACCGCATAATCACATATCGAACAAATTATTCCATTCATGAATTCTGCATCACGCACATCTTCTTCTGTCATTATTCATTCTCCTTATTGCTCATATTTTTATAAGTCTGAATTACTGCTCCCATTAATTCACCAACCGTATCTTGAAAAAGCGGATGATCTAATTCGCAATCCCAAATATGATCAAACATAGAATGCAGCTTATCTTCAAAATCATCACAAGACTTTTTATAATTTTTCAATTCTTTAAGCCAATCAGCAATTTGTCTGTGTTCTTCTCTTATGAATGTTTCAATGCGATCATCTTTTGACCAAGACTCATACCGTCTAATTGCATCATCTATTTTCATTTGTCTTACCTATGCTTTTATAGCTCCATCAATTGTCATTCCATCCGACTCTTTCATTAATACACTTCTGTAATACTTCTGTAGCTCTTATTCCATCTGCCAAATCTACATAGTCGAATATATCTGAATAACAATTGTTAATGTAGTTCAGTAAATTTCTCCTATTGATATATTCACATTCAATATCTTCCAATAGAGTTTCAAAATGATCTAAGAATCTATTCAATCTGTTATTATCCGAATCATCCGCAAATTCTTCGTATAGAAAATCGACAAAATCCTTAATGCTATCCTGTATAATTTGGTTGTTATTCTCCATCTTCAACCTCTGTTTCCATCAAATCTTGGAAAGTTATACAGTTGCCAGGTCTAATAAAGAGGAACATCTGATTATCAATAGGTATGCTATTACCAATAATTCTTAACAGTAAATCTCCATTCAGTGTTCTTGTAATGCTTTTCCCATCTATATCTGTAAAACATTCAAGAAATTGTCTTTCTCTCTTTGTCAATTTCACGATTTCCGGATGTGTGTCCGACCACGCTTGAACTATTGCTATATCTTCATCAGACAAACTAAACGAATCAAGACAGTTATCCTGGAGCAAGCAACCTTCGCAGTCATGAAAGGTATTGCACATTCTTCTAAATTCATGGAGAAAATCTGAGGTTTTCTTGCAATCATATGTTATTTCCATTCTGTTTCCTTTCTAATTCAACTGGCAACTTGAAGTAATCACTTTTTCGATTTTAGTTATGATCCAGATATATTAAATCCCCATATTGCATATATCAATGCAACTGCAACACTTATAGGAACGCAATAATTAAACCATATCATGCGACAATAATTCATTTTGGGAGATATTTTACTCAACCAAGTATATAAAACATGAGGAAGAGTATGACAGCTAATATGATCATTTATAATATCCCAAAGAAACATTATAATTGTGATTGTTAAAAGCAGTTTAATTATTGTTATAACCATTACCATCAAACCTCTTTATTCTTAAAATAATCACCGCCAAGTGATGTATCTTTAATACAATAACTATTCGTCAGCTTGTGTATACAATCATACGGTGTTTTCGCTCCGGTTTCTCCATCATGGTAAGCAACAAAGCAGCCATTTTCATGTACACTTTTTATTCGCCCAAGTTCATACCGATCACCATTCACATATATTATGTATTCGCCTACTCTGAAATCTTCCATTATGTCACTTATATATGTTGTTTATATTTCTGGATTTTCACCATCAATTCTTCAACAACTTTTTCATGCATTTCATCAGCTTCGTTATCTACATACGGATGTTTCTGTTTGAGTTCATCTATTGATTCAGCAAATATTCCCCACTGACTATCAAAATCTATTCCTCTACTCACATCAGCATCATGATATGGAGTATCATCTGCGACAAATGCCATTGTTTCATACCATCTATCCAATCCGATTGTGTCAAATTTTCCGGATATAGGATCGACATATCCACCGACAGTTGAAATAACCCATTTCCTATCATGATATTCAAGAAGTGTATTCCTGCGAAAGCGACAGTAGTTTGCACCTATGAAATGTCCTGCCCATCCTCGATCCGTTCTCTTAACTTCTGATTTTTCCTCTTTTAATTCTCTGAATAGTTCAGCGTTCGTCATTTGTTCTCCTTTCAATTCACATTTTTCTTTGCAATTTCACTTTCGATTTCTTTACTTTTGTGAATCATGCAATCCTCGCATACCTTTGTTGATGCGCCATTCTTTGTTATAAACTCAAACAGCAGATCATCTTCGTTGGGTTCAAATTCTCTTCCGCAGAAATCACACTTCATTTTCTCACTCCATCTGCTCCTTTCATCTGTTCATCAAGTACATCAGCTATCCATTTTCCGTACTCGTCTAACGCACATTGAGCCGTATAACTAATCTCTGCCATGCTATATTCTGGTCTGCCGTAACCTGATGCCATCGCAAATTCCAATCCGTCCAAACACCAATTAGTCACATCAATCAGTGTTTTAAGATTGTCGAGTCTGCGGTTATCCTCGTTGGTTTCACCTACAGCATCCGTCTTGCCTATCAGTACATCGAGAAGTTTTGTTATCTCGCTCGTTTCAAACAACCTACTCATCGTCTGTTCCTTTCAACCATTTGCGTTCTTCGGCGTAGTATTCGTAGATCGCTTCTCTTATTAACCCATCTACTGTAGTTTCATATCGCTTTGCCATCGCTTGAAGCAGTTTTTTTTGGCTTTCGCCTACCTCAACAGTGAGTTTAACTTTCATCGTCTGCTCCTTTCCTCATTTCTACATCTCCCATGTTTCTGACATAATCTTTGCATTAGCACAAACATTCGCATGGTAAATAATTAAATCAGCCAGTTCATCTACTGTGTGTAATGCTTCTCGTGCAACATCAGTCTGTAGAGTATCATCTGCCCCTTTTAATATCTTGTCTAAGTCTGATTGGGCTTTACTCACATGATCCGCACATACTTGACACGTTTTGAACAGCTCATCGTTCTCTGAATAAGTCCAGCCTTGACAATAGATATATTCTTTGCCATCAATAATATATTCAGTGCTTGGATAACCACGTTTTCCTAAAGGACACTTTTTAACATGAACCATCTTCTGTTCCTTTCACGCCTTATTCGCTATAGTAAAAAATGCACTTACGATAGTTGCAAATAGCATATATGGCTCATAGGCAATAAATAATGTCGTTGCACATATCGCTGTCAGGACGAGATAAGCATAGAACCATTTACTCTGTCTCATCTTTGCTCCTTATTTTGTTAGTTTAGTTTCTGTCCACTTAAATAGTATTACATTACCTTCTTGTATTTTCTTAAATTTTATACCCTCACTTATTAATTTATTTCTTAATGCATCTGCTACTTTACAGCTCTCTTCATCAATAGAAATAAATGTTTTATGATCTACTACTTCAAAAATCATATCAGTCCTCATTCTCGCTGGCTTCTTCATATGATATAAATAAGTTTGTAATTGGTTGCGGAGGATGGAATCGAACCACCGAAATTCCAGCGTATGAGACTGGTGAGATACCACTTCTCCACTCCGCAGCAATCATCACATTTCGACTTTTGCGAGATATAATGTGAAGCCTGATTACCTTCACCGCAGCAATTAGCCGTTGCTTGCCCAGACAAGTTCCCTTAACGATTCCAACTTGTAAAAGACGTAGACCCGTAATGGTGATCCATCTGGGATTTGAACCCAAGATTCCATGATTAAAAGTCAAGCCCTCAATACAACACATCAATAGACCATAACCATGTACTCTACCAACTGAGCTAATGGATCATATAATCACGATTTTCTTTAGTTCATATCGTGATTATAAAAGATTACTATGGAAACTTATTTGATAATCAATATCTTCCTGATCTTAGTTTTATAGGGTGCTGTTCATAAAGTTTCTACCGGCAACTTTATGTTGGTGTTTTTATATCCCTAATGTTAAGGTTTACCAAACCATTCAGCACAGAATCATGTATCACGAGGTTGCTACCAATAATTCTGTTTTTGTGGCTTTTGATTCTAAAAAAGCGTCATTCTTGTTAATGGATTCCGGACTCCATTTACATTAACCTTGATATTGAATTGGCAGGGGCAGAAGGATTCGAACCTTCGCATTATGGGATCAAAACCCACTGTGTTACCGCTTCACTATACCCCTATATGACTTCGGATAGGACTCGAACCTATCATCTGCGTTATTCTGTAATCGTCACTACAGCACAATTCTTTCCCCTTGAACTACGAAGTATATCTTCTGTAAGCACCTTGCATGATACCGAATATGTGTCATTTATATATGGTGCTACTTCTACGGCGGTTTCCCAATTATCCAACAACTTCCTGACCAACTTCGGCACATCTTCGGGTTCTACTTCTTTGTAGATTATCTTTGCCCACTTTGGTGAACCTTTTCTCATAGTTTCTCCTTGCAATTGCCTTTCTCATTCTGTCCGCAAACAGCGAGCTTTCATAGACTCTCCGCAGATTACTACGGGCATATCTGTTCTTGACGCACTGATATGATAGCACTTTCTTGTAATATTGTCAATACTTGTTTTGTTTTATTTGTGAAGTGTAAAAAAATATTATTTACTTCATTTTATTCTTTTCCATTTACCAAAAACATCTTCTTGAATTTCTGCTCTACAATGTGTGCATACATGGGTCACTATTCCATCTGAATATTCAAATTTTATAAACGGCGATGGTTCATGTTCATTAAGTATCTCACATATAAATCGTCTGTATAAATTCATATCATTTCCTCTTTGGTATTCTTCTGATTTTCCCTTGCGGAAACAACCTTAATATTTCAAACACAACTTCGGAGTTCCACTGATCCGTAGTACACGGATAGCCATTTATGATATACTCGCCAAGAAAATGCTCTGCCAAAATATCTACCGCCTTTTGCGCAGCCGTTCCCTTCGGCAATATATTATCGCTATCCTTATCGAATAATGTGTTTGCAAATTCTTTGTATGTCATTTCTCAACTCCATAAAATGCAGAATCGCAATTTGATACCAATGCAATTTCACTCCAAGATAATCAACTGCAAATCTATACGTTCTCATAACCTACTCTTTAGTGTAAAAAATATACTATTTCCCTGGATTCTATTAAATTTGCCTTTTGTAAACCCTCAAAGTTTGAGGGTTTTTTGTGAATAAAAGATAAGTTTTATTCACATATTCGCAATAAGCGAATTTCCGCATGTAATTCTATCTTTATCTTCCTCTTCGGATGGTATAAAAACAATTACATCCCATCCGGCTTTTACTAAAGGTTTTTCAAATTTTTCATAAACATCAAAATCTTTAACTATCTCATACCCTTGACTTACAGCTTCATGAGTTTCATGAATGGGTGTTATTTTTACAATACATTTTTCTTTATCAAAGAATCGATCCATAAGAATAGGATTCAAGTTACTTTTGCTTGTTACTGCAAAATTCAGCGTATATTTTCTTTTCCCAGGAGCAGGAAGTCTATCAATAATATCCCCTATTTCACTTAACGAGAGAGACATATTTCTAAACATTTTATTTCTATCTTCCTCATTAAGAGTATTGATAGAAAACTGCAATCCAAATCCATCCGCACCGCCATAAAACATGCCATATTTCACCCATTCCTGTAAAAATTTTTCAAGATCATTATTGGTCTTTGGCATCATAGTAGATACGACTGGATGATATTCGTCAAAATAGACAGCATTTCCAAATCCAATCATTGTTGCCATCTGTACAGCAGCTTTTATTACATCAGGATTGAATGTAGGCTCTCCCATGCGCGCAAAATGGACATTAAGCCTTTTGCCGTGTCTAATTCCGGATAGAGCTATTGCGGTCGTAATTTCCGAGATAAGTTCTATAGCTGTGCAGTTACCGTGAAAACCAAATTTTGGGCAATCACAAAAATCACATTTCATAAAACAACCCTTTTGTGACGATACTGTAACAACAAGTTTATCAGCTATATTTACATCCTTATGTTGGACTTTTTCGATCCGTTTTGTATATCCAAGAAAATCTGCTTTTATATTATTTTCTTTTCCATAATCGCCCACATACAAATACTCTAATTTTAAATCTTCATCTGAAACTATAATTCCGGTGTGTGTTTTCGTTATTGTCCTCATACTTCTTTATCTCCTACAATTTCCAACTTATTTTTTTACTTTGTCTATTCCACAGCCATTTTGAATTTCGCTACCACATATTCAAAACCATGTTTATCTGTCTCAAAATCAAATTCCAATTGGATATAATCTTCTGGATATGTTTTATGAAACTGTTCAAAAGCATCTAAAATCCATTGAGAAAAGTTCTCTTTAATAAAACTCAAACTATGTGTTGAACTACTATTAGTCTCATATATTCCGTTTCTTATATTGATCATTTACAAATCCTCCAAAACACATTAAATGCCGATTGGTTATATGTAAGTTGTTCTGTACTTTACAAGAATCATTTTATGACCGCACTCCGGACAGAATTTCATATCCCAACCCAGAAAAGTAATTTTATCGCAGAACGGACATTGCGCATAAGCATCTGAATAACTTACGATACCTTGACGCTCCGCTTTCTGCCAATATGATATAGGGGTTTCTTTCGATTTAGGTTCTTCAAATATTCTTTGATTTGCTCTCATAAGCTATCAGTCCTTATCTCTTAAAATTATCTCATGCTCACTTGTCGCAATATATATTCAAACATAGAACCTTTTGGTGATGCTATCCAACCTACTAATTTTGATCCGTCACAAACCAAACTAAGTCCGCAAACCAATATGGCAAACAATAGTATTATCGTAAATATACATCGTACAGCTTCATCATTTACTTTACGCACCATCCGAATCCCAAATATGCTTGCGATCAGAATTAATACAGCGCAAACTATTCCGAATACCGATTGTGCGATCATATACCTTGCCATTTCAGGTGTTATTTCCGATGCAGCATATCCTAATTTATCACATATATTATCAATGATTTGATTAACTTCTTTTCCCATAAATCCTCCTATTTCGTCAGAAATTCTATGTCATTTTTATGACCAACTATATATCGGCAAAATTGTTATTTATTGCCAATATCTGTTTTTATTCTCTTCACTTTTTCGGTTTTAGTCTTAAAGCTGTATTTAATGCCGCCCAAAATGAACGGCATAAATACTTAATTATATTTCCATTGGGAACGGACTTTGCTCATAATATCGACTGCGATACCCACCGAACAGTTTGAAATGTTCCACTTTGTCCGGAACGAAATCCGGATCGTGATTCTTGATATTTACAACATAATCTTTAGCCGAGTGTGCAGCAATATCTGTTGCACTTTCACCGCTTAAATTTATAGATTTTCCATTGATTGAAGCAACCTCTGTAACACCTACCTGTAAACGATAATCTTCATGGTTATAACACCTGAACAATAAGCCTTCATCTACAGGACGAATGTAATTGATTTCAAATTCTGTATTTGAAAACATTGGTGTTCCTTTAGGCTCGTCAAAATCTATATGTTCTTCACCACCAAGATCGAAGTCAGCAACATCAATATTCTCTACTGCGCTGCCTAAATCGTTGAATAATACGCAGAAAATCGACATTAATTTATGATCAACATTCGGAATTTCGGCTTCATATACCGCTGTAGCGGTAGCACCAGGCTGTAATTCAACCCAATTAGTACCTGAACCTATGATTGTCGGCGTTTGTCCATCTAATGAAACTTCGCCAATCATAACTTTCATCGTATTATCGTCAAGTTTACTTGTTACATCAAATTCAACGCCTTTGTTAGTGATTTTCGTACATTTTATCGCAGCATATTGACCGTCATATATCTCGGCATTGTATTCTTTATCCGGCTGTGACGAATTTGATTCTGAATTTGTCGCTCCGCAAGAAACAAGTGTCAGTGATATACAAACAATCAGCATTAATATTACGGACTTCTTCATATTTCACCTCCCAATTTCTATTAAAATGATTTTAGCAGAGTTTTATAATGCAGACAACATGCCTAATGTGAAGAACGATTATCACGAATAACCGCAAACATATCATCAACATTATCAAGTAATTCATACCTTAGATTCTGTAAAGATGATTCTGCAAACTTGTGACGTACTGCATCAATATAAAATGTAAATTCTCCTTCATCACCCATATACAGATGATCCCATGTTTTAGAGTCTACTCGCTCTTTTAAATCCAATTGCTCGATAGCAAGGTTATCAAAACTAACAACCTGGAATTTCTTGCTGATCGAAATTATATTCTCTCCCAACCATTTAATCTTTTCCCTTATTTCCTCTTCATGAGAATAGAAATAATGATCTCCACGACCAAGAACTTTATAGCCAAGTATCAGAAGTTTAATATCCTTGTCTGTCAGATTTTTAATGTCGTTTTCGGTCAGAAGTCCGGCAATCGTATGGATCACGGCATTAGGAAATTCCTCGATATATTTGTATAACCTTTTATCGGCTGAATCAACCAAAGAAATACCTATGCCGTATATCAGTCCATCTGCCGCCATCTTTTTAATAGCATCTTTATGCTTAATAAAATGTTTTTGATTGACTGTCAGATTGCAGATCACGCCTTGTTTCTTCATTCTAACAAGAAAATCCATTAACTGCGGATGCGATAAATCGTTGCCATTCAATGCTAATTCCTGTCCTTTATGAAGTGTATCGAAAAATGGCTGATTTAGGTCTGCATGTTTTCCGTTTTCATTGCAGCCGAGATAACAATACTGACAATTTCCATCACATTTTTCCGTTATATTACAATCAATACTTTCCGCAAAAGCCGGAATAAGATTGTCCAAATCATTGTATCTTATCTTTGTCCCATCGTCACATAGAATGACATTATAATTTCCGTTTTTATATCTTGTTAGAATTTTCTTCATTGTGTATACCTTTCGCTTTAATCAATCATATCCGTAATATCCAACAGCATGTACGGTTTCTCCATTTATAATCTTCTCTACATGAAAACATTCAAAATCGTCATTATAAGTGTAATGTTCTATTGGATAAATATATTCATCCTCAAATGCCTCTTTTATTTCCTCTTCGCTTTCCGGATATGGTAAATTATACTTTCTGTATATTTTTCTTATATATTCTTTAGCTTCTTCTTTACTTAAAAGTTGATCATGTCTTTCATCATAATAAAAATCTTCATTCTCCAATTTGTTATAATCACTATCTGACAGTAGGACGAGAGAATGCATCATACTACTGTTAGTTTCAAATACACTGTTTCTAACTTTTATCATTGATTATCTCCTATTATTTCTCAATCATTCCCATAACGTCCAACAGCATGTACAGTCACTCCATCCACTTTCTTCTGACAATCGAAATATTCATAGTAATCATTATAAACATAATCATCATATGAATATATATCTTGACTCATAAACCACCTTTTCATTTTATCTTCATTTTGTGGATGCACATAATTTTTTTTGTCGCATATTTTAATAATACGTTGTTCTGCTTCTTCCCTACTTATAATACAATCGTTTCTTTCATCAAGGTAATATTCGCCAGTCTCCCATTTATTATATTCATCATCAGACATTAAAATGAGAGAGTGAGTCATACTGCTATTAGTTTCAAATGCTCCATTCCTAATCTTTATCATCGTTTTCTCCTATTATTTTTCATATATATCAAAATCTTTAGTATTTATTTCTGTTATATAATTTTTATAATAATCATCATTGTCGTTACCTGTAACGATGAAAGATTCATCTGAAAATAAGAATCTTAATAGTTTTTCTTCTGAGAAATACAATTCGTTCAAAAAATCTACAAGTTCATCACCATGATCTATATAGCCACCACCTGGATAGAACTCGCATTTAACTCCATGTTTAGCCAAAGTCTGCTCGATATACTCCTGATAAGATATTGGATCACGGCTATATTTCGTTGCCGTATATAAATAATTTGCTAATTTTCGTCCTGATAATACGCGAGTTTCCCATCCGTATTCATCAGTTTTAAAAGATATATGCTTCGGCAATCTATAATCATCATTCCGAGAAATAGCAATCGTATGAACCGAACTGCTATTAGTTTCAAATATATTATTTCTGATATTTACCATCTTAAACCCTTTCTGTTGTAACACCTAACGGGATGCACCGAACAATCCCCCTATCATTCTCTACAAGTAATTCTTCTATTGGTTCACCATTATATATAAGGTCATATTTTGTACCATTACCATCTTTTGGTACATATATACTTATACGCTGCGGAATATAACTATACTCATGCATGGCAAAAGTATTTTTACCTTCACGCATAATTTTTCTTATTTTACTTACCTGAATCGGTTCAGTTCTATCAAGAACAAAGCCTTCGTGAACAATTCGCATTGTTGGTTCAGGTGTTCTATCCTTTAGTCCCTTTATAATAACTCCCTCACTATTTGAAGGTGGATTGCTTTCTCTTTTAGACTTTTCAGTAGGTTCGATTTCAAAATACACATTATTTCCATCATCTACTTCATAATCAATGTCCAAAATATTTTTAGGTTTCCCCATCATTCTTTCCACTTCTGCATCTGTCCATCCTGTTTTTCTTTCTTTATGCAGAAGAGTTTTTGCATCAATCATAGTGTCCGGAATAAAGAATTTATTCCGCTCAGAAGCTTTTAACAAAGGAAAACAACCCATAATACAGGACATAATTGATATGGTAACGCATATTATTAGTATAGCGGTAAATGTCATTACTCTTTCTTCTCCTTGCCGAGTTCTTTTAATATTTCCCTTAACTCGTCTGCGGTATATCCCAAATCTTCATATTTTCCTAAAGCATTACGGTATGCGCATTGTTCCTGTAGTTCGCTCTCAAACTCTTTATCGTTTCCGTAATCGCCCATTGATGATCTGTATGTTAATCTTTCCATTCGTATTCTCCGTTTCTAAGTTTCTAAATAATCATTGATCCTCTTGATTGAAAATCCACCTATGAAATTGCCCAATGTATTCAGCAGAATATACTTAATATCAAACATCCCAGCTACTATGAAGTAGTACATATTAGCAATGCAATGCTCAAATCCGCAAAGAATGAAAGCCATTATGCAAATGATCAGAATAATATATCTTCCAAAATAATCGTGCAGAGTTCTATGTGTATGCTCTATGCCTGTACTTGTCAGTTTTATTCGCTCATACGGTATAAATCCATTGACCGCAAAGTAAATCAATATGTTACAGAATATTCCGAGAACAATTACATATAATCCTTCTGATAATTTATTACTACACATTTCTTGTGCTGTTGTTATTAGTCCAGGTTTTGCGCTTCGCATAGCCATAGCGATAATAAAACAGCCGATAAGATTTCCAACCCATATGATTATTAAATCTATAAACTTTTCTTTGCTGTTTGCGTAACATAATTTTCCTGTGAATAAATTAAACGCATTTAAGCAAATCAGCAGCAAGCCTATCGAGAAGATAAATGCTCCGGCAACCTTATTGTCTATTGACAAATAAGCCGTTCCACCAATGCCGATCAATAATCCTGCTATAATTGCGCTAATTAATGTCTTGTGCTTCATTATTTTCCTCTCATAATATTCTTTATTTGGTAAATAACATAATGCCTGAATCGCATCCCATAAACCTTGTGCATATGCGTTAATCGGTTTTCTCTGTTCAATACACTCATCAAGATAATTTTCTAAGCAATTTTCATCGAAAGGATTATATTCATATTTGATTTGTCGGATCGCAATATCTCTGTCAATCCAATCTCTATCAACTGCTTTTTGCATTGCTTTCCTTTCTGAATACTGTCATATTCCATGCAATATCTTTGAAATCTTTCCAATCAATTGCACTATCAATGATTTTTACATCACCCTTTTTATATAAGTTATTCGATCTCAGATAAACCTTTAATGCATTTTTAAGTTCAGCTATCAACGCATCATCATTCTGTGTCATTTCATAATAATTATGTATTCTTTGGCAATCCTCATATCCTTCGTGATAGCCTTTTTCTCGCTGCCCTATTTCGATCATGCCGTGAGCGACAATTATAAATATGAATGCGAATGCCAACATAATAATTGCAGTTTCCACTATCAATCTCCTTTCGATTTTGGATCACCTTTACTGCAAGAGTCAAAAGGTTCAAATCTTCTATATCCGGTATATACATTGTCATGTTTCCGGCAAATATATAATTGCGGATTCCAATTTAAACAATCTTTGCAAAATATTGCTTTCGGAATTTTGATATTTTCCTGCTGAAATTCTTCCTCTGGATTTCTCCAACTACAATCCATTATTCAATATCTCCTAACGTCATTTGTTTGTATTCTTTCCCATTGATGTTATAAACAATCTCGGCTGATGTGAAAGTCTCCGGCAATTCTAATTCTCCATCATCCTTCATTATCGCTGTCAGATTAGTTTTAATTCCGAGATTAAATCCTTCATTAAACGCATCCGTCAGCATCTTTCCTAATTGTCTATCAGTCAATATATATTTGCTATTCCTCATATTATCTTCCATGAATAATCATATATTTTCTTATACAGACCACGATTGAATTTTCCATTCATTCTTCTTACAGCCTTGTTATACTGCCTTTTGAAATATTTCGGCTTCTTGCTGCAATCAGAAAGCGACACTTTGATCAGTCTGCATTTTTCATCGTCATAATAAACACCTTTGCCATATTTCTTTTTAGTCGCATCATACAGCTTCTTCTTTAGTATATTTTCCTGTTGTGTCCGTCTGTATCCCATTAGTCTGTTCTCCTACATAAATTAGATCATCAACATATTTTCTGCCTTCGCCTTTGAAAACTGGTATCTCGGTGTCGATTGTCCATTTCGGTCTGCTGTCCAAATCATCCTGAACCTTTATGCAGCAACTTCCTCGTCTTAGATATGTCGGAAAATCATTCCAATTAATATGTTTCTCAGTAAACAACATATTCTGAATATCGTTATTTGATTTATTCTGTAGCTGTTCATGCGTGAAGTGTGCCTGTCCTAACATTTGTATGGAATTTCTGACCGCATCATTTTGTCTCCATAGCAAACAATTTGTAACTTCTTCTTTTGGCACATTGAACACTCTGGCATCAAACATCGCTCCCTTGTGCATAGCGTTAATCAATTTTTTAAAATATTCAGATATGCCGAGCATTTCAAGGTTTGCATTTGTTATATGATAAACTGAATTGCGGAACGCCTGATTGAAATATAGTGTTGCCATGCTTGCAGCGATACTTGCGCATTTCTGAATGTTATAGTCGAACCATGAGCAACTATTCAACTTCTTATAGTCGATCAAAACAAGTGTGATTTCGTCAGATTGAGTATAGCCAAGTACACATCCCTGGATATTCTCGCAAAGTTTCTTCATAGTTTCTTGCATAGACCAAACCAAAACTTCATCATAAGGACGCTGGAATCCTCTTGTAAATGTATGAAATGCTTTGCCATCCACTCGGATTATGACCGGAGTTCTCGGCATTAAATGTGTTCTTGTTATGTATTCATACTTTTTCATCCTATCGCCTAAATCATCACGCATACTTTTATCTACCTCCCTTTTGAAATGTAAAATTCCTGCCCTAACCATCTGATGAATATTCCATATTTCAAGTTATCGATCCGTGGTATAATGAACCAAGTGAATTGATTCCATATTCTTTTTATTTTTCGCTTATTCATACATCCCTTCCTTCAAATAAATCTTTTAACTCTCTCGGTGCATATTTTTTATTTTTCTGATGCTTCAACTTCAATTCGAGCTGCGGCATTTCTGTCAAAATCTCTATACTGTTCTTGATTTTCCTGCGCTTAACGAGTTTTTCCTTTAGCAACGCAGATATTTTATAGCCATCACGAGCATTGAATGAACTTAATTCTATCCAATGATAGATGTCGCTTATTTCTTTATCGGTAATGCTTAAAGCCTGATGCAAAATCATTAATTCCGTTTCGGATTCATTGAGCAGAGAATCAATTACACCGACTTTTTCAAAGATTTTATAGATGCTGTTATTGAGATCAATTATTTCATCCTCATTCAGTTCAATATCTTCTATCTCTTCCTTTTCGATCTCGATTATCTTCTGTTCCTCTGTCTCATCTGCCGGACTTTCAAGTGTTATAGCGTTATCGGAGGTTATAATTTCCAAAACATGTAAGCCTTCTCTTATGGATTGTTTAAGCTGATTCTTTTTGACCTTTCTTGCCGTAACAGGCGAATCCCATTTACATGCTTTGTTATAATCTGTAGTTATTCCATAAACCTCATGGTTTGAACCATTAGATTGATAGTTGGTTTTACAGATATATTGTTTCTTATCATTTGCTAATACAAACATTATGCCTCCTTAATTTCTGTATATACTTGTTTTGTTTTAGTTATGCGATATTTTCAATAGGTGCTGAATATGCACCTATGAAAACTAATTATACAAATTGTTTTAAATTTGATTTTATATCAGTGACCGAAGAATATTTATATCCATAATCATCTGCCAGTTCTAATAATTGCTTAGTTTCTTCTGGATTTCTAACAGAATTGATCAACTGATTTGCCTTTTCTTTTCCTATTTTCTTGACGATATTATCATAGAATCCCAACAAATAAATCTTGCGGTAATTAAGATTTATTTTATGATCCTGTCTCAATTTCTTTGTCATTGTGCGAACAATAATCGCCCTGACTTCTTCCTCACTTCTTTCCTGGAAACTATCGACTTTATTTGCTCTAACAAAAAATTTGATGTAGCTATCGTGATATGACACAGGCACATATTCTCCTATTGATGCATCTACACTCTCAATCTTATCAAAATATTTCAAGAGATATAAGCATCTATCTGTCAGATGAATAACCTTTGTAGGTAGCATAACAATATTGGTTTTGAAATTAACCATATCTTTATGCATAGATAAAACCTCTTTGCTGTCTGCAAACCCTGAATAGAACAACAAAATAATTTGCTCAACTTGTTTAGGGATATAATGACCTTGCGGATAATCCTCATAAATTACATTGATATATTCCTGTAATTTCTCAAAAGTAAGTTTCTCCGTTCCCTCTGTCAAGGCTTCATATGCTTGCTGTCCACGCAGCAATTTATCATACATCGGATTTTTAATTACTTGATAGTTGTCAATGTAATGATTAAAAATCGCTCTTAGTATTGTTGCAGTCTGTTTGTATGTCGAATATACATTAGGTGTTCCATCAGTTTTATATTTGCCAAAGGTTTTGATCATTTCTAATATCTCTTCGGCATTCATATCAACTAATTCTTTGCCTATTTTCTTCTCAAATTCATACAATTCCGGTCTGTCAACCTGACTTCTGCATTTCTTCCTGCGTGTTTCATTCAGAGTATTCAAATATTCGTCAATCAATTCCTTAGTGCCGATTCTGCTCATATTAGACCTCCTATCTTCTTCACAGATTAACACATGGACTAATTGTTTTCAATAGTTTTTCGGTTTTACTACTGTATCAATTAAGCATACTCAGTATCGGAAACTGTATAGTTATAGCCTCCGAAATGTCCATAAGAATCTGTTTATTATCGACACATCCAACACACATTACCAGGTTCATAACCGATACAGTTGTGATCTGTTCGATCATTAATGTACTCGGTGCTTTTAACCCATATTTTTCATAATCCCATAGTTCAACATGAATCGGCAATTTACGCTTATTCATTTTCGTTGTTAACGGAATTATATTTAATGTTGGAGCGTATGTATTATTCTTGTTGTTCGATAATACAAATACAGGTCTATATCCTGTCTGCACACTTCCGTCTTTATTAACGAGATTGCACATCCAAATCTCTCCGCACTTAGGACGAGATTCTATCTTTTTGCTGTTATTGCTATACATTCTATTCACCCGCTTTCGGCATTATGTAGCGTGTGTGATGCCAAAATCACGGTGGTCATATAGCTCACATCTATTTAATAAGCTACATCTCCTTTCCTCATTATTATCTTAGGTAAGTCTATCTTAATTACAAGATAGCACACTCTAATGTTATTGTCAATAATTGTACGGTTTTATTTTTGTACTATTTTTATACAAACTTTACAGATAACCACTACAGCCAAATTCATGCTCATCTGCCAGGATTTCTATAAACGCATCACCGCTTTCAACAAGCTTTTCAATATCCTTTGCGTTATTGTCAAGGCATCTGCCGATCATGTCATTCATCTTCTCTTCTATCCTGCCTTTTATTTCCTCTTCGATATATGTGTTGACAGCCTTCTTCGCTTCTTCCATTTTCTTCTTGCTCACCTTAGTATCGCTTAATTCATAAGCAAACTGTCTGACTATATCTGAAAGATCAATTTCTGATACAGCTTCTTTGATTGCTTCATCCAGAATACCATCTTCGATCAGAACTGTCGGCTCAACAAACAGTGCTTCACTATTAATTGTAAAATGCTTGCTTTCACAATAATTGTGTAAATCTTTGCATTTATAAAAGTTACAAGTCCTGCATGTATGTTCCATTCTGCACCTCCTATTTCTTGAAATTCTCGATCATTTCCATGATTGCATTGATGTTATCAACATGAATCATTGGGTCTGATGAATCCGCGCTATTCTTTCCGGCTTCATATGCCGCTCTGACCACATCCCTAAGATCATTACTATCAAGTGTAACCATAGGTCTATCAGCCTTAATAGCATATTCTTTTCCACCTACGACATAATCATCAAAAAACTCGCCCATATCATCATAATATTTATCGACTTCCTTCTTAGTAAGTCCAATATAATGATTAGTTGTTTTGGTGTCTCTATGATTATAAATTGTCTGCAAAAGCTGCATACTATTATAATCGCCTGGATGTAACATTCTTGACATCATTCCGAATGTTTTTCTCGGACTGTGTGTGCCGACATTGTATTCAATGCCTACCTTGACAGCTACTTTTTTAATAGCTTTGAGATAACCGCTATCAGACAATACACTTCCTTTATGTGTTCCGGAAAGCTGCATGAATACAGGAACAGAATAATTATCCTTGCTAACATCACAGTTTGTCTTTTCAATGTATAACTGAATCGCATTTCTGCAAGCCTGATTGATCTTTGGATTCGCCAGCTTATCGGTCTTTTCTTCTCTGATTTCAAGAATATCCTTGCGGAAATTTCCTGTCCTCGGATCAAAGAAATTATCCCATCTAAGTGACAGCATATCTCCAACTCGCCTTGCCATATTACACGACAGAGTGAAAGCGAGATAATGAATCCACATTTCATTGTCCATGAAATAATTAATCATCTTTTTCATATCTGCTATCTCGAAAGGGTATACCTCCGACTTCCTACCCTTCTTCTTATTATTACAATAAACTTTCTTGATCTCTTCCATGACTTCCTCCTTGATTAACTGTAACTCATTTACTGTAATAAATATAGCATATACCTTTTGCCGTGTCAATACTTTTACGGATTTATTTTTGAGAATATTTACAATTCAATGGTGATCCATCTTTTATTCTTCCAGTATTTCCATTGAATGCCGCCGTTATATAACCGGACTTCTATATCTTCAACTCTATCCATTGCTAACAATCTATCTCTGATCTGTTCTCCTTGATGTTCTGTTATAATACTTAGTCCAATTCCTCTGTTTAAAGCTCTATCTATTAGTTCGACAGACCAATCATAATCTGACAATTCTGATATTCTTTTGTACTCAGCTTCAATGGCAAAGATTTTCTTCTGTGCTTCTTCGTAAGTTTCAAACACTTCATAATAAGGTCTGCTAATCCAGGATGGGTGATAATCATAAGGATCAGATTTTCTGATCAGTCTGAATCCCAATTTTCTATCTATCTCCGTTTCGATATATGAAAAATCTTTGTCCTGTATCTTGACTAACAATCCTTCCGCTATTGCAGCTTTAATATCTTCCGGATTATCTACATAAAATGATCTTGATGCAATCTTATAATCGCTCATATCTGTATCAAGTTCATATAGTTCTGTTGAATAAGTCCATCCCTTTGGCAGTTTTCTCCACTCTGTAGGTGTGGTAAAATCATTATAAGGGATTCCATTTATTAGCCTCCGTTCTTTGGTAACATAAAGCTGCAACACTATTTCTGTAGCATAATGCTCTTCAACTGTTCCGTAGTCCACATAATACATGTGCGGTTTATCTTTATACTGTCTAATGAAATATGCGACTTCGCCAATTGGTATCTTTTTTCTATTGATTTTGAGTTCTGACATTTTTGTATATCCTCCTAAAAAATCACTATATTTTGTGTTATATTTTGTGTTTATACACAAAATATAGTGTAATTTTGTAGATAAAATTGCTCTTTTATTCACATGCTACCGATAAGTGTTAATTATCGGCTTTATCTGCGCACTTTTGCAGTAATCGAGTACCGCATCATACATTTTGTGATCGCATGACAGAAATTTACTCATTTTAGTAGTCCATGCTCCATTTTTCGTAATATCCCACAATACAGTTTCCGGTATTTCTATCCAATCACGGAACACAATTACATCTCCATGCAGCCACATGTAATACTGTTTTCTTGCATTTTTAGGTTTATATATTAGCTTAACAGCATCATCATACTGTGCATATTTTCCTGGAATATAGTCATTGAAAATTCCGTGTATAATATTCAATCCACCTACCCATGAATCTATTTTAACAAGAGTAAATTTATCTCCGTATTCTAATCCGGCTCTCTTAAACTGATTACGAACTCCGTTATATTCACCTATCAGTTTATACATTTCAACTTTCAATTCCTCTATTTCTATCTCTCTGATCACTCCAACGCTGAATTTGAAATCCTGACGTTCATCAAGCCATGAGAATATATGCTGTTTATATTCATCTTCACATTCATTATTCCATTTACCTGTCAAATTATTATCAGCAATAATATTAGTGCTGACATCTTCCAGGATTTCCGCAAGTCTGTGGTTCTCTGCCTTTTCCTCTTCGCTAAGATGCGGAACAATTTCAAGTTCTCCGCTGAACTCAGTTTCTTCGTCTGGGAAATAACAATATCTCGCATAATCATATCCCTGTGGATCAATAACCATTTTGAACTCATCATCTACATAGATAGCAACACAGTTTGAAC
>Ga0310694_10001549_pt1 | contig 25755 bp, 28 predicted proteins | sample 174DNAGHGhighgp2_FD_203884 | JGI IMG/M metagenome (GOLD analysis project Ga0310694, IMG submission 203884) | Sheep rumen microbial communities from Palmerston North, Manawatu-Wanganui, New Zealand - 1742 DNA GHGhigh gp2 (v2) (version 2) | ecosystem: Host-associated > Mammals > Digestive system...
AGGGGCTTTATACGGAAGAAGAAGTTCTTCACATGTTTAAGCCAGGCACTGATATAGTCGGAACCTATAATCCGTCAGTAGGAAGTTGCGATAAGCACCGTGATTATCATAAGGTTTCGGCGTTTGAAGTAATTGACCAGAAAGTCTACAGATATAAAGCCTCAGAACGATGGTTGTTAGCACTGGACGGAGAGAACATCGATTTTTCATATGTTAAAGATGTGATGGCCGGCAAAATCAAGCCGTTATCTATTACGTCAATTGAAGCTGCAAATGATGCAAAGCCTTCAGTTGTGAAACAGGCAGCAGAGAAACCGGTTGAAGCAGAAGAGAAAGTAGTATCGTTCTTGGATGCTATGGATACATATGAAGAGCCTACGTTTGACGATCCGCTCGATATGTTTGATGAGGATACAGAGGAGCCTGATTTCGAGGATGAAGTTCCTATCAGATCTCAGGATTTGTCGGATGTATATTCTACTATCAAGACGGAACGGACGGCATCAAAACTGGCTGATGAACCCGATTATATATCAGATTTCGATGCAAGTTTTTATGCAGCACAGGAAGATGTTGACGAAGAAGATGATTTCCGAAAGAGGGTTCAGCAGGTATCTGTGGGTGAGCCGCAGACGAAACCGCAAACAGGAGAACCGTTAAAGAAGCAGGGACAATCATTGCATGATTTTATGCAAAAAGGTTTCGGCGCAGGAGAATTTCACATGTAAAGGAGATTGGATCTATGAGTTATTTATCAAAAACACAGGAAATCTTAAACAAAAAGTGGGAAGGGATTGAAATCCGTGATGACAATGGTACAAAAACTTGCGTCGTAGACGGTCGTTTGTATGCAGATACCAAGGGTGACGGCATATTTCATCCGGTGCCATTGGGAATGGATGATGCAAGGGATATGAAAACACATGCAGTCCCTGACATCACTGTGAAAGATGGTGTTGCTGAAGTGGTTGATGATTCCAAGTCCACAGTCCGTGACGGTTCTGATCTTTTGAATGAGCTTGGTATCGAAAATGATGGCCAGCCTGACAATTCTGTTGAGAAAGAGGTATAAAGATGCGCTTTCGCGGAGAGCATTGGTATCTGAGTAACATGTACCCTTGCGATATTACATATGACGGACATCATTTCACGTGCGTAGAGGCGGCCTTTCAGGCGCAGAAGGATTTATCCAGAGTATCGGAATTTGAGGGAATCTCCGGTAAAGACGCAAAGAGATTAGGAAGACAGGTCCGTTTGCGCGAAGGTTGGAACGAAATGCGCGATGATATCATGAAAGAGATCCTTGATGTCAAATTCAGTGATCCGGAACTTGCACGGAAACTTGCATCCGATCAGGATATCAAGCGTTCCGGCGGAGTCATTACAGAGGAGAACGAATGGGGCGACCGTTATTGGGGTGTTTGCAACGGAGTTGGTCGCAATCGTTTAGGCGAATTGTTACAGGAAGTTCGCCACGAAGTTTGTGACAGATTGAAAGAAGATGCACCGGTCAAGAAGACAACAGGACGTGATGTTCCTGAAGATTTGTTGCCTTCGTCCAGGTCAGATATGACTGATCAGCCGGGTGTTTAAGCCTTTTTTAAAAATCCGCTCATTTTTGAAAATTTTTTTGAAAAAGTGTTGACATTGTTTTTTCAAAGTGGTACTATAATGACAGATAAACGGAGTGCCTGCCGTAAGTCTTGGATGATCTAAGATTTATTGGAGTGCTCCGTATTTTTATGTAAAGATATACGAATTTTACGAAAGGAAGTAAAAAGAACCATGATGACCATGATGAACGCACAATTGCATATGGCAGCTATAGCGCTGGAAACAGGGCTTAGTTCAGTGCGCTCAGATTATCAGTATGGCTGGAATCTCGATGCGGATAATAAGCCAGAATGCGGAACACCCGTAGAGTTTACAGCCATTTTAAGAAAATCACATACAAGGTCCAGTGGTTCAGCATACAACCGTTTACAGCGGTCAGCATAGGATCGGAACAGGCACCCGAGCAACGTGCAGAACCGCAGCAAATAAGGAATAAATTGCAGCCACTGGACTAAGGAAACAAAGTTCAGTGGCTTTTTTGATGAAAGGAGTTTGAAATGGGACATGAACGATTTAGCCGCTTCACCAGTGAAATGAATTAGCCTTGTAAGCTAATCCGGTGAAAGCGCTTGGTTGAAGCCCAAGAGAGGTTGGTTCGACACCAACACAAGGCATTTATATGGGGCTGTAGCTCTAACTGGGAGAGCGCCTGCCTTGCAAGCAGGAGGTTGTGGGTTCGAAGCCCATCAGTTCCACGCCGCATGAGAGCGGAGGCGAAGCTCACATGATCGGTTGATAAGCTATTACCGTATATTCGGGGGAGCCGGATGCCCTTGCGACAAAGCTCCGGTATATATGGCCGATTAGTCTAAATGGTGATGACATTGCCCTTTCAAGGCAGTAATGCTGGGTTCGAGTCCCGCATCGGTCATTCGGCAATAAGCCGGTAAAAATTACATATGAATATGGGGCTTACGGAACCAGGCACTCTGTTAAGTCCCGAATGCAGGTATGGTGTAATTGGTGAACACACTTCCTTGCCAAGGAAGAGACTACGGGTTCGATTCCCGCTACTTGCTTATGGCTCGGTAGTTCAGATGGTGAGAACGCCTGCCTGTCACGCAGGAGGTCACGGGTTCAAGTCCCGTTCGAGTCGTGTGGGATATCGGATTGTCAGTTTTATGCTCACCCGTGAAAGAGTAAAAACTGTCATTTAAAAAACACGATGACAAGATAATTTGCTGAAGTTAACTGCGATGGTAGGATAATGGGTAATCAGCAAGACCTTGGTCCGAGAGTAGCAGAGAGAGTTTTTGAGGCCGTGTTTCTCTCATTTTTAATCGGGATGTAGTTCAGTTTGGGGAGAACGCGTGCTTCGGGAGCATGAGGTCGCAGGTTCGAGTCCTGTCATTCCGACGGATAGGAAAGCTGCTGATATTCTGGACGCAGAATTGATGTTACTGATCGGGCAGCCACGCATGATGTGATGGTTCGTTATGCAAATGATGCGGATATCGTATAACGGCGAGTATGCCAGATTTCCACTCTGGAGATGCGGGTTCGATTCCCGTTATCCGCTTAAAGTAAAAGCAAAGGAGATTAAAACAATGGAAAGCTATTATTATTACGAGAAAACTGATTATTATTAACCCTCATTAGACGACTATGGATGTCGGGCGGGCCGTAACCCCGTCGCTCTTTAGAGCCAGCTGAGTTCGATCCTCAGGTGAGGGAGCGACGGTAGGTATGCAAGTGGTTAAAGCAGGCTGACTGTAAATCAGTTCCTTCGTGGTTCGGGGGTCCGAATCCCTCCCTGCCGACTTTAAAAATTATGCACGCATGGCGGAACCAGGCAGACGCGCTGGACTAAGAATCCAGTCCTGAACAAAGTAGGGGTGAGAGTTCAAGTCTCTCTGTGTGCACTTTGTAAGCCCTTGTACGCAAACTGGAAAAGCGGCTTGCCTTAGAAGCAAGTGATATGATTGCGAGTTCGACTCTCGCCGAGGGCAGGAATTAAGCCCATGTGGCGCAACTGGCAGACGCGCTGTTTTCAGAGAGCAGATGTTGGAGGTTCGAATCCTCTCATGGGCATCATATCTGGGTGTAGTGCAATTGGTAGCATGCGTGATTTGGGATCACGTGGTTGTGGGTTCAAGTCCCGCCACTCAGACTCGCCAGTGCCGCAACTGGAAGACGGGGCAGTTTCAAAAACTGTTATAACCTGAGGGTTCGACTCCCTTCTGGCGAACTGAAAGGAGATATTGTTATGAGAAAGCGAATACGAATACCAAACCTTATGATTTAAGGGGCGGTAGCTCAGCGGTAAGAGCAGTGGCCTTATAAGCCGTTGGCGAATAGGATACGGAGGGTTCGACTCCCTCTCGCCCTACTAAAACTAAAATATTCCTCTGTAGCTCAGTTGGTAGAGCGTCCGGCTGTTAACCGGGATGTCGCAGGTTCGAGCCCTGTCGGAGGAGCTGTGACCATGCAAAGGTATAGTAAATTGGAGAAATGATATGACAAATATATACAAAATAACAAATACTATAACTGGCAAGGCATATATCGGAGCTACGTCTAAACCGGTGAATGCTCGTTGGAAACAACATATACACGATTCACGTAAAGATCGTTGTAAATTTCGATCGCTTTATCAAGCGATTCGTAAATATGGGAAAGACAATTTCGAAGTGCAGTTGATAGAAATCACCGATGACGCAGAAACTCGTGAACGCTATTGGATTACATTTTATGACACATTTCGAAATGGCTATAACGACACATTAGGTGGCGCAGGAAGATCATTTGTTGATGAAGAGTTAGTAATATCAACATATAAACGTGTTTCGAGCAAGATAAAAACGGCTGAATTACTTAAGCTGGATAAAGATACTGTACACGATATATTAGACAAACATTCGCACGAGATTCGGATTTTGAAAAATGTTCCGAATTCAAAACCGGTGTATCAGTATACTATGGATGGTGAACGCATAGAATGGTTTGAATCTTCAGGTGAAGCTGCTCGGAAAATAATTAAGTTAGGTTTATCCCATGGTAATTCTCATAGCACGGGTAACAGAATCAGGGATGTTGCTAATGGTAAGATGAAATCTGCATATGGGTATATTTGGAAGTTTGCTTGATTATGGTGGTCATAGTTTAATGGTAGAATGTAAGATTGTGGCTCTTGAGATGAAAGTTCGATTCTTTCTGATCACCCTTAAAACGAGCGATGGCAGCCCGGCAAAGTGAAGCGGAGTTCGAGTCTCCAAACCGAAACCGTTCGAATCGGTCGGTGCATGGCGCAAAACTTTGCAAAATGCTCTTGTAGCACAACTGGAGAGTGCAGGCGCCTTGTAAGCGTCAGATGAGGGTTCAAGTCCCTACGGGAGCTCTTAAATATTGGCGGTTAGTTCAGTTGGGAGAACAGCAGATTCTGACTCTGAAGGTGATAGGTTCGAATCCTATACCGCCAGCTATGCACCCGTAGCTCAATGGAGAGAGCGCAACGCTACGAACGTTGGTCATTGTGGGGGTTCAAGTCCCTTCGGGTGTACTACAAATGCTGACGTGGCGCAATTGGTGGCGCATCTGTTTCGTAATCAGACGGTTGCAAGTTCAAGTCTTGTCGTCAGCTTAATATGTGGAATTGGCGCAATTGGTGAGCGCACTCGGCTGATATCCGAGAGGCTATGGGTTCAAGTCCCGTATTCCACACTTCGTAACAGATTATATCCGGTGTGACGATCCGGCAATGGCTGTTATTGAAATTGGCGAAAGGATGTCCAAGGGGACAAATGCGGGTGGGCCGCATAGATGGGCTCGTCAAGGTGAAGTAGCAGGTAGCGCCTGTGAAGAAGCCGTCCATTTGAGCATTAAATTGCTTCTTCGCCATAAGCTCTGTTAACTCAACTGGGAGAGTGTCTGTCTTACACACAGGAAGTTGGGAGTTCGAGTCTCTCACAGAGCATCGCGGGCGAGTGGAACGGATTACCATTCCAGCCTCATAAACTGGAGATACCGGGTTCGACTCCCGGGCCACGCTATTCCAGAGTAGTATAGTTGGCGAGTACGGTCGGTTCATACCCGATTAACACGGGTTCAAATCCCGTCTCTGGGACTGAAATGTATGTGAAAGGAAGTAGCAACAATGAAACGAAAACAGAAGCGATTATCAAAAACATAGTTATGCATCCGTCGCCTAATGGCTTGGCACACGACTTTTAATCGTGACTATGCGGGTTCGAGTCCCGTCGGATGCACTGGATAGTTGTATCCGTATGGGTATGTAACTCAACTGGCAGAGTAGCGGTCTCTTAAACCGAAGGTTGCAGGTTCAATTCCTGTCATACCCACGATTAAGCCCCTGTGCTGCAAATGGAAGACGGCGACGGCTTAAACCCGTTAGTAATAAGATGAGAGTTCGAATCTCTTCAGGGGCACGATTTTTGAAAAGCAAAGGAAGAAGTTATGAGAAACACAAGATTCTGGTCACAAGAGAATAGTTCATGTAGAGAGAGTAGACATAGCAAGATGTACTGCTTTATTTCGTGAGGCTTAATTTTATCCAAAATTGCTTCAAAAAGCGGCATCTTCTATGGAACCATATAAGGTTTAGAAGGTGCCGTTATTTTATTTATAGGTGTGTGGCTCAACTGGTTACAGCACCGGTCTCCAAAACCGGCATCTGCAGGTTCGAATCCTGTCACACCTGTCACAAAATATGAAAGGAAATTGGAACAATGAGCAAGCGACGTTACAGTAACAATTGGATCTCACCGACGCATGGTGAATTGCCGATAGAGCAGATTCCGGCATATATCAAGGAATATTATGAGCGGATGAAGCATTTTGATACAGGAATTCATATCACGATCGGTACAGATTCGCAGAATTTCGACTACACAAAGGAAGTAAGTGTAATCGCTGTGATCTGCGAAGGCCACGGTGGCATTTTCTTCTATAAGATCAATGCAAGAGACCGTATCGCAGATGTCCGGGTAAAGCTTCGTGTGGAAACTGCGGATTCCTTGGAGATTGCAGAAAAATTGGTAACAATGTTGGAAGCAGATGAGTACGAGGATGTATTCATGAATACGGAGTTCTCGATCCACATTGACGCAGGATACTCAGAGAAGGGCAAGACGAAGGAACTTATTCCTGAGCTCGTAGGCTGGGTAAAAGCAATGGGCTACGAGGCAATGGTTAAGCCTGACAGCTATGTTGCTTCCGGTGTTGCCGATAAGATTTCTAAATAGTGATTTCGACTCCTCAAATTTGAGGAGTCGGATCTGGCAGCGTACTCTAACTGGTAAGAGGCTCGTTTGGAAGGCGAGTGTAGCGAGAAATCGCGATGGAGGTTCGAGTCCTCTCGCTGTCGTAAACTTGTCTAAATGTCTATAAAAAATTGAGATTTAGACAAGAAATAATGCTGTGGTGGCTCAATTGGTACAGCACCGGTCTTGAAAATCGGCATGGCGGGTAACTGCCGTCAGGGTTCGAGTCCCTGCCACAGCGCTTATATGCTCCCTTGGTCTAATGGCAGGACGCCACCCTCTCAAGGTGGAAATGATGGGGTTCAAGTCCCCCAGGGAGTACGATTTTTGCAGATATAGTTCAATGGATAGAATAGTTCCCTCCTAAGGATCTGATTCCAGTTCGATTCTGGGTATCTGCAGTGTGGCGACGTAGGTAAGTGGTTTAAGCCCTCAGTCTGCAAAACTGTTGTTTCGTGGGTTCGAATCCCACCGTCGTCTTATATGCTCCGTTAAGCTAATTGGAGAAACTACACGGCCTCTACCCGTATTTTGACCGTTCGAGTCGGTCACGGAGCACTGTTTGTTATTCGCTATAAAATTCAGTAAGACGAATAGTCTTGAGATTAAAACGAATAACGCATGCTGACGTGGAGTAATGGTATCTCAGCACCCTGCTAAGGTGTCTACCGGCAACGGTATCCCGGTTCAAGTCCGGGCGTCAGCGCTTTTGCCGTCATGGCTCAACTGGTACAGCACGTGGCCCGAACCCACGCAAGTCGGAGTAATCCGGCATACAGGTTCGAATCCTGTTGACGGCGCTTTATTGCCCTTTAGTATAACGGTAGTGCACGAGACTTTGACTCTCGGTGGTACGGGTTCGAATCCCGTGAGGGCAGTTTGGAGACAGATTGTAATTGATTTGAATCATTGCAATCTGTCTTTTTTTGCAAGCTGTGAGAATTTTTGCTGTATGCATAATGATTATAATCTTTCTAAAAAATAGGGCTATTTTGCTTGACAATTGTATTCATAATGAATACAATAATATCAATCAGTAATTATAAGGAGGATATCATCATGCTATCAATTGAGGAAATTCGTAATCAGACCGGATTGAGTCAAAAGCAATTTGCTAATGAATATCATATTTCTGTAGCAACATTACGGAGATGGGAACAGGGTGTGAGCAAAGTACCTGATCATTATCTTTATGCTTTGAATGAGTTGGTGAAGTACAAAGGCTTGTTGTATGGTGCATCAACACCGTCGTTGGATGTACGGAATTTGTCCAAGAAGGATTTATCCAAAAGAATCGTCATTAGATGCAAGTATCAGTACTTATCAGATACTAAACTGGATCATGATGCACGCAAATTGTGCAGTCCGGCTGATTTATTTCGACGTTATTTTAATAACGATAGACTTCTTCCCGGCATTTTTTTACCGGAACATACCAGGACAAATATAAATCATGAAATACCTGGTGCCAATGCGTGTGTGTTTGTACAAGGTTTAGAGGATTTGGAAAAAGAAACTTCTGATGAGAATTTAATTTTACATGATGTTATAGTTATGTTTGATAATGAGTATTTGAAACAGTTGGGATATTCAGGGGATTTCTGTACGTCCGCTTATCGTATGGGACCGGCTATTATTAGAGGTCTTCACGATTTCAAGTATAAGTTGCCTTGTGATGATGATTTACATTATCCGGATATTTATGGGTTTTCATATAGTTCATATTGCACTGTACATATAGCTGTCAGGTTCTTTTTTGTGGATCATACAGCGCATGTTTCGAAGTATGCTAAGGATGCATTTAAGGAAGGGTTTCATATAAAGTCATTATCATTATGGGATGCTTTACATGCGCCAAAAATAGATGATAACTGGTTTGTTTGTTGATTAAAGTTCAGATTTCTATCATGCGTCCATTGGGCGCATGATTTTTTTGTATTTAATCGTGTTGACAAATAGATACAAAGAATGCTACAATATGACCAGTAAAAAATAACTCATGAAGGATATTCAAATCATGAAACTGAGTGAGATGCATAAGCAGCAAAAAGCAAGGGAACAAGCCGAATGGGATGCTCTTTCCGATGAGGAAAAAGCAAGAAGAATACAATGCGCTAAGAATGCAATGGATGAATGGAATCGTCATCATGATTCTGAGGCATCGTGCGCATATATGAAATTGCGGCACAAGTATAAACTTCGTACAAAATATGGTCTGCGGACAGTTAGATCCATTATTGACGCAGTTGATTCCGGCAAGCTTGTTATTGATGATACTGATTTCCCATATGGTAGCTATGAGGCTTTTAAGTCATCGGTTGATACCATTGATTATGACAATGATGATTGCGGTCAGGCGCCAAAGCATCCATGGTGTTATATGAGCATACGAGAATATTTGCAGTGGATTGAGAGCGGACATCCAGGCTATTCGATCAATTTTAATCCACAAGCAAGAGGATATTCTTCATATGAAGCATGGAAAGCAGCTGTATTGTCAGGTGACTTAGATGATTAACTGATTTGGTTTACATATTTCAAAAAAAGGAGATTTGAGGTATGAATATTAAAGAACGGTATGAGAAGCAAAAAGCAAGAGAAAAGGCTGAATGGGATGCGCTTTCGGAAGAAGAGAAAGCGAGAAGAGAGCAGGATGTTAAGGCGGCAATAGATGAGTGGAATCGGCATCATGATTTAGCTGCAGAGCAGGCTTATCACGAATTGCGGTACAAGTATAAACTTCGTACAAAGCATAATCTTCGAACGGTAAGAGCAATCATCGACGCAGTGGAATCCGGCAAGATTATCATCGAAGATTCTGATTTTCCATACGGAAGTTATAAAGCATTTAAAGAATCTGTTGATACCATCGATTACGATGGCGATGATTTTGGCACCAAAGAATTACCTGCACCGGCGAATATGACCGCACGAGAGTTTTTAGCATGGTATGAGGCTGGCAGTCCAGGTTGGTCTGTTAATTTTCATAATGGTGGTTATTCTTCATATGAAGCATGGAAAGCAGCTGTGTTGGCAGGTGAATTAGATGATTAAGCAAATGGGATTGTATTCAAGCTATGAGACATGGCGCAATGAACTATTAGATTTGACCAGATCTTTTGAGAATCAATACCATGGTTTGGTTTCCGTAGCATTAGACAAAGATATGTTGATTGGAGATGGCACAACTTGTGTAGATTTTAGTGAGCCGTTGCATGTTATGATTGGAATTGCTCAAAAATATCCGAAACATAAAGCCATGAACATGATTTCCAATTATGATGCTGTCGCTGGTATTGTAGCTATTTATCATGAATTTCAACATGTTGAGCAGCAAATACATCCAGAAGATAAAAATATTGTCAAATCTTTTATTGTAGCAAATTATGAGCCACAATATGATCCACCATCTTCTAACTATTGGCGTATGCCACATGAAATTGATGCTGAATATACCGGAATTTTGAATGCGCATGCATATTTGATTTCTAAATTTGGTCAGGAAAAAGCTGATACCGCGATTCTGGATTATGTCAATGAACGTGCTCATGGGAACTATTTTGTTCGCAAATATGCGTGGCAAAAGTTTAAGACATTGGATGAGGTAACAGATGCTTTTATTGCCGTTGATAAAAAGGCCATTGAAAATCTTAAAGCCTATGATTTTTCCATTGATGGAGCAATCAAGCGTTCCGGCATCGATAAACGGACATTGAAGCAGTATTTGAACACCCGGACTAAAGAGGAACAGATATCTCGTCTGGTAACTGTGGAAGATTATTTACATCCAGGTTTGATATCAGATGGCGTGAATGATGAGAAAATCCGGCAGGAATTACTAAAAGAATGTTTTAACTATAATCCTGCAGATTTACCAAAGCAGACCAGATATCGAATGAATGAATCAAGGATCAATCCTTTGCGGCAAAGATTATATAAGCAACAGAGATCATCTTTGCCACGGGAGATTCCTGAGATTGGATCTGCAGAATATGAGGATCAGGAAAAGGAGATATGAGATATGGCACGAGCAAAGAAACAACAGGAATTTCTGCATTGTAGATTAGACAAATCTCTGTCAGAGCAGGTGGATTTGTATGCGGCAGAAACGAAACGAACCAGAACGGCAGTGGTGGAGTTGGCTCTCAGCAGATATTTTGCTGATATGAGATCGACATCCCCGTGCTTGCAGGCATATGCCAAAAACAAAGACAGAAGTACGTCATAAAATTTTTACTATTTGAACTCTTGAAAAATGCTCATATATGAGTGTATAATAATGTGACAACACCAATCGAAAGGAGTCGAAAAGATTGCAATGAAGAAGAAAATCACTTTAAAAACCATGCTCATACTGTTTGCCTTGGTTCCTATGATCGTGGCGATCATGGCACTCGCAGTAGCAACCATGCAGATCATGTCGAGAAATCTGGAAGACAATACATTAGAGGAGTTGCGTGTGGCCGCTCAGGGACTTAAGGGATATTATGAATATGATCTCATCAATGATGCAAATCTGGTTGATGGGTTTGTAGAATATAACCCGACGGAATATATCGATGTGATGAACAATGAGACCGGTGTTCAGCTTACCTTGTTCAAGGATAACATCCGATTTATGACATCACTCCGTAATGCCGATGGAACACGTAATGAGGGAACAGAAGCATCCGCCGAAGTCTGGAAACAGGTTAAGTCAGGAGAATCTTACTCATCTACTGATGTCGTGATCGGGGGTGTGGATTATTTCGTATCATATCTGCCTCTTTATGATGGAGAAGGCAAGGTCATAGGTATGTCATTCTCAGGTAAGCCGGCGACACAGATTCAGGCTGCCGAAAGAGCAATAGCAGTTACTGTGTCTATAATCAGCTTGGTTCTTATAGGTATTTTCACAGCAATAGCACTTTTGCTGGCAAAGAAAGTTTCCACACCTATCAAGAACATATCTGAAGGTCTCAAATCCCTGTCAGAAGGACATACAGACTTACATGTGGATGCTGTATCAAATGTAGCTGAAACATCTGTTTTGATCGAATCAATGGCTACGCTTACACAGTCATTGACCGGAATTGTATCAAAGATACAGAACAGTATGACGGAACTCTACGGTATCATCAGTACGACGACTGATCAGGCACATGAGTCGTCTGAATCAATGGGCCAGATTTCCCAGGCGATGAACGATCTTTCCGGATCTACAGAGATGATGGCTTCATCCGTGCAGGACATCAATAATAATGTTATGGATATGGGCTCATCTGTAGACAGTGCAAAGAGTACATCCGGCATTTTGCTTGAGTCTGCAAATTCCATGGGTGCAGCGAGCAAGGATGCAACAACTTGCATCAATGATATTTCAAAATCGTCAGAGAAGTCAGCAGATGCCGTCAATAATATCGCAGACAGCATTCAGAATACAAATGATGCTGTCAAGAAGATTACCGATATGGTAGATCTTATTACAGAAATTGCATCACAGACAAATCTCTTGGCTCTCAATGCATCGATTGAAGCTGCCAGAGCAGGGGAAGCAGGCCGTGGATTTTCTGTTGTTGCAGAGAATATCAAGTCTCTGGCTGAACAGTCAAAGTCTTCAGCAGAGGAGATCAAGGGTATTACTGATGAAATCAGTAAGTTGTCAAATCAGTGTGTAGCACAGTCGGATTCTGTGAAGTCGCTTATTTCTGAGGAACAGCGTTTGCTCGTACAGACCAAGGAACAGTTTACCACGCTTGATTCAGAGATTGCCGCATCTGTTGGTAACATCAATGCGATTGCCGGCATCACGGAAAAGCTGAATGAAATTAAGGATGTGGTTTCATCAGCAGTAGCGGATTTGTCTGCTGTATCTGAGGAAACATCAGCAACAAATGAGGAAGTGACGGCGTCAGCTGCCGTTGTTGCAACAAATGTCAGCAATCTGTCTACTTCCATGGCTGACATCACGAAACTGGCTGACGATCTTAATGATGCGATCAGTTTCTTCAAAGCTTAATCCGTGACATCTTTTGTCCTCCATATATGGTTATAGCCATGATCCAAAGTTTGGGTTGTGGCTATAATTTTTTTGTGTTTAATCGTGTCCAATTGTGTTGACAAAATGATAACAGCATGGTATATTATTTATAGGACAACATATTGTTTTTGAACTAAGCAAAGGAGTTGCAGATGAGTGATATAACGGAATTAGATTTGAGCAAACCAAATTCTCATTTGAATGAGCCGTTGTTCCCCGGACTTTCGTGGACGGCCAGGGATTTTAGCATTTTGAGTGCATATCTTTCTGAACAACTGATATCGTACATCGAAGATGGCGACAGTCATTTCGAAAACTCTGTGATGGACCGATTGTGTGAGATGTTGGATGAGTGTTCAAAGATATATGCAGACAGTGCTTATGCAAAGGAGTATGATGAGCGTTTGAAACTCAGAAAGCAAATGAGAGCAAAAGAAAAGAAATAAGAGGAACTTGATATGAGAGACAACAATTTCAGACCGGCAAAAGAAGAAGTTTACATGGTAATAGATTCGAGTGTTACGCACTGTTTCCTTGGTGAGGAGCGCCAGCCATTTGATGATGAAACAACATATTATCTTAAGCATGGCTATATTATGGATCATCATTACGAAAACACGTTCAGTGCAATGATCGGAGATGGAGCTTGGCTTTTTAACACAAAGGAAGATGCTGAGACAGCAAAGAACACATATATGCGTCTTGCCAGCAAAGCAATGGATGCCGCAAAGAAGTGGCAAGCAAGACATCAAAAGATTAAGAAGATTTTTCCAAAGCATAATCCGATATGTTTTGATTATGACGAGTTTCTCAGTTTGGTTGTTGTTGATGAAGATATTCATTATCGCCACAAGAATATTAGGGTTATCAAAGTGACTTTGACAGAGGAAACATTAGACAAATAGCAAGTAGATGCAGGAGGATGAGAAATGGCTCGTAGACCAAAAGAACAGGAAGTTCTGCATTGCAGACTCGATAAGGCAATATCAGAGAAACTGACTGAATATGCAATCAAAACGAAAAGAACGAGGACAGCGATTGTAGAGCTGGCTCTAACAAGATACTTTGAGGATATGGGCACATCCGATAAGTCAGACACGAAGTAAGAAAGGAGTGTGGTTATGTACAGGCAGCAGACGGAATCTCGCAGGGTATTTACTTATGACGAGAAGAAAAAGATATTGGTCAAGACAAATAACAGGTGCGCAAAATGCGGCAGAGTTGTATCTCTGAAGGATGGATCCTTTACCGTGGAGCATATTGTTCCGATTTCAAAAGGCGGCACAAACGAGCAGGAAAATCTTGTGGGCTTGTGTCTTGATTGTAATCAGCATAAGGACAATATGATCGTAGATCCGAGGGAATTTTACAAGTATATCGATGAATCCTATATGGATGAGGTCATGACAGTTTATAAGAACTATCAGATGGACGAATACTGGCTCACTTGCAGGAATTATTTCCCTGTTGATGCATTTTTGATACATGCGAAGTTTTCCCAGAACAGCCCGATCGATATCCCAATGGGTCAGGTCAGGAAGATGACCTGGGATGAAATCGATGATATGGTCGAACTTGTGACAAAGTACAACAAGAAGTTTGATCTGGACACTTCCGGTGTCGAGCACATCATACGGACGGTCATGAAAATCGGAGCAATTTATGGTGTTTTCAGCGGAAAGAGTTTGATCGGCATTGTTCCTATTCAGACGGTGATGAAGGACATTAAGGGTAATATGCGATACATCATTGAGTTTCCTGGAATGCCTTGTTTGTATCAGAAACAGAAGAATGCAGATATGATGATGTATGTCATGATGCATTTCATATATAATCTTTCAATCATTTCCCCGAACGGTATCGTCGGTTACAGTGTGTGTTTTCCGGAGAAAGATACCTTTATGATGAACCTCATGCATCGGCTCAGACCTATGTACGAAGCCGACGATGGCGACGGTTTCAAAGCATACATATTCATGTCTACTCTTGATTTGGGCCGTGAGTATTTGTGCCAGGGCGCAACAGGTACGGAAGAAAAGGATGATAAACTCATCCTGAAGAACTCAAGATGGTTGCAGAGATGTATGAAATTGAAGGAGATTAAAGAGCCTAAGAATAAACCGACAAGGAAGTAAGAAAGGATTGGCAGTATGGAAAAGGTATGCATGGATATTTTGAATCAGTGGGCAAAATACGTGGATTATGATGAAAATCAGACATCTTTCAATCTTGCCAGTTGGAGTTACGACACTCATAAGACTACAAAGAAGTTAAAGCATATCATAGAGGATTATGATCCATCGGGAGTGTTGGCAGTTCTTACAGCGAAGCATTTGTTTTATGAGATGCTGGACAGCTCTCGTATCAAGCTGCTTGATGCTATCAGTCATCCTGAAGAATTGAAGCAGCACAAAGATATGCTTGATGCATTCAATGATCCGGCAATCAAGACAGCAGAGGCTCATTATATTGACGTGCTGAAGGCGATGGTCCGTAAGGTGATTGGTAAGGATTTGCTCGGTGATTTTGATGTGGAAGCATTTGAGACCAAGATTTTTGACAAGACCGACGATGTTATTCAATCTTTGGATAAGTGCAAGGTAGAAGTGTATAAACGTGGTGGTAAACTTGATCCACTTTCGCATTTTTCATCCGGTATTCATGTTTTTCCGTCGCTTGCAGAATGTCTGTTTTCGCTTGAGACAGCACAGGACGGTATGTATCTGTGCTTCATCGATGTCAGTCATTCGGCAGATGGGTATTTTGGCTTTTTCGTGAAGAATAACGGAAATCTGTTTTCCGTAAACGAGCGTGTCAATGAAGTGTATAAAGGGCAGCACCAACATTCCAGAAACGGACGCTGGACAGAAGCAAAAGTGGATGACATTTTTCCTTATGAGTTTATTTTCAACTACGAAAATTATGACTATAAGGGATACAGTCATACCTATTCTATCGACGAAACAAAACTTGCTATGTTTGATATGGGCGAAGATGCATATTTGCCGCTTTTAATAGCAATGATGATGCTGTCGATGTGGATTAAAGATGACCTGTTGGATAAATATCCCCAGGTTTATATCGATTCACTGCTTACTGTAAATGTTCCTCTTCTTCAGAAAGACGAGAACGCTCTGGCTGTGATTACGAAAAGTGAACTTGCGCAGATTACAAATTCTGTGAACTTGGAGTTCGATTATGATAAGATCATGAGCGGCGAGGCACTCAAAGAGTTTGACAGGGAACATAGACCGGAAGGTGAGTACAGTCATGTGTCTGCGGCGAATAATAATCAGATATTCGTTGATATGTATGGTGAGGGCTTCCAGATCCAGCCAAATATTTTATCGACACAGAAACTTCTCACAGACGGAAAGGAAGAGTATGTTCCTGAATTCGTAGGTTCAGAATATCATTTCCGTGAGCAGGCATTTTATGAGATTCGCAAACAGTTGGCTGATTATATCAGAGAACAGATGCGCAAGGAATATGTTGCTTTCGGTGGTATAAAGGCTGTAGACGAATGGTTTGCACAGATGGTCACGAAAAACAGAGACAAGATCAGGAAGATGTCTGTGGAGTTTTATGTGAGCAGGCTCAAAGGCGAAGAATCTGATATTTGGGCCGGATGGCAGCCTGTGAACTGTGAGAATAAGTATTTTATTTCTGTGATTGAGGGTCAGAAATATGTATCGTCTTTTGATTATGGAAGCATGTATCTCGTAAACAAAGCAACCAAAGGCGGGCACGATTGGGTGGAAGATGTTTACGATGACGACAACGGTAACCTCTGTACCATATTCTTTGTGATTCAGTTCATCGATTGGACGGGACTTGAAAATTTGTTCGGCGAGGTAGTGCCTAAAATTCTCAAAGGTTGGCGCAAGGACGGCAACCGTTGCAGCGGAAATCCCTTACTTGACATTACCGATGCTGTAGAAGACATAGGCACTCCGTTTGAAAGATGGGAATCCGAGAAAGAACCATATAATAAAGACAAGACACGTAGAAGATTCAGCATCTGTATCGGTTTTTCAAAGCGTGGATTTGCAGCACTTTGCAAGGAACAGGATTACGATTTGAAAAAATTAAAAGCAGAATATTCTCAGAAAAACGAAGAAACCTCTTGACAAGTGTAATCTATATAATATAATATATGTCAGGTACCAAAGTGTCCATCATATTTGATGTAAAGGAGATAAACATATGAGTAAACTGACAGGCAAGCTGAGAAATGCTGCAACGAAAGTTGCTTCACAGGTGTATTCTCGTGAGGAGATTATGCGCCAGTCAAGCGAAGGCTCTCATAACGGAGAGAGTATGATGCAGATATACCAGCGCATTATGAATGATCCAAATCTGGAGCGTAGAGAAACTAAACCCGGCGTCTTTGATCTTGTGTATAACAAGGACGGTAAGGAAGATATCATCGGCTGGTATGATCAGAACAGGATGATGGGTGAGATTTCACAGAAAGGTTATGACAGACTGGAGATCCCTCGTGCGGATGTTCCTGCTGATAGCATTGAGGGTCGTGAGGTTCCGGAGATAGGCGGCGATGCTGCTCCTGAATTTGAGAACGGCGATTTTGGCGATGAGTGAGGTGACGGAACATGGATGAGACTATGGATTATTTGAACAGTATCGAACGTGGAGTGTCACAGATCAGCCGCCAGAACGATGAGCATGCAAATTATTTTGCAGAGCAGTTTTCAAAGTCGCAGGAAGCGAATACTCGTATGTTCAATATGCTGTCTGAACTGACAAAGCAGATGCAGATCAGCAATACACTTTCGGCAATCAGATTGTCACAGGAATATGAAGCCGAAGGAAAGCCTCTCCCTGAGGCATATCAGTCTTTGGTACAGAATCTTGTGTCTAATGCACCAAATGTGTTACCACAGACAAAGAACACTGAAGGCAGAGGACATGAGTTTGATAATGAGTTCCATGGATCCGCGCAGGGCTTGCCTGATTACGTAATCCAGTAATTCGATTTACATACAAGATATCATAAAATATACTGACGGTTATGTGAATAATCTGTCAGTATATTTTTTGTGCTTGTGCCAGGTTATGATATTAGCTTTTTGTTGAATAACTGCTGATTTATCAATTGATTTTGACGCATATTTGTGATAGAATTTTTGTGTCAAATAGATTATATTTCGTGTAACGGGAGATGAAAAAAGAATGAAACGTAAATTTCGGATCATAATGCTGACAGGAATTTTGTCAGTTGGTATACTTACAGCTTGTAGTGAAAAACAGCCTGATACAACGGGGACCGTGTCAGAAGATTCCGTAAACGCCGCTGAGAGCTCCTCTGAGCCCGTTTTGGAGGCAGAGACGACAGAGAGTACAGAAACCGATTCACAGCCCGTAGAAACGACACCTAACGTGTCTGTGGAGGTTCCTGAGGCGGAGGATGCTGCACCTGTCGATCATCCAACGGAACTTAATTTTGTGATTATCCAGGATGTCCGTGATCATATGTTTAAGTTGATGGACGCCGAGGGCAGGACATTGACCGTGGATACTGAATCGGAGCAGGGCTATGCTGGAGATCTTGTGCCGAAGTCTGGAGAATACGAAGTTGGCAAATCCGGGCGATATGTTCTTCCATACAGCGAGAAGTTTACGCTTCTGGATATGGATGATAAGATTGTCTATGTGAGCATAGAATATCCGTGCGTGACATCCGTCGGCATTCAGAACGCCGCTATGGTCACTATGGATGCAAACAGAACGGTCACGATCACAGGATATGGTAAAGATGAGTTTTCATATCGTGTATGGCTTCCATCGAAGGGTGTCACAAAGGAAGTTTCGACTGAACTTGTGACCGGCAAGGCGTCAGGTACGATTAAGATATACTATAACGGTACTAAAGTTGTCGTCGAGCAGTTGTCCGGTGAAGGTGCACCGATTGAAGATGAGACGACGCTTTCTTCATCTGAACTTTCTGAAAGCGAGCAGAATACTGAGGAAGATTCCGATGATACCACTGTGGACTGGCAGATTGCATGCCCTTGGGCTGATAAGATTGCGAGAGGAACGTGGGATGATGGAGCAGATATCTCCAACGTGAAGCAGCTCCGCGAGGGAATTATGAATGCCAGGTTTACACCTGTCGAGGAGATTGAAGAAGAGAACGCCAAGATTGTAAAGTTGACATTCTATGATGAGAGCGGCGAGAAACTGGGCGTGATGAACTTCTGGCAGAAGGGCAGGCATGTGCAGTTTGATGATCAGTCATTCGATTATGACGATTTAGGTTTGGAGTAGAGCATTGAAGCATTTTTTGGAAATTATCATACGACTCATCATAGATAATCCCGTGTATATCATGGACGATGGTACATATGATAAAATTGCGCCTATTGCTTATGGTGTTTGCGCAGTATCTTTATTTGTGATATGCGGTGGCATGATTGGATGTATTCACCAACATCAAAAAGCCGTGCGCAATCGTCGGTTGGAAGAAGAACGAAGAGCCAGGGAAGAACATATTCGAAACTTGCCTGTGCCGACTCGCTGCCGCGAATTTTGGGCGGATTGTCAGCGGTCTTCGGAATTTGCGTCAAGACGAATATTAGATATAAATGTTCCGTTAACGTCATTGTCTTCTTTTCATACTTATTCTGTTCCATCCAAGGCGGATACACTATTGAAAAAATGTTGGCGTGATGGTCTATGCGATTTGGAGCAAATCGTTACAGATATGATTTGGAACCAGAATGCAATGACTCTGATTTTGAAAACATTTTCTGATATATCCAGAGATATTTCTGAAGAAGATGAGTATGCAGGTGACGTTCACCATTATATCAGACGTTTAGAAACTGAGGTTAGAAGTGCTTATAAAGTCATGTATCACATGCACATGTTTTATCATTCGCCTGGTGGACGTAATCATTATGATAAAGATTGGTATTGGTCAGTATCTGATTTACAGGAGTTCTTACCTGCCCGGTCCCAACCTCATGTAAGTAACACAGAAAAAGATAATGCCGAGCATTGCCAGAAGCATGATGTTAAGCACGCAGCAGAAACATTATTTGTTGAGGAGAACGCTGTGATCACTCAGCATTCGCCTACTGCGCAAGCTATTGTAGTCAATGATGCGCATGTGGCACAAGGCTCACCCTTTGTTTCGTCATCCAAAACACATCATGTCAATCATTGTGAAGACATAAAATGCCATTGCAATGCATTGAATCCCATGACATTGAATTATTTGCGGACGCATAAATGTTGGTCGGCAACAGAGTATATCCGTCGTGTTCAACAAATGGGAAAGAAAAAGGTTCCCGGATGTTACATCATCCAAAACCAGGTGACCGGCAAAATCTATGTCGGTCAGTCAGCGGATCTGATGCGTCGTGTTCAGGAGCACTTGAACGGCAAACAAAGCGGCGGTGATCAATTAGATTATGATATTGCAGTATTGGGCCATGACGTTTTAATTAAACATGTACCATTAGCAAAATCTGGGTATTTGGATTTGAACGAAATGGAGCGTGATTTGATAGCGGCATATGATTGTGTCGAACCTCGTGGCTATAATAAAACCAAAGGAAATGGTTATTAAAGTTGAAAAAAATAACCCTCAGAGCCTTGCGACTTTGAGGGTTATTGTATGTTTGATTTTAATCTTTTTCTTCGACCGTATTAAACCGCAGCGTTGTCTTCTCGACAGTTTTCTCGACAGTTTCACCGTTAACGATGTGGACTATGGAATAATCATTGATTTTGCTGACATCAACGTTCGTGTAGAAGAAATCAAGCAGCATCTGAATGAGATGCCGTAAAGCCGACATTCGGGTGCCAAAGCATGTAATGGTTCCTGATGTTTCGGATAAGACGCCGTAGTAGTCTTGCACATCTGTCATATCGATATCGATGAGCATGCCCTCACCGGTGCAGACGTTGTTTGCCAGGCCGTATTCCGGGCAGTGGATATCATGATTGATGAATGATTCAAAATCAAAATCTTCACCCGTCTGAGCCTTGTATTTGGCTTCAAATTCGGCTTTAGCCTTCTTGATGGCATCTTCATCCGGCGGAGCTGCAGGTTCGCCAAACATGCTCATAAACGGCGAGAATCCACCGTTAGCATTCGGCAGTCCGTTGTCATTTCTGACTTTGTTGTCGATTTCTGAAAGAAATGCTTCAAGACCACGCTGATAGAGATCGGCTTCTTTTGTTCTGGCGAAATCCAGGATACGATTAGACAACTTCATGTTGTCGAGAACATTCTGAACTTCGTCCTGACGGATTCTCTCAAAGGTGTTTGCCTGAAGATACTTTTTATCACCGGCAATGACGATGTACATGCCTTTGGTGAAATGATCGAAACCTGCCTGCGTCAATTTGATCTTCTTGAGCCTTCCGTTTTCAGTCCAGGTTTCGTAGTAAAGTTCGTCTCCTTCGGATAACGGAATAACCGTGTCGTCGGCTGTCTTTTTGAGACCAAAGGAACGATTGGTCCTGACTACACCGTGACCAATACTACATCCACGGCTGTAGCCATCAATATCAACATCCTTATCGATTCTACTCAGGCAATCTTCATAATGAATCATTTTGCGGCCAGACCATCCACAGAAGTTACAGTCGTATGTATAGCTGTTACTATGATACCAGCAGTTGTATGTCATGACCGCCCCGCACTGAGGGCAGATACTATAACCATCTACACTTCCCATAACATTTTCTCCTTTCGTGATTTATGTATTCATAATAGTATAAAAACGCTTGTAAATCAATTGAATTGCAATGAAATTGCAATTGAGTTCAGCGTGATTTCCCGCAATGATCATGATAATATATCTTGACAAACAGATTTATATCTATATATTATATATTATATGGAGATAAGATAGTTGGCATAATGATTTAATATGTCAGGAGGGAATAAACTATGGCAAAATTGGCAGGAAAACAGGCAAAGCCATCAGCTCCGGAAACAAAGAAACCTGAGCGCAAGTCAATCAGTGTAGACGGGCAGAATTTGTATTTGAAGATCAATAATTACAGCAATGGAAAACTTGCGATGTGCCTGGATCTGGAGAAAGAAGACGGCACGCCTTATGCGACTATTTCAAAGTGTTTTGGTAACTTTTATCGTGATGAGACATTTGTCCCAAATTGCTCTACTTTTATTGATACCAATAACTGTCCTCAATTTATGCTTCAGCCGGTGTTTGAAGCACTTGATGCACATCCGAGAACGGTGTTCGGGTCGCCATATACGATTCAGAGCGGATTCTGTGAGTATCCGATTTACGACTTTAACCCAAAGAAGCTGGAAGAGTATGATCCTGAAGGATTCAAGGCGTATCAGAAAGAGTATTCCGAGAACTTTTCGATTGAACAAAGGAATTTAAGCGTTGCAATGTTCGGCGGCGATTTCAGCGATGACTTCGACGACGAATTTAATGCGTAACTGATATGCAGAAAGGAAATGTGCTATGGGATTTCTTAGTAATTTATGTGCAAATCTTCGCGAGAAGGTCCAGGATAAGGCTGCTGCCGATGATTTAGCATTCAGAGTTCAACTGTATGAAACATCATACGAAGAGTCAAAATCTCGTAAGCCTCAGCTTCCTGATCTGGCAACAATGGCCGAGTTGAAACAGACCGATCTTGCTGGTTATGCTGATAAACTCGACGAATTGGCACATATGCGTTCATCTATTGATGCCGCATATGATAAAGCTAAAGAATTACAGGAGAAAGGCCTGTGCATCAATGTCGCAGATCCTGATGATGTAGCAGGTGCATATTACAAGGTCAGCGAAGCAGTACACGATGAATGGTGCAAGGCAAATACAGCAAAGTATTCTGATCCGGCAAGAGCAGATCGTCAGTGGCAGTTTTTATCGGCACAGGCGATTGGTTGGGATGAGTTCCGCAAGGACGCAAAGTATTCCGACATTGTTTTGACAGCAATGGGATATCCGTCCATTACGCAGAATGAGCGTGTCGGCGAGACCACTGTTGAAGAATGTGTTCAGGAAAGATACGAAGCACATGTGCTGGATTATCGCGCATTGCCTGATGAAGGTCGTATTCAGTATGAGCGTGACAGATGGGTGAGACTCACCGAAGAAAATGTGGCGAAATACGGCACCAAGAGCGAGCAGATTTTTGTCAGTGACATGCCTCGTGCTCCGAAAGATTATGACTATTTCAAAGGTGCATTGGATATTGATTATAATGAGCCGGCAGGGCTGACCTCTCATGATCGTCCTGATCGTCTGATAGTGGGTCATCCGTATGATGATAGTGATTTTCACGATTACCAGTATTTCACGCCTTCAGATGATGTCGAGAAGTGCATTGCACAGGCTGACGAAAGACTGATAGTTCGCAGAGCAGAAAAAGCACAGGAATTGTGCGCAAATATCGAAGCGACACCGGAAACAGATAAGCAGTTCGTGCAATAAGAAATGCGTATTTGATCAAAGCAAAACTCCCCTTAACATCTTGATGATGTGGGGAGTTTTTTGTATCTGATGATTATTGATCTGATACGCATAGCAGCTGTAATTTTATTCAAAGATTTCATTGGGAAAATCTTGATTTTTGAGCAGATTTGCGTATAATATGCGTTGTATATCATTTATTCAGAAAAGGGGGATACACATGTATGCGGGTCTTTAAACAGCTGTTATTTTTGATACTATTGTCTATAGATGTACTTAGTAATATCCCGGCAAATGATTTCCCAGAACAATCCATTACGGCATCTGTCGAAATGATAAGTGAGCCTGCTTCCGTGAATGCGCAGGCAGTCATGTCAAGTGATGTGATGATGGCGCATGAGATTGAAGACGACGCACCTGCAGATCCGACAAAGAGTATAAATGATTATTTTGCGCTATTTCCCCAGGGTGTGCAGGAGGCTTTTTATCTGGACGGTTGGAGTTATGAGAAATCTGCTGAATTTTTAGGACAGAAGATTTATCACGATGGCAGTTCTATATTGGGCGTTACTCTCTATGATGCCCATAAGGTATGGATTGATGTCCGTGGTGTGGCAAATTCAGCAATTTTGCATGAAACCGGCCACAGGTTTGCGTTTGAAAATTATGTCAAGGGTCCGTATTCCGGTGACTTTAGTAGTTTGTATGGGCTTTATTGGCAGGATTGGTATGCCAAATACGGTGGTAGTATTAAAAATTATGATACTCCGTTTGAGGCATATGCACAGTGTTATGAGATATATATGCTGCGTCCTGATATCTTCACCCAGGATGTGAAGGATTTTATGTCAGGCGAATTCCAAGGTATTATTGATCATAATGAACTTGTCAAAAATGCAGGTTAAGTGATGCGTATATATTGACAAGCGGGTCTTGACGTGTATATTATATATTATATGGAGCGATAGGATGCATGAAGCGGAAAGAAACGACGAAATTATTAACGGAAATCCTGATACAAGACAGGCTTTCTGATCGTAAATATTATGCAAAAGAAGTTACATTGGATTACGGGACAAATCACATAAAGCGGATAGACGTAATGCAATTTGCACCGGCAGGCGTGGTTCACGCTTCTGATATCGAAAAGGGTATCTTTATCTGCTATGAAGTCAAATCCTGCCGAGAGGATGTCTATTCCGGTAACGGACTTAATTTCTTCGGTGAGAAGAATTATATCGTGACCACGATGGATACGTATAAAAGGCTTCAGGATGATTATCGGGAAGGAGTTCTTGGCAGGTATATTAGAGAAAATTACCCCGAATCGTCTTCGTGTTATGGTTTCGTGGTACCGGTACCTGCACACCTTGACTTGCGTGACACAAATGCCGTATATGAAGAATTCCAAAATCCTACGACATTTACGGGACCGGCAAAAGACTGGAAACTTTGGACGGCAATTCCTTGCAGGGAGCATGGACGGAGCAGGTCTACTGTGGAACTTCTGTTCTGTATGCTGCGGAGCAAACATTCTGATACAAATCGGAGCGTATGATAGGAGAATGATATATGATAAAAGCGTGGATCAATAAAATACTTGATGCTCGTGATATGAAGAAAAAAGACAAGGCGTTACAGGTATTTCCGTGGTGCTATGTCGATAGGCACGGCAACAAATGGTTCAATACAGATTACTGCTGTGGGTACGGCAGATTACGCAAATGGTGTTAATAGGAGGTACATCGATGGGATTTTTAGCTAATGCAAAGAGTCAGCTCAGCAAGAGTGAGAGAAAAGACATCAATTTTGAAAATGTCGGCGCAGCGATGAAGCTTGTGCATGAGAATGGAGATAAAGATTTCGCAGAAATCTCAAAGCTCCTTCGCAAGAATGGCTTCACATGGACGACAGATGATGCAAAGAAGTTTGCGGAGGTGCAGCGCAGAGCCGGCATGGATGTTCCTAAGCTGGGTGAAGGTTTATCATCCGGAGATCTGGTAACAGGCGTTTCATTCATCGCAAATTGCAATACGGCAGATGGATGGTCATATTGCAGAGAGTGGATCTTTGATGATGGCGATGTCTGTACCGGTTCGTGGTTGAAAGCACATGATGCAATTGAAAATTTGCATGGGCTGCCAAAGACCAGGTCTTTTGATTTGGAGGATTCTCTCATCGTGACTCCTGATTTTGCAAAACAGCATGGTCTCAAAGAAGGTGATATGGTATCAGATATTCATGGCAATACCGGAAGAATATCATCAATAATAGACTTGTCGGAAGATGTGGATGTTGCGATCCAGCCATCTTTTTCAGGGTCACGTTTTGCAGATAAGGGCAATGCAGCGAAATCTGCAGGCGAATCCCGTTTAGAGAAGTTCGGAAATCCAGCAGGTGATCTTATTATCACAGATGAACCGGCTTCTGATAAGACACATTTTTACGGCGATTGAGTCAGGACATAATA
>Ga0310694_10001550_pt1 | contig 25749 bp, 16 predicted proteins | sample 174DNAGHGhighgp2_FD_203884 | JGI IMG/M metagenome (GOLD analysis project Ga0310694, IMG submission 203884) | Sheep rumen microbial communities from Palmerston North, Manawatu-Wanganui, New Zealand - 1742 DNA GHGhigh gp2 (v2) (version 2) | ecosystem: Host-associated > Mammals > Digestive system...
TAATGCGCATGCTTGAGCTTGAGCCGTCCATGCGCTATCCGACCTACCAGTCGCTGCTTGGCGACTTCAAACGGTATCTTTCAAAGGCGGGTCCGGCGAAGAAAGCGGGGAAGTCCGGCGGCCCGAAGCTGAAGTTCAAGGGAATGAAGCCGAAGGCGCCGTCAGTTTCAGCAGGCGAAGTTACCCAAGTCGCAGACGGCGAAGTCGCGGATTTAGCGCCTGACGGGACCCCTGCGCCTGTCGTGGAGAAGAAGCGACTGGGCATAGGCGCAATCGTCGGCATGGTTGCGGGCGGTGTGGTACTTCTCATACTCCTTGTCGTCGGCGGGCTTCTCTGGTACGTCCACAGCGAGAAAGAGGCCAAGGTGAAGAGAGAGCTGGCCGAGCTTGTCGATAAGCAGACGCAGGCACGCAGTTCAATCGACAACACCGTTGCGAAGGTCAAGGAAAGGTACGCCGAGTTCCACAAGCGCGTCCAGGAAAACGGAAAAGTCGTCGAACAGGCCGCGCGCGACGTGAGAAAGGTCCTGCCTGACGCGCTGAAGGCCGAGGCGGCCGCTGTTTTCGCGATGGCCCCCACCAAGGCCATATCAGACGCAATCGCATACACGAACAAGCTGTTCGCCGCGCAGTCCACTGCTACGGACGCCACCCAGCAAAAGGCAGACGCGACCAACGCGGTTGCCGCCGCTGCGTCCGCCAAGACCAACGCGCCGCCCGCTAATGCCATGGCCGCAATGGCGCAGGGGATGCAGGCCATGATGGCCGCGACCATGTCTGGCAAGCCGGCCTCTCCTGAACAGATTGAGAAGTTTGCGAAGAAGATACTTGGGTCGGTCAAGGACGCGAACGGCGAATTGCTTGACAGCGCGTCCCCCGAATACAAGGAAGCCCTTGACAAGATGAAGGCAAGCCCCGAATTCGCGATGGTCGCGCAGATCGCGGAGGCGAATCCAGTATTTGCCGCCCAGATAGTGAAAGCCTCGGGCGAACCAGGTGCGCTTGAGAAGGCGATGAAGGGCGGCGGGCTGATCAAGGTGAATCTGGACGCGAAGCCCGCGGAGAAGCCGGAGGGGGAGAAGCCGGCCGAGGAGAATGCCGCTGAAGAGAAGCCGGATCCGGCGAAGACGCTTCCGCCGTTGGCGCTTCCCATGACAGTGAAAAGTTTCACGAAAATATGGGATGACATGTGCCAGTGCCGTGCGGCGGACATCAAGTTCCACGGCCGCATGACGGAGATTCTAGTCCTTGCTGAAAAGGCCAAGGGCATGACCGCACGGGACGGCGAGACCACCAAGAACCTCATAAACCTGTCGAACGACATGGTGGAGCGTTTCAACAAGCTCAACACGGAAAAGTGGCTCACGGACGCCATGCGCAAATCGCACGACCTCGTTCGCAGGTGCCGTACCTATGCCGATGACGCTGTTCGCAAGCTCAAGCAGATCGTTGAGAAGCGCGAGCGCCAGCTGGCGGAACTGCGCGAGAAGGAGGAGAAGGCTGCCGCAGAGGCCGCCGCCGCCGAGAAGCTCAAGCAGGACATCGCGGACGAGCAGCAGAAGGCGACCGACGAGTTCGAGCCTCTGATACGTGACGCTAAGCGCCTTGACTGGGAAAGATGCAAGCGACAGCTCACGCGGCTCCGGGAAGGCATGAAGACGCGCGAGGGCAGGGATGCCGTGACCTTCCAGCTGCATAAGATCGAGTGCATGGAAGGGATGCATAAGCACTTCATCAAGCACATTGGGAAGTTCGAATTCAAAAACTCCCGCGGCGCGGTACTGGCCAAGGTGACGAAGGCTGACGACAAGACGCTGATGATTCTGAGGGCCAAGTACGTGAAGGGGAAGCCTGTGCTGGACAAGGGAAGGCGCGAGGATTGGAGTCGTTTCTACGGCCTTAAGGAGAAGGAGTACCTCGGCTACATGAACCAGCTCATAAACGAATTGGTGATGAGGGGGCGTGAGAACAAGAAGGTCAGCAGCCCGCTTGAATGGAGCGACCTCATGCTGGGTGCGGCGCTCACGTTGCAGTATTTCTACAGCGAGGAGAAGGGCGTTGACAAATTCATCCCCGTTCTTGTCAAGAAGGCTGTAAAGGAGTTCGAGCCCTGCCGCAAGTGGGCCAAAAATTGGTTCCCGAACGTGGAGCTGGAGGAAGCAGAATAATGAAAACATTGGCAGTTCTCGACTGGGCGATCATCGTCGCCTTTCTCTTGAGCGTAATCGTAATCGGCGCGTGGGCCGCAAAGCGGGCGTCGAAAAGCGCGGAGGATTTCTTCCTCTCAGGGCGCTCCATGCCGTGGTGGCTCCTCGGCGTATCGATGGTTGCCTGCACGTTCTCGTGCGACACGCCGAACCTCGTGACGGACATCGTCCGCACCCAGGGCGTGGCCGGCAACTGGGCGTGGTGGGCGTTCCTGCTTACGGGAATGCTAACCGTGTTCGTGTATGCGAAGCTGTGGCGGCGCTCTGAACTTTCCACCGACCTCGGCTTCTACGAGTTGCGCTATTCCGGGACGCCGGCGAAGGCGCTGCGCGGGTTCCGCGCAGTGTACCTTGGCCTCGTCTTCAACGTGATCATCATGGGCACCGTGTCGCTTGCCGCCATCAAGATCGGCGCGACGATCTTCGGCCTCACGCCTGTCGTGACGCTCGCGATCGCGCTTGCGGCAGTGGGCGTGTATGCGACGCTCGGCGGTCTCACTGGTTCGATCTGGGCCGACTTCTACCAATACACCGTGGCAATGGTCGGCGCAATCGCGGCGGCATACTTCGCCGTGAAGATGTGCGGGCCGAACGACACGGGCACGCTCGCTGGCGTCCTCTCGAACGCGGCCGTCTCGTGCAAGACCTCCATGTTGCCCGCGATGAGCGGCGCCGGATGGAAATCGACCTTGATGACGATCTTCATTCTGCCGATTGCCGTCCAGTGGTGGGCCACGTGGTATCCCGGTGCGGAACCGGGTGGCGGCGGCTACATTGCGCAGCGCATGCTCTCTGCGAAGGACGAGAAAAACGCCGTTGGCGCTGTGATGCTGTTCAACTTCCTCCACTACGCGCTCCGCAGCTGGCCGTGGCTTATCGTGGCGCTCGCCTCGCTGATCGTGTTCCCAGACCTCGAATCCATCAAGGCCGCCTTCCCGAACGCGCAGCAGTACGTGCAGAACGACACCGCCTATCCGGCGATGATCTCCCGCCTGCCCTCCGGCTGGCTCGGTCTCGTGGCTGCGTCCCTCATCGCTGCCTACATGAGCACGATTGCAACGCACCTCAACTGGGGCGCGTCCTACCTCGTGCAGGACTTCTACGTGCGCTTCGTGAACCCGAAGGCGTCGCCGAAGAACCAGGTGCTCGTGGGACGCCTCTGCATGCTCCTGCTGCTCATCGCGTGCGGCGTGATGGCGCTTATCCTGCGCAACGCGAAGGGCGGTTTCGACCTCATCCTCCAGATTGGCGCGGGCACGGGTCTTCTCTACATCCTCCGCTGGTTCTGGCACCGCCTGAACGCGTGGAGCGAGATTTCCGCGATGGTGATCTCCTTCCTCGTGGCGTGCTTCTTCGAATGGGGCGCGTCGGCGTGCGGACTCACTGGTTGGCTTGAAAGCGGATGGCGCGCGGAGTGGTTCAACCTCTCTGCGTGGAAACTCATCCTGGGCGTTGCCACGACCACGGTGGGCTGGATTGCCGTGACGTTGCTCACGCCGCGCGAGAACGCGGAAACTCTCCGCAAGTTCGACGAGAAGATCCACGCGGATCTGCACGAGTTGCCGGTCGGCATCCTCTGCATGGTCGTGGGCTGCCTCGCGGTTTGGAGCTGCCTCTTTGGCTGCGGCTACTTGATTTACGGCTGCGGCGGCGTCGCGAACGGCTACGCGCTCGGTGGTGGACTGCTCGCGATTTCGGCAGTCGCCACGTTCGTGCTGATGAAACTTGTCGGCAAAGCAAAGCTCTCATGAGAAATTAAAACAAACCTGAAAGGAAAATTAAAATGACAAAGAAAGCTATCGCAGGGGCTGCGGCCATGGTGGCCGTTGCCGGAACAATCGTGGGCTGCTGCCCGAACTGCGGAAAACAGGAGGTAAAAATGTACACGAACAAAGACTTCTACGTCGGCGGAACGTTCGACGAGAATGGAATCAACCAAGGCGGTAAGTTTGACGGCGCGAAGGCGTCGGAGGCCTACTTCGACATGATGCGCCGTTTTAACTATCCGGTGTATCCGGCCCTTCAAAACGACAAGCTCACGAACCCGAAGGAGGGTACGCAGTACCTCGGATTCTGGGCAATCGACTTCGCGAAGGGCGACTTCATGAAGTACGGCATGGGCGGCGTGATCTGGGTTGACGAGATCAAGGAGGAGTACTTCGGCCACGACATCTACCTGCTCCCGCTCCAGGCCCTTCCCGAGCACTGCCACAAGGCCGGCAATCCGGTTGATCCAAGCGTCGCCACCGACCGCTGGACTGGCGAGAAGTTCAACAAGAACATCCCAGCGAAGATGGAAAGCTGGCTCGTGCGCCACGGCTGGGTGTACAGCTTCTCGGAAGTCGGCGAGCCCAACCTCGACCAGTTCCCGGAGGCGAAGAAGATGCTCTCCGCGCACCTCTTCGACCAGAAGGCCAACAAGCCCACGAACCTCAAGTCCCTCCACGTGGAGAAGTGGACGGCAGACGGCGTCGCGCACAAGCTTCCCAAGGTTGGCTCCTGGCACTTCCTGATGGGCGGCACCGAAGGCGCTATCGTGAGCGAATTCGCCAACTTCCACGACAGCAAGTGCAACCGCTTCTCGGTTCCCGGAGTGCAGTTCTAATTTCAAAGAAAGGAAAGCAACAATGGAAAAGACGTACATGCACACCGGCATTCCGGTGGCCGAGAAGATGGATGGCATGACCTACATGGCCGGCCTGAAGGTCTGGATCTGCAACAACGAAGAGTACAAGATAGAGTACCTCTACTGGGAGAGGGATACGCCCTGCGCGTGGCGCATGGTGGCCGAGACGCACGTCGCCTACAAGGTGGCAGACGTCCAGGCCGCCGTGGACGAGGCAGTGGCTGCCGGAGCGGACGTGCTTCTGCCGAAGTATTCGCTTGGCGGCACGTGCGCGATTGCCTACGTGGGTTTCAAGAACGGCCCGCAGGTGGAGTTTTTCCAGGACTGAAGGAGGATTTTACCCATGGCAATGAAGAAGTTCATCAACGACCCCGCGAACCTCACGAGCGAGCTGCTTGACGGCCTCGTGCAGTGTTATCCCGACAAGCTTGCGCTCAAGAACGAGCGCATCGTGGTGCGCGCGAACCCGAAGCCGCTCGACAAGGTGGCGATTGTGACGCTTGGCGGCACTGGCCACGAGCCCGCCCTCGAAGGTTTCGTGGGCGAGGGCATGCTCGACGCGTCCGTGGCTGGCGACATCTTCGCCGCGCCCGGTGGCGAGAAGGTGTTTGAGGCACTTGAGATGTTCAACCGTCCTGCCGGCGTGCTGCTCGTGACGCTCAACCACAACGGCGACCGCATGAGCGCGAACAAGGCGATGCGCAAGGCCCAGAAGGCCGGCCTCAACGTGAAGGAGATCGTTATCCACGAGGACATCGCTCAGGGACCGCACACGCCCATCGAAGACAAGCGCGGCCTCGGCGGCTGCATCCCGTTCATCAAGGTGGTCGGCGCCGCTGCGGAAGAGGGCAAGAGCCTCGATGAAATCGTCGCGCTTGGCGAGAAGTTCAACGAGGGCATCGCCACGCTCTCCGTCGCCCTCAAGACCGCCACCCATCCGCAGAACGGGCAGGAGATCGGCTCGATCGACGATGACAAGATGGAAGTGGGCATGGGCCAGCACGGCGAAGGCGGCGGCGGCGTGATGCCGGTGAAGACCGCCGACGAGACGGCCTCGCTCATGATCAAGAGCCTCGTGGAGGCGACGGGCGTGAAGAGCGGCGACAAGGCGTTCCTGGTCATCAACGGCTCCGGCGCGACCACGCTCATGGAAATGTTGATCGTTTACCGTGCTGCCAAGAAGGAGCTGGAGGCGCTTGGCGTCTCGGTGCTTCCCGGCAAGTGTACGGAAATCCTCACCGTCCAGGAAATGGCCGGCTTCCAGATGATCCTCTGCAAGTGCTGCGACACGTGCGCAAAGTACCTCGCCGCCCCGTCCGACGCACCCTACTGGACCACTCGTTAAGCCGTGCTAAGATACATAGCCAGACGCCTTTTGGAGTTGATTCCGACCACAATCGGAATCCTCGTGCTCACGTTCGTGCTCTTCAACGTCGTCGGTGGCTCGTCCGCTGAGGTCGTATTGGGGAAGAACGCCACAAAGGCGTCCATTGAGGCGTTCAACAAACGCTACGGATACGACAAGCCGCTGATCGTGAACACGAAAAGCGGCGAGTCGTTCTTCGATTCGCAGTTCTTTCACTTCGTCGCGAATGTGGCGAAGGGGGAATTCGGCGTTTCGACTGAACACCGCGAGCCGGTCCTAGACGTGCTGAAGCGCGGCGTTGGGCCGTCGCTTTCGCTGACCGTGCCGATGCTCGTTGGCGGCACTATCCTCGGGCTCTCGCTTGCGCTGGGGTGCGCGGCCTTGCGGGGCAGCGTGTTCGACAGAAGCGTGCTTGTGATGTCAACGGTGCTGATGAGCGTGAACTACGTGGTGTGGGTTCTCGCTGGACAGTTCTTCCTCGCGTTCAAGATGCGGCTGTTTCCGGTGTGGGGCTACGAGAGCGCGTTCTACATAGTGCTGCCCGCAATGATCGGTGTATTGTCCTCTCTCGGCGTGGACATCCGCTTCTTCCGTACCGCCGTGCTGGACGAGATTTACAAGCCCTACGTGCGTACCGCGCGCGCGAAAGGACTTTCCCGCACGAAGATCCTCGTTAAGCACGTGCTGCGCAATTCGCTTATTCCGATCATCACGTTCATCTCGCTGTCGATCCCGTACCTCTTCACCGGCTCGCTCCTGCTGGAGACGTTCTTCGGCATCCCCGGGCTGGGCAGCGTGTCGCTCAACGCGATAAACTCCGCAGACCTTGCCGTGGTGCGCGCCGTGGTGTTGCTCGGCGCACTGCTCTACCAGGTCGTCAACCTAGTCACTGACCTCGCCTACGCGGCGCTTGACCCGAGAGTGAGGCTTGGATAGCATGAAGTCACTTTGGAACAGATTGAGCGTCGGCGGAAAACTCTGCCTTGTGGTGATCGCGGCGTACTTCCTTTGCGCGGCGTGGGGCGGCATACGCTCGGCGCGTGCGCGTTGGGCGGATGCTACTCCCAGTTACAACGTCGTGGATGAAAACGCCCGCTACCAGCCGCCGTCCGCCGAACACTGGATGGGCACGGACAACCTTGGGCGTGACGTTTCCGCGCGCCTCGTCCAGGGCGCGTGGATTTCCTTCCAGGTCGGAATAGGAACGTCCCTCATCGCAATTCCCCTCGGAGTGTTGCTTGGTCTTCTCGGCGGATACTTCGGAGGGAAGGTCGATTCCATAGTGGTGTGGCTATGCGCAACCGTCGCGTCCATGCCCGGTCTGCTGTTCATCCTGGCCATTTCGCTTATCGCGGGCAAGGGAATACTCGGAATCCTGCTCGGCATCGGACTCACCACGTGGGTCGGCGTGTGCCGCACGATCCGCGCGGAGGTGATGAAGCACCGCGACCGCGCCTACGTGCAGGCGGCGCGTGTGCTCGGATATTCGCATCTGCGCATCATGTTCAGGCACATCCTGCCGAACGTCGCCCACTTGATTCTCATTCAGTTCTCTATCCGCTTCCCCGGATCTGTGTCCACCGAAGTGTTCATTAGCTTCCTTGGCATTGGAGTGCAGGGAGAGCCGAGTTGGGGCGTGATGATCAACAACGCGCGTTTGCGCCTGTGGCAGGGTATCTGGTGGGAAATGACCGCCGTCACGTGCGCGATCTTCATCCTCGTTTTGGTGTTCAACCACCTGGCGGACGAACTTCGCGACATCCTCGACCCGGCCCTGCGCAACGAAAGGAACTAAGGGCCTCCATGTTTGCAGTCGGCGTACCGCTCTTCTCTGCCGCGCTTTCAGTGGCCTTCCCCGCCGAAGGACAGAAGCTCCCCGCAGTGGGGCGCACATACGTGATCGGCGCCGTTCAGGCCAGTCAGCAAGACCCCGTGACCGTGAACGGCGTGACTACGGATGTCTGGCGTACCGGTGCCTTTCTCGCGATGGCTCCGGTCGCGTCCGGCACTAACACGCTGGAGATTGTCTGCGGAAGCGAACGCCTCGTTCGCAGTTTCGTAGTTGCAGAACCTCCCAAGGCTGGGATGTGGAAGCCGTTCAAGTCGGTGAAGTCCGAAGATGATCCGCGTCTTGGAAAACCGTCCGCATGGCGCACGCGCGGTACGTTGTTCATGAACAGGGTGCGTCCGCGTCCGGACGACGGCGATGCGCTCTACTACCTTCCCCCGCAGTTCATCCTGCGTGGCGCAGAGGTGCAGGGCACCGACTGGATCGCCGTCTGGCTTGATGGAAGGGTCGGATTCCTCCCACCGACGTCGCTCGTGAAGCTCCCTGCCGTGCCAGTACCGTCCGCTAGCCAACCGGCTCCGGATCCCGCCGCTGGATTCCCGTCGCGTCCACCGTATGGCGTACCGCCGTCAGCAGTGCGCATTCTCGTCGATCCCGGACACGGCGGCACCGACACGGGCGCGATTTCCCCGCACGGATGGTGTGAGAAGGACGTAAACCTCATGCAGGCGCTTGTAATACGCGACGCGCTGAGGAAAGCCGGGTTTCAGGTACTGATGACGCGTGACGACGATTCCTTCCCGACGCTCTATTCGCGTCCGAAGCGCGCGTACGATGAGCACGTGGACGCTTTCATCAGCGTACACCACAATGCGACGCGGGCGGACCGCAATCCGCGCGAGGCGCGCCACACCACCACATACGCATCGAACGAGAAGGGGCTCGCTCTCGCTGCCGCGATACAGAAGCGCGTGGCCGAAGCGCTTCCGGACATTGCCAATGCCGGTGCGCAGACCAAGTCCTTCGCGGTGTGTCGTAACCCCGCCGTGCCGAGTTGCCTCATCGAAGTCGATTTCATCAACCTCCCTGAAGGCGAAGAGGCGAGCTGGGATCCAGTACGCCAGCGCAAAGTCGCCGCTGCGGTCGTCAGCGGCGTACAGGACTGGATGCATGAATAAACTTAGAAAAAGCACTTGATTGTACTCTACATGTTAGAATTCAATTCGGTACAATCTAAATAAATAACCCTTGAAGGTTTGTCGAAATTTGTCTTCAAGGGTATTCCGGGTAGTATGTTTCGCTTTTCTTGAAGACAAATTTGCGGGTCACTTGGAGTGTCGTTCGCGCTTCGCTTGGAGAGTAATCATGCCGTCTCTAAAGGGGCGTCAGGCACGTCGTCCCGCGTTGTGGCAAAACAGTTGCTGAGCAGTTTTGCCACAACTTTCCGCTGTCAAGATGGCAGCTGTACATAACGCCGCGGCGGGTACATTTATTTCATCCAACACGGCATTTCCGAAATGTGGTATAATAACGGCGTCGCAAGAAAAGAGATTGCAGACGGTATGAAATGCGCATTACAACCGATGGTCATCCATCCACTAGACAACGTCGAAATTCACGGTGACGGCCATAAGTACGCCCGCCGCGCCATCCGCGCGGGTGAGAACGTGGTCAAGTATGGTATGCCTATCGGACACGCTACGTGCGACATCGCGCCCGGTGAGCATGTGCATGTGCACAACGTGGCCACGAACTTGGGCGAGACGCTTGAGTACGCGTACGATCCGGATCCTGTCGTGGTGGGGACAGATAAAGACAGCAAGCGTACGACAGCAAGTGGGGACGTGCCAACTTTCAAGGGATACCGCCATCCAGACGGGCGCGTGGGTGTGCGCAACGACATCTGGATCGTTCCGACCGTGGGTTGTGTGAACAACCTCTGCGAGCGTCTTGCCGCCAGTTGCGGTGGCATTGCGCTCACGCACCCCTACGGCTGTTCGCAGCTCGGCGCGGACCACGAGATGACGGCGAATCTGCTTGCCGCGCTCTGTCGCCACCCTAACGCCGGTGGCGTACTCGTGGTGGCTCTTGGCTGCGAAAACAACACGCTCGAATCGTTTAAGGAGCGCCTTGGCGACGTGGCGTCGCTCAATATTCGCTTTTTGCGCGCGCAGGATCCTGGTGATGAATATGCGCGCGGTTTAGAACTTCTAGCTGAGCTAGATCAAGCTAGAATCAAGGAGCGGGTTGAGATTCCAGCATCGGAGCTCGTTGTGGGGCTCAAGTGCGGCGGGAGCGACGGTTTCTCGGGCCTTACGGCGAACCCGCTCGTGGGACGTTTCAGCGACTGGCTTGTTGCGCGTGGCGGTTCCACGATTCTTACGGAGGTGCCGGAGATGTTCGGCGCGGAGACGCTGCTCATGCGCCGGTGTCGCGACCGGATGGTGTTCGAGAAGTGCGTGAAGATGGTCAACGACTTCAAGGGCTACTACGCGCGCCACGGACAGCCCTGCTATGAAAACCCGTCGCCAGGCAACAAGGCGGGCGGCATTACCACGCTTGAGGACAAGTCACTCGGCTGCGTGCAGAAGGGCGGCAGCTCGTGCGTGGAGGATGTCCTCGACTACGGCGAGCACGTGAAGGCGCATGGTCTTTCGCTTCTCACAGGGCCGGGCAACGACCTCGTTGCGTCAACCGTTCTCGCGGCGAGCGGGTGTCACCTCGTGCTGTTCACGACCGGACGCGGCACGCCGTTCGGCACGGTCGTGCCGACGATGAAGATCGCCACGAACACGACGCTCGCTACCGCGAAGCCGCACTGGATCGACTGGGACGCGATGGCGAACCCTGACGTGGAGGCGTTCGCCGCGAAGGTGCTGGAAATCGCGTCCGGCGTGCCGGCGCGCAACGAGGTGGAGAACGCTCGCGGTATAGCAATTTTCAAGGATGGAGTTACGCTATGATGGAAGTCGTGATAATTGGCACAGGCCTAATCTCGAAGTTCCACGAGGAGGCGATACGGCAGATCCCTGGTCTTTCGCTTGCTGCGAAGTGCAGCCGCACAGACGACTGGGACGCGGCGCTCTCGCGTCCGGGCGTGGGGCTTTGTCTCGTCGCGAACGCGAGCGGTGCGCACGACGATGCCGTGTTTGCGGCCGCGCGTCACGGTGTGCCGGTGCTTGTGGAAAAGCCGCTTGCGATTACCACGGCGCGGGTTGACGCGATGATCGCGGCCTGCGACGCGGCGAACGTCCCGCTCGGCGGCATCTTCCAGACGCGTTGGGGCGACGATTTCGCGCGTTTGCGCGCGGCGGTGGACTCCGGCGAACTCGGGCGGCTCACATACGCCGCCGTGCAGGTGCCGTGGTGGCGTGACGACAAGTACTACACCGAGTCGTGCTGGCACGGCACGAAGGAAATGGACGGCGGTGGTGCGCTCATCAACCAGGCGATCCACATGGTGGACTGGCTCGTGGCGCTCACTCCTCCCGTCGTCGAGGTGAAGGCGTTCGCGGCGGCGCTTGCGCATCCAATCGAGACGGAGGACACAGTGAGCGCGGCGATCCGCTTCGAGGGCGGGGCACTTGGCGGCGTTTATGCGACAACCGCATCATATCCTGGACGCCCACGACGCATCGAGCTAACCGGAACGAAGGGCACGATTGTCGTTGAGGACGCCGCATGCGGCAGTTCGAACGCCGGGTCGATTCCCGTGGAGCAACACAGACGTGCAATTGCCGCATTTGTGGAATCGCTTCACGGCGGTGCGCCGTACCCGATTGACGGACACGAAGCGCGAAAGTCCGTCGATCTCGTCGAGCGCATCTACCGCGACGCGTATGGAATTTCAGAAAGGAACGGAAAATGAAAATCGCAATAGTCGGCGCCGCAGGGCGCATGGGACGTATGCTCGTGAAGCTCGCGGGCGAGGATAAGGACCTTGAGATCGTCGCGGAAATCGACGTGGCGGACGGCTTCGCGCGCGAGTGGCCGGAAGGCACGGAGGCGGTGATAGACTTCTCGTTCCACACAGCGGTGCCACCGAGCGTTGCTAAAGCCTCCGAGCAGGGAATACCCTACGTTATCGGCACGACGGGGCTGACTCCGGAAGAGCAGTCCGCTGTTGATGCGGCCGCAAAGCGCATACCCGTGGTCCAGAGCGGTAACTACTCGCTTGGTGTGAACCTGTTGCTGAACCTCGTCAAGACGGCGGCGAAAGTGCTTGGGCCAGAGTACGACGTGGAGGTTGTTGAGATGCACCACAAGCACAAGAAGGACGCGCCAAGCGGTACAGCGCTCATGCTCGCGAAGTCCGTCGCCGAAGGACGCGGCGTCGCGTTCGACGACGTTGCGGTGTACGGGCGCAGGGGAATTGTCGGTGAGCGGCCCAGCGGGGAAATCGCGGTACACGCCCTTCGGGGCGGCAGCGTGGTGGGCGACCACACGGTGATGTTCGCGGGCGACGTGGAGCGCGTGGAAATCACGCACAAGGCGCAGAGCCGCGAGGCGTTCGCGGCGGGCGCGCTGCGCGCTGCGCAGTGGGCGGCGGGACGTGCGCCCGGCATTTACACCATGAGGGACGTCCTCGGATTCAAGGATTGAGCGCACTGAAAAATGTCGTTGGAAATCTTGTGTAGCAGCCGGATTGAGAATCTGGCGGAGGCTTTGAAAAAGTTTCTGCTGGATGACCGCCGGGGGGCTGACCCTTTTGACTTCTCAACGGTCGTTGTGCCAAATACCAATGTGGCAAAGTGGCTGCAGATCAGGAAGTTCGCCACGGAGCCAAGTCTCTGCGCGGGAATCGAATTCCCCTTCATGGAGAAACGGCTGACGGAGTTGATGGTGAAGGGATTGCCGCCGGAGGAAAGGGCGGACGTCGAACTGCTGCCAGATCACGCCTACGCTAAGGCGATCGTGTCCATTCTGCTGGCACCCAGGGAAAAACAGCCGGAGTATGACCTGTTGGCTCCGTTCCGCCGCTACATCATGAACTCCGAGGCTGCGGATGCAGTCGCGATCTCCGAGCAGAAAGAGGCGGCGATGGCTTGGCAGCTCGCTGACAAGTTGGCGGACCTGATGGATTCCTACGAGGTGCATCGTCCTGAAATCGTAGAGTGGTGGCTGAATGGCGGCAAGTGTCCGTATGACTTGCCAAAAGGCGATGCCGCAAAAGCGGAAGCCGCGTTGGCGCGTGCATTGTGGGGCAAGGGAGGAAAGTTCAAGCCAGACGGCAGGCATCTGTCGCTGAGGCAGCTGTACAATCGGGTAAAGGGCAACGCGCCCGTTGGAACGTCGGAGAAAATCTACTTCTTCGGGCAGTCAACGCTTTCGCTTTTGCAGGCGCAGATATTGGCGTGGTTGGCGAAGACGCATGATGTCGTTGTGTTTTACTGCAATCCCTGTCGTGAATTCTGGGGCGACATCGAAACGAAGAACGAAGAACGCAAGGCACTGTTTCGCGTAGGGGAAGTCAGCGGCACTGATCCAGAGGATGAATACAGTTGCGAGAACGAACTTCTGAGGAATCTTGGAATTGCGGGACGGGAAACGCTGCGCGTACTGGTTGACCTCGAGGAGTCGGCTGACGTGGCCGAACGGATTGGGTTCAAGTGGGAGTCGATTGACGACGGCGATGTCAAGTCGGGAACGGTCCTTGAAAAGGTTCAGGATGCCATTCGGCGTCGAAAGGGCAAAGCCGACGTGCCTTGCCGCCAGGATGCGTCGGTTCAGGTTATCGGCACACCTGGCCTGCGGCGCGAAGTCGAGATGGTGTACAATTCGATTCTTGGCAGTGTCGCCCGTCCGGAAGGCGTGAATGGAGTACGCCCATGGCCCGACTGCTCGTTCTCGGACATTGCCGTGATCGTGCCGGACATGCAGAAGTACCGTCCCGTGATCGAGGCCGTGTTCAATGCGCGCGGCGAGGTGCCTTATGGACTCCTCGACACGTCCGCCAGCGACGACAGCAACTACCTTCGCGGTTTTCTCTCGTTGATCGAGCTGGGGCGCAAGGGACTTAACCGTGAGCGGCTTTTCAACGTGCTGGATAATCCATGCGTACAGCGCGCGATGGGATTTGCGCGCGGTGATGTGGTCGCATGGCGCGAGCTTACCGAGAAGATTGGCGCCTTCGACGGATTCGAGCATGACGGCGAGAATGACGCGGGATATTTCGACTGGTCGTCGGCCTTGAAGCGTCTTCGCCTTGCATGGCTTTCCAACAGGGTCAGCGAGGACGGAGACGAACTTCCGCTTGTCAGCGCCGGCGGAGATTGCGCGCTCAAGCTATCCGAAGTAGTGGAACTACTGTACCGCGACCTTGCCGGCACGCTGTTCAACGACTCAGGGACGCCGCGCATTCTGCCGTTTCTTGCCGCTCGGCGGGAAGACGGCTCACATGCGGATTGTTGGGCGGAGCGTCTGGTTTTTCTCGCGAAGACGTATCTGGCAGTTGAGAGGGACGATGCCCTTGAGAACAAGGTGTGTCAGTCTTTGATGGGAACGCTCTACTCGCTTGGAGAAATCCCCGGGCCGCAGAACTTTGAATTGGCAGTTGCCGCAGTGGAGAATTTCGTTGGCGGAATCCCCTGCTGCAAGGGCGGGTACATGACTAGCGGTGTCACGATAGGCGGGTTCCCCTCCTTGGCCACGCTCCCATTCAGGCAGGTGTACGTGATGGGTATGGGAGCGGGCGGTTTCCCAGGACGCACGAGCGACTCCACTTTGGACGTGCGCGGGACGGGGTGGCGTCTGGGCGATGTGTCGTCTCCGAACCGGAACCGTTTCCTGTTCCTCGAAACCATCATGTCGGTTCGCGACCGCCTTGTCCTCAGCTACTCCAATCTGGATATTGAAAAGGACGCGGAACTGTTCCCGTCCGGCGTCGTGCTGGACGTGGAGAAGTTTATCGGCAAGAACGTGCTGGAATACGAAGGTCAGTTGAAAAACAAGGACAGGAAGTTCCGGGAGTTCAGCGGTTATCCGCTTCTTGAGCGCGGGGAGGCAGGACCACGCAAGGACGGTGAGATGCGTCCGACCGACGACATCGTCTGGAGAGCGGACGATCCGTATGCGGGGCTGATGCCTACGTATTCCAAGGCGGCGCGGAAACTTGCGCGTGCGCGCGTCGAGGGAAATGGAAAAGCATCCGAAATAAGATCGCCAGCTTTGAAGCAGCCGACGCAGAGGGTGGAACTCTCGGCAAAAACACTTGCGGAGTTTCTGAAGAATCCTGTCCGTGCCGTGATGCGCAGCCGTTTCGGCATTGGCGTAGCGGGCTATCTTGAGACCGACCTTGACCCAGATAGCCCGCTTGGCTCACCGGAAGGTTCCGACCTCTGGGGGCTTCAGTCCAAGTGGCTCGATCCCGATGCGGTGGGTTCTGTGGAAAGGGAGATTCGCCGCCTGCAACTTGCAGGGAAGATGCCAACCGGTTTTCTCGGTGATTACGCCAAGGTTGCAGTCATAAAGAAAGTGGAGGACGGCCTTGACGCGTTAAGGGATTTCGTGGAGACCTTTGCGCTGTCCGATGGCGAAGGGAACACGCTGCATCTCGATTATCCAAGTGAGTTCGGGAAGGGCGAAACTTATCTGCTGAAGGTGCGCTTCGTCGCCGAGATTCCCAACTGGAAGGAGACGGAGGACGAGATAGCGGTGTTGGTAACGGGATGGCTTGGCGACAAAACGCCAAAGTTACCGGTTGAAAGTTGCTTTGACGCAGTGCTTGCGTATCTGATGGGCGTTCATTCAAGAGTGCTCGGGCGGCAAAGGCTGAGGGTCGGAGTTGTCGATTTCAAGAACGGCACGGTCTGTGCATGGACATGGGAAGGCATAGATGCCGCAAAGGCGGGCGAGTACCTCGAGTCGCTCGCACGCTCTTTCCTCACGTATGAGCAGACAGATGACGGCAAGATGGTTGACTTCACCTGCAAGAAACTTCTGAAGTCCATTGCCGAGGTCAGAGAACCGGATGCATGGGACGAGATGCTGGAGAAGTTGACCGCCGAGGAGTTTGACAACTCAAGCAGTTCCTTCAACAACGCCCTCGTGCTGGAACAGAACCTCGAGAGGTTCAAGCGTCCTCCCGCATCGGGTGAGGAACTTAAGGATATATACTGTAATCGCTACCAACTGCCATTGAGCGGAATCCGTCTTGATGCGGCGGGAAAGGAGGTGGCGCATGAGTGAGAAGAAGGATGTCGTCGAAGAACGCCTTGGCGACCCCAATTCGGTTTGCAACCGGATCGACTATTCCCATGATGCCATCATCGAGGCGTCCGCCGGTACGGGCAAGACATATACGCTCCAGAGCATCGTGCTCAAGCTTCTGGTGGAGAAGAAGATCGCGAGCGTGAAGAACCTGTTGCTCGTGACGTACACGGAGAAGGCGGCGGGCGAACTCAAGGACCGCATCCGCAATATACTTGAGGAAGCCGCTTGCCTTCCATCGGACTTCGACGAAGTTGCAATCTGCACGATCCATTCTTTCTGCCGCAGCCTCCTCTCGGAATACGCCTTTGAGAACCGAGTGCCAATGCAGACTGAAATATGCGGATCTGACAAGGAGATGGTCCACCATGCTGTCTTGGAAGCGCTGCACTCAGAAGAGTACAGGAATCGGCAGGGCAGTCAGTTCGTCGAGTTGATGACCGAGGCGAATTTGACGGCAGAGGGCCTTGTGGTCGAGATTGAAAAGAATTTCAAAGTCACGGACCCCTTGCCAGAACATGCTGAAAAGGGGAGGAAGAAAGAGGTCGTCCGCGACTGCAGGGCCATCTTGGTGAACGCATTGCGTCCTATAGCCCAGAGGCTGTTCCGGGAAAGCAAGGAGTCGTCGTCCGTGATGACGTTCGACGACCTCGTTGAGCGTGCCCACGAGGTAATCTCCAGCGAGGCGAAATTGGAGGTTGATTGCGGGAGGAGCGCCTTGCTTGAGTCCATACGCCGCAAATACCGCATTGCGCTTGTTGACGAGTTCCAGGACACCGACGGCAAACAATGGGACATCTTCAAGAGCATCTTCTCGCATAGTGTGAACAAGATTGCAGACGGCCCTGAACCGAAACAGGGATCGCTGCTTGTCGTCGGCGACCCGAAACAGGCAATCTATTCCTTCAGGGGCGCGGATATCGGTGTCTATCTTTCCGCGAGGGGGGAGATCACGAAGGACAGTGCCGCAGCGTGCCACTCGTTGGATACGACCTACCGTTCTTCGCCTAAACTCGTCGAGGCGTTCAACCGAATCTTCGGCGGAAAGGTCGGAACAGACAATTCCTGGTTCGAAGACATGACGGAGGGCGAGGGGAGCATCGGCTACGTGGATGTCAACCCGCCGCCTGACGGTACCGAGAAATTCAACAAGATTGCATACGCAGACGGTTTCGGCGACCCGGTGGAACTGTTGGAATCATTGCCGAGGGAGCAGAAGACGCCCGAGAGGTGGAATTCCGGATATGGCAGCAAAGCCTGTTGCCTGCCGGTGTTCTTGCGCAATGCCGCACGGGAGATAAAGCGGCTGGTGGCGTTGGACACCGCATATACCACCGTAAACAAGGTTACTGGGAAAACGGAAAGGCGCGCATTCTCGTATGGCGACATGTGCATCCTTGTGTCTAGCCATTCCGAGGCGGATAAGGCGCGGGATATTCTGATGAATGAGAAGATCCCTTTTTCAATCTACAAGGAACAGGGGATATATGCCTCCGCCGAGGCCGAGGCACTGCTTGTGCTCTTCGATTTCCTTGCCATGCCCAGCCGTCGTGGACGGCTGGAGGCGCTTTTGCTTACACCGCTCTTTGGGTGCAGTCCGGCTCAGCTCGAAGTTCGCCGCAAGCAGGAGAACCGCGAACTTTCCAGACTTCTGGACTATTGGCAGGAACTTGTCGCCAAAAAGGAGTGGAGCAAGTTCTTCGAGAGCGTGATGAACGATACCATGCTCGCGCATCCGAACAGGGATGATTCCGACTTTGACCGCAGCTGGGCGGCTATGCGGCAAATAATCGACAAGCTTTTGGAACAGGTTGGGCGTAAGGCGCAGGCGATCGATGAGTTCGCGGACGTCCTTCGCTCATGGCGGCAGGACGACAACCGCGCCGGTGAGAACGGAGCGCTGCGGCGCAAAGAGTCGGAGTCCGACCGTGTCCAGATCATGACAATGCACGTGTCGAAGGGATTGGAGTTCCCGGTGGTGTTCATCGCGTGGGGTTTTGGACGGGTCATAAGAAGGGAAGTTGCCAAGGACAGGGAAACTGGTGAGAAACTGACACGGGAGAGGAAACGTCTTCTCTACGTGGCGTTGACTCGGGCTGAGCATAAGCTTTACCTTCCCTGGTCACGATGGGCGCAGCACCGGAGAATAAGAAAGGGCGGGGAATCAAGCGAGACCGGCATCGGCAGCGTCGATTCCGCGTTGCTAATTCCAAACGATGAATCTAAGCACGACATGGGTTTCCTTGCCCGCGGCATCCGTGCGCTGTTCAAAAGCGACGACGCGGCGAAGGAAGCGGTGATCATGGTGTCGGAACGGGCCAAGGTGGCGGAAAACGGGGCGAAGGCTAATGCAGGGAATCACGAATCGGCAGAAGGCGAAGAGGCTGCACGGGATGCTTCGAGGATTGCGGTGTACGAGCTGGACGCCAAGGCGCTCGCCCGCCAGCGTGTCACTAACGATTCATATTCGACCGTCCACCGCAAGCCGAAGCAGGCCACGGAGCCGGTCGAAGGCGGCGAGAGGGCCGATGAAGACCACGGCGAGGTTTCGTCGCTGAAGAGGGAACCTACGCTTTTGCCGCGCAACAACATTTCCGGTGACGTGTTTCATGAAATCATGCAGACGCTTTGCGAGAACGACGACTCTGGCTGCAGGACGCTTGGGTTCTGCACCGTGGGACGGGCGGAGTTTGCGGAAATGGCCGACGATCCACGCTTTTTGAACCTGATCCGCAAGGTCATGCGCCGGAACCAGGTTGCATCGCAGAAAGACGGGAAGGGCGACACGACGGAGCGCGTGCTGGCCCGCATGGCCTGGCGCGCGCTGAACGTGCCGATTGCGATTGGGGGCAAGGAGTTCAGGCTCAAGGACGTTGACGCGTCCAACCGCCGGGCCGAGACGGAGTTCGTGGTGAACCGCCCGAACGTGTTGGGCGATCAACTTGCCCCTAAAGATCCGCACCGCGACAGCGCGTTCAACGGCAAGATCGACTTGCTCGTTCGTCCTGAAGGGCGAAATGGCCCTATCTACATCCTTGACTGGAAGACCAATTCGCTGCCGGACTATGGCCCCGCCGCGCTGGAGCGCGCGATGACGGCGTCGGGCTACCATCTCCAATACCAGTTCTACTCGCAGGCGGTGCGTTACTGGCTGCGCGGGGCGGAGCTCGGTGGCGTAGCATATCTGTTCGTGCGTGCGGGCGAAAAGTCGGCGGGTCTGGACGGGGCCTCGGGCGTGTTCGTTGCCGATGCGGATGCGGTCAAGCCGGAGTCGTGCCGTGCGGCGATCAAAGAGGCGTTGAAGGAAGGGGACGTAGGACATGACGGTTGAAGAAGCTGACCGTAGGTTGCAGTTGTTCAGGATCCTCGTGAACGGCGACGGCGCGGACGATGTCCGGAAGGTACTGTCGCGCGTTCTCGCTGGCGGGGCGCTGTCGCTTTCCAACATGCAGTCCGTGCGCGACGTTGCGGAGCATTTTCATTCGCAGGCCCCTGGCCTATACCTGTTTTTGGCCTTGATGCAGCTCTCGCTGAAGGGAGGCAACACGTTCCTCAGAATCGGCAAAGGTGCGAACTTGCTTAAGGCGGCGGGACGTTTGGATGATGGACTCCATGAAGAGCACAACGCGCGTGTCGAGGCGTGCTGGGCAAAGTACGCGAACGCGGCAGGGGAGATGCTGGCGAAGGGTGATGGACAACTCGTCGTTTGCAGAGACGTCTCCGCTTCCGAAAGGGGATGGTTTTTTGCGCGGGTCTGGGATTCTGTAAAGGCGGTGTCGGAGAGGCTTGACGAGATATCGAGCGAGGATGATCTTGGCGAATTGCCGGAGGAGGCCGTAAGGCGGGCTGTTCTGTTCAACGGCAAAGGCGGGCAATTCTCGCTGAATGCCGAGCAGCAGAAGGCCGTAAGCACGGTGGGGAAGCGCAGGTTCACCGTGGTCACCGGAGGGCCGGGCACGGGCAAGACAACTGTGGTTTGCGCGATGCTTCGCGCACTGATGGAACGCGGGGACGTACTTGGCGAGGATGTCGCTCTTGTTGCGCCCACGGGACGCGCCGCGCAGCGGATGGGTGAATCCATACATGCCCAATGCGATTATGCGGTTGGAATGTCAAATGAGATCAAGCGGCAGATAGAGGAACTTTCCGGCGCTACGATACATTCGACGCTTGGAGGATTGCCTCCGAACTGGAAGTACACGAAAGAGAACCGCCTCCCGCATAAACTGGTGATCGTAGATGAGTCGTCAATGGTTGACGTGCATCTGATGAAAGCCCTCCTTGAGGCGTTGCCAGACGAATGCCGTTTGGTGCTGTTGGGTGACAAGAACCAGCTGCCGTCAGTTGACGCGGGGGCGGTATTGGGTGACGTGGTGGCGAACTTCGACGATCGTACCGTCGTCGAGCTGAAGCAGTCGAACCGCTTCACGGGTGCGCTAGCCGACTGCGCCTGCGCGGTAAATGCGGGCGACAAGGCGCTCTTCTGGCATACGGCCAGGACGCTGCCGGTCGTCGGCGAGACCTGGACGGATACCATGTCCAATGACAAAAACCGCGTGTTCCACCATGAACTTGAGGGGGCGGCGAAACCGGCTATATGCCGCAAGCTTGTGCTTGACTGGGTGCGCAACTACGGGTTGCTTGACGGCGGGGCGCTAGTTGAAGCGGCGAAATCGGTGAACGCGGCCAATGCCGTTTTCGTGGATGGTATGCAAACTCCGGAGGTGAAGGCCTTGTTCGCCCAACTTGACCGCTCGCGCATCCTCACAGTGGTTCGCGAAGGGCCGTTCGGCGCAACGGGCATCAACGACCTTGTCGCCACGTCGCGGTTCAACGGACGCCGTCCCGGAAATCCGTTGTCGAAAGTCGGCGTGCCGGTGATCGTCACGCGGAATACACGTGAGAGACAGCTTTGGAACGGAGATATCGGAGTTACCGTGAAGGGACCTGATGGAATGATGGTGCTCTTTCCAAGAGGCGATAAGAACGTAGCGGTGTGTCCCGTCGGGTTGCTGCCAGATCATGAACTTGCGTACGCGATGACGGTACACAAGAGCCAGGGATCGGAGTTCGAGAACGTGATGGTGGTCTTGCCTGACGACAGAGGCCATCCGCTTCTAAACAGGCAGATTGTCTATACCGGCATCACGCGTGCAAAGGTTCGGGCCTTAACCATCGGGACACGTGAAGTGTTGGATGCGGCGCTAGAGCGGAACCTTCATCGCGATACCGGCATAGGCCTGGGACGTAATTCATTACGCCCCAGTCAGTGGCCTGCCTAGACTGTCACAACGCGAAGATAAGAAAGACAGTTCCTCTGGATGTATCTTGCCGTCCTTGGCGAGCATCTTGACAAACGCGGAGCCGACGATGAAACCATCAGCGACTTCGCCGATTACCTTGACTTGCTCCTTGGTGGAGATGCCAAAACCGGCGGCAATGGGCATGTTCACGGCCGCACGAATGGTGGCGAGGCGTTCCTTCAGCTCCGGCGGAAGTTCGGCGCGTGCGCCCGTTGTGCCCTTCACGGTGATCACGTAGAGGAAGCTGTCCTCCAGACCCTTCGCCGCCTCGATGGTGCGCTCAAGCGACGTGGTGGGCGCGATGAGCGGCACGAAGGTGAGGCCGTGCGGACGCAGCACCTCGAGCAGTTCGTCGCGCTCTTCGAGCGGCAGGTCAACGGAGAGGACGGCGTCCACACCGGCTGCTTCCGCATCGGCGGCGAACTTCTCGAGCCCGTAGCTGTAGATCACGTTGTAGTAGCTGAACACCACGAGCGGCGCGTCGGGGTGTTTCGTGCGGAGGCGTCCCGCAAGCGCGAGGATGTCCGCGAGCGTCACGCCCTGCGCGAGCGCGGCGTAGGCGGCCGTGCGGATCACGGCGCCGTCGGCGACGGGATCCGAAAACGGCACACCGAGTTCGAGGATGTCCGCGCCGTTCGCAAGCAGCGTGTCGGCGGCCTCCTCGCTCGCGGCGAGGGTGGGGTAGCCCATCGTGAGGTAGGCGATGAACGCCGGACGGCCCGCCGCCTTGGTTTTTGCGAAAGTACTTGCAATTCGATTTTTCATTTGATGATTTCCTTTCTCTGGATTGAGGACTTCGGCCTTCTGACTTCAGACGTCTGAAGTCCGAAGTCTGGCGTCCTTGAATCTCATGACGTTGTCCATGTCCTTGTCGCCGCGACCGGAGAGGTTGACGAGCAGGATCGCCTCCTTCGGAAGGTGCGGCGCACGTTTGATGGCTTCCGCGAGGGCGTGGCTCGATTCGAGCGCGGGGATGATGCCCTCGAAGCGACACAGCGCGTCGAACGCGGCAATCGCCTCGTCGTCGTTGATCGGTACGTATTCGGCGCGGCCGGTGTCCGCGAGGTACGCATGTTCGGGTCCCACGCCGGGGTAGTCGAGGCCGGCGGAGACGGAATACGTGTCGAGGATCTGTCCGCTGTCGGTCTGGAGCAGGTAGGTCTTCGACCCGTGCAGCACGCCCACGCGCCCGCCGCAGATCGATGCGGCGTGCTCGCCCGTGGCGATGCCCTTCCCGCCCGCCTCCACGCCCACGAGCTTCACGCCCGGGTCGTCGATGAAGCCGGCGAAGAGTCCCATCGCGTTCGACCCGCCGCCCACGCAGGCGATCGCCTGGTCGGGCAGCTTGCCGTACTTCTCGAGCATCTGCCGACGCGCCTCCACGCCGATCACGCTCTGGAAGTCGCGCACCATCGTGGGATACGGATGCGGACCCGCTACCGTGCCGATCACGTAGAACGTGTCGTCGCAGTTCGTGATCCAGTCGCGGATCGCCTCGTTCATCGCGTCCTTCAGCGTGGCGCTGCCCTCCTCGATGGGATGCACCGTCGCGCCGAGCATCTGCATGCGCGCGACGTTCGGCGCCTGGCGCGCCACGTCGGTCGCGCCCATGTACACCTCGCACGGCATCCCGAAGAGCGCGGCCACGGTCGCGGTGGCCACGCCGTGCATGCCCGCGCCGGTCTCCGCGATGAGCCGCTTCTTGCCCATGCGCCGTGCGAGCAGGGCCTGCCCGATCGTGTTGTTCACCTTGTGCGCGCCCGTGTGGTTGAGGTCCTCGCGCTTCAACACGATCCGCGCGCCGCCGAGGTGTTCCGAGAGACGCCGCGCGTACGTGAGGGGCGATTCGCGCCCCACGTAGTCGCGGAGAATCTCCTGGAACTCCGCCTGGAACGCGGGGTCGGCCTTGGCCTCGTTGTACGCCGCCTCGAGTTCGCGCAGCGGCGTCATCAGCGTTTCGGCGATGTACTGACCGCCGTATTGTCCGTAGTGTCCTTTTTTCATTTCATGAGCTCCTTCAATTTTTCTCCCGGGCGTTCGGCCCGCATCAATGTCTCTCCGATCAGGAAACCGTCCGCGCCCGCCGCGCGGAGGGTGTGGATGTCGTCCGCGCCCCGGATGCCACTTTCGGCGATCTTCACCACGCCGTCGGGGATCTGCGCGAGCAGTCCGGCGGTGATGGCGGGGTCGGTGTGGAACGTCTTGAGGTCCCGGCAGTTGACGCCGATCACCTTCGCGCCGACCGCCGCGGCGCGGCGTATCTCCTCCGCCGTATGCGTCTCGACGAGCGCCTCCATGCCGAGCGACCGCGCGTACTTGAGCCGCGCCGCGAGCGCGTCGTCGTCCAGGACCGCCGCGATGAGCAGCACCGCGTCCGCCCCGGCCGCGCGCGCGCGGAGAATCTGGAAGTCCGTGGAGACGAAGTCCTTGAACAGGATCGGCAGGTCGCTCGCCTCGCGCGCGCGCCGCACGTTGTCCTCGCCGCCGAGGAAGCGGTGGGGCTCCGCGAGCACGGAGAGCGCCGCAGCCCCCGCCCCCGTCAGCTCCTCCGCCAGCTCCGCCGCGCGGAAGTACGGACGGATCACGCCCTTCGACGGGCTCGCCTTCTTCAGCTCGGCGATCACGTGGATGCCGGGGCCCTTGAAGGCCGCCGCGAAGTCGCGCGTCGTCGACGCCTTCTCCGCGTCGCGGCGGCGACGTTCGGTGAGGTCCGCGAGGATGTTGCCGCCTGCCGGACGTCCGCCCGCGCCGAGGAACTTCTCGAGCTTCGCGCGCGCCGCGCCGGAGTCGATCGACTCCTCCGCCACGGCGATGCCCTCCTTGAGGCTGCGCGCGCGGTCCGCCATCCAGATGGCCGCCGCCGCGTTGATCACGGCCGCGAGACGGTACGCGCCGCGCAGGCCGCCGCCGAGGATGCCGCGCAGAATCATCGCGTTCTCCTCGGGTGCGCCGCCGGCAATCGCCTGTGCGGGATAGCTCGCGCCGCAAATGCGCGAGATGTCGAACTCGCCCTCGCTCACGATGCCGTCGCGGAGCATTGCGAAACGCGTCACGCCGTCCGTCGAGATCTCGTCCATGCCGTCGTTCCCGCACACGATGAGCGCGCTGCGCGAACCGAGGCTGTCGAGCGTCTCGGCGAACGTGCGCAGGAGCGCCGGGTCGGCGACGCCGATCACGTGCTGCTTCACGCCTGCGGGGTTGGTGAGCGGACCGAGGTAGTTGAAGATCGTCTTGAACTTCAGCTCGCGCCGCGCGGGCGCCACGAACCGCATCGCCGGGTGCAGGTTGCGCGCGAAAAGGAAGCCTATCCCGTTCGCGCGGATGCCCTCCGCGACGGCCTCCGGCGGCGTGTTGAGGTCGTAGCCGAGCGCCTCCAGCACGTCGGCCGTGCCGCACTTCGAGGTCGCGGCGCGGTTGCCGTGCTTCGCGATCGTCACGCCCGCGCCCGCCGCGATGAACGCGGCCGTCGTGGACACGTTGAACGTGCCGGCGAAGTCGCCGCCCGTCCCCACGATGTCCACGGCGTCGGGGTTCTCGCACGCCACGTGTACGCCGGCGGCGCGCATCGCGGACGCGGCGGCCATGAGGTCGTCCGCCGTCACGCCCTTCTCGTGGTAGGCGGTGAGGACATCCTTGATTTCCTCCGTCGTCATCTCGCCGCCCATGATGCGGGCGAACGTCTCCTGCGTGTTCATGCGAGGCCCTCCAGGAAGTTCTTGAGCTGCTGCATGCCAGTGGGAGTGCCGATCGATTCGGGATGGTACTGCACTCCCTCGATCGGCAGCGTCGCGTGGCGGATGCCCATCACCTCGCCGTCGTCCGACGCCGTGGCGCTCACGAGTAGCTCGGCGGGGAGTGTGGCGGGATCTACCGCGAGCGAATGGTAGCGCATCGCGGCGAACTCCTGCGGGACGTCGCGGAACACGCCCTTCCCGTCGTGCCGGACGGGCGAGGTCTTGCCGTGCATGAGGCGCTTCGCGTGAACGATCCGAGCGCCGAACGCCTGCGCGATGGACTGGTGTCCGAGACAGATGCCGAAGAGCGGCAGCTCGCCCGCGAACGCCTTGATGGCGGCGAGCGTGACGCCGGCGGAGTCGGGGTTGCCGGGACCGGGCGAGAGGACAAGCGCCTGGGGCTTGAGCGCCCGGATGCCGTCCACGTCGATCTTGTCGTTGCGCACCACGTCCATCTCCGCGCCCAGTCCCCGGAAGTACTGGACGAGGTTGTAGGTGAACGAGTCGTAGTTGTCG
>Ga0310694_10001551_pt1 | contig 25748 bp, 19 predicted proteins | sample 174DNAGHGhighgp2_FD_203884 | JGI IMG/M metagenome (GOLD analysis project Ga0310694, IMG submission 203884) | Sheep rumen microbial communities from Palmerston North, Manawatu-Wanganui, New Zealand - 1742 DNA GHGhigh gp2 (v2) (version 2) | ecosystem: Host-associated > Mammals > Digestive system...
GGCTCTTCCATTTCCCGTGCCATCAACACCCCCCGCGCGGGATACTCTCCCAGCCTCCAAGGTGTAATCAGCCCCGCTAATTTACTGTAATACACCTGTCTCTGCGCCTCCCGCCAGTCAATCATTTCACCATTCGCACCATTTAGCGAAGCGTCACCATTCATCAATGTCCTCCACCTCCATGCCTCAATCCCCATATTCACCGGCATCAGCGCAACACACAGCACTATTGCACCCCACTCTTTCCATCCCATCGCACGCAGACTCGTTACCAATGACGCATAATCATCATACGTCGCCAGCCGCCATACCAGATACCCGCATGCCGCTATCGCCACTCCCTCCTCAATAATATGATATATTTTCTGTTTGGACATGAAAGAAATTTTATCTATGTTTATCGCTGATTATTGATTTGATCTCGGAGAGATGAGGATTATTTTGGTAATGTACATTGCAAATTTATTTGTGAATGGACGTTAGCAAAATAAGACTCATGGTACGCAGTACTAAAATCAATAATCAGGGTTTATCTATGTTTATTTTCTTTTAAAACGCCACAAAATTACAGTTTTTTTTGCACATGTGCAAATTTTTCACTACTTTTGCGACATGAAAAGGCGATTTATCCTTATATGTATGCTGCTGTGGAGGGTATTAGCGTTCCCGCAAACCTCTAACCCGCAAAACCTTCCCATTGATGAAATCATATGGGATATTTACAACGCCGCCGCCGAACTCTCCGAAGTCGATTATGAGCAACTCCAATCTGACTTATATGCCATCCACGAATCGCCCATTGACCTGAATCATACTTCCGACGAAGAACTCTCCCAACTCTATTTTCTCTCCCCTCAGCAGATCGATGACATCCTTCTCTATGCCGACAAACATCCTTTTGAATCGCTCTACGAACTCCGTATGATTCCCTCTCTCGCCGATTACGAAATCCGCGACCTCCTCCCGTTTGTCAAAATCACTACCCCTCTAACCTCTAACCCGCTAACCACTAACCCTCTTTACGCAAAAGAGATTTTCTCGAACGCCAACCAGGAACTCCTCACGCGTGTCGATGCGCGTAATATTGAATCTTACGAAGGCTCCGATCCGGTGTATATGCAAACCCGTTATCGCTTTGATTATCAGCGGCGTGTCACGTTTGGCGCACAACTGCGACGGCCGCAAGGAGGACAAGCGCAAGACTTGCAGTATGGCCTGTATCTTCAACTCAAAGATATCGCCCCGCATCTCCATACGCTCGTCGCCGGTAATTTCCAGGCCTCTTTCGGCCAAGGACTTGTCCTCGCGCCGGTTTTCCGCTCCGGCAAATCGATGTACGTAACGTCCGTCGGCCAACAGCCGCAAGGCCTGCGGTATTACTCTTCGGTAGATGGCGAAGGCCTGCACGGACTCGGTACCACCCTTCGCTGGGAATGGGGCAAAAACACACGTCTCGAGGCATCGGTCCTCTATTCGATGAAGCATCATAATGACACCACCTGGCATCATCTCGTCGGAGCCAATCTCACGTTTCGGCACAAACGTCTGGAGGTACAACTCACTGCCATCGAAAATATCTGGTCCGATTCTATTCACCCCTATCGGAATGCCAAATATAACCGCCATTATTTCCGCGGCCGCAACCAAGCCGTTCTCGGTGCCTCCGCCCGTTTCAACTACGGCTGGTTCGATGCCTTTGCCGAATTCGCCACCACGCAAAATTATCAATCATCAATTATCAATCATCAATCATCAATAACGAAATCCCATTGGGGCTTCGGAACCATCATTGGTTCCAGATTCTACCCCACCAATGGGGTTTCGTTAATCGCCCTCTATCGCTATTATTCCCCTTATTTCGACAATGCCCTCGGCTATGCTTTCTCCGAGACCTCACGTCTGGGTGATGAGAACGGCGGTTATCTCGGTTTTGAGATCTCGCGCCTCAAGAACTGGCGCTTCTCGGGTTACGGCGATGTCTTCTATTTCAGCGGTCACAAATATGGTTTAGGGGATGCGGTAAAGACGCTGGGATACGATGCCATGGCAGAATTGCAGTATCATCATTCCACCATTTCATCATTCAGCGAAGCGGCTCATTCCGTCATTCCCCAATGGTGGCTTTCTCTCCGATTGCGGGCGAAGCAAAAAGGAGATTTGTCCACATACTCCGCACGAGCACAATTTGATTGGCAACGCAGCGGTTGGGCATTACGGACTTTGTTCGATGCAAACATCACCAATCAACAATCACCAATGACCAATGGCAAATCCATTCCATACGGTCTCAGTCTTGCGCAAGATATCTCCTACACCCTTCCTTTGAGGGAAGGGACGGGGTTAGGCTTCCACTTTAGGCTTCAAGCATTCGATGCCCGCGAATGGGCGAACCGCATCTATACCTACGAGCACGATGTCCTTTATGCCTATTCTATTCCTGCTACGTATGGCCTCGGCGGCCGTGCCTATCTATGCCTCCGTTGGCAGATCATCCCCCAACTCGCTCTCTATTTCCGTGCCTCCGAAACCATCTATGCCCGTGATTGGTACATCTCCAAACACCCAAAATCACCAATCATAAATCATAAATCACAAATCCCCACCCGCACCGACCTTCACCTCCTCCTCCGCGCCAAACTATAATTTTTCTTGCCTTTTTGCGTTGTTATTTCTATATTCCACCTGCATAAACCCAAAAGCAACGCCCATTTCTGGACGTTGCTTTTTTACACTCTACACCTTACACTGTACACCAAGAATAAACTTTATCTTTTTGCTACTAATTCTTTCACTCCTACAATCCCAACGCCATCTCCGGCGAAATATTCATCTTTATACACATGGTACGTGCAAGCGACAGTGATGGTTCTGTCTTACCATGCATTATCTCACTCATACGTGGCGAACTGATACCCAATAGTGCTGCCGCATTCTTTTGCGTAAGCCCCATTTCGTACATACGCAACTTAAGCACCTCTATCAAAGAAGGTGCCGCAACCGGGTAGTGTACATCCTCATACTCTGCTACTAAATCCGAAAGGAGCGACAATTCAATGTTCTCCGGAGAGTCTTCCGGCACATTATCACCCCACGTTAACGGCAGTAACTCGTCTATACGCGCCATTGCTGCCTCGTACTCTTTTTCTGTCTTAATCTGTGCCATAGTTTTACAAATTTTGAATGTCAATAATCTTATCATATTCTGCATGCGTACCGATAAATCGAATAAACACATGTTGCGGTGTAAACTTAATAACTACCACCAATCGAAAATCATTGCCCTTTATATTAAATACGTAATGTTGATTTCCTACATAATCCACCGAGTTGAAGGTCTGTTTAATATCCGCCAAACTCTTCCATTCTGCTTCTTCTGTCTTTGTGTACCATTCATCAAGGGCTGTTTTAGCCTGAGGGTGAACGCTGTAGTAATCTACAATTTTCTTTCTTGCTATTACTCGCATAATACTTGTTTCATTTGTTTCACGCTGCAAAGATACTACTTTTTTTCCAAATATCAAAATTTTTTTACATAATTTGTAATAAAAATGCATTTTCGTGAACATTTTACATATTCCGCATACAAAAGCAACGCCCATTTCTGGACGTTGCTTTTTTTATCTTCCTCCCTCACGCGCGTTTTCATTTAAGGAACACGCGCCCGCATACGCGTGTAACGCCTAAATGCCGCAGGCTATACTGGGGCCCCCGACAGGCGCCCTTACCAATTAGCGGAGTGGTTTGGTCCTTGCGAGCCATTTGCCGATCGCGAACGCGAGCGCGCATAGCGCGAGCGGAAGCATCGCATCACCGATCGGAGTCTCGTATGGTTCCGGACGATCGCCGGGCTCACCTGACTCACCTCCGGTTCCCCATCCTCGGCGTATATTTCCGGGGCGACCGGAAGCACCGTTATTATCCAACGTGGTTATAGCTCCTGTTACGGCAGCCTGCGGAAGCGTCGAACCGGACGACATAAAATCCGAACGGGTGGAACCGATCGTTGCCTCCGGCATTTGTGTATTCACTTGCACGCCATATGCTGCACGCTCGTTTCCCGGATTGTATGTTGTGCCGTATTTGGGCGTCTGAGCACTTACGCTCAGAACACCCATTACTGCCATCACCATCAATAAATATCTCAATGCTTTCATATTCCTTAACTCTTTAATTCGTTCAACATTCATTCGTTAATTCATTACACATTGAAATCATTTATTGATTTCCAGCACTCGCCTTCCGGTGATATCATATACTACTCCGTGATACATGATGTAAATCTGATCATTCCATATGAACTTGTACGGAACATCATTTACTTCCATGTCGAGCATATTCACATCCGTAGTAATTTCAGAAACCTTCTTTAGAATCACATTGATTGCGAAACGGTCCTCCAGCTTTCCGGGCGTGCTGTAGAACAGGTAGTCGTCCGTAAGCAAGTCTGTTTGCGAAGACTTTTCATAATCCCACAACCAAACGTGCTCAACCTCCGACACATCCAAATCTTCCACTAACGAGAAGGTGTAGTATCCGGCCTCCGGCGTGATGACTCCTACCGGAATCGGCTGCTCGGCTGCAGTTTCGGAGAGCGAGTTGAATGCCACACGATAATCGCCTACAAGGGTGTAGATCTTCATGTAATTCTCGCCGCCGAGAATCGTCTTTTCCTTATCGTCTGCATCGAATACCGGCGAGTACTCATTGTTGATATTCAGACCCATCACATCCGTGTGATCCGACTCATCGGATAACTGGATATCCAGGTTCACTTCTCTTTCTGCCGTTTGGAAGGACATTCTAACTGGCAAATTGAGGGTACGATTTGCAGTGCCGAAGGTCAGAGAAGCAGGACTGGCTTCTGTTCCGGAATTCACTTGAACGAAGAATGGATAGAATGCATCTAACCTATATGGAACAGCGCGCACATCCTTATAGTCTTCCGTGGTGTAGCCAGGAATGGTGAAGTATTTCACTTTCGTTCCGTTCCACTCATAAGCACCGGTCCAGTTTCCGTTAGCATCCAGTTTCTTCGTCAAACTGTCTGCAATAATAATACTCTCCGATCCGGCGTTATTGTATGCCGTGAAGAATGGATTACCAATGAGGTTCCAACCGGCATTATTAGCGGTAACACCCTCGTTCAGCTTTCTGTCTGTCATACCCCAAGCGACTACCGCCGGACTAATAGCGGTCTCATCGGTCCAGGCAGAACTCATCAACGGGAAGCGCAATGTACCATAAGGACGATTCTTGCGTGGCTTGATGGCAATCTCGTAACCCTTACCGCGTTCCAAGTTCGGGCCGGATACATAACTCCAACCTTTGTTATTCGGGTTCAGCGAACGAGGCTTGCCGCTGTAGCCTTTCACCCATGCCGTCCAATCATCGTCGCCATCCTCATTGGTTACTGAATTGAGAGCTACATCTTTCGGCAACGCCATCATGTAATAGATATTGTTATTCAGGTACAAATCATAGTACATGCCGTTTCCTGAACTACCGATACCTTCAATCTTTTTGCCGTCTGAAATAAGCATTCGCGGTAATCCGAACTCAGCATTCAGCCATGAGAATCCGCCACGCAGATAAACATTCTGGAAACTTACATCCTTGATGTCGCCTCCACTCGGAATCGTAAACTTACCACCCGGATAGATATATAGGTCATTGAACCTTGCCTCGGTGGTATTATCTATCTGAACCTCACCACCCTTGCGAACAACAACGTCCACATACCGGATAATATTGTTGCTGGTGTTGTCGCCGGCATCTGTTCTCAAGTCAGAGTTGTTCTTTGTGCCTGTTACAATGAACGGTATGGTAAACAACGATTCCTTGTCTGTGTTCACCGCCGACACGGTCTCGGTGATGCCGATCTGCAGGGTCTTGGACGGATTGGCTTGCAACGTACTCAAGCCGCTAATCGTGTACAAGTCACTCGTAGCAATCCGCTCCATCGTGGCAGTGCCGACTGCCGTGTTGTTGATACTTACTTCCTTCAACGCAATCGTTCCATTGCCCGAATAACGGAAGACAACTTGGTTCGTGCCCCATTCCATAATCGACAACTCGGCATCTTTGGTGTCGGTAATTGGAACTAACCATACTTCTTGATTTCCGGAATACATACCCCACTTACCACCGGACAAGTTCAACTTACGATCACGTTGCGGGTTTCTCAGTTCGTATTTGAAATAAGTCGTACCACCATCAACTACTTCTGTCGTGGTTGCATCCCAATAGAAATTAGCTCCAGCAGTTGCATTCGAAGCTTCCAATCTGGTCTTATAAAATACGCCGATAGCTGTACTGCTTGAACTGGCTCCGAATGCAAAAGCTTTATTATCATCCTCACACAGGTTATTCGGCATCGAGAAGCGTAATATCGAACCGTTCACAGTATCTGATACGGTTAGGAAGCGAGTCGATGTAGGTCCGCCAACCGGCCACAAACGGAATGTATTGTCTGCCTCTTCCGTGTAAACCATCGTCGGATGAGCATTATCATTCACGCGTACTGTCGATCCGGATTGTACACCATTGCTATTACCCATATCTGCTGGTAAGATATTCCATGTGTTACCCGTCTTGGCAATGATAGCGAAGTTATTCGGCATCGCACGCACTTTCAGCAATGAACCATCCGCATTGAAAGTCTCTTCAAAACCATCGCAACGTACGGTAAACGTCGGAACAGTAACACTTCCGTCACCATGTGCCGTAGGAGCATAGGCGAAGTAGATATCTTTTGAGAATGTACCGTCATTACCAATACGCAATTGGTTACTACCATTCACCTCCTGATACTTATCGGGGCTGCCTGCCTTGATGAAATAAACCTTTACATTTGCATCCGACGGTGCAATCTGCACATAGTGGTTCGGGAAAGCTCCGGTAATCACCAGACGCACCGGGTTCTTTGCCAACACCGTCTTTGCACTCGATCCGTCATATCCGCTTGTAATGAAGGCCTTCCCGCTCGGAGCCGTTGCAGCAAAGTCCACGCACGCGAACTGGTAGTGATCATACACCTCTTGGTGAGCTGTCTCGAAAGACACATCCTGTTTCTCGGAAGTCTCGTTCTCGCAAATATTCTCTCCGGTTGCATGCACATAGTAGGTATGGTCATTCGTCAAACCTGTGAACTCTTTCGAAGCCACACCACTACTGTTGGCTGTAATCGTACTACGCGAACCTACCACTTCTGCTCCGGCTGCTGTTCCGTCGGTCAACCAAACCTCAAACGAAGTGGCATTTGGGATGGTGAACGTCACGGTAGCACTGTTCTTACCGGTAGGTGTACTTACCACAATATCACTTGCCTCTCCGGGCCAAGCGATAGCCGGACATGCGATACTCTTGTCCATAGAGCCGGAAGTGTTCGTACAAGCATTACTTGCCGTCACCGTCGCACGGTAGGTCTTGCCGGGCGTCATTTCGGTAAAATTATAACTACCGCCGGCAGAAACGCTATTCGAATAGACATCCTCTCCGTCTGTCGTATTGCGGATGACGAGTTGGTAAGCCGTCGCATTCGTTACGGTTCCCCAAGAGAAGGTGGTCGAACCTTTGCCCGTCGAGTAATTGAAGGTCGGTGTCGTTCCGCTCACGGTCAACGATGAGCCGCTTATATTCGGACACCATACGGCATACAAAGTCGTATTGGTGGTTATGCTATAACTGTCGCCGGGCAGCTTTTGTGCCGTGGTGGCAGTGCTGGACGTATTCCAACCCAAGAACTCATAGTTAGAACGCGTCGGTGCAGTATTACTCAACGTGAAGCTTACGCCGCTCTGACAGTCTGTCTTGGCTGCAGGTGCACCGGAACCATTGTTTGCGTCATAGGTCAATGTCAGAAAGGGTAAGAAGTTTGCGGTCAGTGTCGTATTCGCTGTTCCTACATCATAGGTCGTACTGGCGCTGTTGGCACTCGCTATCGCTCCGCCGGTCGCATTATTCGGAGACTTGGTCCAGTTGTAGAAATAATAACCTTCCGCAGCATTAGCCGCCAAGGCGATACCGGTGGCACCGCAAACACAAGACTTACTTGCCGAACCGCCAATCGTAGCTGTTCCGCTTGCCGCAGGACTGACTGCAGTCGTAACCGTATAAGGTCCTAAGTCCGACCATATAGCATGGAATGTCAGATTACTCGTTGGAGAGATACTTGCTCCCGCATTATAGTGTGTGCCCGTTCCTGAGGAATTGGAGTTCCACTCACTAAACTGTTTACATGAGGGAGCCGTAAAAGCATTGGCCGCTTTCAAGTTGGTACTCTTTCCTCTCCAAACAGTCTCTGTTTGGTCAGAACCCGACGCTCCATTGGCCTTATAGGTATAAGTGAAACTTTGTGCATTAATGGTAATAGTTGTGGTCCGCTCATCTTCGCAATAATCTCCACTGGCGGCAATATGACATTTAACGGTCAATGTATAACTCTGTTGACCACCGGCGCTTTTGATGGTTACGGTTGCGCTGTTTCCACTTCCGCTGATTGTCGCCACATCACTTGGTACAGTCCCCACAAAACTCCACGTTACGGTGCCACTTCCTTGTTTATTGGACAAAGAAACCGTCTTGTTGACATCGGAACCTTGCCATGACGCACTTTGTGCTCCTGTTATCGATCCGAATGGAGAGTTACAAGACTTCTTGAAGATGGCCAATTGCCCCACAGTAGTCCACTTATGATTTGCCCAATAATGGTTGGTATTATCATAACATTCGAAAGCATAAGCGGTATTTTGTGCTGATTTCATAGTCCATTTCTTGGAAGACGAATCGTAATTAACTCCCCAACTCCAATATTTTGTACTACCGCTTGTTATATCTGTCATGCCGTCAAAAGAACAATCAGCCACATACTCCCTAATTTTGTTCTTGTAGTCGTTTTCAGTAGAAGTACCTATAGACGCAATCCAAGTAGATGTTGGATATTGTGCAGTTCCTCCCTCCTCGATACAGAAAGCACAATAAGTTTTAGCGTTATTAAACTTTATTCTTAATTCCATAGCAGCAGTCGTGCTGACCTGATTATTGGTTATTGTAGTCGATGATGTTGATGTATATCTTACACCATTACTCATGGTTCTAGTCAACAGAAATGTTGAACCGGAACTTTGGTTACCAAGCACAACTACGTCACCATTATTCAACTGGTCAACACTTGTCACCAGTGTATACACGGTTCCCCATGCCATTGAACTTATGCTGATTCCTATAATCATGAGGAATGCACGCATGTATGTACTAAACTTGTTCATAATCGAATTGATTACTGTATTGTTTGTTTTCATAATTTTCAAGTCTTTAAACATTAAACATTAAACTTTCAACTTTAATCATTTCGATCATTATTTCTCATAAGCCCAAACGGCGTACCAGGTTGCACCACTCGTCGTAATATTCTCTCCTGGAGCAACAACCAGCGATTTCTGGTCAGATGCCGGATCGCAACTCTCGCACAAACCATCAATCGTCTGCACACGAGTCGAGGCCGGCGTGCCATTCTCGTATAGTGTTTGCAGGTCTGTCTCTTTGATCCATCCTTTCAACTTACGTCCTTCCGAGTGACATGCATTCTCAACTTGCGTACCAAACTCAGACAGGGTCGGCGTTGCTACTTGTGCACCGTGACCGTCTTTGTTCACCGGCCCCTCGTTATCATTGACATTATCCACGAACTTATCCCGCAGCGTCACATCCACGAAACCGTAAACTGTCGCCTCGCAGTAGTTACCATGCTCTGCGTCAGTAGCTGCTTGCGTAATCGCAATTCGATATGTGCCTTGTCCTGTATAACCGGTCGTGGTCTTTACATGTAACGTACCTGTTCCCGGAGTTTCACCCAGTTCAAAGTAAGCATGATCGGTTGTACATAATGTGCCTCCAGTCGTGCCGCGTCCTTCCCAACTGAGTTTATAAACGCTCTTGCCGGAACCATAATCCGGAACGGATATTGTTCCTGAACTATTCGAGGTAAATGTCACATCGACCTCCGCCCAAGTAGAACTTGACGCACCGTGTATATCTTGACGAATCGTTGCATAAGGCGATGCCGCAAATGCAAGTGTCGGAGTGTTGCAACATGTGGTCAAGAAAGTAGAATATGAGCCAAACTCCTTATAAACTTTTAATGCGCAGTCAGAGGATGAACTAACGGTAGTCTGTTTTATAGCACGCCATGTATTAACACTAGATGCAGTAACTATTCCTAATCCTAATTGGCAATCTGTCGTGCCTTGATTTTTTATGTAAATCATGTCAGTGCCGGAAGAACTACTGCCGAATGTCCATGTCGTCCAATTTGTGCCTTTTTGCGCCAAAATACCTGTTCCTACACTATTCGGGCAGTTAGTGTATTTTGATCCTAACTTGTCATCGCCGCTCTTAATCTCCCAGTTTGTGCTATTTGCATTTAATGTCCATATTATATCACTACTTGGATTAGAAATCTGATTATTAGTTTCAGTGGGGACAGCAGCAATAGCAACACCTTCGTTATCATTTGTTTTTGTTATTGATTGCAATGCACCGGATCTGCCATCTACTGTACTTACTATAACTATTCTATCTCCTGTCGCTAATCCGGATAATGTACTACTTGTCAATCTTCCCCAATATTGACTTCCTGCTGCCCACACAGCATGATAAGAAATAGTTGCGGGGTCGCCGGCTACAACTGCAGGAACAGAACCTTTCTGATATACTGTATGGTTACCCGGGCTGCCGGTCATATGCGCTTCGGTGTCTATCGTGCCGGACCATGTGTCTCTTGACCAACCGTAGTGTTTGTCACTCGTCGCATCACATGCATCACCGCTCGTACCATCTGTCAGTGTCGGCTCGCTCGGAGTATCACCTACATACACTTTCATATTCGTATAACCCGTGATGCCTGTGTTGGTGCTGTTGTTGTAGAACGTTACGGTCTTGTAAGCGTCTTCGTTGAATGTAGCTGTGACAGTAACATTGGCATCCGGCATCGTGAATTGGTTGTTTGTCACGGTTATTGTCGCTGAGGTTGAATTGTTGGTAACCGTCCAACTGCCGAAACTGAAATGCGAATCCGGTGTAGCGGTTAGCGTAATAGTCTTGCCTGATACTGACACTTCTGTGCCGGCAGATATTGTACCGCCAGTTACACTTTCGCAGGTCACGCTCCGCGGAGTGAATGAGACTACACTACTATATTGATACTCGCCCGCATCTTTGTTGTTATGCGCGTACGAACGATAGTAATAGGTGTGCCCTACCTCAAACGAACTCTTCTCTAAAGCACCGGTGAATGAAGTAACATTACCAGAATTGCCCACCGGCACTTTTGTCGCGCCGGAAGGTGCAGCGCCGGTACTTTCATTCAGTTTTAATGAAGCGGCAGCACTTATCGTCTCGGACCACAAGAATCCGTAATCACTATACGTACAGTTAGCACCGGACGAAGCACTTGTAGCTTGAACCCCCACACTGGTCAAACTAAACGAACCATTAAGTGATGCCGTTCCCGCACTCGGATCTGCAGAGCAAGAAGCACAGTTAGGATCAGAGCAATAATAGGTTGTTGACAGCGAATGTTTTGTAAATTCATGGGCATAAGTGCTACCATATGGAGCAAATCGCACCGGACTTGCTCCGCTGTTGAAACCCAAGTAGCGGTTGCCTGTAGCACTTGATTGATAGGAAAAAGTTGTCGTCCCGCTTTCTGTCCATGTGGAGGAAGGAACGCTTGTGCCAATTGTCAAGGTCGTGTTATTACCATTGCTACTGATGTAGGTTTTAGTTCCTGAGTTATCGTAAGATAGATAACCATCCGCAAAAGTAAATACTACTGCGCTTGCCGCATCCGTAACGGCGGACATATAATCACCACTTCCTTTTGCTCCAATGTAATAATCCGTGCCACCGCTATTTAACGATAGTTTAAATCCGCTGCCTCCGCCTTTTGCTTTGCTATAAACCGCATAAAGCGTCATGTTGTTGGTGGCAGGTACGTAGTTGCTACCAGCGGCGTAAACAGTAACGCTTGTGGTGGTGGAATCGGTTACGGGGGCAGTTGCCCAACCGGCAAACGTAGTCCAACCCTTGCAGACTCCGGTCGCAGTGACAGCAGGCAATGTAACACCTGAGCCGCTACAGGTTTCTGTCAACGAAGATGAAGCCGAGACTCCGGGACCTGCATCAAAGTTAACGGTTTTGCCAGCGGCTTTGGCAGTACACGTCACGCCGAATGTACCTGCACCACTATTGTTTTGTGCAAACTGATAGACGTAACTATAGGTGCCATTACCATTGTCTTTCGGACCACTTTGCTTGGAAGCAGTGACTGTTCCGCTGGATTTGGTCCAAGTTAATGTTGAAGGAGCATCGTAACAATCATCCGGAGTGACAGTAATCGTAACGCGTCTGTCGCTTGCAGTTTCACTACAAGTCGCCACACTTGCACTACTGATAGTTGTTACCTCTCCATGACTCTCGCTACCTTTGGTAACTCCCACGGAATTAGCACAAGTTGCAGCTTTTTCTGTTTGGGTTATAATGCTTACTCGTTGCAGATGAGTGTAACCACTGGATGCAGATCCAAATTTGAGTGTACTTATTTTTTTACCTCCTACAAAAATGGTGTCTAATTTATAATAATCATTTAGTGCGTCTTTAGATGCATCATAAGCCTTCAATGTCCCATTGGCAATATTAGTAACGGTCGTATATCCGCCAGTTGGCGCAGTCGGCGTAACTACCAATGTCGCTTTGGTGTTACCCGATACTTTGGAGGCATGTATCACAATCGCATAAATAGTAGAGTCTTTCAGTGCATCACTAAGTGTGAGTGTAACATATCCAGCACCGCTTGATTTGGAGATACGAACACCAATTCCTGTTGCGGAATAATAACTATTAGAAACAGCTGTTACCTTACTTGCCCAGTTTCCTGATCCGGAAGCTGTAATCGTACTAACATTAGTCGACGTTTGAATTTGTGTACTAATAGACGTTCCATTTGTAGAACCTTTTTTGAAACTTGTAGCAAATTCCGTGTACGTGTACTCCGTAGCCCACGCGTGGAGGATGCATAATGATAGTAAAAGTGTGATGGTTACCAGCCATCGAGCTTTGGGTAAAATGTTAAAAGTTTTCATATTATGTAATATTTTGATTTTTAGCTGCTTATAAACATGTTATCGAGGGCAAGTCGAAGTAAATTCGAGGTAAATACGGAGGCAAACCGAACCAAACCCCACTTGACTTATACCCACGCGGTTAGGGGACTCACCGCTCGCCAAAAGCGAGAAGCAAGTCCTACAAATAGGAAATATGTTAAATGACTTAGTCATTATAAATATATATATATTATGGTTGTTACAACCGACATATCAAATTATGTTTGGTGTTGTCCGCTATGCGGATGACGCCCCTTTCGTCGTGCCTATACTGAAATAAATAAACTAAAATAACAAATATTATGAACAACAAAAACTTTTTATCAAACATTCGGAGTCCGTTCTTGGACTCACCGAGTAGTGACGTTAGCCATGGCCGTCGTTCAGCCGTCGTTCGACCGTCGTTCGATTGTCGTTCGGCCATGCTGAAACTCGTGTCCGTTTTAGTACTTGTTTTCACCATCGGCAGCGGAAATGCGTGGGGAGCGGCTACATTGACAGGAAATGTCGTCTATTCTTGTTCTCCTACTTCAATTGCGAATACAACAACGCATCAGTACTGGAGTAGTAAGTCTGTAACTCGCAACAATGCCTCGGATTTAACCGCCTCGGCTTATTGGGAGATGAATATCGGTAGTAATGCTGGATTAGGATCAAACAACAACCAAAAAGCCAAGATGATTCTGAGTAATGGTTCAATGACGGGTGGAAGTGCCATTGCTTCTGCTATTGGTAAAACTACTTCGGCTACTTATGTTGCTGCATTTGTATGCAATACTGCACTAGCCAATGTTGGAAAATTTGCCTTTTCTCACGACGGTTACAACAACAACGCCCCTGCCAATATGTGGCTGTGTTATTCAACAGACAACTGGACCACTGCAACAGCAATAGCATTAACGGTTGGAACTAGTGGTAATGTTACGTTTGACGCGACAATTCCTTCTGCTAAATATGCATTTGTTATCTATAAATCATCTTATACTCGTGTCAACAATCCTACTTTTACCTTTTATGAAGGCACAACAGGTGGAGGTTGCTCCGATCCGGCGACAGCATTGTCAGTTAGTGCTGCATCTACAACAATATATACAGGTGTAAAAAGTCAGTTATCAACTAGTGGTGGTAATGAAAGTACCGTAACATATACCGTTACATCCTCCAATAGTGAATATGCAACCATTGATGGAGATAACAAATTTTCTGCAAGTCGCCCTGGTACATATACTGTACGAGCATCGCAGGATGCATCTGGAGGAACATGCGGAGGAACCGCAACGGTTAACATTACTGTTCGCTACCAAATCAAATGGAGTGTCAATGGAGATGACTCCTATAACACAGGTTCACCCACAACCTATATTGATGAGCATAATGGGAAAATTGGTGTTTTTCCCACTTCTCCTGCCTCAGCTGCTTGTGATGGGAGCAAGGAATTTGTTGGATGGACAGCCACGCCTATTGTTGGCACGACAAACACCAAACCCACATTCGTTACTCCACAGACGCAAATCACAGATAACACAACTCTATATGCTGTCTTTGCGACTCGCACAGCTAACAGTTACTCACCTGGTGACATCAATGATTTGATTAACGGCAAGAATGTAATTATCTACAACGCGAATCAAAGCAAAGCAATGGCTTCAAGTATACAAGCTACGGGTAAATTAAATGGTTTAGCAGTAACTTTCAGTTCTACTAACATCTCATCGCCAGATGCTGCATTGATTTGGACAGTTTACAATAGTGGCGCAAAGTATATATTTAAAAGCGGAAATAATTATTTACGTGTAACCTCTAATTCTGCTAATACAAAACTGACTTGCGATGGAATTTCCGATACATGGACTATTACGGAGGTGTCAACCGGTGTATATTCTTTGTATAGTACCGCAGGATCAAGTACATATCCCTTGGAGGCATATTATTCTTCACCAAATTATTTCTTTACATCCTATAAGGGTTCTGGTGATAACTATAATATGAAATTCTATGTACCGACGTATACGGAATATGTTACCTCTTGTGCTTCTTGCTCTGCAGATCCGAGTGCGGGAACGGCATCACTTAATGGTTCGTCTACATTGAACATACTTTTTTAGCCCGTGAGCCCTTGTGTAGAGCCGCCCGAACAACATTAAAGCAACCTCGGAATTCCATCGGATCAATATCGCATCCCGCCTCACTTATATATACTATGTATATATCCCGTGATTTTAGAATACGCCATTTTTGCCGTTTTTTGCAAAACCTGCATTTTCGACCCATTTTTGCCCTTTTACTTAGTCCTTTTTTGAGTAGCTTAGTCCTTTGTATGTTCCACCACATAAAATCGCATGACAAACTTGGCGAAGTTAACCAACTTAGCTTAGTTTTTATGTTTCATCATATCATTACGTCAAAGATCTTTCTATCTTTTATTTTCAGTGCCAGATAGCAACACTATATGTTCATTTTTTCACACCTTATTAGTGCATATGCGCGCACGTATGCGAATCATTGTGACCAAGGGAGAACCCAATCTCCCTCGACCAATACAGTTGTTTTAAGTTAATCCATGCTATTTTCTTTTAAGCAATTGTTGATTGGTGATGCATTAAAATAACTGTTGAAACAGGTAAATAATAATGAGCACATAAGCCACTATGGTGATTGATATTTTCAAGCCCCAAAGAATCCAAGTAGGGATACTCCAAGACTCTTCTTCTGCCACAATAATCTTTTCTTCATCCAGACCATTCTTATTTTCTGGCTTTGCTAAAGCTTCTTTTTTGAAAAATAAATACCTGCAATACCATATTCCAACGTGGCATAACGATTGCAGTAAATCCACAGATAAAGATAGCGCCAACAAAACTAACCCCCACAACAGTAAAGGCTTGTCAACAAGCGCAGTAACGTTTGTCTCACTTGATCCTTTTAATATCCACACAATTGCAATTCCGCTGAATATAAGTTGACGGTTAATTGCATTGGCAGAAGCAGAGCCTCCTTCAAAGGCTTCTCTAATTTCTTTTAATTGCATAATTTTAATACTATTTTGCCGGTTTTGTACTATGACCTGTACTAAAAGTTTTTGTTGATTTTTTTACTGGATTTGCTTTGGCTGTAGTAATTGCACATGGCTTACTTTTGGGACCAACACTACATGTCGTTTTTGAGATTTTTCCCATGGTGTTTTGTGTTTAAATTATTTGATGTAATAAAAAGACCCCAATCTCCCTTTGCCTATCATTTTGTGGAAGATAGGATTAAGAGTAATGAATGTTCTCTATATCGTACATGTTATAAGTTCTGATAGGTTAATTAAGAATCTTTCCCTTTCTTCATGCGGTATGGCATGGAGTAACTCATATGCCCATTGTGCGCGAGAAGTGGACAAGTTATGGGCTCGTCTATGCTCTATAAATACGTCAAACGTATCAGGTAAGGTACTGTTATACAGTTGAAAGGCAGCAAAAAGAGTATCCCCAGATGCATAATATGGAGCATCGTTTTCCTTACCTACCAAAGACCATAAATCAGAGAACATTCTTTCGGCTCCATCATCAAACACAACCAATTTCGACAAATGTGGTTCAAATTCGAACTCATCATCTGCGTCTTTATTCATATACACATAGCCCTTTGCGGTCAATTTAAAGAAGTGATCACTATAACTCAAAAAGTCATTTATACACATATACCACGCAATGCGTTCCAATATGTTTATTTCATCTTGAGGTATGCCGTTTTTACGAGCCACCCCAGACATTGTCCTATAAAGGAACAGTCCTTCTCCTGTTTGACATCCTTTGAAGAAAGAAAAAATGTAATCTACTCTTTTGGATAAATTCTTGTTCATAATCATTTATTCCTTTTTACGTGTGGGACACGTTTTATATTATTAAAACTCAATATGTTCGCCATTTTGTCTCTTTTTGAGTTGTTCATGCCAACTACAGATAACCTCATCGTCATTGTCAAGCGAATTCTCTTCGGGGTCTAGAATTTGTTCTGATTTTAACGAGGCGTATTTAATGTTAGATTCTTTAACCGATTCTTTCCAATTCAATGCAGTTTGAATAGATTTATGCTGTTTTGAGTTTTTAGAAGGAGCGCGCAAGTATTCGGCGTCTTTGCTTCGAACTAAACTCAATTGGCGAGCAGTGCGCACATCACCAGATAAATACGGGTTGTCTGTAATACAAATTGTCCTACCACCTTCCATAATTCCGTACGTGTGCAGCATGGCTTGGATGACAGAATAGGATTCCATCAAGTCTCGTCTACGTTGTTGAGTCATGTTAATCCCTCTAAAATATCTCACTTCTATCGGAAAAAAATCATTATTATGAGCATTTTTGACCATAATATCCACGTTTCTTACTGTCGGGAAATTTTTCTTTTTCATACTTACTAGAGAATCCAACTCATAATGTAATATAACATCATAACCAGACTTTTGTAAATAACTCCCCAATAGTATTACTACATCCGATTCTCTCATGAGTGGTTTAAACCTAACTCTCGACAGGAATTCGCTAATCTTACGATTAACATCTCTAGAAAATGTGGTTGATTTCATATTATTTGATTTTATTCGTTATTTTTGCGAGTTAAGTCAATCTTGATGACTCATACCCGTAATTATTTCATTTTGTTTAATAATTCTCGTAACTCTTTTAAACGAGGCTCTAAAAAACTTTTGTTCTTTTGATAGTACTTCTTGATTTCCTCAATTCCTCCTTCTTGATCTTCCGAAAAGAGAGTCTTTGCTTTTACAAGAAAACTATCCGGATTTGGTGCTTCGTCAAATAATACATGTAGCAATAGTATTGTCAAGTCTAAGTTGCGATGGATAGGTAACTCTTCTGATTGTCGACTCCAATGTCCATTCACATATCGCCATACTTTCATTGCGATTTCATTATTGTCATATTGGGCGTACCCAATACTCAAAGCTTTGGCATCTGTATTGTTTCTATACATACCATCTACCTTATCATAGTCATTAACTGACACCAACGGCTTATGACTCAAATGTTTTGGCGATTTCATCTTCTTTTTTCCCCTCATCCGTGTCGGGCACAACTATTATTGTTTGTATTATTATTCATTTAGCATTCATTTCCACGACCATCTCGCGAGCATCCTGAACGTCACTGTAGGGTTCCTAACCCTCTTCTACTTGTCCCCTTTTTACTTACCTTGTTCCTTTTTTTGCCCCCAAAGGGAACAACCCTCCCTTTTACCTTGTGTCTTTTTATAGCTTGTGTCTTTTTTACTTCAATTTCCCCTCAAAAAAGACACAACCCTCTGTTTCCATTCCCCTTATTCGTGTCGTGCGCAACTATTTATATAATTATTGTTTTTCTTTATTTGCACTTCGGTTCTTATTTTGCAATCAAACTGCTCAAACGATTACTTCATTCTTGAGCCCGTTTGCTTCCACTCACATTCCACTTGTTTTCAATTCGTTTTCAGTTCTCTCCCACGACCATCTCGCGACCATCCTGAACGTCACAATACGGTGCTTGGTCCTTTTTTACTTAGTCCTTTTTGGCTTTGACAGCTGACATGTTAGATCATAAATTAGCCTCTATTGCATAAAAACAGTAAAAATCTTTCAAAAAATTTGCGCATATAAAATATTTGTTGTACTTTTGCGAAATTTCTCGTTGCGACTTTTTTCGCAACATACTTCCTAAACGGCGATTCCCCAAACGGATTGCCGTTTGTTTTATCTAACATGCCAATATGTCAATGATCATTCTGTAGTTTCTTTTAAGTGTCTTACAGTAGCACTATGTCTTTTCCCATTCTGACCATTGCGCCATTAAAACCATGCCCTAATTAAACGGCCGTTTTAATGGTGCCATATATGCGTTGTCAGGTGCATCCGCGTTTACTATATTTTATATTCATTTTCATACACTATGTATACGAATACATAAATCGCGGCAAAGTTACTATTTTTTTTCTATATAAGCAAATATTTCTGTCTAAAAATCTCAATTATAGTGATTATCGTCAAATATTGCACATTTTTCCACAAAACGTGTCATTTTTTACACACCCGTAAGTCCTTGCATCTCCTTGCCAAATTTTATAAACATAAAACTGCACCATTAAAACGGCCGTTTAGATGGTGCAAGGGTCTGTGCAGCTACTGAGCACTTAAAATAATAGTAGAACGAACATTGACATAGTGATTCCATAAGGAATAATCGAAAAATGCGATTTTATTGCATTTTGTTGCCGGATTATTTGCATATGTCAGAATTTTTTAGTAACTTTGCAGTGTTTTTGAAACGACTGCAATATTATGAAAAATGAGCCATCGCAAAAGGTAACAGAATTGCCGGAGAGTCAGCAGCTTTATACGGATGTGTGTCATATCATAGATGAAACGCGCACCCGTGTAGCGGTGTATGTGAACGCTGAAGTCTGTCACACCAACTGGCTGATTGGTAAGCGCATAAAAGAAGACATTCTGTACAACAAACGTGCTGAATATGGCAAACAAGTTGTCAAAGAATTGTCCCAACGTTTGAGCGAAAGATACGGCAAGGGTTGGAGTGAAAAGACATTGAGACATTGTCTCCGCGCCGCAGAGACTTTTTCTGAATCCGACATTGTCTCCGCAGTGCAGAGACAATTCAGCTGGACGCACTTGAAATCCATAATGTACATCCCCGATGAACTTGCACGTAAGTTCTATATGCAGATGTGTTGTTATGAGCATTGGGACACGCGTACGCTTGATAAGAAGATAGAGTCGCAGCTCTATGAACGCACGGCCATCAGCCGCCGTCCGGAAGAAGTGATTCGCCAGACATTAGGCGAGACGGAAGAGAAACAAATGCTTGTGCCGGACTTAGTATTCCGTAGCAGTTACTTCTTGGATGCCTTGGGGCTTCCGGATAGTTTCTCAGAAAAGGATTTGGAGAGTGCAATCATTACCCAGATGCAAGAGTTTCTCAATGAGATGGGTACCGACTTTGCTTTCCTTGCGCGCCAAAAACGTATTACGATAGATGCTACGGACTATTACATCGACTTGTTGTTCTATCATCGAGGTTTGCGCAGATTAGTGGCTATAGACTTGAAGTTGGGTAAGTTCAAACCGGAACACGAAGGACAAATGCGGTTATATTTGCGCTATCTCAATCAAAACGAACGGCGCGAAGGCGAGGAGTCTCCGATAGGTCTGATCCTTTGCTCAGAGGGTAATACGGAGCATATTGAGTATTTGATGTTGGACGAAGATAGTCCGGTTAAGGTAGCACAGTATTACACACAATTACCGGATAGGAAAGTTCTGGCAGAGAAACTTCAACGCGCCATAGCTATCGCGCTGGAACATTACACCGAGCAACATCTGCAAGACAAAGAGACAGAATAGAACCTCTCCATAACACCGTTTGAAAGCGATTATTCCGAAAGTGAGTAATCGCTTTTTTATGTATGGAATCATGATGTCAAAAAAGGGCCAAGCTAATGGGTGTTTAAAATCACGGGATATATACAAAGTATATATAAGGTAAGGTGGGATGCGTGATTGGACCGGGAATGGAAGGTGAATGGAAGGGAAACAGACCGTAAACGAATGGGAAACGGAATGACAATAGGTGCAAATAAAGAAAAACAAAAAATCTATAAATAGTTGCGCCCGAGAGGGATGAGGGAGAAAGATAGTGCAGATGCGGCACTAAAAAGAAGCATCGAAAGATCTTTGAAATACTGATTTGCTTATATAAGGAGAAAAACGTAAATTTTTCTTTCGATTTACTTGCATATGTCAGATTTTTTTTGTAATTTTGCACCATAATTGAAACGATTATGGCAGTGCAAAACGAAATCCAGTTATTTGACGGCAAGCAGGTTCGTTATGTATGGGACGAGGAGCAAGAAAAGTACTTCTTCTCGGTAGTGGATGTTATCCGAGTGTTAACTGACAGTGAGAACCCTCGCAAGTATTGGAGCGTGTTAAAGACCCGTCTCAAACAAGAGGGAAGCGAGTTGGCTACAAATTGTAGTCAACTGAAATTACCATCTTCGGATGGCAAGAGTTATCTTACTGACGTGGCTGATACAGAGCAGGTTTTTCGCTTGATACAGTCTGTTCCGAGCAAGAAGGCAGAGCCGTTTAAACTATGGCTTGCATCGTTGGGGCAAGAGCGGATGAACCAGTTGCAGGATCCGGAACTGAGCATCGAGCAGGCCATTAAGGATTACCGTCGTTTGGGTTATTCGGAAGACTGGATCAACCAGCGCATCAAGACGATAGAAATACGCAAAGGGTTGACTGACGAATGGCAGCGCGGTGGGATGAAGGAAGAGCACGATTATGCGATACTGACAGATATCATCTCGCGGGCGTGGAGCGGAATGACAACGCGTGAGTATAAGAACTATAAAGGTCTGCGCAAAGAGAGTCTGCGGGATAACATGACGAATATAGAGTTGATGCTCAATGGCTTGGCAGAAGCTGCTGCCACAGAACTGAGTAAACGTGAGAATCCGAAAGGTTTTGCGGAGAATGCCAATGTTGCGCAACGCGGAGGTGATGTGGCGCATGTGGCGCGTGAGCGTTTAGAACAGGAGTTGGGAGACTCGGTTATCTCTGACAAACGTGCACTGAACTTCACCAACCCGCCGGAGGAACTGCCGTTCAATGATGCGGAAGAAGTGAAAGAGTAAGCTGAATAGTCCGACTTCAGCGGACAGTCCGGAAATCCTTTTATAAGCAACAATGTCGAAAGATGTTGTTGCTTTTTGTATGCAAATCAGTATAACTATGAACTGAAGATGAAGGTTGTGTCTTTTTTGAGAGAGATTTTGGGTAAAAAAGACACAAGGTAGATAAAAAGACACAAGGTAGATGTGAGGGTTGTTCCCTTTGAAGACAAAAAAGGAACAAGGTAAGTAAAAAGGGGACAAGTAGAAGAGGGATAGGAACCCTACAGTGACGTTCAGGATGCGAACGAGATGCGAACGGAAATGAATGCTAAATGAATAATAATACAAACAATAATAGTTGTGCCCGACACGAATAAGGGGAATGGAAACAGAGGGTTGTGTCTTTTTTGAGAGAGATTTTGGGTAAAAAAAAGACACAAGCTATAAAAAAGACACAAGGTAGGTGTGAGGGTTGTTCCCTTTGAAGACAAAAAAGGAACAAGGTAAGTAAAAAGGGGACAAGTAGAAGAGGGATAGAAACCCTACAGAGACGTTCAGGATGGTCGCGAGATGGTCGCGGAAATGAATGCTAAATGAATAAAAATACAAACAATAAATAATCGTTGTGCCCGACAGGGAGGAGGGCGAAAAGAAGAAACGATATGTGTGACCCAATTCAAATAGATAAGCAGACGCTGGATTTAAAAGTCCGCGTAGATCAGAAATCATATGCTACTATTGTATTAGTAGATATATCATTATTTGTTGATGAATTAGGCATTGATCTATTGGGGATACAACGGCTAATCTGCGAGAAAGGCTTGCCGACACATGGTAGTCCAGTTGTAGTGTCAATTGTTTATCATGGACGACGAATCATGGATATAACCCAAGAGGCATATGAGAAAGCACGCAAACTTCGGCTTAGCCAAAACAATGATTATGAAAATGCGCAACACAATCTCATTAACTTATGGGATTTGATTATGGAATATCTAAATACAGCCAAAAATACCTATGAATTCGTTCTGTGGGAAGGTTATTAATTAACTTGAAAATAGAAATTACATATGACAGACATTAGATTAGATAGAACATTTTGGCCGGTAGGGCATGGGGCATTCTATACAGAAGAGCTGCGGGGGGACAGCCGTTTCGTGGCTGTATATGATTGCGGAGGGAAAAATCTGCCTATCGTCAAAAAGAGCATTAACGATTTCGTGAATGGGCTGGATAGTGGTGCTCTAAAACCCACGATTGATCTTTTGTTTATCTCTCATTTCCACAAAGATCATATTAATGGAGTGCAATATTTGTTAAGCAAAGCTAATGTTAGAAAAATTGTTTTACCTCACTTAGCTCCCTTAATGTTGGCTGAGGCATATGTATACAATGCCATTGTAGAAGGAGATGAAACAGGAAATGTCAGCAGTGATGCTCAGACTTTTATTCATCTACTCGCGACAGATAGAGGGGCTATTGATAGTGAAATACTCGAAGTCACCTCCAATCTTGAGCGTATCAATGAAGAAAGACCAAACGAAAATCATAATACAGGAACGGAAACGATTGAAAGCGGCCGTGGAATTGACATAGCTGTAGGAGCTACTCCGCTATGGACATATATCCCTGTGTGCATAGGATATAATGAAAAAGGATGTCGAGCATTATTGAAAAAGATCAGCGAGACATTATCTCCAGAAGAGCCTTTGTTCGATAAAGATAGTGTAAATTGGCCGAAACTGATGGATATACTCAAGCACACCTCAACATATGTTATACAGAATATCTATGCAGAAACGTTTGGAAAAAGAAGTGAGACAACAGGCAAACTTGTGTGTAACCATAATGCATATTCCATGCCCATTTTTTCAGGCCCGATAGATGGAGCTTTGGCAAATTGCGAGATGAAAGGTTTTGCAAATTATGATAGGAACAGATGTGGTTGGGCAGAACAAGGCAATTATGAATTATTTAGTCGCCATTATTGGGGAAATGATAGAAGTACGTTGTCATGTTTGTATATGGGAGATTTTGATGCGAACTTGTATTTAAATCCATTAAAGAAGATACTTGGCAAGTATTATGATCAGATTGGTTTACAACAAGTGCCACACCATTTTTCCGAGTATAACCACAATAAAAATCTATACGACCACTCAGAGCACGTGTTCGGCAATATAGATAACCATAAAGATGTTAGTTTTTGTTTCTCTGTTTGCAGAGAAATTGAATCTGTTATTGATGCTCCGGCTATTATAATAACTGAAAAAAATCATTACTTTAAAATAAAGTATTGGATATTTGCAAAATGATTAATAGCGATTTAATTAACGAAAAACGGGTATAGAGAATTGAACCTCTCTATGCTCACAAAAACAACATTAAACGTGCAGCCCACACGATAACTGGGCATAAAAGTAATGGATTTAAATGAAAAAATTGCGTCTATCCAAGCAGACAACAAACACACCGAAAGCGTAACCGCTCGTGAATTAATTAACCATTTTGGTTATCAGAAGCGTTCATGGGGGAATTGTGCTCATGTTGTTCGATTTTTAGAAGCGAAAGAAATCGAATTAAGTAGTGATCCATATAAAGAGTGGATAGATGCTCCTATTACCATGAGTCATAAGGCTATTGCTACTACGAAAGTACCGGAAGATGCTGTTAAACGAGTGTTAAGTATGGCCGCGGCAAATCATAAGCCAGTTTTTGTGGATAGAAATGATTCTCTTGAACATGCGGTTACATTAATGTTGCAAAATGATTATTCGCAATTACCCGTAGTTAGCGGCGGAGAGCGAACTCTCATTGGTTTTATTTCGTGGAAAACAATAGGTCTGTCTAATTGGAGAGGCATCAAGGGAGATAAGGTTGCGGACTATATGTCAGATCAAATCACAACGATTAAAAGGACAGAAACTTTGCTTAAAGCAATTGAAGTCGTTGCTCAAAAAGAATTTGCAGTTGTGCTTAAGGAGGATAAAACAATGAGTGGTATCATTACTACGGCAGATGTGGCGACAGAATTTTTCTCGATCACTCAGGCTGAGGCTTTCTTGCTTTTAGAACAAATTGAACTGCAAATTAGAAACCTCATTAGCAGAGGCGGTATTTTATTGGAGGATATTCAAAAGGTTTGCGCAGAAGAGGGAAGAACTATAAGTTGTATAGACGATTTGACATTTGGCGAATATATCCGAATTTTTGAGAATCCCAAGCATTGGAAAAAAATTAATATCAAGAACGAGAAAGACGCTTTTGTGGCATTTCTTAATCAAGTTAGAGAAGTACGTAATGATGTGATGCATTTTGAACCAGATGGTATAGGTTCTGAAAAAATGGAAACATTGCGTAATATGTCAAGGTACCTATCCGAATTACTATAGTATTCATTATTAGTTGTGTAAATTATTGGTTTACGTAAAAAATACAATGAAACAACATTTGGAGCGATATGGAATATACTATCTGATTGGAATGGTAATCTTGATTGGTATAGTGGTATGCTTTGTAGCATACAGACCTGCTGTGGGTACTGAATTATCCGATGACAATGCCAATTGGGGGAGCTTTGGGGCGTTCTTTTGGGGATTAGGGACAATGGTTTTTACGCTGTTAAATACCATCGTCTTTTATGCAATCTATCAGAGGCTATATAGAAAACAATTTTTTGATACCTACCGAGCTGCATTAGAAGGATTGATGCATAGTTGTAAGGATCCGAAAGCCGCCCGTATCGACATTGTGAATATGGCCGGTGTATTAGGCGGAATGAGTAATGTGTCTGCTTTTGATAAAAATGTTAGAGAAGGAATAGATTATTTATTAAATGAGTGCTTCGCCTATTTAAATGCCTCACCAAAGGGTAATTTATCTGCACTAATAGGCAAATTGACAGCATTTCAAATATGTTTG
>Ga0310694_10001552_pt1 | contig 25747 bp, 13 predicted proteins | sample 174DNAGHGhighgp2_FD_203884 | JGI IMG/M metagenome (GOLD analysis project Ga0310694, IMG submission 203884) | Sheep rumen microbial communities from Palmerston North, Manawatu-Wanganui, New Zealand - 1742 DNA GHGhigh gp2 (v2) (version 2) | ecosystem: Host-associated > Mammals > Digestive system...
TTTCACGGCAAAACGGGCGCGGCGGATGCTTACGCCGTTACCGATCTTGTCGGCAAAGGCGGGTGCTCCGGTGAATACGGCGGCATCGGCCTGGACACGGATGTCGAACCAGAGTTTGTAGGCGGAATTGGGCGATGCCAGCACCAGGATACCGTCCTGGGCCTCTACGTCCAAGCGATCACTCTGCACGGCCACACCATACTGGTTGACCTTCTGTGCATACGCTGCCGACAGGGTGAGCAGCGCCAGGGCAATGAGGGAAATAAGCTTGCGCATAGTGTTTAAAAATAATGGTTAGAATTGGTTACAAATTGAAAAAATTGTCTAATTATCACAATTCTAAACCCAAAGTTAAAAAACTTTGCGCAAAAGTGTACACCCCGGGGCCGATTTTTTCGGCTATGGCACGCGGATGGTCTCTCCGTGCTCCTGGGCCACGGTCTCTTTCCAAAGTTCCGTATAGCCGGGCCACTCCACCTTCTCCGGAATGCCTTCGCTGTATTCGGAGTGCACGAAAGTGCCGTCCGGATTCTGGGGCTTCACATTGCCGTCCATGAACTTCACCAGCAGCTCCTCTTCCAGCTTTTTCCATTCCTCAAACTGGTCCTGGGCCGTTTTTACGGTGTAGTCGGTCACGTACTTCACCACCTTGGAGAAAGGCTGGCGGGACACCATCTCGATGCCTTTGGACTCCATTTTCTTCTGGAGCTTCACCACCACCTGGTTGTACATGACCACGGCCATGCTGTCCACGGAGTGGGTGCGGCGCTCCATCTGGTCGTACTCGAACAGGTCGGCCTTGGCGCGCACGTGCGGAGCCATGACATTGTACATCTTGTAGCAGGCGTTGGAAATGCGGTTGTTGATCCAGAACGAAGCCTTGTCGGAATAATGCAGCAGGTCTCCGTTGCCTTCGCGGAAGCAGTCCGGCACCTTGGTGGTGCTGGTGTAGATGGGGGTGAGATAGGAGGTGGCGGCATCGTCCGTGCCGAACCAAAGGATGCCGCCCACCACGTCGGGGACGTAATTGCGGGCCTGGCCCACCATCCAGAAGCCGGTCTGCTGGGTGGCGATGGCACGCTCGTTCACGTAGGTTTTGCCGTCGAAGCTGAACTCCATGGGCCGCCAGCGGTACGGCAGGGCGTTTCCGCCGGCGCCGATGTCCTGGGTCATGTCCATGGGGGTGCCCTCGAAGTGGTCGCGCATGACATCGGCCACATCTTTCACGCTCACCTTGCGGCGGGGATAGACAAACAGCGGGAAGTCCCCTTCCAGGTTGTTGCCCATCACGTAGTCCAGGTAGGAATAGGCGTCCCGCGTGACGGGGTTGCCTTCCTCGTCGTAGAACGAGAACCAGCCGTCCGTGAGGATGTTGAAGGCGCTCCAGGCGCGGGCGTCACAGCCGCGCACGGTGCCGAAATCCACGGGGCAGTAGGCTTTCTTGAAGCTGAATTCGCTGTCCAGACCCTCGAAATAGCCCTTGCGGCGGGCGAAGGAAATCACGTCCGGAGCATACAGGCAGTTGTCGGGATCGTTCAGGGGGAACTTGCCGATGCGAGCCTGGTTGGCATGGGCGCAGATGGCCCCGTCCGGCACGCGCAGGGCCACCCAGACGATGCCTTTCTGCGTATTCACGCCGTTGCGGATATTCGTGCCCTTGCCGATGAGCTCCATGATCCAGGCCTCGTTCTTGTCGGCGATGGAGAAGGTTTCGCCCTCGGAGGCGTAGCCGTATTCGTTGGCCAGGTTCACGATGACGTCGATGGCCTCACGGGCGGTGCGCGCGCGCTGCAGGGCGATGTAGATGAGCGAACCGTAGTCGATGCCGCCCTTCTTGTCTTCCAGTTCCGTGCGGCCGCCCCAGGTGGTTTCCGTGATGATGAGCTGGTGCTCATTCATGTTGCCCACCGTCTGGTAGGTGTGATATACCTGCTCGATCTCTCCCAGGTAGCGGTTGGTGTCCCAGTCGTAGATGGGGAGCATGGAACCGGCTTTCCAGTCTGCCGCCGGATGGTAATACAGTTCGCCGAAGAGGTAGTGGGAATCGGCCGCATAAGACACCAGGACGGAGCCGTCTGCAGAGGCGCCGCGGGTGATGATCACGTTGGTGCAGCTGTTGCCTGCGGGCTGGAACGAGAGCACCGCCAGGGCCGATACCGCCAGTTTGAGGATGGTTTTTCTCATCGTATTTGGGCTTTTTCTATATTTTGCGTAATTTTGCGGGTTAAGATTAGTTTACAAAGGTATGAATTTTTATCGTTTTATAAGCGTCATCGCTGCCGTAAGCTTGTCGGTTTTTGCCGCGAAGGCCCAAAACCAGGCGCCGAAGACCCCCGAAGAGAAGGAAAAGCAGCTGATGGAATTCATCGACAAGGAGGTGCAGCGCCTCTCCGGGATGCTGGAACTGGAATACTGGCAGGAGTTTTACGTAGACTCCACCCTTACGCACGACTACAAGGCCATGACCGAGGAAATGGAGAACATGTCCAAGGCCAAGGTAGAGAACACGGACCTGTACCAGAATGTGCAGGACAAGTGGATGCAGCAGATAGACAATACCTACAAGAAGTACTTCACCCCGGAGCAGTGGGCCAAGTACTGGAAAAACGGCGGCAAGCGCGCGCAGGCCGCCCGCGACAAACGCAAAAACAAGAAATAAGATATGAAAGAAGCGATTGACAGGATTTGCAAGGAGCTGGAAGAGCTCCGGGCCGGCACCCAGAAAGAGGCCGAGGAAGCCCGTATCCGTTTTCTGGGCAAGAAAGGCGAAATCACGGCCCTGATGGAGCAGTTCCGCACCGTGGCGCCGGAACTCAAGCGTGAATACGGCCAAAAACTGAACGAACTCAAGAAGACCGCCCTGGCCCGTATCGAAGAACTGAAGTCGGCCGCCGAGGAAGCCGCGCAGGATCTCGCCCCCAAGGAAGACCTGACCATGCCCGGGGATGCCTTCCCGCTGGGAAGCCGCCATCCCGTTTCCATCGTCCGGCAGCAGATTGTGGACATTTTCCGAAAATTCGGCTACGACGTGGCGGAGGGTCCGGAAATCGAGGACGACTACCACGTGTTCGAGGCCCTGAACTTCCCGCCCAACCACCCGGCCCGCGAGATGCAGGATACCTTCTTCGTGAGCACCGGCCATGTGAATCCCCTGCTGCTGCGCACCCACACCTCTTCCGTCCAGGTACGCACCATGGAAACCCATCCGCTGCCCATCCGCGTGGTGTGCCCCGGCCGCGTGTTCCGCAACGAGGCCATATCGGCCCGCGCCCACTGCATCTTCCACCAGGTAGAGGGCCTGTACATTGACAAAAACGTCACTTTCGCAGACCTCAAGCAGGCCATCCTGCTGTTCGCCCGCGAGATGTTCGGCCCGGAAACCGAGATTCGCATGCGTCCTTCCTACTTCCCGTTCACGGAGCCTTCGGCCGAGGTGGACGTAAGCTGCAACATCTGCCACGGCAAGGGCTGCAACATCTGCAAAGGCACCGGCTGGCTGGAAATCATGGGCTGCGGCATGGTAGACCCGAACGTACTCAAAGCCAGCGGCATAGACCCGGAGGTCTATTCCGGCTTCGCCTTCGGCATGGGCGTAGAGCGCATCGCCATGCTCAAGTGGCAGGTAAACGACCTCCGCCACTACTTCGAGAACGACATGCGTTTCCTGCAGGAATTCGCCACCGCCACGGAGGTGTAAATCCTCAACAACGCGGAATCACAAAAAAACTTGCGGCCGGAGTTCCCACCCGGGTCGCAAGTTTTCTTTGGGGAGTCCCAAAGCATTAACCAATTAATAACCTGATAACCAACTTTAATAGGTCGGTAGCAAATATATACGAAAAGTGCGCCACGAAATTTTCAATTTGCGTAGCGCACCTCCCAATTTACGAAAACCCACATTAAGATTTCCTAAAGATTTGTAAACTCAACCTTGTGCAGCCAGGAAGGGTTGCCGCTGTCGCAGTCGTCGGCAATCCAGATACAGCTGTTTCCGTGGTCTACGCACACCGCTTCGGGGTTCCAGTTGGCAAAGTCGCCCACATAGTAGGTATTGAGCAGCTTGCTGCCGTCGCCGGTGAACAGATACAGCGTGAAGCCCAGATACTGAGGCCGGTCTTTGTTGCTGTTGGAATCCAGTACCCACAGGTAGTCGCTCACGGGGTCATAGCACAGGTCTCCCACTTCGGAGATGGTGGACGTGACATCGCGCAGGCTCTTCTTCCACAGCTGCGTGCCGTCCAGCTTGTATTCGAACAGGCGGGCGCCGGTCTGCGTGCCGAAGTACAGGTTCCCCTTGTGCCAGGTAATGCCTTCCACGCCGGAGTTGCCCATATCGGCTACGCCTTCCACCGCAAACAGGGAAGAATAGGAGTTGTAACCCGGTGCGGGAACCTTATAGGCCGACTTGGAGCTGCTCTCCAGGCCGATGTACAGGTCTCCGGTGTCCGGATCCAGGGTAATGCCTTCCATGTCGGCATCGTGGTACCAGTGTTTCTCGAAGCTTCCGTCGAAGTAAATCTTGTACAGGGTGCCCTTGTCGTGCACGCCCCAGAGGAAGTCCTTGTCCTTGCTCAGGCACAGGCCGGAGAGCTCTTCCACTTTCTCGGTGCCCTTCTGGAGGACGAACTTGGTAGCCTTGCCCATCACCGGCAGTTCGGCCGGCTTCTCGGGCTCCATATTTTCTTCCGGACGTTCCCATCGGCCCGGAGCGTCGGGATTCCCGTCCATGGCATGCTTCACGGCATGGCGCAGGGTTCCCTGGTCATTGTCGTGCCGGTACTCCCAGATCATGGCGCCCAGCATGTTGCGGCTCTTGAGGTATTCCACCTTGGCGTTGATGGACTCTATGTCCTCATAGCTGGCATACATGCGGCCCAGGGCGTCGCCCAGGTAGGGAACCTTGGCCACATCGTCCCAGATGCGGTAGTTCACGCCCTTCACGTCCATGTCATCGCACTTGTTCTTGAAGAAGATGTCTTCCAGCTTGCTGTAGTCCACGGAAGAAGGATAGCGGTTGCCTACCGTCTGCTTGTAGCCGTCGCCATGGCCGTAGAAGGCCAGGCCGAAGTTCATCATCTGGTAAGGGATGCCCTGCTTGCCGTGGAAAATGTCGTCGATGGCTTCGGCGCAGCAGCGGCTGCCGGTGATGCCGCTGCGGTACAGCGAGGAATTGTGGTACGGCGGATTGCCCTGGTCGTAGGTCATCACGTTGATGTAGTCGATGTAGGGCAGCACCCCCACGTTGTCGGTGTATTTGCCGCTGTCGGAGGCTGCGTAGGAGAGGATTTTGTCGGGCATGGCCTCGCGCATCTCCTTGAACAGGGTCACGAAGTTCTCAAAGTCGGCCGGGGAGGCACCATTTACGTGGTCGCCGTCCTTGGCGGCATAGGTGGGATACTCCCAGTCTATGTCGAAGCCGTCCACGCCGTACTGCTCGCAGATGGCAACGCACTCGTCCACGAAGGCTTTGCGCTTCTCAGGATCGCGGGCCATCTGGGACCAGCCGTCGGCATTCTTGCCCCAGCCGCCCATCTGCAGCTTCACCTTCAGCTCCGGATACTGGTCTTTGTAGGCCACGAACTTCTGCACCAGCGGGATGGTCTTGGAGTCAATCTCGATGCCTTCGCCGGTGTCTTTGTTCACAAAGCGCACGTGGCCCACGTTGATGTGGGTGAAGTTTCTCACCTCTTCCAGCGACGGGAACAGGTCTGTCCGGGTGTACTCCGTGTAGTAGATCTCAATGATGGGCGTAATGCCCAGCCGGGCCAGGCGCTCGGGGTTGTTCACGATGGCGTCCATGGGGTCTTCCTCACTGGGGCCGGAACCCGGATCCGGAGCGTCCGGGTTGAAGGGATCTCCGGACGGAATCTCCCCGCTGGAGGGCTTGGCGTTGGGTCCCGGGACCACCATGCCCATCACCTTTTCGGTGGTGCAGGCGGCCAGAAGGCCGATGCAGGCACTGACGAGCGCAATGCTCAGAATTCTCGATGCTTTCATATCGATATACGTTTTAGTGTTTTTCGGCACCCAGGGGCAGGGTCAGCCGCCCCTGGATGAAAAATTATTCGGCTACGCAGCGGACACTGCCCGCCTTGGCCTTGTGAAACTTCTGGGAGTAGTATTTGTTATCCTTGTCGGCACGGAAGTACAGGCAGTTCGAACGTTCGGCATCATACTTCCTGGCCGCCCAGATATGGGTTCTTTCACCCACCTTGGCATAGCTGGGAGTCCAGCAGTCGATGTAGCCGCCAACCGGGAAGACAATCTCTCCGTAGCTGAAGCGTTTGGCATCCACCTCGATGGTCCAGCCGTCGCCGAAACTGCCGCTCCACATGGGCAGGGAGCTGTCATACAGCGGTACGCGGTAGCCCGCAGGGCAGGGGTCATAGATGGTCTTCTTGTCGCCGTCGGCATTCCAGAGGTCCGCCGGATCATCCTTATTCCAGACGCCTTCATCCACGTTGGGAATGTGGATGTACTCCGTGGGGTGTGCAATGGCATACGCCGTGTCTTCCGTGGTGCCGTGTGCCGTCCAGGCCGTTCCCGCCACGGCAGCACCGGTATTGGAGGACATGGAAGCCATGCCCGGGAACGGATCTTTACGCCCCCACTGGTAGTTAAGGCCGATGGACAGCGGATCCACTTCGCCGGTAGCGCTGGTGGCCACCAGAGCGCCCAGATTGCGGTCCATAATCTGGGCGCCGCAGAGGGCCGTGCCGTCCAGGGTTGCAACGTCGTCGATGGGAATCCAGATGTGCCAGCTCCAGAGAATGTTGCCGTCGGCATCCTTTGCTGCGATGAGAGCATTGCCGCACATGATGGGATCCGGGGTGGAGAAGGTGATGAAACCATCCTCTACACCCACGCTGGCGATAATGGCGCCAGCTTCGGGAGCCGTCGTGGTGTTGAAGGTTTCCCACAGGACTTCGGCAGAAGCCACGGTGCCTACGCTCTCGGCGCTGTTACCCTTCACGGCTGCGAACTTATAGTTGCCGCCCGCGCCCAGGATATAGCTGTTGGCGCTGCCGTCTTTGCTCAGGTCGATGGCGCTGGCGGGCTCGTTACCGCCGGGATTGGGGGTTGGAGGAACAATGGCGCTGGGGTCGAAGACCACGCAGCGGATGCTGCCGCCACGGGACTTGCCGGCCTCGGCACGTGCGTGCGCGGAACCGGCACGGACGTTCACATAATAGGCCTTGGGATCCTGAGAACTGTAGGCAGTCCAATAGGCGCCGCGGTCATAGGCGTGCGTGAGGCCGCCGGGGCCGTAGTCGTCACGATAACCGGCGAACGGGAATACCGCGACGGGATTACCCAGCGTGAACCAGTAGTTGGCAGAACTCTCGGACCAGCCTTCGGCGGCGGACAAGTCGCTGCTATGGAAAGCGGACTCCGTATCACGGGCAGGTACGCGATATCCCGGAGGGCAGGGGTCGTAGATGGTCTTCACGTCGTTCTGCCACAGGGTGTTGTCGGAAGGAAGCACCCAGTCTCCGTTCTGGGCGAAGCCAAGCACGGTGGGATTGGCGATGGAATACTCCAGGGTAATCTTGGATTCGTCCCCTGCGCCAGAACCGCTGGCGGTACTTACGGCCACGCCGGCAACGACGGCATTGCTGCCGCTTTTTACGGCTTTCGGGCCCGGGAACGGGTCTTTACGGCCCCACTGATAGGTAAGGCCGAAGGACTCTACCGGAGCGGCGGCATCGGCCGTGGCGGCTACCAGGGCGCCCAGGTTGCGGTCCATCAGGGGCAGGCTGTAAATGCCATAGGTGTCGGTCGTGATTTCCGTTTCCGGAATCCAGATGTGCCAGCTCCAGAGGATGACGTCATTGGCATCCTTGGCGGCGATAACGGCATTACCGGGCTTGAGGATATCCGGGGTGGCAAAGCTGATGAAGCCGTCGGCATAATTCACCGAAGCAATCACGCTGCCGACCGCCACTTCCTGATCGTTGTTGTAGGTTTCCCACAGGACTTCGGCCTTGGCTACCGTGCCTACGCTCTCTTCGCTGTTGCCCTTCACGGCGGCGAACTTATATTCACCGGCGGCGGTTACGATGTAGCTGTTGGCGCTCTGCTTCTTGCTCAGGTTGGCAGGACCGGCTTCGGCCGGAGCAGCGGCATCCTGGCCGATGACGATGGTCTGGATAACGTCTTCCGTTCCCTTCTTCACGAGGTTCACGGTACCGGTACGGAAAGCGCCGGTGGTGTTGTCGTCCAGGGACAGGGTAATCACATAGGCCTGGGCCTTTACGCTCACGAGTTTGATCCATTCATCCACGGGCTTCACATCGAAGTCCACGTTGGAAACCACGTTCACCTCCACGGAGGCATCCTCGCCGGGGGCCATGTAGCCCACTTCGGCGCTGAACGGCTTGTCCATTACTTCCAGACCCTCGCCTTCGAAGGTCAGGCTCTCGGTGGAGACCAGGCCGATCTTGGAGTCGGCATAGGCCAGCATGACGCCGGCGGCCTTGAGGCTGAGCGGGGTAACCACAATCTTGTCGGCCTCCACTTTCACGGAGAACTCCTTGGGATTGTAACCGGCCACGCCCACCACGGTGCCTGCGGTCTTGGCGCTCACCGTATAGGGAACCTCGATGGCATCCAGGGTACTGAAGGTGAATTCCTTGGTCTCGATGTTCAGCTTGAAAGCTTCGGCGAACGGGATGTTCACCGTGGTGTTGTCACTGAGGGTGAGGACCACCTTGTCCTGCACCACCTTGATGTCGGTGAAGATGCCGTCCACCAGGGTGGCGCCTTCGTTCTGCACCTGGCCCAGGACCACGGGTTCGCCGCCGTCGATGGAAACCAGCAGGTTGCCGTCTCCGTCAATGGTGAACACAGGTGTCTGATACACAGGCACTTCATCACCGTTCACCAAAATGGCGACGCCGTCGATGGCCCATACCAGGGCGCCGGAGCCGCTCTTGATTACACCCACTACGGGGCCGGTATAGTCGGCCTTGGGGCTGATCTCGAAGTACTTCACGTCACCGTTGGTGTAGGTAATGGTGACGCCGACGGTTTTCCCCGTCTCCGGGTCGGCCAGTTCCTGCACTTTGGCTACGAACACACCCTCGCCGATAGCGCTTTGGAGGCTCTGAATGGAGCTCTCCAGGGCCGTGACACGGGTTTCCAGGGCACCGATCCGTTCCTTGAGGCCCGAATCGTCATACTCCTTGGCGCAGCCAACCAGGAGCAGCGCCATAGCAACACTTGTCAATAACTTTTTCATAAGAGGTTATATTTTTAGTTTATCCATTATTCTACTACGCAACGTACAGAGCCCAGACGGGCCTTGGGGGCCGATCCGAATACATAGGTGCCTTTGTCCTGACGGAGGTCGGCGCCGGAGCCCTTCGTATCGGAGGCTGCACGGGCAAACCAATACAGGGTGCGGGAACCCACCTTGGCCATACCGCCTACGGAATAGTCGTCGCGGTAACCGGCGATGGGGAATACGGCGGCCGGAGAGCCCAGCTTGAGCCAGCCGGCGGCAGCGTTGATGCCCCAGCCGGTCTGGGCCGACACGTCGGCCGCCCAGAAATCGCCGGTGCGGTTGGGAACGCGGTAGCCCGGAGGGCACGGGTCGTAGATGGTCTTCTCCAGTTCCGTCCAGAAGTCGTTGTTGGGGATGGTGGCCCAGTCACCGTTGTCGATGTGGCCCAGCAGGCGCGGGTGGGCGATGGACTCTTCCAGGCTGATCTGCATGGCAGCCACTTCTTCGGGCTCGCCGGCGTAGGTGGCCTGCGTGCCGGAGTTGAAGGAGCCGGCGGCCGTGAACGGGTCTTTGCGGCCCCACTGGTACACCATGCCGTAGGACAGGATGTCAATCTGGCTGTCCGTGGCCTCGGTGGCCACCAGAGCGCCCAGGTTGCGGTCCATCAGGTCTGCGCCCATGATGCCGCCATAGCTGGCGGTCTCGATGGCGGTGGCCGGAATCCAGATGTGCCAGCTCCAGAGGATGTCACCATTCTCGTTGGTGGCGGCCACCACGGCATTACCGGGCCTCAGGGTCTCGGGCGTGTGGATGATGATGAAATCTTCGGCATAAGAGGCCGACGTGAGCACGCTGCCGGGCGTGACCTCGGCATTGTCGTTCCAGGTTTCCCAGAGCACTTTGGCCTCGGCGGGCTCTTCCAGGAACATCACGGCGTTGTTGCCCTTCACAGCCTTGAACTTATAGCCGCCGGGTTCGGTGACGATGTAGCAGTTGGCGCTGCCGTTGGCATCCAGGTCCTTGATATCGGCGCTGAACGGGTTGTCGTATTTCTGGATGCCGGCGGTGATGTCGCCGATATCCACGACGCCTCCCCGGCCAATCTCCACAGGATCCTCGTACTTGAAGATCTTGGTGTATTCCTCTCCTTCCCGAAGCTTCAGGGTGAAGCCGGCGGCAAAACTGGTGCCGTCCGGCAGGTAGATCAGGATTTCAGAGCCGTTCATGGGCCCTTCCATCTGCATCACGGGGTCTCCCTTATACTGGGCGAAGATCTGTTCCTTGTCGGTGAGCTTCACCTGCAGGAACTCGTAGCCCAGCGCCTCTTTCTTGGGCGTGGACAGCATATAGCCGTCGTAATTGCCCTCGACGGAAAGCGACAGCACGCCGCAGATGCGCTGGAACTGGAAGGTGTCCCCGCTGTTGCTGGCTGCCATGATGTCGGCGTTGGTAGTAGAGAACTTGCTGTAGAAGAAACAGTGTTTCAGGTTGTCGGACAGGGAAGCCGGGTAGGAGGCATAGAGCGTGCTGCTGCAGTCTTCCCGCTGGTAGGGATACAGGTTGTTCACGGTGACGGTGGCCGATTTTCCGTCGGCCGATATGTCACCGGCGGCCAGGGTAACCGTAACCTGGTTCTTGGCATATTCACCGTGCACCACGATCTGGTCGCCGGCCACCCAGGCGGTCTTGAGGGCCGCGGGGGCCTCTTCGTTCTCCTCCAGGACAATCTCGGGGAGGACGAAAGTGAGCGTGCGGGTTTCGGGCTGTGCCTCCGGGACCACGGGTTCCGGAGTCACAGGCTCGTCTTTCTTCTGACCGCAGGAAACGGCCAGGCCCAGGATGCAAAGGATCGCTAATTTATCGATGGTTTTCATAATCAGATGCATTTAAGGTCCTTTATTCGTCCCAGTTCATAGGAGCGGTGTATTCGTACCATTCGCAGATGGCGCTGCCGGCCACGTCTACACCGAAGTACATATTGATGCCGGCGTTCCACAGGACGGAGCGCATCAGTTCCGGACCGGAATCCCAGCTGCCGGCGTCCTGGCCGTTCACCTGATAGGAAACATGGCAGTGTTCGGCGCCGCTGGGGTCGAACTTGATGGTGAATTCGATGGGCTGCGTCCAGTCGTCAATGGCCGTGTAGGAGTCTACGCTAGGCTTGTTGCCGTCGCCGGCCGCATTGAAGTCGAAGCTCACCTTTACGTCGGCCGGACGGATGTCGCACTTGATTTCCGCGCTCTCGGAGAAGCAGAACCAGTGACGGACGCGCGGTCCGCCCAGTTCGGGATCGGTGACGAAGTTGCTCCAGCGGAAGGTGTAGGAGCCGAACGGCATGCTGCGGTTCAGGCGGGCCTTGCCCAGGAAGGTGGTGCCTACGCCCTTGGCATAGGTGGGCACATTGGCCCAGTCGCTCTTCCAGAGGCTGAGCTCGTCGTTGTCCACTTCCACGCGGACGGGGTCAATCTTGTAAGCCTGCTTGACCACGACGGTCTTTTCCACCTGGAAGTCGTCCGGGTTGGCGGCCACGTTCTTCACGATGATTTCGGCCTTGCGGAGGCCTTCGCCCGTATTCTGGGTGAAGCTCAGCTGGACCTTTCCGTCGCCGGAACCGTTGGGCGTGAGGATGGTGAACCAGTCGTCGCCTTCGGAGGCTTTCACCACCGTCCAGTCTGCGTTGGCCGCAATGTCAAACTCGGCCGTGGGCTGGTCGTAGCCGGCGCGGAGTTCTTCCACGGCGGGGACCAGCTGCACACCGTCCTGGGTGAACAGGATCTTGGCAACGGGAACGTCGTGACGGTCCGACACGGTTACCTCTGCATAACGGAGCTCGGCGGCGTTGTCGGCCGCGTTCACGGTCACGGTGCCGTCACCGTGGCCGGTGGCGCCGTCGGTGATGGTTACCCAGTCACCGTCGGTGACCTGAGAGCTCCAGTCCTGGTTGGAAGAGATGTGGATGACGAATTCGCCGCCGGCCTTCTCCACGTCCATGCTCAGGTCTTCCTCGGGGATGACGAGATAGGCGCTTCCCTTCTGGTTCACGGTAATGGTCTTGCCGGTCCAGTAGTCGCTCTTGATATAGATCTTGTCCGTGCGGTCGTCCAGGAAAGTGTTGTCGTAGTACTGGATACGGATCACCGTAGCTTCGGCTTTTCCGGTATGTACCAGTTCGGGGTCGGAGGCGGCACCCTCCTCCTCGGAGATGATACACCAGTCGGGATGCTCGCTGGTGACGGTCCAGGGGTCGGAAGAAGCCACCAGGATGGTGAAAGCCTGTGCGCCCGTGGCCGGCAGGTCATAACTGTCGTTGGCCCGGTAGCGCAGGTCCACCGTCTTCACGGGGTCTTCCGCCTTCTTCTGGCAGCCCGCAAAGGCCGTCAGAAGGACGGTGACTGCAATGCATATGTGAATACTCTTTTTCATGGCTCAGGAACGCTTATTCTTCGGCGGTTACAGTAACGTCGCAAGACTTAAGGATGACCCAGGAACTGGCAGAAGCTGTGTGGAAACCGATAAAGGTATCGCCCAACAAACCTGCCGCAAGGAAAGGATTCTGGCAAGTGGCCAGGCACTTGGAGGTACCATTGTAGAAGAACTCCATGTCCAGGAGGCTTGCATCCGCGGCATTGGCGGCCAAGGTCATCTTGTAGCTGGTAATGGCATTGAGTTCTTCCTTCGAGAGGGAGTAGCTCTCGCTCATGTAGCTGGTGGCATCCGCCTTCATGGATTTTCCGTTTGCCGTACCTTCGGCACGCAGACGCGTCTTGCCAACGGTGAGCCAGTTGTAGAGCTGGCAGTCCGTAACAATGGCAGGGTCTTCACTCTTGACTTTGCACTCGAACCAGAAATTCCCGTCATCGGCAAAGCTTGCTTCTGAGATTTTCAGGTCGATGGAGCCGTAGCGGAAACCGCCGACAAGGGTGATATTGCTGGTTTGATCGCCAAAGAGCTTAACGCTGCCGTCGGCAAGCATCTCATAATGGCCTTTGAACTCGAAGGCCGTAAGCTGGGTGAGCTCCAGTTCTGCGGTAGCACTGACAGAAACAATCTTCACCATGCCGGCCTTCTGCACAAAGAGGTTGTTGGGGGCCATCTTCACCTTGAAGGAGCTAGCGTCTATCTTCTCCACGCTCCAGCCTTCTACCTCGGTAGCAGGCTCCCAGGCGGCGCCGGCATTCACGCCCAGGACCACCTCTCCGCCCATACCGGGCATTTCGGGAGAGGCCGGAGCCACGATCTCGAAGGTGAAGCCGCTCTGGCTCACTTCGAAGGTCTTGTCCAGGCCGCCGGCGGTAACGGTCACGTTGGCCTTGCGGGCCGGGCCGTCATTGGCCACGGCGGTGGCTACGATGGTGGTTACCGTTCCGTCGCCGTTGCCGGAAGTCTTGTCAAAGCTGATCCAGTCCTTGTCGGCACTGATCTCCCAGGGCAGGTCGGTCTTGAGGGTGATGTTCTGACTGCTGCCCTCGGAGGCGAAGGCGCCGGAGAGCTCCGTGAGATTGAAGGTGCCCCGCTGGGCCACATCGAAGCTTTCCTCGTCGTCACCGGCCACCACGGTGATGGTAGCGGTGCGCTCCATCACGTCGCTGGGCTCGGCCGTGGCCACGATCAGGAGGGTACGGCCTTCCGGATCCGGGGCGCCGCTCTCGCGGTTGAAGCTGATCCAGCTCTGGTCGCAGCGAACCTCCCAGTCCTGGTTGGTCTGGATGGTGAAGTTCAGCGGACCGCCGGATGCGGCGAAGTCCTTGGAGACGGGGGTGATGAACAGGCGGCCCTTGCGGGTCTGCTTGATGGTGATGACCTTGGCCAGGGCGATGTTGTCGCCTTTGAGGGTAAGGGTGGCCTGGCGGTCTTCGCCGTTATTGGGCTGTGCGGTCACGGTAACGTCGGCAATGAGGGCACTGCTGGCGCTGGATGCCGGGCTTACGGAAAGCCAGTCGGCGCCGCTGGACAGGGTAAGCGTCCAAGGCGTATTGGAACTTACGTTAAAGTTGATGCTCTCCGGGTCGATGGCCGGGAGCGTGTAGGATTCCACGGCACTGCACTCCATCCGGATGGAAGCAGCCGCCTTCTCGGGGGTCATCTGCGTGTCAATCTTGTACATCTGGCAGGAAGCCATTGCACCGACGACGGCCAGAAGGGCAAAGATTCTTGTAAGGGTTTTCATATGGCTATTGTTTTTAATCATAGGTTAGACTACCATCCGGTGTTTTGGGTAAGGTTGGGATTGTTGAACACTTCGGCCTGCGGGATGGGATAGAGGTTCATCTTGGAAGACCAGGTGCGGGTTTCCACCACCTTCCTGCTGTAGGAGAGGTTGGCTCCGCTCTTCACAATTTCCACACCGTCTATCTGGCCCATCACATCCTGGCCGATATTCCAGCGGCGCACGTCCCAGAAGCGGTGGTCTTCGAAGGCGAATTCCACGCGCCATTCGCGGCGTACTGCCTCGCGGAAAGAGGCTGCGTCGGCGGCCTCAACGTCCGGCATGCCGGCGTTGGCCCGCACCTGGTTGATGGCATCCAGGGCGCTCAGGCCCAGGGAGGCGTCGGCAGGGCCGAAGGCCTCATTGGCGGCCTCGGCGAAGCTCAGGAGAGCCTCCGCATAGCGGTAGACAATCCACTGGTGTTTGTTGGTCACCGTGTTTTCAGGGGTGAAGCTGGTGCTTTCCTGAATGTAACGGCGGAGGTAGTAGCCGGTAGCCGTACCCAGTTCGCTGCGGGTGGCGCTGTAGTCCTTGCCCCCGACGAAGGTTTCGATCGTAGAGCCCTTGAACGGCATGCCGTTGGCCAGGATGGCCCGGGCGAAGCGGGGATCGCGGCCTTGGTAAGGTTTGGTGATGTCAAAGGCAGGGTCGGCGGTCTGCCAGCCGTTCGCACCCAGGGTGATGTCGTAGCCGGCGGCCGTCTGGAAGGCGTCCACCAGGTTCTGGGTGGGGAAGGTGCCGGCCATGGAGGAACGGTCACCCTCGGTGAAGCGGACCGGGAAGTTATAGCGCTCGAAGCTCTGGCTTTCGGAGCGGCAGATGGCCATGATCACTTCCGGAGAAAGGTAGTTGTTGGCCTTTTCGGCGGGATCCAGCTGGTATTGGTTCAGGTCGATGAGGTCCTTGGCGGCCCGGGCGGCTTTCTGCCACTTGGCTTTGTCACCGGAAGGATTGTGCAGCGGGGAGGCGGCGTACAACAGCGCCTTGGCCCGCACGGCCAGGGCGAAGCCGTTGGTCACACGGCCGATCTCGTCGTCCAGCAGGCCCACATACGTGGTGGGCAGCTGGGCGGCACACGCGGAGCACTCCGTGTCGATGAAGTCGATGACCTGGTCGAAGGGGGTCTTCTCAATGGCGTTGGCCTCCTCGGCGGTGAGCATGGTCAGGGGCATGGCGATGTCGCCGTAGCGGCGGGCCAGCTCGAAGAAGAAGTAGGCGCGCAGGACCCGGGCCTGGTAAGGATAATAGGCCAGGTGTTCCAGCCAACGCTGGTATTTCACGTCGTACTGGTACATGGACAGGTCCACGGTCTGGATGGACTCCAGGAACTCGTTGGCGCTGCGGACGCCGTTGTACAGGCTCCATTTGTCGTCTACGGTCTGCAGGGGGCTCCAGTTGCCGTTGGTGAAACGCTGGACGCTGGCCTCGGGGTCGGCGTATTCGGCGTCGTCACTGCCACAGTCGCGGAGGGCGCTGGACACGTCGGCGATATCCTTGTTGGGCATGTAGCCGTAGATGTTGGTGAGCATCTTCTGGATATTGCTGTAAGTCTTGTACATGTCCTCGCGGGAGTACTGGCTGGACGACTCGTCAAAATCCAGGAAGTTGCAGCTTGCAAGGAGGAGCGCAGCGGATAAAATACTCAATATCTTATTCATAGTCTCGTACAGCTTTATTTGTTAACGATACGGACAGTTACGCGGCGGTTGGCTTCCGGAGATTGGGAGGAATCCCAGTCGCCTTCCCCTACGTTCACCTTGATGCGGGAGGCGGGGATACCGGCTTCCTGCAGCTTCTTGGAAACGTTCTGTACGCGTTCGGAAGAGAGACGGCGGTTGATGTCGGCCGTACCGGTTGCCGTGTCGGCATAGCCGGTGATTTCGATGGTGGCATCCGGGTAAGATTCCAGGGTCTGGAAGATGCGGCCCAGTTTAAAGGCCTCGTCCGGACGGATTACGGATTTACCCAGGACGAAGTGGATGTCTTCCTCGTAGATCTTGCCCTTGGGCGCGACTTCCTTCACCACCTCTTTCACCACTTCCTTCACCACTTCTACGGGCACTTCCTTGATTACCTCTTTCTCAATGACCTGCGGCACGTAAGGCTCTACGTGCACGGGCTGCTTGGGCGCAGCGGCTTTCTTGCCGCCGCCCTGGCCGAATTTCATGGTGATGCCGGCCCAGAAGGTACGGGTGGAAGGATAGTAGGCGCCCAACTGTTCAGGATCGGCAAAATGGATATTGTCCAGGCTGAACAGGTTGGTGGCGCGCAGGAACACGGTGGCTTCGCACAGGCGCAGGAGGCTCTCCGGGAAGGTGTAGGAGACGCCGACGTTGCGCAGCTTGATGAAGGAACCGTCGCGGTACCACAGGGAGTTGGCGCGGTAGTTATTGTTGTTCTCCTGGGTGGTCAGGCGCGGCATGGTGGCCGCGTATTCCCGGCCGGGAGCCCAGGTGATTTCCCGGTTGAGGAAGGTATTGGAGATGGTGCCGTTGTTCACCAGCGGCTGGTACAGCGGGCTGTCCAGGAGGTCGATGGTGACACCGGTGACGCCCTGGAAGTCGGCGTATACCTTGAAGCCCTTGTAGCCGGCGTGCAGGCCGAAGCCGAACTGCAGCAGCGGCGTGGAGCTGCCGAACATGCGCACGCGGTCCTGGTTGTCAATGACACCGTCGCCGTTCTGGTCGCGGTATTTGAGGTCGCCGGGGCGCACCTCGCCGAAGGTCTGGCGGGGGCTGTTGTTGATCTCTACCTGGTTCTGGAAGATACCGATCACCTCCAGGCCGTACTTCTGCCCCACGGGATAGCCCTTGCGGTACAGGTAATCGTACATCTGGTAGGCCTGGCCGTCATTGATGACCTTGGTGAACAGCCAGCCGCCGTTGGCATACAGGCCGTAGTTGAAGTGGCCGCGGGTCTCGTTCCAGTCGATGCCCACATCCACGCCCTTGTAACTCTGCTCGCCCAGGCTCTGGTCGTTCACACCGATGCCGATGACGCCGGAGATGTTGCTCGGGGAAATGAGGATGTTGCTGCGGTGCTCCAGGAAGGCATCGGCATTCAGGCCCAGACGGCCGCCGAAGAACTTCATGTCCACACCCACGGTGGCCTTCTTGGAAAGCTCGGGAGCCAGGGTGACGGCAGCCATGTCGCCTTCGGTACGGCCGCTGAAGCTGGTGCCGCCGTTGCCGCCGAAGTAGAAGCTGTTGCCGCTCACATAGCTCTGGCGCCACAGTTCGTGCTCCAGATCACCGTCGCTGCCGGCCATACCGGCCGATGCATAGGCCTTGATGTAAGGGTCTCCGGGCAGGATGACCCCGGCCACGCTGATGGCGGGATACCAGTTGAAGCGCTTGCCGGTCTTGGGAATGTAAGCCGTACCGGAGTAGTTGAGCACGGCGTCTACGAACAGGCGCTTGTTCCAGTCGTAGCTCACGGTTCCCAGGTATTCCTGCGTCTTGGACGAATTGTTCTGTCCGCTCAGGATCCAGGAACGCATGCGGTAGCCGGCGTGGGCTTCCAGGTGGTTCTTTCCGAAGTCGCGGGCCCAGTTCAGGCGTCCCTGCAGTTCGAAACGCATCTGCAGGTTCTTGAAATAGTGGTCGAAGTCCACGGTCTTGGAGTTGACGCCGTAGTACTTCTGTTCGCTGAGGATGTAGCTCTGGTTGCCCTGGGCAGCCAGGGTGCTCACCAGTTCGGAGTACTGCCAGTCCTTGGAGGCGCGCTCGTACAGCAGGCCGATGTAGTCGAAGCCCACATTCACGTCGGCCGACAGGCCTCTGAGGAGGCCGCCCAGGTCCTGACGCAGCATGGCGTCGGCCAGAACCTTGGTCTGGGACCACTGGCGCTGACCGTTCTCCTGCATCACGGCCACCGGGTTCACGGCGCCGTACAGGGGCGTTCCGCCATAGATTCCGTCGGCCTGCCGGATGGGGAAGGCCGCGGCGGGCAGCTTGTACAGGGTGCTTTCCACACGACCGGAGTAATAGCCCTGGTTGAATTCGGCCAGGCGGGCCATCACGCCAATCTTCATGGTGGTGGTACTGGTGATGTTCACGTCCACGTTGGCCCGGATGCCCAGGCGGTTGTCGTAATGGTTGCCGTTGTAGCGGTTGTCGGTGGTGGCTTTCTTATACAGGAAATCCTCTTTCAGATAGTCCAGGGCCGCAAAATAACGGAAGTTGCGGTTGCCGCCCTGGAAGGTGAACTGGGCGCGGTGGTTGTCACCGTGGTTGCGGTAGACCTCGTTCCACCAGTTCACATTGGGATAGGCATAGGGGTACTGGCCGCTGTACAGGGCCAGGAGTTCGGCCTCGGAATACTTGGCGGGCAGACCGTCCAGGCTGCGGGCCTCGTTCATCATGAAGCCGTAGGTGTAGGCGTCGGCAAATTCCGGCGGGCGGAACATGACGGCGTAGCCGTACTGGTAGGTGCCGCTCACCTTCAGCGGGGAGTCCTTGCCGCGCTTGGTGGTGATCATCACCACGCCGTTGCCACCCTTGACGCCATACAGCGCAGCGGCGGCGGCATCTTTGAGGATGCTCACGGATTCGATCTCCAGGCCGGAGATGTCTTCCACGTCGCGGGGCAGGCCGTCTACCAGCAGCAGCGGGCTGTGGCCGTGCAGGCGCAGGGACAGCTTCAGTTTGGCCTGGTTGGAGTCGTAGGTACTGGAACCCGTCTTCACCAGCAGGCCGGAGAACTGGCCGTAGAGTGCATTCGAAATGTCCGCTTCGGGGCTCTTGTCAAAGAGGCAGCTTCCGGCTTTCAGGTTCACGTTCGCATTCAGGTTGTATGCGTTGCCCAGGGACAGGGAGTCCAGCAGGGACTGCTCCTGCGCGAAGGCCGTGGAACCTGCCAGAAGAAGCGGAAGAAGGATATATGTAAATAGTCTTTTCATCTTCGGGTGCCATTTTTAGTTTACCAACCCGGGTTCTGGGTCATTCCGTAGTTCTTTTGGATTTCTACGGACGGGATAGGGGCGAGATACCACTTGGTGTCGAATTCGGTGTACCACTTGCGGGGCGGGTAGGCGTCTTTCTCCTTGAAAGTGAAGACGGTGGCCTCGCTGTTCTTGTCACCCATGGAGGTGAGGCCCTTCAGGGGCGTGGTGAAGGCTTCCTTCAGGCCCCAGCGGACCATGTCAAACCAGCGCACCTCCTCGAAGCCGAACTCCAGTTCGCGCTCCAGGATCAGGGCCTTGCGGAATTCTTCCTTGGTCATGTCTTCGGGAAGGTTGGGAAGGCCCACACGGTTGCGCACGGCATTCACATAGGAATAGGCCTTGTCGGAGGGGCCGCCATCGGCCTCGTTATAGGCCTCGGCTGCATTCAGGAGCACCTCCGCGAAGCGCATCATGCACCAGTGCGGCGGATTGGAACGGTCGCTGTTCTGCTGCATCACGAATTTCATCATGATAAAGCCGGGGCAGCCGTCCTGGTGGTATTTGTGATTGTCGTAGCCACGGCCCACGGTACCGTCTCTCCAGATATCGCCGGGAACGCCGATGTTCTCGTACAGACGGGGGTCACGGGTTTCGGTGAAGGTGGCGTTGCCCACCTTGAGGGTACCGTTGGGATCCGGTTTGAAGAAGGGATGCTCGGGCCAGTTGCCCTTGTTCTCCCAGTCGAAGTCCTCCGGGAAGGGGGTGCCGTCGGCCCAGGGGAATTTGTTCACCCAGTTCAGGGAGCAGCCGCTGCCGTAGGAACCCTGGATCTCGAAGTGCTTGTCGTGGTAGCTGGTGCTGTTGGACTTGCGGATGGAGATGATGGCTTCCGAGGAACCGCGGTTGATGTATCCCCGGCGGTAGGCCAGGCGGTAGTCACGCGGCTGGATGCCCTTGACGGGGTCGGCCACGGTGGCCTGCTCCAGGGCATAGTGGCCGTTGGACAGCTGCTCGCGCATGAACTCGTCGGCAGCGGCCTTGGCGGCCTGCCAGCGGGCTACGTCGTAATTGCCGTAGCAGGTGTACTCATCGGCCTGGGGATGCCACTTGGTGTCGGAATTGAAGGTGGGCGATGCGGCGAAGCAAAGGATCCTGAGCTTGAGGCCCAGGGCGGCGGCGCGGGTCATGCGGCCGTCTTCCGCGGCGGAAACGCTCCAGGGGAGGTCCGGGGCGGCTTCGTCACAAAGCTTTACAATGTAATCTACGGTTTCCGCGAAGGTGTTGCGGGGGTATTTCATCTCTTCGTCGGCCTGCACAGCGTGGTCCAGGATGGGGACACCGCCCAGGTAACGGAGCATGTTGGCATAAGCGATGGCCATGCACACCTTGGCTTCGGCCTTCTTGCGGGCCAGGAGGCCGGGATCGGCATTCGGGATGCGGTCGGCGTTCTCCAGGAACAGCCAGGCATACCGGACGACGGTGTAATCCTTCTCGCTGCCGAAGCGGTAGTTTTCGCCGCCGGCATAGGAACCGGTAAGGTTGGCGGACAGACCGCCGGAGTAATACAGGTTGTTGGGACCGTCGCTGTCCGAGTGCTTGTTGGAAATGAAGTGATCCGTGATGGACTCCAGGAAATCGCTTCCCATCTTGGAGTCGAAGTCGGACACCAGCCCGTACGGAAGGTTGTAATAGGCCGATGCAAGCACTTTGTCGGCATCCGTCAGGGTGGCGAAGAGGGTGTCGATGGTGGCACCGGAGGTCTCGGGGGCCTTGGACAGGCCGGCGTCGCCCAGTTTCAGACTTTCACAGGCGACCAGTCCTGCTGCCAGCAGGGCAATGCTCAGAATTTGTACAAACTTTTTCATGGGACGCCTTGTTTAGAATGTGATGTTGATGGCCAGGTTGTAGGTCTTCACCAGCGGGTAGGAACCGCTGGAAGAGCTGGACTTGGCTTCCGGGTCCTGGAGCGTCATCTTGGACAGGGTCCACAGGTTGTAGCCCGTGAACATCAGGCCCAGGCTGGTGATGCCCAGTTTGTCGAAGAATTTGTTCCGGGAGAAGGTGTAGCCGAAGCTGGCACTCTTGAGTCGGAGGTAGGAAGCATCCACGGTCCAGAGGGTGGAGTCCATGGAGTTCCAGGGATAGTTGGTCTTGGTGAAGCGCGGCAGGGTGCCGTCTTCACGGCCGGGGGCCCAGGGATTGTCGTTGTCAATCCAGCAGTCGTCGGCAAAGTACTTGAGCAGGCCACGGTGACCGGAGTTGGTGAACGGGATACGGTAGTCGGCGTTCCACACACGGCTCACGTTGGTGGCGGCAATCCAGTTCAGCTGCAGGTTGAAACCCTTGTAACCGAAGCGCCAGTTGGAACCGAACACGTATTCCGGACGATTGGGATAACCGTCGTACATACGGTCGCGGCCGTCGATGACGCCGTCACCGCTCAGATCCTTGTACATACAGTCGCCGGGATACACGGCGTTGGAAGGCTGCGGCAGGTCGGGGTTCAGGCGCAGGACGCCATCGGCATCCCGGTAGAAGTCGCTCTTCTGGTACAGGCGCTCGAACTGGTACAGCATGTATCGGCCGGTAGAACCGCCGGTTTCCCGCTGATACTCGAATTCGGGTTCCACTTCGTCCTCGAAGATAATCTTGTTGCGGGCGAAGGTGACGTTGCCGCTGATATCATAGGTAAAGTCGCCCACGTGGTCCTTCCAGCCCAGTTCCACCTCGTAACCGGCATTGTCCACGATACCCAGGTTCATATTGGGCAGGCTGGTGGCAATGATGGACGGCAGCGAGCGCGGGGCGATGAGGATACCGGTGCGGTGCTCCTGGAAGATATCGCCGCTGAAGTGCAGGCGGTAGTTAAAGAGGTCGAAATCCAGGCCGATGTTGCTCTTGAGCGCCGTCTCCCAGGTAACGCCCTGGTTGCCGGGAGTGCCCAGCTCGTAGCGCGGAACGCCGTCGCTCCTGTTCACGCCGAAGTAGTAGGAACCGGCATTGTTCCACACGCCGTCCATGTACATGAAGCGTACGGAATTGCCCTGGTCGTTACCCACCTTGCCGATGGAGGCGCGCAGCTTGAGGAAGTCGATCCAGGGAGCCTTCTTCATGAATTTCTCCTCGGAGACCACCCAGCCCAGGGAGGCCGACGGGAACAGACCGTAACGGGTCTTGCCCGGGGCGAAGTTCTCGGAGCCGTTGTAACCGGCGCTCAGGTCTACCAGGTACTTGTCCTTGTAGCCGTAAGTGGCGCGGGCCACCCAGCCCACGTAACCGTAAGGCAGCCAGCTGTATTTGCTGGGATAGTAGTCGCGGGACTGGTTGTACAGCAGCAGGGCGCTCACATTGTGCTTGTGGGCGAATTTGCGCTTGTAGTCGATACGGGCCTCGATGTACCAGCTCTTGTCGTCGTCCGTGGATTCGGAGTAGCTCAGGGTGGGCTCGGAGCCGCTGATGACCGGCAGATAGGTGCGGTCGAAGGCGGGGTCGCTCATGGACAGGCCGCTGTTGTCGGCCCAGGACTGGTATTCGATGGTCTGGTGATAACCGCCGCTGCCGGTGCGTTTCTTGGTGATGGCCATGTCCGTGTCATAGCTGCCCTTGAGGGAGGCGCTCAGGCCCTGGGTAATGAAGTCCAGGCGCTGGGTGATGGTCATATCCATGTCCAGGGTGGTCTTGTACTTGGCCTGGTAACCGGACCAGTAGTAGTACTCCCAGCCGTTCCACTTGGTAAGGCCGTCTGGCAGGGCGTCGTAAGACACCACCGTCACCGGCATGCCGTTCACGATACCCGGGGAGGCCGTGGGGTGTGCCCACAGCATGGTGAGCATCCAGATGTTGCCGCGGTCGCTGTCCAGGGGTTCGCGGGTGTTGCCGATGACACCGCTGATGTTGAACTTCATGTCCGTGGTCTCGGTGAGCTTGAAGTCCAGGTTGGCACGGTAGTTATACCGGTTGTAGGAGTAGTTGTTGTCGTAGGTGACATCCGGAATCTGCTTCAGCAGACCGTTCTGGAACATGTAACCCATGGACACGAAGTAACGCACCTTGTCCGAACCGCCGCTGATGTTGATGTTGTTCTTGGTCTGGACGAAGGCCTTGCGGAACATGAGTTCGTGCCACTGCGTGTTGGGGAACATGATGGGGTCGCTGCCCGTGCGGTAAGCCTCGATGGCTTCCGGGGTGAAGTACAGGCCCGGGTCTGTCTTGCCGTCGTTCCACTGGTACACGTTGTAATAACGGGCAAAGTCGTAGCTGGAACTCTGGGTGATGTAGGACATGGGCACCTGCACACCGGTGATGGAGCTCACGGAGATCTTGGGCTTGCCGGCGTCGCCGCGCTTGGTGGTGACGATGATGACACCGTTAGCGCCGCGCACACCGAACACCGCCGTGGAGGCGGCATCCTTCAGGATGGACAAGCTCTCGATTTCGTTGGGGTCCACCGTGTTCAGGGGACGTTCCACGCCGTCCACCAGGATGAGCGGTGTGGCGTTGGAGTCGGACAGGGAGCCTGCGCCTCGGATGTAGATCTTGGCGTAGTCTTCACCGGGCTGACCCGTTTCCTGCACGGTGGAAACACCGGGCATCTGACCGGCCAGCACGTTGGTTACGTCGGCCACGGGGGCCTTGATGAGCGCTTTGTTGTCGATGGACGTCAGAGCGCCCGTGACGGTGGCTTTGGTCTGGGTACCATAGGCCACCACCACCGTAGCTTCAATGGACTGGGTGTCGTCGCGCAGCACAACGGTGAGATTCCGCTGCTTGCCCACTTTCACCTCTTCGGTCACATAACCGAGGGCCGACACTTCCAGTACAGCAGTCTCGCCGGGAACGTTCAGCGTAAAGGCTCCGTCCACATCGGCAGCCACACCGGTGGTGGTCCCCTTCAGGGTGACACCCGCACCGATCACCGGCAAACCGTCTGCGTCTACCACCTTACCTTTGACGGTAATGCCCCGCTGGGCCAGGGCCGAAGGGCCCCACATTCCCAGCAGGAGACACAGCACAGCAGCCAGTCTTGCAATTTGGACTACTTTCTGTTTCATTGGTTAGTTAGTTAGATTAATAGTTTATATGTGTTTGTATTTTATTGTAAAACAGTCTCTTTTCCGTAGACGCCCTTCACCAGGGCTTTCAGGAGGTCGTGGTTGTCGGTGTCGCCGCGGTACTCCCAGAACATGGCGCCCAGCATTCCGCCGTTTTTCACGTACAGGCCCTTGGCCTCAACGGATTCGGGGTCGTCGTAGGAGAGGTAATTGCGGCCCGTATCGTCGGCCAGGAAAGGTACCATGGATTTGGGATCCCACACACGGTGCAGTTTTTTAGTAAGGGTCACGCCCATGTAGCTTCCTTCCTTGACAATGGGAACGATGTCCCGGTATTTGATGGAATAGCCCAGCTTCCCCTTGCTGTCCACAAAGACCTTGTAGGCATCCTCAGGGTTCTTTTCGGCTTTGCCGTAGAAGGGAACGCCCATCACCTGGCGGTTCTTGGGCACGTGGTATTTTTCGTGCTTCTGGATGCTCTCGTCCCAGCTGCTGTGGGTGAAACGCTCGCCCTTGTGCAGCGGGGAGTTATGCCCCTTGGGAGCCGCGCCCATGTCGTAGGTCATCACGTTCACGTAGTCGATATAGTTGATGGCGGTGGCCCAGTCTACATATTCCGGATGGGAGGAAGAAGAAGCGTAAGAGATGATCTTGCCGGTGCCCAGGGTTTCGCGTAACTCCTTCAGTACCAGGTTGAAATTCTGGGTGCCGGAATTGGGCTTGGTATCGGGCGGACTGATCACCAGACCCTGCTGGTCCGGCGTGCAGGCGCACACCAGCAGGGAAAGGAGCACGAAGGTGCTTATGATCCGTCTGTTACGCATACTACTGAATCTCTATCTGTCTCCATTTTTCGGTACCGGCGCGGCGCACCAGCACTTCGCCTTTGTTGCGGGCGGTGGTCCAGCCTCCGTTCACGTTGCTCAAAAATACCACGCGGAGGTGGTGGATGCCTTTTTCCAGCACCAGGGAACCGTCGTGCCGGAAGTTCTTCTTGATTTCCCCGCGGTTGTCCACCACCAGGCGGCCGTCCACCCACACTTCGTCGTAGAGGGAGCTGAACTGCCAGGCATCGGTGGCCGATACCCGGAAGTAGCCTTCGGCCTCGGCAGCGAAGAACTTCGGGTCCTGCATATTGCCGCTGAAGGGATATAGCTTGGGGATTCTGCGGATATCTTCCAGCTCTGAGGAGGTCCACTCCGTGCCGAAGGGAATGTCGTGCGGAAGGATAAAGCGGCCGGGCGTATGGCGTACGGAGAGTTTTCCGCTGAGCTTTTCCGGATGGAGCGCCGGGATGGGCTCCATCTTCTCCAGGGTTACCTTGCGCGCGGGGCTCAGCTTGCCATAGGAAGAGAGGCTGGCGATGCGCAGCAGGCCGC
>Ga0310694_10001553_pt1 | contig 25744 bp, 22 predicted proteins | sample 174DNAGHGhighgp2_FD_203884 | JGI IMG/M metagenome (GOLD analysis project Ga0310694, IMG submission 203884) | Sheep rumen microbial communities from Palmerston North, Manawatu-Wanganui, New Zealand - 1742 DNA GHGhigh gp2 (v2) (version 2) | ecosystem: Host-associated > Mammals > Digestive system...
CCATCGTGCTCCAGAGGATGTAATGCAGCACGGACTCGCCACTCAGTGAGCGTACCTGGTTGGTCACATCGTCGAGCATACCAAACTTGGAACCCTTGAACTTAAAGGTCTTCTGCTTGAACGTATAGTACAGCGGCTCCAGGAGTGTCGACTTGATGTCGTCTTCCATCACTTCGTTAATCAGTTGGTTGTCGCCCTTGGAGTCGGTATGGTAGTCGGTCACGTGACATACTACCATATATAATAAGGTGACGACGAGCACGGCAGGAATGAACAGACTCGGCCAACTGCCATTGACGGTCCTGAGTATGAGGATGGGCAGATAGGAAGAGAGAAATCCCAGCAGTCCCCACAGGCAGGACATCACGAAACCATAGCCCCGGAAATAGGCGCGCAGACCCACAATGATGGCCGTCATACCGCCCACGGGCAGCATCACGGTCAACATGGGATGCTGGAAGATGTACTGGCGTCCCGACTCTGTAATGCCACAAATGAGCACCAGCAATATCCAGAGGGCACAGAGACCATAGAACGTATAACGCCAGCGGTGCTCTTTCTTCTTGGCTTTGTTGAAGCCCGAACGGACTTCCTGGTATTTCCGCGCCGTTTCTTCTTTTGCATTACCGTAGCGCTTGTAGTAATAGTTATTCTGGTCTATCTCGCCCAGATTGTAGATCCACTCCTCCAACTTGCGCTCGTAGCTATAAGTCTCGGCGAATTCCTGGAAGGGATCCTCATGATAGAACACTGCCATCCACTGGCTCAGCGAACCGCGCTTGATGGCTGTCAGCAACTGGGGACGATAGGCTAACTTGTCCATCGTGATAGCCGACGTCAGCTCCGTTCCGTCTTCCAAGGCATAGGTTGGTGTCACGCCCAAAATGCGGCAGAAGCGATACACCGCCGTGCGGATGTCATAGGCACCAAGGCGGTTGCGGTTCTCTTCACTCTTCATGTCGAAGCAGGCCCGTGCCTGACTGATCTGTTCGAACCATCCGTGCAGCTGGGCAAAGTATATGAAGCGGCCTTCGGGGTCACTGTAGTCTTCAGCCTTCTTGGCATACTCCTCATCGGGCAGATTCTGCCATTCCTTCAGCTGTTCGCGCATGACCTCACCGACCTTAAAAGGCGAATCGGCATCGCGCAGGTCGTAGGCTGCTTCCTTATCGATATTGTAAAGCACCTTATAACCTAGCGAACGGCTTGGTGCCTTGCCCGCAGTCAAGATGCGCAAGGCCTCGCAGGCCATATGGTCTTCGTGGCAATACATCCACGACAACAGACGACCGTCGCTCAGACTGAGCCATTCGTCGTCGGTACATTCTTCATAGCCGAACGAGTGAACGATGTCCTGCAAATTTCCGGACGGACGATTCACCAGGAACGGGATGTCAGTATCGATTTCGTAGACAAAGCGAAGGATGGCCACTCGGCTGTCAATGCCTGAATCCTGGGCTAAATAGCTGCGCAAACGGTTCACATCAGCCTTGCTGTGCGACTCCAGATACAGATACAGCGTGTCGTTCGGATTCGACAAGGCCAGCTTGTATTCGTCCTGATAACTCAACACCGAGATGGCTGCACTGTGCACATCGTCGCACAGGTTTCCACGTATATCTTTATAAGGATAGGTGGGCTCCATGACGTAGACAGCAGCCATCAGTCCGGCATGCTGGTCGACGGGATAACGGTTAACCACGATATCCTTGACGGCAGAGCTCAGTTTCACGTTACCACACTGTTCGAGCCAGCCAGCAATACGTCCATTATACAGATAGTTGATGGCCAGTCGCTCGTTTTCCAGCAACATCGGTATCAACTCGTGCACGTTGTCGGCCACGAGGTTGCGCTCTGGGTCGACAATGAAACTGCGGTACTTCAGGATGGGCGACGACAGGTCAATCTTCACATCCTCACCCAGGAACCAACGTTCCACCTCATCGTAACCCCATCGTGTCAGCGGATTGACAGCTGTCAGACCCTGCACAATCATCTTCACACGGTCGGGCAGCTCGTTGATGCGCGGCAAACGGCCTTCGTTCTTTTTACGCATCATCACGCGCTCGTTATGACTAAGCGGATTCTCGCCCAACCAGAGCGTCATCAGCGTGATACCCAGCGAATAGAAGTCGACGGCAGGGGTGATTTCCACCTCACCGTCAATCACGTCGTTATACATTTCCGGAGCAGCATAGACGGGCGTACGGGCCTGTGTCGTACGGTGCACCTTCTCGTCGCCTTCCAACACACTGGAAATGCCGAAGTCGCCCAAAACGATTTCCTTGTGATCGGTCCCACGGAAGAAATAGTTTCCGGGCTTGATATCCTTATGGATGATGTTGCAGTTATGGCAATAGGCCAATGCTGCCGCAGCCTGCAGGGCGATACGGCGGAACTGGTTGAAGTCACCGTCCAGATCGTAGTCGTTCAGCGTACCTCCACGAAGATACTCCATGAGTTCGTAGTCGCGGTTCTTGCCGTCCACGTAGGTCTTTCCGAAGTCGTCAATCCGCACTATCATCTCCATGCCGATATTCTGGATGATGCGCATCAGCGTCTTCTTGATGGTGAAATTGGGATAGTAGATTTTCAGCACACGCTGCCCTTCTTCACCTTCAACCAAAAACACCTGAGCCTCACCCGAGTTGTCGCTCAGGCACTTGATGCTCCTATATACTCTGCCTTTCAGAAAAAACTCTACATCCCCACCCGACTGGTCCTGCGTCTTCGTCCCAGGACGGACGGTCATCTCGCCGTTTCCTGCAAGCTGGCTCGAACCTACGCGAACCGTTGTGGTCGTACTGGCCGACTGGTCAGCCGGTTTCGCCGTTGGCTGAGAGTCTCTTATGGTCATATCGTCCATATATCTTATTTATCGTCTTTTATTTCCACGTTACTATTACTGCCTAACACTACCCACTTGCCGCCCATCTGGGGCTTGGCACAACCACAGGGACTGCTGTGCATGGCGTGCTTGTAGTTGCACACCCATGCCAGACGGACACCTACCGGCTTGCTGGCCATCGCATAGTTGCGGGCCTTAGCCGGCGAAGGACATGCCGGAACAGCCAGCTTGTCGAGGATAGCCGACAACATCTTGATTTTCACAGCTTTCTGCTCTTCCAATTCTTCCTTGGTCATGCGCTTCGTCTCAGGCTTTGGAATCACCGGATTCTCCACACCGTCGTCCTTGGCCAGTAGTGTCAGCACGCGTTCACGCAACTTGTTGTTAGCCTGTTCACGCAAAATGTCGCGCTCCGAGTTATAAGGCAATGCATTCTCCAACTTCGAAAAGTCCTGCACGATATCCACCAACTCCTGATAGTCAGGGTTGTGCTGCAACTCCTTCACCAGCATCTTGGCCTCTTCCGTCAGCGCTGTACCACACTTCTTGCAGAACGCAAAGTCGTTCAGGGTACGGCAGGTCGGACAGACGATGCCGCCACGCGGGCTGCCACATTCCGGACAATAGGCCTCATTACCGACCAGACGGGCTCCGCAATACGAACAGATGTCCTTGCGGGTGTAATGATGGCACACCTCGCAGAAGTCTGCGTCAGGATCCATCTCAGCACCGCAGTGCGGACACACGGTCTTACTAATGGGTTGGCCACACTGTGCACAGAACATCGCCTCGGGTTCATTGATGGCTCCGCAATAGGGGCACGGCTTTCCACCTGCCTGACGCTGCTGCTGTTGCATCATCACGGGCTGGTCTTCACGGGGCATTTCCATTTCTCTTTGCAACGTCTGCGGACGGGCCGTACGCTGCGTACTCTCTATGTCAAATTTGTTGTCGTTCATCATACGAGTAGTAATAATTGTTGCAAAGTTACTAATTTTTTTTAATTCCAACAAAAAAACCGCCGTAAATTTATATTTACGACGGCATTTTTTGCTTTTTGGCAGATGATATCACCATAACGGCAGGCGTTCAGCCTTGGGAATGAACATTTTGTCACCCTCTTTCACGCCAAAGGCATCATACCACATATCGATATGCGGCAGGGCGCCATTGACGCGCCAACGACCCAAAGAATGAGGGTCGCTCTTGGTGCGGTTACGGATTTCGGCCTCCGTGATGTTGCCTGCCCACACACCGGCATAGGCAATAAAGAAACGCTGGTCGGCGGTCAGTCCGTCAATCACCGGCAGGGGATTACGCTTGGTGGCGTTCTTGTAGGCATACCATGCCACCTGCAGTCCACCATGATCGGCCAGATTCTCACCCAACGTCAGACGACCATTGGCATTCAGGTCGGGCAACACCTTGATATTCGAGAAGAAGTCCGCATACTTATCTGTACGTTCCGTAAAGTTTTTTCCATCTTCTTCCTTCCACCAGTCGTGCATGTTTCCATCCTTGTCGTACTGGCGTCCCTGATCGTCGAAGCCATGGGTCATCTCGTGACCGATCACCACACCGATAGCACCATAGTTAAAGGCATCGTCTGCAGTAGGATCAAAGAACGGAACTTGCAGAATACCAGCGGGGAAGCAGATTTCGTTCGTGGTAGGGTTATAGTATGCGTTCACCGTCTGCGGAGTCATGTGCCAGTCGTCGCGGTCGACGGGTTTTCCGGCCTTGTGTTCTATCTGCCACTTCAACCAGAAACGCGAGCACTCCTTCATATTCTCGTAGTACGATTTTTTCGCATCAATCTTCAACCCGGAAAGGTCGGTCCAGCGGTCGGGATAACCAATCTTCACATAGAAGCTGTTTAGCTTCAGCAGGGCATTCACCTTCGTCGAATCGTCCATCCAGTCCTGAGCGGCAATACGCTCACCCAAGGCAATGCGCAGGTTCTCCACCAGCGTCTTCATACGCTCCTTCGACGAAGCGGGGAAGTACTTCTTCACATAGATGCGACCCAGAGCTTCGCCCATCACGCCCTGCACCTGATTGGTCGAACGGCGCCACAGCGGGTGGTCCTGCTGACGACCTGAGAACACCCTGCCGTAGAAATCGAAGTTTGCCTCTCGGATGGCATCGTTCAGCAGTCCCGTAGCACTATTGATGACGCCCCACTCCATCACGTCACGATACTCGGCAGGCTTCATCGTGGCAAACAGTTTATCGGCAGCGGCCATGAAGTCGGGCTGTCCGACAATCAGCTCCTGCAAGTACTTCACGTTCAGTCCCATGGCCTCGGCCTGCTTAGCCAGCTGGAAGTGCGGATACTTGGCATTAAACTCGTCCAGCGTCATCTTGTTGTAGTTGGCCTGCGGATTGCGCAGTTCCGTACGCGACTTCGACACCTTGGCCAGCGCCGTCTCCACCTTCAGGATGTTCTTCATCTTCTGCTCGGCGGAACCCTTCTTGAATCCGAAGAGCTGGAACATGCGGATAATGTGCTTTTTGTAAGCCTCGCGAATCTTCGTCGTAGCCTCGTCATTCTCCAGATAGTAGTCCTTCTGACCCAGCGTCAGTCCGCTCTGCATAATCGTTACGATATTCTCCGTAGCGTTCTTCTCGTCGGCACCGATATAGGCACCGAAGAACTCCTGTTCGCCATAGGGGGCCATGTCCAACTGAATGGCAAACAGCTGCTCCTTGGTCTTGGCAGCCTCCAGACGCTTGATAAGCGGCATCACGGGCGACAGGCCCTCCTGTTCGCGACGGGCAGAGTCCATCGCCAACTTATACAGGTCGCTCAACTTCTGCTCGACAGAGCCCTCTTCGTACGTATTCTCCAGCAGTTCCTTCAGAATGCCGTTGATACGCTTGTTGTTGTCTTCTGCCAAACGGTCGAAACTACCATAACGCGAATAGGCAGCAGGTAGCGGATTGGCTTTCATCCATCCGCCACAGGCATACTCATAGAAATCGTCGGCAGGACGCACACTGGTGTTCAGGTCGCTCAGGTTAATACCCGAACGCAACTGCTGTGCCGACACTCCTGCCGTCATCGATGCAAATGCCATCATAATCAATAATTTTTTCATAACTTTTTTATTTTATATAATGTATAATTGTCAATTCTCAATTATCAATTCTCAAAAGTTCCTCTGAGAGTTTTTCCCACCGTTCCACCTCTTCGTCCAAGGCTTTCTTCGTCGATGTGTACTCCGTCACGAACTCCATGTTCGAGGCATTCTCGGGCTTCATCAGCAGATCGTCCAACACCTTCAGCCGACGTTCCATATCGCTGATCTTACGCTCCGCTTCCTCGACGGCCTTCTCGGCCTTGCGCACCCGCTTCTGCTGTTCCTTGCGCTCCGCATAGTTCGTTGTTTTAGGGGTAAGAGGTGCGGGTTGTGCGGTCTGCGATTTGCCAGGCTGGGCGGAAACCGTCTCTGTCTTGAAATCTATTCTCTCACCTCTTAACTCTAACCTCTCACCTCTGTCGCGCAAGAAGTCGTAGATGCCTCCTAAGTGTTCGCGCACCCGTCCGCCACCGAACTCATACACCTTCGTCACCAGTCCGTCCAGGAATTCGCGGTCGTGGCTGACGATGATGGCCGTACCGTCGAAGGCCTTGATGGCTTCCTTCAGCACGTCTTTCGACACCATGTCCAGATGGTTCGTCGGCTCGTCCAGTATCAGCAGGTTCACGGGCTCCAGCAACAAGCGTATCATCGCCAGTCGGCTGCGCTCGCCGCCACTCAGCACCTTCACCTTCTTGTCCGACTCCTCGCCGCCAAACATGAAGGCACCCAGTATGTCGTTGATCTTCAGGCGCACCTCGCCCTTCGCCACGTAGTCTATCGTCTGGAACACCGTCAGCCCTTCGTCCAACAGCTGCGCCTGGTTCTGGGCAAAGTAGCCTATCTGCACGTTATGGCCTATCTTCAGGTTGCCGTCGAAGGGAATCTCGCCCATGATGCATTTCACCAACGTCGACTTACCCTCGCCGTTCTTACCCACAAAGGCCACCTTCTCGCCGCGCTTGATGGTCAGGTTCACGTGGTCGAACACCAAGTGGTTATACGCCTTCTTCACCTCGTCGCAAATCACGGGATAGTCGCCGCTGCGCAGACAGGGCGGGAACTTCAGGTGCATCGCCGAGTTGTCCACCTCGTCCACCTCGATGGGCACTATCTTCTCTAGCTGCTTCACCTTCTGCTGCACCTGCACGGCCTTCGTGGCCTTATAGCGGAAATGCTCGATGAAGTCCTTCATCTCGGCTATCTCCTTCTGCTGGTTCTCGTAGGCCCGCAGCTGCTGTTCGCGACGCTCCTTGCGCAGCACGACGTACTCGTCGTACTTCACCCTGTAGTCCGTAATCTGACCACACGAAATCTCCATCGTCCGGTTCGACACGTTATTGATGAATGCACGGTCGTGACTCACCAGCACGACAGCCTTCGCCTGGTTGGCCAGATACTGCTCCAGCCATTGTATCGACTCAATGTCCAGATGGTTCGTCGGCTCGTCCAACAACAGCACGTCGGGCTTCCTTAGCAGAATCTTCGCCAGCTCGATACGCATACGCCAGCCACCCGAGAACTCACGCGTCTGTCGGTCCAGGTCACTCCGTTCGAAGCCCAGTCCCGTCAGCGTGCGCTCTATCTCGGCCTCATAGCCGTCGGCGCCCATCATCTGGTAGCGGTCGTGCTCCTGCGTGAAGCGTTCCACCAGCGCCATATATTCCTCGCTCTCGTAGTCCGTGCGCTCGGCCAGCTGCTGGTTCATCCGTTCTATGCGCTGCGCCATCTCCTTGATGTCCGCAAAGGCCTTCTGAGTCTCCTCGCGTACCGTCATCGAGTCCTGCAGGTTCATCACCTGCGGCAGATAGCCCACCGTCGTATCGCTGGGCACGTTCACCACACCCGCTGTCGGTTTTTGTTGCCCGCAGAGTATTTTGAGCAGAGTCGATTTCCCCGCACCGTTCTTGCCCACCAGGGCCACACGGTCGCGGTCGTTGATCACGAAATTCGCATTCGCAAACAACGGCTTCACACCAAACTCCACACGCAGTCCTTCTACTGAAATCATTTTACCTTATTCTATTTCAGCCGCCAAAGGTACAAAAAAAAATCGGACTGACCGCACATCAGCCCGACTTTTCTTATTTTTTATTTCTTATTTTTCATGTATCCGAAGAAACACCTCTGATGTCTGCACGATGTTCGGTTATTCGTCTATTGTCAGTTCGCGGAAGATGGCCTGCAGGTCCTTGGCGGCAGCATACTGCTTACTCTTGTTGTTTAATTCGTTTCTTTTGCAAAAATACGCTTTCTTGGCGAATAATCCTCGATTTAGTAGTGATTATTAACAATTCTCTTCAAATCCTTGGCGGTTTGAGCAGTAATACTTACCTTTGCCGACAGTAATAATAACAAAAGAGTCTGAAACTATATGAAACAATTTTTGGTGTTATTGTTTGTGGTGGTCGTAGCGGCGTGTAGTACGCTGAAACCGGCCGAGAAAGCTGAACAGCAGGCAAAGATGGCGCAGGCGGTAGCACAGGCACTAGCCGAGCGCCACTACAAGGTGAGCGTCAACATGATGTTCCCGCGTCGTGGAAAGCCACAGAACATATCGCCCGATTTCTCGCTCGAGGTGAAGGGTGACACGCTAGTATCTTATCTGCCATATTTCGGACGAGCCTACAGTGTGCCTTATGGTGGCGGCAAGGGACTGAACTTTACCGCTCCCATCGCAGAATACCAAACGGCAAAGGGCCGCAAGGGAGCCACTTTGGTTTCTATCAAGGTCAAGAACGAGGAGGATACCTATTTATACCATCTGGAGATTTTCGACAACGGCAACACAAGCATCGACCTAACAGCCCATGAGCGTGAGTCGATAAGCTATAGCGGTCGTATGGATTCCATAGATCAGTAAAACGGTACCATCACTCGGGAGTGATGGCGTTGAGCAGGCACTGACAGCCGAGGAGGACGTCCTGCCAGGTGGCTTCGAAGTTGCCGGTATACCAAGGGTCGGCCACGTCGCCGGGCCGTAGGGTAAAATCGAGCAGCATGCGGATTTTGCCCTCGGGGTCGCCTCCGCAGATGCGGTTCATGTTGCGTATGTTCCAGCTGTCCATGCCGACGAGTAGGTCGAAGCGCTGGTAGTCGCTGCGTGTCATCTGGCGGGCCGTTTTTCCCTTGCACGAGATGCCGTGCTCGGCCAGTTTGCGCTTGGCGGGGGGATAGACCTCGTTGCCTATTTCCTCGGTCGAAGTGGCTGCGGAATCAATATAGTAGCGTTCGGCGACGCCGGCTTGCTCCACCAGATGCTTCATCACGAATTCTGCCATCGGACTGCGACAGATGTTCCCGTGACAGACAAAAAGTATTTTGGTCGTTTTCATATCGTTTGCAAATATACGAAGAAAATGTTAATAATCGCTACTAAATCGGGGATAATTAGGCAAGAATGCGTATTTTTGCAGAAAGAGTCGGACAAAGCATCAATAACACTTAATTATTTTATCCAAAACAAGATGATGAAAAGAACGATGATGACGGCGGTGGCCCTGGTGATGATGCTGGGGGCATGGGCGCAGAATAGCGTGGAGAGCATTCGCCAGCGATATGCTGAGGCGAAGGAGTATGCACGGACGCATACGGGGTCGGACCATTATGACGGTGCAGACTTCGGGGCGTATTACCATCTGGAGGTGCGCCAGTGGCTGCCGGGAACGGGTGGCCACATCGACAACACCTACCTGTATTATGGTGAGCTGGACAGTGACGACGAGGATGTAATCTACAAACCGCACTATCTGAACTTTGCCACGAAGCGATTCAACTACGCTGCGCGCGAATACTATCAGGAGTTTTTGTACGACAAGGACGGGAAGGTGGCTTTTATCTACGCCTTCGACCCGATGACACAGCTGGACGGTGACGAGCACTTTGCACAGTATGAGTTCCGGTTCTATTTCAACCAGGGGAAACTGATGAAAGCCATTGTCAAGCGCAAGTCCGGCGACGAGAAGGAATTCCAACAGGTGTATGCCGGCGCGACGTTAAAAGCGGCGTATCAGGGGGATTACGACCAGCTGGTGAAGGCTGCGCACGCCGTGCGGAAGCTGTTTACTGACATTGAGAAGGAGGCGTATTGACTATAGGCTTCATCGGATGTTTAAAACAAATGGAAGTAACTGATTGGTTACTTCCATTTTCTCTTTCTGTCGGGGCGACAGGACTCGAACCTGCGACATCCTGGTCCCAAACCAGGTGCGCTACCAACTGCGCTACGCCCCGTGCCTTAAAAAGCGGGTGCAAAATTACAAAAAATTCCGCACCCGTGCAAATTTTTCAGTAATTATTTACTTAATAATTCCTTGTTCGACGAAGATTTTCTTCAGTGCTACGACAGAACGGTCGACCTGCTCTTTGGTATGGGTGGCCATCAGCGCATAGCGCACCAGCGTGTCCTGCGGAGCACAAGCGGGCGGAATGACGGGATTGATGAACACGCCGGCCTTGAAGGCGAGAGACGTCACGAGGAACGTCTTGTCGACGTCGCGCACGTAAAGGGGAATAATAGGACTCTCGGTATCGCCAATCTCGAAACCTTCCTCGCGGAAACGCTTCAGGGCATAGTGGGTGACGTCCCAGAGTGCCTGGATGCGCTCGGGCTCCTTCTGCAGGATGTGCAGAGCCTCCATAGCAGCTGCCGTTGCTGCAGGGGTGTTCGAAGCGGAGAAGATGTAGGTGCGACAGGTGTGACGCAGGAAGTTGATGGTGTCCCAGTCGGAGGCAATGAAACCACCGATGGAGGCCAGCGACTTCGAGAAGGTTCCCATGATGAGGTCGACCTCGTCGGTGAGCCCGAAGTGGTCGCACACGCCCCTACCCTGACGGCCGAATACGCCGATGCCATGAGCCTCATCGACCATGATGGAGCAGTTGTATTTGTGTTTCAGCTCGACAATTTCGGGCAGCTTGCAGAGGTCACCTTCCATCGAGAACACACCGTCGACAACGATGAGTTTAATGGCCTCGTAAGGCAGCTTCTGAAGCACACGCTCAAGGTCTTCCATGTCGTTGTGCTTGTAGTGCAGCTGCTTGGCAAACGAAAGACGACGACCGTCCACAATCGAAGCGTGGTCGCGATCGTCGCAGATGATGTAGTCGTCCTTGCCCACTACCATTGCCAAAACGCCCTGATTGACCGAGAAGCCTGTAGAGAAGCACAAACAATCGTCTTTGCCGATAAACTCTGAAATCTCCTTCTCCAGCTGTACGTGCAGGTCGAGCGTTCCGTTGAGGAAACGGCTTCCTGCACAGCCGGAGCCATACTTGTCGAGAGCCGCCTTGGCAGCATCGATGATGCGCTGGTCACCGGTAAGGCCCGTGTAGGCGTTAGAACCAAACATCAGAACCTTGTGGCCACCCATCTCTACCTCTGTTCCCTGCTTGCCCTCAATGGCGCGGAAATAAGGATATACGTCAGCCTCCATATACTTCTGGGGCTCACGATAAAGCTTGTATTTTTCTTGTAATTGTCCCATAAAAATAGGTGTAGCCGAAGCCACAAATTTGTTTTCAGACTGCAAAGGTACACATTTTTTTAGAATTCGTGCAAGAAAATGCGAAATATTTCGTAATTTTGCCGTCAGAATGAATAAAAAACAACAAATAACGTTCATCGTGAACCCCATTTCGGGTACCAGCAGCAAGGAACACATCCCCGTGCTGATTGAGGAGATACTGGATCACGAGCGGTTTGACTACGAGATTCGACAGACGGCTTATCGCGGTAATGCTGCCGAGATAGCCCGCGAGGCTGCAGCGGCCGGTGTGGACATCGTGGTGGCTGTGGGCGGTGACGGTACGGTGAACGAGGTGGCTCGTTCGCTGGTGCATACGCAGACGGCGCTAGGCATTATTCCCACGGGCTCCGGCAACGGACTGGCCCGCCATTTGTGCATCCCGATGAGCAACAGCAAGGCGCTGGAGCTGATTAACCAATGCCAGATAGAGGACTTCGACTATGGCATGATCAACGGACTGCCTTTCTTCTGCACTTGCGGCATGGGGTTTGACGCGTTCATCTCGCTGAAATTCGCCGAAGCTGGAAAGCGCGGTCCGATTACCTACGTGGAAAACGTGCTGAAGGAGGGACTGAAATACAAGCCGGAGACGTATGAAATCGTAGACGAGACAGGTACGAAGCACTACAAGGCGTTCCTGATAGCCTGTGCCAATGCCTCGCAATACGGCAACAATGCCTATATCGCCCCAGGGGCAACGATGAAGGACGGTGAACTGGACGTCATCGTGATGGAACCCTTCGACGTGCTGGATGCGCCGCAGATTGCTGCTGACCTGTTTATGAAGACACTGGGCAACAACTCGAAAATCAAGACGTTCCGCACGCGCAGCCTGCACATTCACCGCAAGGAGCCGGGAGCCATTCACTACGACGGCGATCCCATCATGACCGACAACGACATCGATGTGCACGTGGAGCATCTGGGCATTCGCATCGTGACCAATCCCGACAGGCAGGAAGACGAGGCACAGCCCAACCAACTACTAAACGCCTTCAGCGACTTCTTTAATAATATTAATAATGTACGCGAAGACATCGCCCAGGACTTGGAGAAAAGCGGTCGCAGAATTCAGGCCATCAATAAAGTTTTGCTCCGCAAGCTGAGGAGTTAGAGGGAGAATGATGAATTGGCAGTTATTGATAACAGTAGTGATTATCGCGGGCGCTGTGGGGTATGCTGCATGGCGATGCTACGATAACTTTCGCGAGGGCGGTGACCCGTGTAAGAACTGTGAACTGAAAGAAAAATGCCAGAAAAACTGCGAGAAAACCCAACATCACACCTGTCATTGCAAATAATTAGCAAAAAAGTCGCGATTTTTTTTGTCAATCCAAATAAAAGTATTACCTTTGCATCCGCTAAGCGAAAAAGGTGTTTTAGACTACCCTTTACTCGGTGCCTTGGATGAGTGGCTTAGTCAACGGTCTGCAAAACCGTCTACGGCGGTTCGAATCCGCCAGGCACCTCGCAGCAAAAATAAACCTCCCGAGAAATTCTCGAGAGGTTTTTTCATATCTATTGGTCTGCGAGCGACGACTTATTGGATGCCGTCCTCACGCAGTTTCTGTTGCCACTTCCAAGCCGATTTCAGCACTTCCTCAGTGGGTGTTTCAGCTTTCCAGCCCAGTACCTTGTTGGCCTTGTCGACATTGCCCCAGACCTGCTCGATATCGCCTTCGCGACGCGGAGCATAGGTCCAGTTCACTTTCACGCCGGTAGCCTTCTCAAAGCCCTCTACGACCTCGAGTGTAGAGAGTCCCTTGCCGGTACCTACGTTGAACACCTCAACGGCATCTGTCTCAGGCTTGTCGAGCACACGCTCCATCGCCTTCACGTGAGCCTTGGCCAGATCGACTACATAGATATAGTCGCGGATGCAGGTCTTGTCAGGCGTGTTGTAGTCGTTACCGAAAATCTTCAGCTGCTCACGGATACCCATTGCCGTCTGCGTAACAAACGGAATGAGATTCATGGGCACACCATTGGGCAGTTCGCCGATGAGTGCTGTGGGATGTGCGCCGATGGGGTTGAAATAGCGCAGGATGATGCTCTTGATGGGAGCACCACTATGGATGAAGTCCTGAATGATTTCCTCGTTGATCTGCTTCGTGTTGCCGTAGGGTGACATGGCCTTCTGGATGGGTGCGTCCTCAGTGACAGGCAGATGCTCCTGCGAGGGCTGACCATAGACAGTGCACGAGCTGGAGAAGATGATGCCCTTGACATTATACTTCGGCATGAGCTCCAACAGGTTGATGAGCGAAGTCAGGTTGTTGCGGTAGTACATGAGCGGCTTCTCGACACTCTCGCCAACGGCCTTCGAGGCAGCGAAATGGATGATGCCCTCGATATCAGGATACTGACGGAAGATATTCTCCATAGCATCGTAATCGCAGCAGTCGGCCTGAATGAAATCAGGACGGATGCCGGTGATTTTCTCAATGCCGTCGACTACGTTGGCATTGGAATTGGAGAGGTTGTCGACAATGACTACTTTGTAGCCTGCATTTTGCAGTTCTACGGTGGTGTGGCTTCCGATGAAACCGGTACCGCCAGTGACAAGAATGGTTTGTTTCATATTATTAGTATCGTTATAAAAAAAACTCACCGAACGGTTGAGGTCCAGTGAGCTGCTTACTTTTTCATTGCGGTGCGTACGAGACTCGAACTCGTGACCTCCTGCGTGACAGGCAGGCATTCTAACCTACTGAACTAACGCACCTTGCTTTGCGACTCGTTTTGACTTGTGTTCTGGCGGTGCGTACGAGACTCGAACTCGTGACCTCCTGCGTGACAGGCAGGCATTCTAACCTACTGAACTAACGCACCAGAATAGTCGCTTTTGTCGTTTAGCGGGTGCAAAGGTACATAGAATTTTCGAATCGGCAAAACTTTTTGGCGAAAACTTTATAAAAAACTTTGCAAAAGGTGGGCATCGTGGTATTTTCGTCCGTCGAAGAGCCACTCTTTCAGCATTGTTTGTTCAGAAAAGCCCGCATTTTGGAACACCTGAAGGGCTTCTGCGTTGTCGCTTTTCACAACGGCGTAGAGCTGGTGCAGGTGCAACACCCGCAGGGCATAGGTACGAAGTTCGGCAAGTGCAGCAGTGGCATAGCCCTGATGGCGGCACGCCTTGAGAATGACGATGCCCGCCTCAGCACGCTGGTGCTGCGGGTCGAAACGCACCAGGTCGACAATGCCCACCGTCTCGCCAGCTTCGTTGTCGATAACCAGTCGCACCTGACGATCGGCATAGATATCGTCGGCCGATGTGGCGATGTAGTCGTGCAGCGTATAGCGCGAATAGGGTACGTTGGTGGTTCCGACGTCCCATAGGCTGGAGTCGTTCTCAATCTGGTAGAGCAGGTCGAGGTCTTCGGGTTCGATGGCCCGTAAGCGGATGGCAGGTAACGTGTTCATGAGCGGTTGTCTTTTCGTGGGTTGAGGAATTGCTGCAGCCGATCCGTCAGCATATGGAGCAGTGCCAGGAAGGCGCGAAAATAGATGGCTGTCTTGATGGGTATCGAGAGCAGGAAGCTGAGGTGACCGTAGTGCTTGCGGAAGAAAATGAGCATGGCCTGATAGAACACATGGACGTAGCGGAAGCTAGACTTCTGAGTGGACTCGCCCTTGTAGTGAATGATGTCGAAGGGCAGGAACCAGTTCTGCCAACCGCCCTTCAGCAGGCGGTACGACAGGTCGATGTCTTCGCCGTACATGAAAAAATCCTCGTCGAGCAGTCCCACCTGATCGAGCGCCTTACGACGCAGCAGGCAATAGGCTCCGCTGATGACCTCAATCTGCGAGGGTTGGTCCCAGGGCAGATGACTCATGTAGTAACGACGGGTAAATCCCAGCATTTTGAGCATTGACACCCATGGTGTGGGAACGGCGCGACGCGACTCGGGAGCAACAGTGCCTTCACGCGTCAGCATGCGCACTCCTGCCCCACCCGCCTCGGGATGGGCATCCATGAAGTCGAGACAGCCCTTGATGGTCGGTTCGTAGACCACCGTATCGGGATTCAGCAATAGTACGTATTCCGAGCCGGACTGACGGATGGCCTGATTGTTGGCACGAGCAAAACCGACGTTCTCGGTATTGGCAATGAAATGCACCTGCGGATGTTTAGGTCGCAGCGCTTCTACGGTGCCGTCGACGGAGCAGTTGTCGACGACATAAATATCGCCGTCGATGCCGGCAAGGGCTCGTTCTACGCTGTCCAAGCACTCGTCCACGAGTTGACAAACGTTATAGCTGACGATGACTACGCTGATTTTCTGGGCCATACGAAGGGAATGCATATCAACAGGACGACGCCCAGGTAGAAAAAGGGCGTAGTGCGGTAAACGATGTAGAGAATAATATTTGCCAACAGGGGCAGTCCGATGAGCAACATGCGCCGCTGCCAGCTCCACTTGATGAGTCGCAGGCCCAAATAGGCACACGCCAGCGTGGCCAGCTCCATCACGGTTGTCAGCAAGAATAGTATTGTTTCGTCATTCATATATTTTATTTCGATGTTTCGTTATATCGTTATTACGTTATTTCGTTATTCCGCTATTTCGAGAATTATCTCCCTTCGAAGGGCGTCCGATTGATGATGGAACGGCCCAGGGTGACCTCATCGGTATACTCCAGTTCGTCGCCCACCGAGATGCCGCGGGCTATGATGCTCAACTTGACGTCGGTGAAAGGCGCCAACTTGCGGAAGATGTAGAAATTGGTGGTGTCGCCCTCCATCGTAGAGCTCAACGCCAGAATGACCTCGCGCACGCCACCCTCTGAGACACGCTGCACCAGCGATTCAATCTCGAGGTCGCTGGGTCCGATGCCGTCCATAGGCGAGATGACGCCGCCCAACACATGGTAGAGCCCCGTGTACTGCTGGGTATTCTCGACGGCCATCACGTCCTGAATATTCTCGACGACACAGATAACGGACGTGTCGCGATGAGGATCGCTGCAAATGGGACAGGTGTCGCTGTCGCTGATGTTGTGGCACACGTGACAGTACTGCACTTCCTGATGCATGCGGGAAATGGTCTCGACAAAGCGCTCCACATCCTCACCATCCTGACGTAACAGATGAAGCACCAAGCGCAGGGCCGTCTTGCGACCGATACCCGGGAGTCGCGAGAACTCTTGTACCGCTCGCTCCAGCAGTTGTGATGGATATTGTTGTTGTATCATAACTCTAAACTATCAACTCTCAACTTCACTCAGTTCCAGCCAGCGCATCGATTTTTCGTCGAGTTCGTCGTTCAGCAACGGCAGGCGCTTGCTCATAGTCGTTATCTCATCCACCGACGTAGTGCCTCCACAAAGGGCTTCTTCTATTCGCTTCTTCTCTTCCTCAAGGGCGGCGATGTCTTTCTCGAGCTGTTCCATCTCGCGCTTTTCCTTGTAGGACAGCTTGCGACGGTACTCATTGCGATACGAGGCTTTACTAGTCGAACTAGTCGAGCTAGTTGTACTAATCTTACTAGTCGTACTAGAATTACTAGCCTCCATCTTCTCCCACTCGCGATACTGCGTATAGTTTCCGGGAAAGTCCTTGATGTCGCCCTGTCCCTTGAACACCAGCAGGTGGTCGACGACCTTATCCATAAAGTAGCGGTCGTGGGAAACGACTATGACGCAACCGGGAAAATCCTGCAGGTATTCCTCCAAGATCTGCAGTGTGACGATGTCGAGGTCGTTGGTGGGTTCGTCGAGTACCAAAAAGTTGGGATTGCGCATCAGTACGGTACAGAGATACAGCTTGCGACGCTCGCCACCACTCAGTTTGTATACATAATTATATTGTTGCTCAGGCGTAAACAAGAAATATTGCAGCAACTGCGATGCCGAGAGTTTCTTGCCGCTGCCCAGGTCCACATAGTCGGCTATCTTCGTGATAACATCGATGACTTTCTCCTGTTCGTCAAACTGCAGGCCCTCCTGCGAAAAATAACCGAACTTCACTGTTTCGCCAATGACGATACGTCCGTCGTCGACAGGAACCTGTCCGAGCAGCATCTTGATGAATGTCGACTTGCCAGTACCGTTGTTGCCCACGATGCCCATCTTCTCGAAACGCGAGAAGTTGTAGTAGAAGTCTTTGAGAATAACGACCTCACTATCCGACCCTTTCTCACCAAACGATTTCGAGATGTATTGGCATTCGAAAATCTTCGAGCCGATATAGACGTTCGACGCTTTCAGTCGCAGCTGGCGTTCTTCCAGTCGCTGCTTGGCCACTTTCTCCAATTCGTAGAAAGCCTCCTCGCGATAGCGTGCCTTATGACCTCGTGCCTGTGGCATTCGGCGCATCCACTCCAACTCCGTACGATACAAGTTGTTGGCGCGTGCCACCTCAGCCCGACGGTTATCAATGCGTTCCTGGCGTTTCTCCAGATAGTAGGCATAGTTGCCACGATAGGTGTAAACGGTCTGGTCGTCGAGTTCCAGAATGACCGAGCACACGCGGTCCAGAAAGAATCGGTCGTGCGTCACCATGAGCAGCGTACGGTTCCCTCGGCAAAGATAGCCCTCGAGCCATTCTATCATCTCCAGGTCGAGGTGGTTCGTAGGCTCATCGAGTATCAGCAAATCTGGTTCCGTCAGCAGCACGTTGGCCAACGCCACACGTTTTTGCTGTCCTCCGCTGAGCTCACCCATTCGCTGGTTCAGATCGCGAATCTTCAGCTGCGTCAGAACCTGTTTAGCTTTCAGCACCTTTTCTTCCTCACCTTGGTGATTGAAGCAGGCATCGAGCACACTCTCGTCTGGGTCGAACACTGGCGACTGCTCCAACATCCCCACCTTCAGGTCGCGCCGAAACACGATGCTGCCCGAGTCGTAGCCCTCCTTACCTGAAAGGATAGAGAGCAGCGTCGACTTACCCGTACCATTCTTCGCTATCAGTCCCACCCGTTGGCCTTCGCCAATGGAGAAACTGATGTCGTGGAACAGCGTCAGGGCACCGAACGACTTCGAGAGGTGTTGGACGTCAAGATAGGGAACCATCTGCTATTTTCCGTTATTACGTTATTCCGACAACTCGCGATTGATGCTCTCGATGTAGTCGAGCACGTCGTCGCGGCCGTCTTTCTTTTCGGCTGAAGTAAGGAACATCGGCGGCATCTCATCCCACGTTTCCGACAATTTCTTCTTATAGGCCTCCATTGCCTGACGGCACTTGTTGGGCGTCAGTTTGTCGGCCTTGGTAAAGACGATGCTGAAAGGAATGCTCGACACACCCAGCCACTCGATGAATTCCAGGTCGATTTTCTGTGGTTCCAAACGGATATCCACCAGTACGAAGACATTCACCAACTGTTCGCGCTGAAGGATGTATCCGCGAATCATCTGGTCCAGCTTGTCGACTTCCTTCTTCGACCGTTTGGCATAGCCATAGCCAGGCAGATCGACCAGATACCACTCCTTATTAATAATAAAGTGATTGATGAGCAGCGTCTTACCCGGTGTCGACGAGGTCTTCGCCAACTTCTTGTTGTTTGTCAGCATATTAATCAGACTCGACTTGCCCACATTCGAACGTCCAATGAAGGCGTATTCGGGCTTGGTATCCTTTGGACACATAGACACCATCGGGGCGGAAAGCGTGAATTCTGCTTGCTTGATTTCCATTCTACATCAATTTTTGCGTGCAAAGTTACAAAAAAAATCCTAAATCCTTTGCCATTTCAGAATTATTCCGTAATTTTGCAGTCGAATTTCAGAAAAACGTGTTTCCTTCCGCGAAGCACGATTGTTCCAAAAGATTTTCGCAATCCATTATTTAGCGTTTAACGATTTACTGTATATAGATATGTACACGAAAGAAGAATTAGAAAAGCTTCCTATCCCCGAATTGATGGAGATAGCCAGCGAACTGGGTATCAAAGTGTCGCAGAACGACGAATTGGAGAGTGTGGTTTACGCCATTCTCGACAAGGCTGCCGAGAATTCCGCAGCAGGCGTCAGCACACCGAAGCGCAAGCGTACCCGTATTGCAGCGAAAGATAACAGCAAAGTATATGCCGTCAATGGTTCCGACGGTGAGGCCTACGACAAAGAAGCCACCAAGGTGGAGAAGAAAAAGAAGAAGCCTTCGCTCGAAGCACTGATTGCCGAGCAGGCAGCTGCCGAGAAAGCCGAAAAGGAAGAGCAGGCAGCCAAAGCCGATGAGCACGCCGAAGAGGCTGCTCCCAAGAAGCGCGGCCGCAAGAAGAAGGATGTCGAAGAGGCTGCTGCCCCAGAAGCCGCCGAGCCCGAAAAGAAAACCAAGAAGAAGACCACCAAGAAGTCTGAAGGTGATCTGTTTACCGAAGCCGAACCTGTCGCAGAAGCTGCCGACATCATTCCCGAGGCTGCAGCAGAAGGCAATGACGAAGGACTCTCGCCCGAGATGCTTGGTCAGCTGCAGGAAAAGATGTCGAAGACCAGCGAGGGTGAACCCGAAGAGGCCGTTGCATCCAGCGAGGATGGTGTCTGGGAGGGTGATCTTGGCGACGGCACAGACTTTATCACTGTTGTCGACCTGCCCATTGAGGACCAGGCTGCCATTCCCGCTGTCGACATTTTCGACCGTCCGATGGTTCAGCAGACGCAGGACGAGCCCATGATGCGCGACTATAACAACATCCCGCGTCTGGATTTCGATTTCGGAGACCTGATTACGGGCAATGGCGTGCTGGAAATCATCCAGGACGGCTATGGTTTCCTCCGTTCCAGCGACTACAACTACCTGTCGTCACCCGACGACATCTACGTCAATCCGCAGCAGATCAAGCGTTGGAGCCTGAAGACGGGTGATGTTGTAGAGTGCACCGTTCGTCCTCCACACGACAACGAGAAGTATTTTGCACTCTCGAACGTCATCAGCATCAACGGCCGTAACCCTCAGGAGGTTCGCGACCGCGTGGCTTTCGAGCACCTTACCCCACTCTTCCCTGAAGAGAAGTTCACCCTTTGTGGCGACAAGGCTACCACGAACCCCAGCGTTCGCGTTGTCGACCTCTTCTCGCCCATCGGTAAAGGTCAGCGCGCCCTCATCGTGGCTCAGCCCAAGACCGGTAAGACCATTCTGATGAAGGATATTGCCAACGCCATTGCCGCCAATCATCCTGAGGCCTACATCATGATGCTGCTCATCGACGAGCGCCCTGAGGAGGTAACAGATATGGCCCGCACCGTCAATGCCGAGGTCATTGCCTCGACGTTCGACGAGCCCGCCGACCGCCACGTGAAGATTGCAGGTATCGTACTCGAGAAGGCTAAGCGCATGGTTGAATGCGGCCACGATGTGGTCATCTTCCTCGACTCCATCACCCGTCTGGCTCGTGCTTACAACACGGTAGCGCCAGCCAGCGGAAAAGTGCTGACTGGTGGTGTCGACGCCAATGCCCTGCAGAAGCCTAAGCGCTTCTTCGGTGCAGCCCGTAACATCGAGAACGGCGGTTCGCTGACCATCATCGCCACTGCTCTGACTGAAACCGGTTCTAAGATGGACGAGGTGATCTTCGAGGAATTCAAGGGTACGGGTAACTCTGAGCTTCAGCTCGACCGCATGCTGGCCAACAAGCGCGTCTTCCCTGCCATCAACCTGGTACTCTCAAGTACTCGTCGCGACGATCTCTTGCAGGATCAGACTACGCTGAACCGCATGTGGATTATCCGCAAGTTCATTGCCGAGATGAACCCCATCGAAGCCATGAACACCATTCGCGACCGACTGATGCAGACACACTCCAACGAGGAGTTCCTGCTGTCAATGAACGGATGATTATGCAAAGCAAGGTATTGCTCATCTATACGGGCGGAACCATTGGAATGAACCGCAACCCGCAAACAGGTGCCTTGGAGCCTCTCGACTTCGAGCACCTGTTGCAGTTTGTACCTGAACTGCGACAGTTCAACATGCAGATTGACGTCCATCAGTTCAATCCGCCCATCGACTCCAGCGACATGTCGCCACAGTTGTGGACCGATTTGTCGCATGTCATTGCCGACAACTACGACCAGTACGACGGCTTTGTCGTCATGCACGGAACGGACACGATGGCCTACACCGCCTCTGCCCTCTCCTACATGCTCGAGAATCTCACCAAGCCCGTCATTTTCACCGGTTCACAGCTTCCCATCGAACAGCTGCGCACCGATGGCAAGGAGAACCTGATTACCAGCATCGAGATTGCTGCTGCTAAGGATGACGAAGGGCATGCACGCGTTCCTGAGGTTGGCATCTATTTCAACGGTTCGCTGCTGCGTGGCAACCGTACCACGAAGCAGAGTGCCGACGAGTTCAATGCCTTCGAATCGTTCAACTATCCTCATCTGGCCGATGCCGGCGTCAACATCACCTACCACAAAGAGCGCATCCTGAAGCCCGATTGGGACAAACCCATGACACCCCACTTCCGACTGGACAACAACGTCATCATCTTCTCGCTGTTTCCAGGCATTCGCGAAGACCTCATCCGCCACATCATCCATACGCCCAATCTGAAGGCCATCGTCATGCGCACCTTCGGCTCGGGCAATGCCCCGCAGCGCCCTTGGCTGTTGAATGCCTTGAAGGAAGGCACCCGCAACGGCAAGGTCATTGTCAACATCAGCCAATGCATGCAGGGAATGGTCGAAATGGGACGCTACGACACCGGTTTCCAATTGAAGGAAGCCGGCGTCGTCAGCGGTTACGATTCTACGGTCGAAAGTGCCGTCACCAAACTCATGTTCCTACAGTCGCACTACGACGACCCGCAACAGGTTCGCGACATGATGAACCGCAGCATCCGCGGGGAAATCTCTATCATGAGGTAATTCTCTTGAATGACTTTGTGTGCTTTACACTATTTCAGCAATATCTGATGCAACTTTCTTGATTTGCCAATAGTCCTGCGGAGGAAGCTCTTTCATCAGGACATCGTTTTTGAACGATACGGATGTTCCTCGACAAAGCAAGTCGCCGATATATGCGACAAGGTCGAAAACGTTGTGTCCTCTGACATGGAGATAGGCATTCTCCTCATTCACATTGAGAGCTTGGCAATAACTGCCTTCGGCATCGAAGTCAGTGGACTTGGCAAATTGCGAGTTCAAATGCTGTTCGAAATTCTTGGTGATTCTCTCAATAAGCGATTTTCCGTTATCAGCTAACTCAATACGCTTGCATTGGTTAGGTAAACAAGCGGAAAACATGCGCAGATTGAAGTCAGGCTTGTCGTTCTTGAGACAATAAAGCAAGAGTAACAATGGCTTGTACATCGACTTTGAGAGTTCCGTGAGGAAGATCGAAAAGTCGAAGGTTGCTGCTTTATCGGGGCACTGTTTTTCAAATCGCCGCTGCAATGCAGAGGATTCGCAATAGTGATTCTCCCAGGAATAGGTGTATGTCTGACAGATGAAGTTGGCCGCGTCGAGGTTCGGTTCTTGCAACATATATCGCATGTCGCTGTCTATACAGATGAAGAATCGCTTCGACAGATAGGGACGGTATTTCAAACATTGCTCACAGCCTTTAGTGTCGTAACCTTTGGGACTACGGCTATGAGTGATAAAGTAATAATGGCCTGGATGCCGTGTCTGAAGCATGGTATTCCAAAAGCCTTTATCATCACCATCCTCCAAATGAACGCTGGCCACAACACCACTTTGCATCAGCGGCACATTGGCAAAGAACCGTGCTTGTTCCTGATAGATGTCCGCCATCACTTCCTTGTATTAGTGGTTATATCCTCCATATAGATGGCCTTGTCGCCCCAGCCGTCAGAGAATATCATCGGCGAGTGGGTTGTCAGTAAAATCTGTACATTGGGATTCAATTGCAGAATCATGTCAATCAACTTATACTGCCAACTAATGTGCATGGAAATCTCTGGCTCGTCCAGCATCAAGATGTATTCTTCGCCACGCTCCAGCAGAACAGTGAGCAGAATAATCAGCAGTTGCTTCTCACCCGACGAGAGTTCTTTGGGATAGATACCAATGCTGTTGTCCTTGATGAAAACCAGTTTGGTGGAATCATTAGAAAGTTCTTTCCCTGTCTCGGCAAAACACTCATTGACTAGGCTAATAAACAAATTCTTTCGCTCATTAATCTTGTCGAGTTCCTGCTTTGTGATGCTACTATTTGAATTGATGCGTTCTGTCAGTTCCTTCACTAAGTCCGAGAGATAGTAGCCGTAATCACTCTGCAACTTCTCCAACCGTGTGTCAAGATAACTGTCCTGACTGCTTTTGCCGTCCCCTTTGACATCGAAAGTAGAAACATAGTCGAGTTTCACTAATTTGCGGTACTCCGAATCAGGAATCTTATTCCCATTCAGCATCGGAGTCCATGAGGTGATATTCTTAAGCGTGTCTTCGCCATCTTTGTCCTTGGAAAGCAAGTTCTCAGTCTCATGATACTCCATGACCACACCATCCTTAAAAGTGACTTTTGTTAGACCACTTTGGAAGAACTGGCCGTTTTTCTCGTAGGCAATAGCATGTCGCAGAAGCCGCAAGAGGGTGGTCTTAAACGATCCGTTATTACCCACAAATATATTCACCTTCTCGTCAAGCGTATGACTGAAGTTGTATTCGTAATACAGGTTGTCGATGCTAAAATTCTTAATTCTCATCTTGTGATATTCTTATTTTTGGTTGCAAAGATACAAAAGTTTTTTTAAATAATACAACTTATTCTTCAAAAGGATAAGTATCGTCATAAATGTCGCTCAGTAGTTTCTCTTTATAGAGCCAGTGGGTACCAGGGGCAATGTGCCTGACTTTATAACCTTTCAATTTTGCAGAGAGCGCACTGATGGAAGTTTCCTCGCCCTCATAACTGATTTTGCGCTCTGAGATTATCGTAACGGAAATGGTGGGGTCGTCTTTCCATACAAGCACGTCGCCTTTCTGCATCCCCATTTCGTAGAAGTTGAGCGGTGGACGGTGAATCTGTGCCTTAACCGATGCGGCCTTGTCGTCGTCGGTCAGGTCGTTTTCTATCTCGTCGCTCACTTCTTCCGTCACGTCTGTATGGTGGAATAGTTCAAGAATGGCTTTTGCCTGTTCCACCTGAATACGGAAGAACTCACGGTTGGCATTGATGCGCTGCGGAGCAAAAGCCGTGTGCAGGGCTTTCTCAATTTTGGCGCAATCGCCTTTCTTCACCTTGCAAGCAAACTGACACTCAAAAGGAACGGGAACGCCCGTCGTATAGAGTTCCTTCATTCTCTTGTCTATGTCTTCCTGCGTGGTCATGCCAATCTTCACAAGCCCTGGCATTACAGGATTGGTTAAAAGATAAACTATTCCGTACTCCATAATTATCTATTTATATTTTGTTAATAGTGGATTCTGCCAAAGCATTTATTATATTATCTCTTGCATCATATATTTTATAAAACAGATTTTCGTCAAACTCTTTGTTATTTTCTATGTTATATATATATTTCTGCAAATCTTTCCATAAGATTCTTATGTCAGTTGCTATTCTACTTTCGTTGTCTATTTCAAACCATCTTAATCCAGTTTTCAAAAAAGCTTGCAAATAATATGTAAGTTGACGTAAAGACTCTATACCATTTTCATTAGAAGTATAATCGTCAAATCTATTCATTTGCTTGACAAATATATCTAATTCTTGCTTTCTCAATTGCATTAAAAGCAATCTTCTTTCATTCTCAAGTTCCCTATCTAATCTTATCTTATCATTCTCTGTCTCTTTCTCAAACTGCTCCCGAGCTTGCTTTAATTCTTTTTCAAGTCGAGCTTCTTCTATCTCATTTGCATTTATAGTACGCCTTTCTTCTAAGCTTGAAATGGCATTTGTCATTTTGATAAATACATAAATGTTTATTGCTGTAAGAAATGGTGTTAAGAGACCATTTACATAGTCCCCAAAATTACTCCAAGAATTTGAATCTTTGCTCAGTCCACTATTAAACATGTAGAAATAAAAAGCAAGAATAATAATAGAGACAAAAACGATACACAAAATGACGTTTCGTTGTAAATCCTTTGATTGCTTTAGATATTCCATACCGTTTCTTTATTTAAACAATTCATCAATACGTTGGCACTTTATTTCGTCTATCTCCTGCATAATGCGCTCTGTCTGCTGAAGGACGTAGATGATATGCTGGTAATGTCTTACACCCTCAAACGAGAGTGTCATACCTTTACGGTCTTTAAGCCACTTCTGGGCTGGTTGATAGCCGCCAATATAGAAGTTCCATGCTGATTCTGGCACACCTTCGAAGTATTGCTCCGAATTGATATATACACGATTCTGCTCCCAGCGATAG
>Ga0310694_10001562_pt1 | contig 25686 bp, 4 predicted proteins | sample 174DNAGHGhighgp2_FD_203884 | JGI IMG/M metagenome (GOLD analysis project Ga0310694, IMG submission 203884) | Sheep rumen microbial communities from Palmerston North, Manawatu-Wanganui, New Zealand - 1742 DNA GHGhigh gp2 (v2) (version 2) | ecosystem: Host-associated > Mammals > Digestive system >...
AGACGCTGGAAGCGTCTCCTCTCAATAACCGGGGGTGCGCAGTACCCCCGGATAGGGACAAAAAGGGGAACATCGACCCTGAAGGGGTCGCCCATTACACTGTTCGGGCACTCTTTCAGAGTGCTTGCCTCTATAGAGCTTGTTATCCGGGGGTGCTCGCTACGCTCGTACCCTCGGTTTTTAGCGAAGACCGCGTTGCGGTCTCTTTGGTGGTATGATTGCGGATAATCAAAAATTTTTTATATCGCATCAGACCGATACCCCCCACCCACTCACATGCACGTCGCCTGCCGACATCATTGCAAGGTGATGCCGCCTTGGCGCGATGGCGACATCCCATGAAGGTGGCGCGACAAGCCCCTAGGGGAGTTAGGTAACTCCCCTAGGCGAGTATGCTAACTCCCCTAGGCGAGTTACCTAACTCCCCTAGGGGATGTTACGTGCATCATCAGGCATGAAGCATAAAGCCAAGAGCAGCGCCGACGCCTGCGTCACCACCCACGTCAGGCACACACAGACCATGCTTTTCGGACCCATAGGCATCAAAAAGCACAGCTTTGTCATTATTTTGTGTTAAAAAAAGTACAGAAAGCCGTAAAAGTTTGGTCATGTGGCCAAAACTTTATAGTTTTGCACTCAAGTGTACGCGCACGCGTAAGCATACGTGTGCGCATATACCAACCCCACAATGAAATGAACATTATGACAGACAGCGACATGAAAGCCATCCGGCATAGCGACACACATGACGCGACGCAGCCGCAGGGCGAGATTGTCCTCTACCAGCCCGACGAGACCGTGCGCCTCGAAGTGCGCTTGGAGGACGATACCGTATGGCTCACGCAGCAGCAGATGACGGAACTGTTTAATGCAACTAAACAAAATATCAGCCTGCACATCAAAAATATCTTCGCTGAAGGCGAACTGGCAGAAGAATCAACTGTCAAGGATTACTTGACGGTTCGAAAAGAAGGCAACCGAACCGTTCAGCGACGTGTGCATGCTTACAACCTCGTGACAACAGATATGGCAATGAACGTGAACGGACAAGATATTATAGCCAAGGAAATGGCGCATAAACACCGGGAAGGCTCGAAGATGGTTCGGAGATGGTTCGGAGATGACTCGAAGCTGATTCGGTCAGCAGCCCTTCGTGTGTTTTTCCTGCTGCTCGTCATGATGGCGGGGAGTATGGTGAATGAGGCGTGGGCTGAGAATCATATCACGTATAAGTTCCTCAACAAAAGAGGAGAAGTGGCCGCATCGCAATATGCCTATGACAAGTACAGTAACCAGAAAATTCGCTGGAGCCGATGGCAAGACGTATGCCGCAGTCCGCTTGGCGAAGGATTCCACTATTACTACAACTGCACGGCTAACGGCGACGGAACCTATAACATGTCCACTTTGGCCAATGAGATTGCAGAAACCGACAATCTCAATACAGGTACATACAATATCTATGTCACCTGCGATGGACTGAAAGACAGCCAGTCATTCATCAACAAAGGTTGGGTCCACATTGCAGTAAATGGCGAGACCACCTATATGGGACTGAACAGCTCTGGCCAAGTCTATAAAACAAATGCCACGGCTACAGACGGCTATTGGCTCTTGCTCAGCGAGAACGATGACCCCTATGACGTGCGTCTGGTGAACGCAGCCTATCCCGACAAATATATAAAGTTAGACAAGACGAACAACAAGCTGATAGCCACCGACGATGCGAGCGAAGAAGCACGGTTTGCCTTGAAAGCCTTTCATTGGAACAATCAATCAACTGATTACACAGTTCAGTTCGTAGTGGTCGGTACAGAGACACAAGCCAATGCCACAGATCATACATATTGGTACACTATTGGAAGTGACAATAGCACAATCTCATGCTCTCAAGAAGACAGGAATCTGAGCGATCCGACTGGCGGCCGAAAGGCAACCCTTACCACCAGCAGCTTCACCTATACCTACCATATCGTCAACAATGCAGGCAACATAGCCACACACGCCAGTGTTACTACGTCCTCGGCCACACCCTCTGTGCCTGAAGCCATCCACACGCCGTTAGTATCGACCTACCGTTATTACTCTGATATAGCATGCACGCAGCCCATCACCTACCTGCCGGCAGCGAATGCCAACATCTATGTGCGCTACGACTACGATGCCGGCGGTAGCTGGCTCGACTTGTCGGGTAATACGACATACGAAATTCAGGAGAACGGAGCCTCACAATTCCTTTTCTATGACAGCAAATGGGAGGCTGCTCAATGGCAATCGACAGAGAGTGAAACGACACGCTGGCGACTGGAGGGCAACGACCCTTACGACATACGAATCCTTAGCGAGTATTATTGGCTGCAGAACGGCGTAAAACGCTATGTCATGGGACGTGGCGACCAATATGCCACCCTCGACACACGTGTATGGGAATGGAGTACTGCCATAGGCACGGCTAAGTTTAAGCGATATTTTCTGAACACAAATAATGAGATTGTAGCTGCCGACGACGTCATCTATACAAAGTCCGGCACCGACTATTTCTACTACCTGTGGAATGCCAATACAACAAAAGGCCGTTTTTTAGACGGAAGCCAGAAGGGGAGCACGAGCTACGCCCTGACCTTCATCCCTGTATCGAACCAATCCCTCACATACACCATCCTCAACAAGTCGCGCAAGAAAGCCCTGAGTAAGACCGTTACCCAGAGCAACACCACGGCTCTGACGCTCTCGCTGCCCGACGACATCCGCAGCCCGCTCATCAAGAACGTGCGCTACTACACCTCGGCCACCGACAACGGCGACGGCACCTTCACTCCCACGGGCGACGCCGTCACGGAACTGGCCGCCAGATGGGCCACACAGACCGTCTATGTCACCTACGACTACCGCGACGACACCGACGTGAACCTCGACCCGGCAGTGAAGTACTACATGACCGTGGGCGGGCAGTATGCCACCGGCGACGGCTCAAGTGCCACGGGCGCGGCCTCGAAGACTGAAGACGCTGCTTTCCAGTGGCAGCTCGATGCCGGACCCTCTGACTTCGACCCCTACGACATCCGCCTGCGCCTCATCAGCCAGAGCGGCAAGTACCTCGGCGGCACGACGTATGCCTCCGATGTCAACACCCTTGCCTTCCAGACCGACGGCAGCGGCACCACGGTAGAGACCTTCGCCCTGCTCGGCGGCAGCGGCAGCGACAACTACGTCCTCGCCGCCACGACGGGCAGCGACATCACCATCCGACCATACGCCTACCTAGGATGCACAGGTGCCGGCAACCCCCTGCAGCTGATGAAGAGCAGCAGCTACACGCCCCTCAGCGCTGCCACGCAGGTTACATTGGAGATGGTGACAAACCAATACACCTACCGCGTCTATGACAACACCACTGGTGCGCTGGCCATCGAGATGACCGTAGGCCAGGCTCCCGGTGCTGCGCCCAGCGTGCCCGCAGCCATACGTGGCGCCTTCATCGACAGCTTCGAGTACTACGCGAGCGACGGCACCTCACCCATGACCAGCCTGCCCGCCAACGATGCCATCATCGTGGTGAAGAACTACCTCGTCTCCGCCACACCAGCCCTCGACCTCACAGGCGAGCAGAAATACAACCTTCAGGTCAACGGCAGCTATGCCTACGACAACAGCGGCAGCTTGGCTCTCAACGCCTCGGCTGCACACACGCTGCCCTACGTGTGGGCACTCACAGGAGGCGACCCCTACCACCTCAGCGTCGTGAACCAAAGCACCGGCACACTGCTCTCCCAGACGTTCATCCTCACCGAGGGAGCCGCCGACGGCAACTATGAGTTGCTCCAGGCCACGGGCAACAGCACGCTGACCTACCTCGGCACCGCCGACGGCAGCACGGCCAGCGTCAGCTCCGGCACATGGGCGCACAAGGATGCCGCCACACAGTTGCTCTTCACCGTCCCCGATGTCAACTACACCTTCGTCATAGTCGATCTGAGCAACAAGCAGGCGCTGCAGTCGCCAGCCCATACCGGCAAGGGTGGGCAGGCGCTGGTGCTCGACGAGTTCATGCAGAGCCCTCTGGTGCAGACATACACGTTCTACTCCACCCACGACAACACGCAGGCCACCGCTGCTGCGGGCCTCTCCGGCGACCTCGGCGGCAAGTTGCCCTACGCCGACTGCACCATCTATGTGGGCTATGCGCCCAAGGCCGTGGCCGACGCACCGCTGAAGCTGGACGGTAGCGTGCCATACGCCCTGCACCTGAACAAGAATCTCCAGCGCATTTTGGGAAAGACATCGAACACTGAGCTTTACTGTTACGCCAACGAGTTGCCGGAGTATCAACCCATTTGGTATCAGCACCTCTTAGAGGGTACGGAGGTCGGCGGACGCTATGACCCCTACGACATGAAGATAAGGAACGTCTATGAGAACCGCACCTTAATCACAAGGCAGCAGACCAACAACAATCAGGACATGCGTTTCAATAACAATTCACACTGGACTACGGATCTCGTCAATAACTTCATGCTTGTCAATGGCCAGTCGGGCTATTATGAGATGCTTTGCCGCCGGGCCGATGACATCTCAAAGTTGCAGTATGCCTATAACAACGGTGAAAACTATGCACGTGCAGGCAACGGAAACAACTACTACCACGGCGCCGACATCGTGCAGATGCACATACAACCAGCCTACACCTACCACGTCCTGAACCTCAAAGGCACTCCCACAGTCAAGGCTATAGAGCCGCGCGTTATCACTGAGGCCACGGCACCACTTATCCCCGACATCATAAAGAGCCCCGCCGTCACGACATTCAGCTATTACGACGTCAATGCCTTCGACATCGAGGACGGAGTTTACACGCTGAAGTCGGGGGCCACGCCGCTGACAGACATCCGCAATGCTACGAGTGGCGTGATTTTCGTTGTCTATGAACTACACGATGTTGCCAGCACCATCGACCTCACGGGGCAAATAGCATACAGCATGCAGGCTGACCCGGACAACGGTCCAGCACTGGCAAAGGTGACAAGCAACAATAACACGACCTCTACACAAAACACGACAGCCGAGACACTGGCCACGGACCCTTATATGTGGTACTTCACTGGCAACGACCCCTACAACATCCGCATATACAACGCCAACAGAAGTTCCGGCTACATCACTGCCACCGACGGTGAGTCGAGTTGGATGCGATGGTGTGTATTCAACGGCAATGGAGAAAATGAGTCCTTTGCCCTGCTTACAGGTACGGGAAAAAACGGCTATGACTATAAACTGATGTCAACACACACCAGTACTATAGCAACGCATGCTAGACATTATCAGTACCTTGGCCGCGCTACAAATCAGAAAAACTCCTTCGTACTCGTCGGACAAGGTACTGGATATTATCCTACCCTTGATGCTATCCAACTGAAGTTCACCCGCCAACGCGCTGCCCAATACACCTACACCGTTGTCAACACCAGTGGAACGCCACTTGTTAGTTACACTGTTGAAGGCACTGTGGGTGTCACACCCCTCATTCCCGACCGTATCAAGAGTCCATACGCCAAAGACTTCACATACCTCGACGCCGCCACGGGCGGCAACGTTGTCACCGCCACCCCCAATGCTGCTGCCACCATCTACGTGCGCTACGCCCTCGACCCCGAGGCCACACTCGACCTCTCGGGTTCCATCAGCTATAACATGCAGACAAACGGCAGCTACGCCTACAGCAACGCCGGGACACTCGCAACAGAGGCCGCACCCGCCGACCGCACACACGACGAGTACATCTGGCTCATTGAGGGCAGCGACCCCTACCAGGCACGCCTGAAGAACGTCAAGACGGGGACGTACCTCGCCTACGATGGTACGACGGTCACATTCTCTCCGACACCCTCCACCTTCGTCATGCTCGAAGGCAGCGACAGCCGCCACATTGAGCTGATGTCCACCGGCCAGGACGCCAGCCTCACCACTGCCCTCAACCTGGGTCGCGCCGACGATGCCACGACGCTGGCCCTCTACGCCCAGACCACCTACGCCCACCTCGCTCCACAGCTCGAGATAGCGTTCCGCAAGACGGGAAGCCCCATACACTGGCACATCATAGACAACACCGGACGCGAGGCCATAAGCTACACACAGATCTACGCCGACGACTTCCCCGCCCTGACCTTCGCCAACATCCCCGCCGCCATACGCAGCCCCTACCTCGAGGACGAGACGCTGACGTTCTACACCGTGGCCACCGAGGACGCCACAGCTGCCGACGGCCGCGCCACCTACATACTCAGCGCGCCCATCACCACCATTCCCGCCTCAGGCGCACCCCACATCTACGTGCGCTACACCACCGAGCACCTCGCGGCAAAGCCCCTTACCCTCGACGGCGTCAACGGCTACGATATGCGTCTCAATAACCACTATATCTACGAGTTCAACGGCAACCTCACTCACAACACAAGTATCCCTGCCAGCGGCGACCGCAGCCACCTGTGGCGCATAGCGGGCGGCGACCCCTACGCCGTGACGGTGCAGAACGCCGAGTCGGGCCTTTACTTCCGCCACAACATAAGCGGCGACACACACACCCTCTCGCTCGACGACGACGAGGCCGGACGCACCTTCATAGCCATGCAGTATATCGACTGGGAGGATGAGGGCAACGGAGTGGCACGCATGGAACTCATGGCCGCCACCGGCGCCGACCTCAGCACAGAGCACTACTACAGCGTTGGTCGCGGCAACGGGAACGTGACGCTCTTCGGCAACAATACCCACGAGCATGAAAACCAGATGCTGAAGGTGGTGCTCCACGTGGGACTGCGCGACATCAGCTACAACATCATCGACCTCGCCGGAAAGGTCATCGCCACCATAGCCCACAGCACCGGCGGCGCGGCCTCGCTGCCCGACGAATGGAAGAGCCCCATGGTGGCACAATACCACTACTGGCAGGCCAACCAGTTCGTTGACGCCAACACCGACGGCGAACCCGACGAGCCGTACACCCTCATTGACGGCGCCACGGAGACACCCAACGAGGCCGACTATCCCCACCGACAGGTCTATGTCACCTACGACGTCATAACCAACACCTCCGATGCCAACTACATCGACATGAATCCCGGCACCGACTACACCAAGCGTGTGCGCCGCGTCAGCGGCGACGACACCACGCCCATGGTGCGCGACGTCTCCGATTACGGCACGATGTACATGCTAAAGTTCCTCGACGGCACGGCCGACAATCTCGAGGACGGCAAGGACGGCATCATCAGCCAGAAGAACATTCCCGTCTATCCCTACGCCAACGGCGACGGACAGATGTACATACGCCACGAGGCGGCGTGGCAGAACGAGAAGGCCGCCGGCGCCAGCACACGCACACGCTGGCCGTGGTTCGTGCTCAGCCCCACTGGCGACCCCTACCACATATACATCACAGCCTGGCAGAACAGCCACGCCGCCGACAACACCAACTACTACAACTTCCTGCACACATACTACAATGCCACCATAGGTCAGGTGGTGACCTCCACCATCAGCGACGACCCACGCGTGACCTCCGACGCCCCCGGCGGCGATGCCTCCAACGTGCCCACCGAGTATATGCTGCTCGGCACGAAAGGCCACTACCGCCTGCGCACCACCAACCCCATCGCCGACGCCACCACCACCGGCTACCGCGACGTAAGCACCTTCGAGCACTACTGGAAGAACAACCCCACGGCCAGCAACATACTCAACGATGCCGGCCTGGGCGTGGGGTCGCAGCCCGTCACACACACGCTCACGGCAACGCAGAAGGCCAAGCTGGAGGAGAACGGATGGCACACCTACCAGTCGTGGGCCAACGCCGCCCCATGGAACGATGCCTCTACCGGCGGCAAGAGCTACGGCTACGGCTGGCACTGGTACAAGACCATCGACATGGGTGCGGAGTTCGACCTCGTTCCCACGGAAATCGATGCCGTGCTCGTGCTGCTCGACAACCACGGCTGGGAGATTATGCGCCGCAACATCCCCAAGCACCGCGAGACGGAACGCTATGCCGAGGCATGCAAGGAGCTGCGCCTCTGGGACAGCCCCATGGTGTCGCAGTACCGTTTCTACGGCTACCGCAACGCCCCCAAGGATCCCGGCTACCACAAATATACCGCCAAGAGTGCCGACCTCGTTGGCACCGCTGCATCGCTGACCGACTACCCCGAGAAGTACAGCGGCGGAGCGCTCTATGACCTGTACGTACACTACGACGTGCGGCCGGAATATGCACAGGGCTACACCGCCGCTGCCACCGAGGGTGGCAGCGGGGCCACGGCCTACGTCATCCAGCAAGGCACCAACTACGCCCAAGCCGCCTCGGACGACGCCACGGCCATCACGCCGAAGACAAAGAACGAAGTGAACATAACCACCGGTGCAGCAACCGACAACATGCTCTGGTACCTGCAGCGCAACTTCAACATCGACGCCGAGATGGGCATGGTGTATAACGACGCCAACAACGGCATTGGCACCAAGGACGAGACCGAGACGGCATACATGGCCAGCGACGTGCGCAGCAACGGCCTCGACCCCTACGCCCTGCAGCTCAGGAACAAGGCCCACGGCCTCTACTTCAAGGTGCAGAACATGAGCGGCGCCAGCGTCTCTGCCGCCAAATGGACAAGCACATACAGCGGCGAAGCCACGCTGGGCCTCTCCGCCACGCTCGACGACATAGAGGCCAACGCCACCGACGGCGCAACGGCTCACATCACCAACGCCACCTTCATGGCCGTATGCGACGGCAACGGCAACATACGCCTCATGCCGCGCTTCGACCACGACCACGTCCTGACCGGCTTCGCCACCATCGAGGCCCACCAGCCCGCAGCACCCAAAGCCGACGATGGCAGCAATAGCACACAGACAACGCTCTTTCTCCTGCCAAACCCCTATACATATATAATAGTAGATAACAGCGGCCGCGAGTCCGTGCGCTTCCAGTCGGCCGGCGACGTCGGACCGCAGATGAAGGCGCAATACCGCAGCCCACTGGCCACCAACTTCCGCTTCTACAAGACGGCCAGCGGCACAGAAGGCTCATACACCTTCAATGACAACGACCTCATCACCACCTTCGCCGGCGTGAGCCTCACGGAAGGCAAGGTGTATGTGCGCTACGACTACGACCGCACGGCCGACGTCTATGGCCTGCTCAAGGGCGCCAAGGCCACGATGCAGGTCGGCGACACCTACGTGCAGTATGCCGGCGGCATCATAACGAACGGCACCAAGGTCGCCACCGACGCCACGTGGCAGTGGCAGCTGCAGCCAAACGCCACCGCCCTGCCCGACCCCTACGCCGTGGCTCTATACAGCCGCAGCGACCTCACGCAGGCCATGAGCGCCGGCACGCCGGGCACCAGCGCCCTCACCGCCAGCACCACACCATCGCGCTTCGCCCTGCTGCCATACCCCGGAGCGACAGAGGCGAACCGCACCTTCGCCTTCATCGTGGCAGGAACACAAAGCCTCACACACCACCTGCTCGACGGCAGCAGCCTCAACACAGGCGTCACCACCGTCGCCGCCGGACCCACGGCCACCCTGCCAGCGGCACAGAAGGTGACACTCGACCCTGCCGAGCTCGCTCCAGCCACCGTCACCTACAAGCTCATCACCGACGACGGACGCGTGGCATTAGAGACCAGCGTCACACCCACGGCACCATACACCGCCGAGATGCCGGCATGGATGAAGACTCCGCTCATGACCCCCGACGCCTACATCTACTGCACCTCTGCCACCGGCAGCGACGCAACGACATGGAGCGTCGATGAGAACAGCTGGACGCAGACCCTGCTCAACCTCAACGACGACAACACCGTGTATGTGCGCTACCACTACGACGACTCCAAGACCGCCGTGGGCCACAGCAACAACCGAGCCAGCAACGTCTCCGTGCTCGACCTCTCCGGCACCGTGCCATACTACCTACAGCTCCACACATGGACATGGATAGACCCCAACGACACGAAAATCAACCTTCGCAACTACGATGCGGACTACAACAACCGTGAATACTCACGATGGTACATGAAGGGCGGCGACCCCTACGCCATCAGCTTCGTCAACCCCTCCTACAGCGAGACAGCGGTGCTCTCCGCCGCCACCCCAGCCAGTGGCGAGCGCACACCCGCCAGCATGCAAGAGAAAGGAACCAGCGGCTACCCCAACCAGACGTTCATGATCCTCAGCGGCGGCACCAACCATATATACGCATACGTCACCGGCTCGCAGAACCTGCGACTGACAGAGAACGGCTCCGTTCTTCAACTTTACTATAACCCGACGGCGTATTCCGCCTATAGCGATAGGAACAATATACACAATAATCAGCCATACGCCAGCTTCAAGTTCTACCCCATGGTGCGCTACCACGTCATCACCAACGACGGCACGGAGGCCATCAACAGGCTTTCGCCACTCACGGCCACGACGATAGACCTCGGAGCATACAAGACCCCGCTGCTGCCCACCAATGCCTACCACTACTACACCGAGGCTCCCACGGTGACGGCCGGCACCGTCACCCCGCAGGGCATCGAGATAGCCGAAGGGACAAGCATGGCCGAGACTGCCGCCCGGCGCATCACTGAACTGTGGGTGCGCTACGATGCCTACGACCGCACCACCTCGCCCATGCAGTACCCCGACGGCATAGGCGCCGACACCAGCCAAGGTCTCGACCTCAGCGGCGAGACATGGTACAACATGGGTCGCTACGGCACCGGCCACAGCGCCAACGATAACACTAACTTGTACTACACCTTCGACAAGCTCGTGTATCTCAACGGCACCACGATGAAGCAAACCGACATCACCGGCGAGAACGGCAAGAGCACTACGCCGCGCCTCTCCGCCAAGCAGATGCTGTGGCGCTTCGAGGGCAACGACCCCTACGCCATACGCATCTACAACGCCAGCCAGAGCGCCGGGCCGCTGACGGTCAGCAGTAGCAGCAACAACATCAGCTATGCCGCCACGGGCGACCACCAGACATTCATGATGCTGGCGGCGCGCGGACAGGACGACCGTAGTATGTGGTACGCCAATGCCGAGATGACAAAGACAGTGGACATCAACATCTTCGTTGCGACAGGGATGACGGCCACAGACCTCAAAGGACGCTACCTGAACATCAACTCCAGCAATGCCAATGACTACGTTCTCCGCAACTGGACGGGTTCCAACTCCGGGCTGGGCAACCACTCGGGAGGTGTCAACCCCGGCTGGGTGTCCTTCTTCAAGGCTCCCATCTCGCGCCGCTACCACTACTATGCCATGAAGGACGACGGCACAGGCAACTGGGTGGAGGCATGGGATGCCGTGCTCATGCACGACTGGATGACGGAAATCGAGCTCGACGACCAGATTTCGCGCCTCTACACCAAGTACGAGCGCCGCAACGAGGACTACAGCACCGGCACGGACGTGACGGCCAGTGGCGACTTCCAGACCCGCGCCTACCTTGAGGCCGCCGGCACCAACGCGCAGTTCTATGCCAACGCCGACCTCACCACCCGCGTGGAATACGATGGCAGCTACGACATATACCCCGACTTCGAGGAAGAGAGCTACCCCAACGGCTATCCCATCTACTTCAAATACCAGCCCATGACGAACGACGAGATTGCTGCCCTCACCGGCACGGAAGAGACCAACTTCCGCTGGAGCACGGAGGAGCAGATTACCGCCGACGTAGCCACACACCAGGCCAACCACAGCCTCTACGGCACCGAGGACGACGGCACCACGCCGCTGATGAAGGCATCGTGGAGGTTCATGGTCTTGGACACCGACGCGGCGTTCACCAACTCGAGCGACGACACCACCGTGGGCAAGCAGTACTTCCTGCGCCACGAGGACGATGGCACCGTGGCTTGGATGAACAACGGCTACCAGCTCTATGCCGACCAGAAGGGCGACAACGGGCGCACGCTCGACGACGACACCACGGCCCCCTCGCGCAACTACAAGCAGTGGAGCTACAACCGCGTGGCCGAGTACTTCAAGGACGGCGAGAACGAGGAGTTCCGCGAGGGCCGCTGGCTGTGGGCCTTCACGGGCGACCCCTACAACCTCAACGTCGTCAATTTCGAGGCACGCGCCGGCATCGTGGCGACGTCGGAAGGAGCCTATCACCTGGCCCCCGACGCTGCCACCGTCACCGCCTACCGCGACAGCACACTGGCCAACAGCACACACGCCTACTCCGTCATGACACACACCGAGCTGGAGGGCATCGCCGCCAGCACGACATCGACGGAGCACAGCACCACGGCGGCCGAGAGGAGCCAGCGCGGCTCGTGGGGCCTGGCCGTGGGAAGCACCAAGTATCCCGGTGAGGCCACCTTCGCCCTCGTCAGCAACAGCGCCTACCGCCTCGCCGACACCGACGACCCCGACCAGCTCTACTGGCAGATGACGACGCCCGCTTCCGGCACCGGACATGTGCAGCTCGCATACCGCGCCACTGACCGCACCAACGCCATACGCACCCTGCCCTACGAGCCAATGGCCTACCAGGACGTGGTGCTCACCATCAGGCGCATGGACGATTGCGTCAAAGACATAGACGGTACCAAGGGCACCGGCACGAAAGCCGTCTATTACGCCCAGGAGGACCGCATGTTCTGCGAGGGCGACGTCATAGACAACGGCGGCGACAAGTTCCCCACACAGGCACGCCGACAGTTCTGCAAATACAAGTTCTACACCGACAAGTTTGAGAATCAAGGCACGGAATACACAGTGTGGGACGCCTCCCACCTCAACGTCAATGACACCAGCACCGACCCCAACACCTCGGAGCTCAAGGCTCAGGGCCACTACCTTGAGAAAGCCAAGCGCATCGGCGGCTCCGAGCGTTGGATGCAAAGCGTGTATGTGGGTTACGAGGTGACGACCGACATGTTCATCACCCCCGGCAAGGAACCCACCAACACCACGCTCTTCGCCACCGAGGAAAAACAGAAGGCCGAGCTGGAGCGCATGATCCGCGAGAACGACCACGTCTATTTCATGGACTTCCCCGGAGCCTCATGGACCTACGGCAACGTAAGGCACGACTACACGGCCCACGCCTACTACCGCGCCGATGCCGCCAAGGATTTCTTCAAGGACTACACAGGCCACGCCACCGGCGACAACCTCACCCACCACTACCACACCGACCCAGACCGTATGTACTCGCAGCCCGAGAACCTGAAGTGGTACTTCGTGGGCGACCCCTACAACCTGCAGGTGTTCTGCGCAAGGCCCGACCTGCTGGGGCAGAACCTCAGCCGCATCATACAGCACACCATCAAGCCCGGCAACGTGACGGCAGTGGATGACGGCGGCGCCAACACCCCCGACAACAGCGGCATACACCCGGGATGCACACAGTGGCAGTTCGTACACGACTGCGTGCAGCTGCACCCACAGGACGACGCCACCCTCGACGACCGCATGTACCTGGCACGCCGCAACAAGCAGACGGGAGAGCTGGAATACTACCCCAACCCCAACAGGACCCACCGACTCTACACCAAGTTCCACTGGGAGGTGATGTGTCCCGCCACGGGCGACGACGAGCGCGACAAGAAGGAGTTTGCACTACGCTACGTCGATGAGGAGACGCAGCTCTCCTACAGAGGCGTATATTACTACCTACACCACGGCTACGACAAGAGCTACACCGAGGAGGTGGAGGGCCAAGACCTCACGTGGAAGTACCAGGTGGACCTGAAGTACGACGCCGGCAACGCCACTGTCATGGAGAAGAGCAAGTACATAGGCTACCACACCGCCAACGAGGCCGGCTGCGCCATACGCCTCGTGCAGCCCGCACGCGTATATATAGATGTACACGCCAACAACGCCAAAGACTCGCAAGGCAACACCCTCAGCGACCACGTGGTACACGACGAGCTGACGGAGTACTTCGGCGTGGGCGAGACGCTCACCGACATGCCCGCACACCTCAAGCGCGAATTTGCCACATACAACAACCTGCGCTTCCGCGGCGGTGCCAACAACCTGAGTTCCAACACCCTCACGCTGACCCTCGACCCCGCAAGCGCCGTAAGTCACGGCAACACAGCTGTGCAAGAGCATACGTGCCTCTCAGGCTACACCGACAACTACGTCTTCAAGCTCGACGTCAACTACTCGCCGCAGGACGGCGTGTTCTCCACCTACGACCAGTCCAGCGGCGAGCTCACCGCCCCCAAGTGGCTCGACATACGCGTGGCCAACCGCTGGCTCTACTACGACGTCAACGGCACGTTGAGCAAAGTTGCATCCTCTGAATCGACGCAGAAGCAGGTCGTCAGCAAGTACAACGGCAACACGCCCATACGCTCCAAGGGCTATCACTGGGCATTGGTGGGCGACCCATACACGCTCAAGGTCGTGAACCGCCGTATCTACGAGGATGCCCTGCTCACCAACAGCACCGAGAACGAGGGCTGGCTCACCATGGCAACCTCCACCTCGGCAATAGGCAAGTACGCCTCCGGCACGCAATACCTCAAGATGGGGGCCTACGCCGAGGCCGAGGACTTCGCCTTCCAGCAGAGCCGCACCTACTACCGCCAGCAGAGCAACGGCGCCGAGACCGTGCGACCCGTGACCGATGCCGACGGCAACCCCGTCTATGACATCTTCCTGCGCATCGACGACAAGAAGAGCACGGGCTACGCCACCGACGGCACCACGAAGAGCGACGAGACCACCGACCTCGATGCCACTACCTACGACGCCGCTCACTGGAACGCCACCAACGACTACAGTTTCATCTACATGCTCGACGAGCGCACCAACATGGGGCAGAACGGCGACGGTGCCTACCGCTACGACTTCACCGGATTGGGCGACTACGCGTGGTTCATACAGAGGCAGCACACGCTCTACGTCGAACCCAACACCAACCAGAACTACGACCGATACACTTCTGCCAGCGACATCAAGTCGGCATACGTGCGCACCGTCGATGACGACCACGACGAGATCGAAAACGACTGCTTCGACGCACACATACGCGTCTATAACACCGACGGACAGCTCATGCACGAGACGTCGCAGATTGAGGTGCGCTACACCGACCTCGCCCGAGGCATCACCTTCGACAAGGTGATCCCCGCCGAGGTGAAACGCTTCGGATGCACATACCGAGCATACCTCACATGCAACGTCAGCGGCACTAAGGCATCGGCCTTCGCCGACGAGATCACAGCCTCCACAGAGGTAACACAGGACTTCCTCGACGGCCACTGGACGGCCGCCAAGACCCCCGGCGAGGCCAACCAGCGACGCCACGTGGACATCTACCTCACATACACCGTCTCGGACAACGTCACCGTGGACGGCACAGCGGGGGTGAACTTCGCAGCCTTCTTCACCGACCAGATGGCCGCCGCACGCGACGAGTACGCCTGGGTGAACAGCTACTACGGCTGGAAGGAGACATACCGCGTCTCAGGCAGCACAGTGACAATCCCCGTGGAGGTGCCCGACTACGACAGCCCCATCCTCAACGAGGACGGACTCATCGTGGGCTACAAGACAAAGACCACATACCAGACCATCGAGCAGGGCGGCACGGCCAACAACGTCGATGTGCGAGGCTACCTCAACGTCAAGACCACCGGCGACGACCGCGACACAGGAGCCGGACGCGCCTTCGGCGACGAGCGCCAGCGCTACGACGACGGCACCAACAACGACCCCAACCGCGCCAGTGACCAGAAGTGGGCCTTCGTGGGCGACCCCTACAACTTCGAGCTCAAGAACTACGCCCTCTACCAGACCGACGGCGCAGCAACGACACTCACAGGCTCGTCGCCACTCACCACGTCAACCACCGCCACCACCGCCACACACTGGACCCTGAAGGTGGGTAGCGACGGCACGCCATATCTGGCACTGCTCAGCGACGACACCAACCGCGAGGTGGGAACCATCGTCAGCTACGCCACCTTCGACCGCGCACGCAACGGACAGGACCTCGTGTGGACACGACAGTTCCTATACCTCACAGGAGGAGAGACAGTGGACCCCACAGGACAGGCCATGAACGCCAACGGAGCACACCCCTTCTACCTCGTGGCGCTCAACAGCTATGCCTCGGTGCTCGTCTATCACCTCATCATAGGACACCAGCACCAACAGTACAACGTCTCCGGCCTGAGTTCTGTCACGGGCATAGACGGCGCCGACAACCCCAACGGCCTCACCACCGAACAGCTCGCCACACTCCAGAAGCACATCGACGAGATAGCCCACTACAACACCCTGCGCACAAACGCCGGAGGAGCGTCCGTCAAGGCCACCTCGCTGCGCGACATCGTCTCATACCCCATCGAGGACTATTCCGTGACACGCGTGGGCGTGGGCAACGCACTCACCGTGCCATGGTATATGCGCCGGCAGTTCTGCAAATACCAGTTCTACCAGATGAAGGTTGAGGAGAGGGTGAAGATAACCCAGGGCGAGACGGCCGCCGACAACGGCGTGGAGGACTACACCGACTCGAAGGCACTACACGACAGCAATACAAATGCCTACCTGCTCGACGCTGCCGGCAAGCGCTACTACTACGTCTGGAAGCAGGTGAAGGACACCGACGACAACAGCGACGGCACCAATGACCGCGAGGCTCACGACGACACCAAGGTGACGAAGGTGGAACCATGGTTCCAGGACCGCAAGGTCACCATCGCAGTCGTATATGACGTGGACGAGCAGCAGTTCCGATTCTCTGACATCGGACGACGCACCACGGCGTGGTACACCATGCTCAACAAACACACCGAGACAGTGGATGTCACCGACGACGAAGGCCACACCATGACACTCGACCACCCCATGGCAGGACTGATGAACTTCTCCTACAAGGACGGTATCGGCGCACGCCTGGACCGCTCGGTACACTACACCAACAACTACCTCTGGGCTCCCGTGGGCGACCCCTACGGCTTCGTGCTCCACAACCGCTACGCCACCGTCAACGGCTCGGGGTGGAGAAACATCGTCGTCACGACACCAGACTGGCTGCCAACGCGCGAGTGGGTCACCAACGGCACACAGAACTGGTTCAGCGACGAGGGATACTCGCCATTCCAACTCGGCGACCTCACAAAACAGAACCTCAAAGCCAACGGACAGAAGCTCACCTACACCAACGCCACTGACCATGGCATAAGCTTCTATGAGGGACGCGTGGTGCACCAGCACCGCACCACCGGGCGCGACACCGACGGCGCCAACAACGCCGTCTATGAGATGATGACCACCAACAGCAACACCGACGGCACTTTCCTCATGCACCCCACGGCCGACTACATCAACCCCAAGGATGCCAACTTCAACGGCTTCTACGTCACACACACCATCGACGAGCACAAAAACCACGAGCTGGTGCTCACGCTCATGGATGCCGCCACGGCACGCAACAACGACGAGGCCAACTGGAAGCTGGAGACGACGCCCGAACAGTTACTGCCATACTTCCAACGCTCGGGCTACGTGGGTGGCCTCAAGCCCGAGATTGCCGCAACCAGCACGGCACAGGCCTACCAGACACAGCTCGAGCAGTATGTCGCAGGCGGCAGCCTCTACGGACAGACACCGCCCTTCGCCCTGCTCGACAATGCCCGAAAGCTCGTCTATAGCGGCAAGTTCCTCGACAACAACGGCCAATGGATCATCTATGACCCCGAACGCGACAACCTCTACTACGCCAACGCCGACGGCACCATCAACACCGGTCTGGGCGTCAGCGGCTATGTCGCCTACGACATCGATGCCGCCTCCGACGTGCTCAAGGGCCGCTTCCGCAGCGACAACCTACAGCCGCTCGAGCAGGGCTACTACCGCATCGAGGCTTTCTCGCGCGAGGCCCTCGACGCCGACGGCAACGACCTCAAGGGTGACGGCTCCGGAGTGAAGGGCATCACCGGACCACGCTTCATAAGCGGCTACCGACACCTCACAGAGCAGACCGGCACACAAAATGCCACCTACCACCCCACCTCAGCAGGTGCCGGACGATGGCTCCACTTCTACGAGACCGACGAGGCCCACCGCACCATCACCACCTTCGCCAAGCTGCAGCAGAAAATCACGGCCTCAAACGACGCCGACCGCAGCCTGCTGGGACACCCGGCCATGACGGGCAACATCGACATCCCCGCCGCAGAGTACGACGCCGCAAGCATCTTCCACTTCAACCCCGTCACCGACGACCCCTACCAGCGCTGGACCTTCGCCACTCAGGGCCTCACCGTGGCAGGCTACCCCGACGCCGAAGGAGCATCGGCAGCCGAGAGCGGCAACGGCTACACACGCATGATCGACCCGGCCGACGCCGTCGCCACCGACAACACCAAGTTCCGCATCGACGACATCGGCGGAACGGCAGTCACCATACGCAGCCTCGACGCGGAGTATGACGGCAGCGACAAGTCTTCGACTTGGCGCACCGACGTGGGCAAGAACATACAGACCAACTACCTCTGTATCGACGCTCACCACCGCTACCGCATCACCATGCACACCAACAACGAGATGAAGGAAATCGGCGACCATGCCTCGCACGGCTACCACGGCATACAGGACACCAAGTGGATGCTCAAGCCCGTGCAGGACCGCGCCACCGCCGACCCCTTCCGACACGACATGCCGCTGCGCCTGGAGCTCTTCAAGGGCGGCGTGAAGGACGAAGCACTCGGACAGGTGGAGGGCAACTACGACGACAACTACTACGCATCGCTCTACGTGCCCTTCGACAGCCGACTGACGCAGACCACAGCCAACGCCTTCACCTACACCGGCCCCGCCACACCCGGCAAGACGATGAACATGAAGTCACTGAGCACCCTCACCGACATGGGCAACGGACAGTACATCCCCGCCGAGTGGCCCGTCATAGTGCGCAGCACACGACCCACCATCATCGGCAACGATGCCACTGCCCATGCCGAAGACGTGTCACACGGCAGCGGCTCGAACAAGTACTACGTGGAACTCTTCATCCCCGACAGCAAGCCCAACGAAGCCATCTCACACTACGACGCCGTCGGCGGCAAGCTCAAGGGCAAACACCTCGAGCAGGACCTCGGCGACATCCCTTCCGGCCACCGCATCATGGTCTTCGGACTGCCCATGCAAGGCAGCGGCTCCGGCGACAGCTTCACACCCTACACCTCATACGTCCACGACTACGACAAGCGCGTCGGCGTATATCGCAACTGCAACTGGGCGCGCGAGCAGTTCCCCAACGCGAACGCACACGGCACCAGCGTCGCCACCGCCGAACAGCGCAAGGAGAGCTACGTCCTGGCCAACAAGGCATACTTCGACTACGACACCACATCGCCCTCGCCGGCACCAAGGCGTCACTACATCCCCATGCGCTTCGACGACGACGACCTGCCGCCAACAGACCCCGACGGCGATGCCGCCGACACCATTGACACCTCGCGTATCACCGGCGTCTATGACCTCGCCGGTCGCCTCGTACGCTCCCGCGAGTCCGTACTCAACGGCACCTGGCGACGCAACCTGCCACCCGGCATGTACATCGTCAATGGCCGACAGGTGACAGTGGGGAGGTGACAAGACACCGCCCCGCCGTTGGAGAGTCTGCGATACCATCGCAGACAAAGCCGTTGGAGAGTCTGCGATACCATCGCAGACACAAAAACACCCCCTCACCAATGAACAGCAACACCCCCACACACCTCTGCGCAGCGCTCGCCATAACCGCCATGGCAGCCACCGCCTGCACCGACAACCACACCCTCACCCCCGGCACACAGCCCACCACCGACCTGGCCACAGCCATCGAGTTCAGCGCCGTGGCCGATGATGCCGACGCCGAGACACGCGCCGACGCCACCCTCGTCAACAAGAGCGAGACATGGCTGCCCGCCACCAACGGCACCACAGGCACCCCCCGCGTGGGACTCTTCGGCTACTACACCGGCACCAACAGCTGGAATGCCCTGCAGACGCTGTGCAACACTGCTTTCGCCGATCGCGCCACGCTGGAAACGACGGAGTTCGCCTCGCTGGCTTCCCTCGCCAGCAAGGACGAGTACAATCAGGCCAAGAACACGCAGCTCGCTGCCCACTACACCGCCAACACCTTCTACAACACCCCCCTCACCATCGAGGAGGTTGAAGAGTCTGCGATATCATCGCAGACACCACCAACCGGCACCATGACCAACGCCCTCTCCTACACCGACAAGCGCTATTGGCCTAACGACGGCGGCAAGATGTCCTTCTGGGCATACTACCCCTGGACCGCCACAGCCACCACCGCAGCAGCAGCAGGCATCTACATCGACCCCGCAGTCATTGCCGCCGGAGCAGGCATGGGCAGCATACGCTTCAACATGGAAGAGTATGCCCGCAACCAGGTAGATTTCCTCATCAGCGACCTCGTCACCGACAAGACAAAAGCCAACTACCCCCTCACCGACGAGAATGGCGTCGGAGGGGCTGCGATATCATCGCAGCCATCCCGTGTCCCGCTGCGCTTCCGTCACGCCCTGGCACAGGTGCGTCTCTACTCCCACGTCAGCTATACCCCCAAGATAACCTACGAGCGCACACCGCTCACGGGAGAGTTCGTCCTCGCCACGGGCGATGAAACCTTCACCGTCAATGGTGCCGACGGCAAGACATCAGCCACATACACCGATGCCGACGGCAACACACAGACCATAAAGAACGTCGCCGGAGAGCCCAAGATCAAGGAGGTGACGACATGGGGAAATGGAGCCAAGACCGTGGAGCTGGCCTTCAACAACATCAACACCGACGCCATCTTCACCCCCTCATGGAGCAACACCGGCGGCACCGCCATCACCTCCTCCGTCACTGGCGCCCTTGGTTCTGCAAAAGTGGATGGCTACATAGAGAACCCCTACTGGTTCTACCACCCCGGCCACGCCGACAACGGCAAGAAGATAAACACCGACTTCATGTACGAGAGCATCGAGGCGCAGGAGAGCACCTACGACCTCGACGGTTCCAAGTTGGCCGACGGCGACGAGAAGACAAAACGCGTCGCCACATACTCAGCCTTCCTCGCCGCCGCCGAGAAGAAAAGCGACACCTACCACTACAACTTCGCCCCCTCGAACATCATCATGGCTGTGCCGCAACATCTCAAAGATGACAACGTGCCCAACGTCACCATCACCGTCAGCTGCGGCACGCAGACGGCACGCGTCACGGTGAACCTCGTGGGCATGAACATAAAGTGGGAGAGCGGCTTCATATACTGCTATGCCTTCGTTGACGAGCTCGCCCCTGGCGACGACATCGTCCGCGGCCCCGAGAGCATCACCGTCCTCTTCGACCCCCTGCGCTGGACAGACCAGTGGTGACACCCCCGGCTGCCAAGCACTGCCCCGGCTGCCAACTCAGCACCCCGACCGCCAACTCAGCACCCCGGCTGCCAACTCAGCACCCAACACAGCGGCGATAATATCGCCGCTCCACCAACCGCTGTTGGAGAGGCTGCGATACCATCGCAGCCACCACACAGCCACCACACCGCCAGCCCCCTCAACCTCACCCCCCATCCCCTCCCACCCCGCCATGCCGACCATCCCCCCCTCCATCCCCCACCGCCTTGACGACATCGATTACTATGGGCGGCGCATCTACCACATCACAATGACCACCGAGGGGCGGCGACCCCTGTTTGGCACCCTCACCGGCGACCCTGCCCTCCCCACAGGAAGCCCCGGAGGCCCCGCCGTGGTGCCATCGCCATTAGGCAATGAGGTGCTGGCATGCCTCATCGCCATCGAGCACTACCACCGCCAGGCCCACCTCATCACTTGGCAGCTCATGCCCGACCACATCCACTTCATCCTCTTCATCACAGCAGAGAGCACCACCCACCTCGGCCGCATCATCCTCGGCTTCAAGCAAGGCTGCAACAAGGCCTACCGCCGCCTCGCCGGAGAGCCTGAAGGCCGAAAGCCCGCCGCCGGAGAGCCCGCCGTTGGAGAGCCCGCCGTTGGAGAGTCTGCGATAATATCGCAGACACAAAAACAGCAGCCCCCTCGCCGCCCCACCACGGAGGAGCGCAAGCACGGGCAGCTGTGGTCCACCGGCTACCACGAGACGCCGCTGTCGGGGCGCGATCAGCTGAAGCACATGGTGGCGTATGTGCAGGACAACCCCCGCCGTCTGCTGCTGAAGCGCCAAAACGCCACCCTCTTCCGCACATACCCCCTCACCGCCGCCGACATCCCCTTCACCGCCGTGGGCAACAGAGCCCTCGTAGAGGCACCGCGTCGCATGGCCGTGCGCATCTCCCGCCGCATAGTGGCGCAGGAGCTTGCCGTGCTCCTACAGCGATACATGGCACACGCCCGCAGCGGCGTGGTGCTCATCTCGCCCTTCATCAGCGAGGGCGAGAAGGCTGTCCGAGACGCCCTCCTTGCCGAGGCACTGCCGCACATACGCCTTGACGGCGAGGGCTTCGGCCCCTATTACAAACCACCGGGCCGCGATTGCGACCAGGTGGCCTGCGGCGTCCTGCTGCTCCTGGCACCATGGCCGTGGCAGTCACGCGCCCGCCATCTCGGCAAGGCGGAGTTTGAAGCCCTCAATGCCATGGCTGCCAAGCTTGCCAATATGCGGTTATAAGCCCCTTGGCGATGTCAACTCTGCACCCTGGCTGGTTCTTTACAAAGCAGCTCTCCCTCCTATTAGCGGGCTGATGCCTCGCCGATAGGAGGGAGAGCTGTTTTTGGGATGCGGCCATACGGAAGCCACCCATGTCCAGTGGCATCAGGCCCTGAGGGTGCTATTGCCGGTATTCGCCTATCGGGCGAATGGGAAGGGCGGTGGAAGCTCCAAACGAGGTGCTTGTGCCCAGCGTGCCATCGCTGCCGAGGGTGATGGCCGTCGGCGTGGCGTCGCCAGTCCAGTAGTTGCCGACGGGGAGGTAGAAGAGTCCCTGACGCAGCTTCTCTGCCCCGGTGGAGATTCCCGCCTGCGGGAAGAAGAACCATCCTGTACCATTGCCATTGCTGGCGGTGACGTCGCCGGTGAAGAGACCATGAGGCGGCAGCTGGTAGCCAGGTGGGCAGGGGTCGTAGAGGGTTTTCCCCGTCGTGCTGCTCCACGCCCCGGCGTACGTCCACGTGGCCGCCGGTGTGCCTGAGGCGGTGACGGGGAAGCCCCACTGGAAGGTCAGGCTCGTACCCGCCTCGGGTATTTGCTGTGCCAGCTGTGAAATCTTCACGTAGCAGGGGTCGGCGCTGTTGGTGATGGTACTGCCGCCACTGGCACACTGCACAATCTCGAGCCACGCCTCGCGGTTCTCATAGACGGTGTAGTCGTCTCTGGCAGGCACCCAGCCAAGGTTGACTGGCATGATCTTGTATTGCTCCGTGCCGCTACTGTTGCGCAGCACGGTGGAGCCTACAGTCTTGCCTGTCTGGTTGCGGAAGGCATTGGGATAGACCTCGTCGGTCATCCAGATGTGCCAGTACCAGAGATAGTCGTAGTTGCCAGCGACAGACCAATCGTTTTGCGTGACCGTAGTGGTCTTGGTGGTTTTAGTACCAGAGGAGATAGTGACTTCTGTTATGGTTTGTGTGCGAGGGAAAGGACCAACATCAAGGTCTCCCGTCGTCGACGTCGATGTAGGAGCATCAGAGTCTGAGGTGCTCTCTGAGACTGTGGATACCACTGTTGTCTTAGTCCTTGTCCGCTTCTTTCCCTTTAGAGCGATGATGCAGTTGGCTGGCTTGACGTGCTCGCCATACTCGTCATCGTTGCCGGCAGAAAAGCCTATCATCGATGCATTTGTACCACCACTCAAATCACGCGATATTGTGTGTACTAAGCCTGTCTCGCTCTGCCAAAGAACCTCGGCTCTGACGTCGCTTCCAGATACAGAAAAAGAAGAGGCATCAGTACCGTAGTTTGTCTGTGTCTCGGTCACGGTGGTAGTGTTGCCATCGGTCACGGTAGTGGTTTTTGTCTTGTTCAGCTGGTCGAGGATCCACGGCTTTTTGATGATGTCGCCCTGGTGGTCATAACAGGTAGTGTTGTCGGAAGCGATATCTACGCCATCGGTGATGCCGTTGCCATATACCATGGGAAAACTATAAGAACCTTGCTTGCGGTTTATGATATAGCAGTTGGATGTGGTGCGTGTTGTTGTTTTATCGTACTTAAAAAGCTTATATGACACGGAGCCATCTGTGACATCCGAGACTTTACACTTCGACAAATCCCAACTCTGAGCAGGTTCCGAATTTGCCTCGAGAATGGTGGTATGAGAATATGTTTGGCCAGAGGCGGCTGTGAAGGTGTAGCTTGCCGATTTGTCTGAGCCACCATCGATGGGAGTACCTACATGGTCACCTACGTTCCAACCTGTGAGAACACTCAGCCAGCTGGGCGAACTGGTGTATGCCGTCGTGGAGCGTGTGCCGTCGCTGTTTGCGGGGTATATGGCATTCACCTTCCAGTGGATGGGGTGCGAGGGTCCAGTGGCGGTGCCAGCCTCGCTGCTGCTGTAGTCCTGGAACATGCGGTAGCTGTGTACTTTGAATGACCCGCTGTTGCTGCCGTGAGGATTGACATCGTTCTCGAGGTTAGAAGAAGCCTCTCCGCCGTCCTTCTGCACGGCAAGATAGTAGTCGCCTCGCAGCTCGCCGACGGTCACTTTGTAGGTCACGGTGTAGCCTGGCTTCCAAACGTCGCCGGAGAGAGACACCTTGATGGTGTGGTTGCGGTCGTCGGCGGTGTTGCCGGGTGTGCCGTTGGTATCGGTCAGCGCCACTTCGAGTTCAGCTCCCGAGATGCATGTGTGTGGCATGAGGAAGAGAACGTTGCCGCCATCGATATATACGTTGGAACCTTCGGTGTAGTTGGTGGGGGTGTAATCGACATTGATGGTGTAGTGGCCTGTGGAGGCGTCATCGATGGTCCATGCACTTGTGGCGGGGTCGTCGGGGTCGTATTTGTCGGGGTCGTATGTGCCACGGTTACGTATGCTGTTGAGTGTGATGCTCGTTATGCGCAGCTTGGTGGGTATGTTGCCCTGCACGAAGCGCACGGCGGTGAGTATGTGTCTGAAGCGCAGGTCAACAATCTTGTCGTCCTGCCCCAGGTGGGCCTCTCGGCTCCAGCTGCCTGTGGGTTCCGTCTTCCCCTGCCAGAAGGCATCGTAGCCCGTGTGGTTCGCGGCTCCTTTTGGCCCGAGGGCAATATTGACGAGGTCAGAGACGCCATAGAGCAAGTCCTTCTGCTCGTCGATGTCGTCGGGCACACGGTATGTGAATGTGGGTTGCGTCTCGTGGTCAGGTGAGTTTGTGATGGTGAGTTCCAGGTCGTCCATGGATGGCGCCACGGCGTAGAAGCGCATGGTGCGCGTACCGCCTCCGTCGCCGTCGTATGGCCAGTGGAGCGACGTTCGCCAGTTGTTAACCTTGCTGACGAGGACATGGTTGAAGAGCGTGGCGTCGTTGTGCTCCGGGGTTGTTTCGCTCAGAAAGCCCCAGATGGTCATGGACGAGTGGAAGTTGTCGGTGGAGGCGAGGGAGGAAAGGGGGGCGCGTGAGGAGGGCTGAGGGTGTTGGGGGGGCTGCTGAGGCTGGAGGGGCTGCTGGTTGC
>Ga0310694_10001563_pt1 | contig 25680 bp, 17 predicted proteins | sample 174DNAGHGhighgp2_FD_203884 | JGI IMG/M metagenome (GOLD analysis project Ga0310694, IMG submission 203884) | Sheep rumen microbial communities from Palmerston North, Manawatu-Wanganui, New Zealand - 1742 DNA GHGhigh gp2 (v2) (version 2) | ecosystem: Host-associated > Mammals > Digestive system...
AGATTAAGATGATGCTTAGTGCCTGGTGCCTAGTGGCTAGTGGCCAGTGGCTAGTAGCTAGTGCTGTGCTCCCTACGTTGGGGGTTCGGGCTCCCTACGTTGGAGGGACGCTCTCCCTGCGTTGGCGCGGCGCGCTCGGTGATCGCGCCCTGCGAACTGGTAGGGGCCGACCACCGGGCGGCCCGGAGGTGGGGCGAACCCTCCGGGTGAGCCGCGGCGGCTCGCCCCACCCGGGAGGGTCGCGCTCCGTCGCGACCGCCGACTACCCTCACGGGGGGTACGGCTTACCCTCACGGGGGATTTGAGTTACCCTCACGAGGGGTTTGCACTGCCCTCACGAGGGGTTTGAACTACCCTCACGAGGGGTTTGAGTTACCCTCACGAGGGGTTTGAACTACCCTCACGAGGGGTTTGGGCTGCCCTTACCGGCAAACAACGAACATGCGACGGCGTACCTGCACACGACCGATCCCGGCCCCGTGCCCCTCGCCCAGACGAGCGACGGCAAGTGCAAGGTGATGACGTTCAAGGACACCGCTGGCGGCAGTTCGACGGACTTCACGCTCGGCCACCAGTGGGAACTTGGCGGCGAAGGTCTCTTTGACCAGGCTCACGCTCCCGAAGGTGAGTGGTCTGGCACCGACGCTTTCATTACCGTTGACGGTAACGAAGCCGGACTGACCGTTGAACACTCCGAGGACGGAACGGTTGCGACCGTGATCGAGAACGGCGACATCCCGCCGGGCACGTATCAGAACGTACCGTTCTCCTATCCGGTGCGTCGTGGCAGCGAGACGGAAACGCTCACGCTCACGATCCCGACGCTCGTGGTGGCATGACAGCAAGCGTACAACAACAAGATCAAGCCACATGCAATCGATTTGCAGGATTGATTTCGCGTCTCATCTCCAGCGACGGTTTACATCGTGTTCTTTCTCACTTATCCAAGCTCTATCACCAGCCTTGTAGGCGGGGTTGGCGAAGCCTCTTGTTGGCAGACGAGCTGTTCGCGAAACAACGTGCGGCCGCATCCCACGTAAGCAAGCGACCTGGATCGAAGAGCGCCGCCACGCCCGTGAGCGCACACTGCGTCATTGCGCCCGCGTAGGCAAAGTCACTACCCACCTTCGTACCGCCCTTCACCGCCGCGATGAACTCGTTGAACGGCTTCGCGTCCGGGTTTTTGCCGGGAATGCGCGGATACTTCTGTTTCGGACACCCTCCGTCGGCGCGGAGTTTCTCAAGCGTCGTGTCGGGCAGCAGACGCAGGTAGTTCGCGCCGTGGTGTCCGTACTCGATCACGCCGCGCGTGCCATAGACGAATGCGCCGTTCGTCATGTTGTCACGCCGCGCGCGCGCTTCCTGAGAGTTGTACGGCGGATAGAATTTCATGTCGTCCCTGTAGCCGGGAGGCACGGGCACGGACTTGCTCGCCTCGCCGTCGAACCACACGAGCTTGAACGGCTTGCCATCGCGTTTCACGTACTCGAACGTGGTCTTCACGCCCTTCGGGAACGTAAGGCCGTGCACCTCGGGCGTCCAACTGCCGACGACCTCGGCCTTCACCGTCTTCGGAAGCCCGAGACCGAACGTCCAGAAAAGCGGGTCCATCAGGTGGCAGCTCCAGTCGCCGAGCGTGTTCGTGCCGTACATAGTCCAGAAGCGCCACACCCCAGGCAGGAACTTCGGGAAGTACGGGCGGTGCGGGACTGGCCCCTGCCATTGCTCCCAGTCCAGCTCCTTCGGCAACTCCCACGTCTTCTTCATGTCGTCGAGGACATCCATGAACGTGTACTTCGCCGGACACCACACGTGCGCCTCCGTGACCTCGCCGATGAGCCCGGCCTCCACCCACTCGCGGAAGTCGCGAATCGTGTCGTAGGCGTGTCCTTGGTTCATCGCCTGCGTGACGAGGTTCGGATGTTTCTTCGCCTCGACGAGCATGTCGTCCATCTCGTGGAAACTTTGCGCGAGCGGCTTCTCGCACTGCACGTGCTTGCCACGTTTCAGGCACTCGATCGCCATCGTGGCGTGCCAGTGGTCGGGCACGCCGATGAGCACGGCGTCTATCTCCTTGTCATGCTTGTCAAGCATGTCCCTGTAGCGGACGTAGAACGGCGCGTTCGGACGTTTTCCGCGCTGATGTTGGCAGCGGCGCGTGTCCACGTCGCAGAGTGCAATGATTCGCGCGCCAGCGTGCGCGAGGCCGTCGATGTCATCAGATGCACGTCCACCTGCGCCGATCGCCGCCACGCACACGGTCTCGCTCGGTGGCGTTGCGCCACTGCCTGCGATTAGCGCGCGGGGCAAAATGTTGAAGAGGGCCGCGCCGCCTGCGGCATTGCGGATGAACTGTCGTCTTGTATTCATGAATGTTTGACTCTTTATTTCAGGAAACCACATTCCGCCCAATCGCCATGGTCGGACTTGTCGCCGTCGCCGGCATCGGTGACGACGAACTTGACGGACGCCACGTCATTGGGCAGCGCCACGTTGAAGTGCCAGCGTTCCGTTCCGCCGAACATCATGTACGGCGACGTTGCAAGCTCCTTCTCCTTCTTGCCGTCCTTCCCCACGCCCACGATCTTGAAAACGACGCTTGACTGGTTCTGCACGCGCTGGCTCTCGTCGATGCCGACGACCGACACCACGCGCTTCCATTCCGGCTGGCGCGCGAATGTGGCGTAGCCCGGCCCGTGGATTGCCATGCCTCCCTTGTAGGTGTTTTTCTGGATGCGGATCGCCCCGTCATAGCCCTTGCCGAGACGGATGCCGCCGCCCCAGCCCGTCTTCTGTTTCACGGGCTTCAGCGTCTCGATGCGCACCTGCGGCGCGGGCGGCACGGGGCCCGGATTCTGCGGCTGGTATTCAACCGGGAGCGGACGCGAGAGGTGCATAGTAGAACGGCCGGTTCGGCCGTTCGCACGCTGAACGGGTTGGCAGCCCGTTCTCCCAGCGCCAAAAACGACCCTCCATTTCACCTCGCGCGCCGTCGGTACCGTGAGCGCAACGCGCACCGTGCCGTTCATCTCGACCGCGCACACCTTCACACCGGCCGCCACATCCTCCGGCGACACTTCCGCCCGCACGAGCGGAAACACCTTGCCGTCCGCCGTATCGACGGCGATGACCACGCTCTCCGTGGTGCCGCTTGCGATGTACTTCGCCGTGCCGGAGAGGACACGCCCCGCCGCATCCCACTTCTCGTCCGCGACGTCCATCCACCCCTGCAGCACATGGCGCGTGGTGGAGACGACCTGCGGACGCGTCTCGGCCTTCGTGAAGCGGAACATTTCGCATTCAAGACCGTTCATCTCGATCTCGATCGAGTCCTTCGCGCCGAGGATGCCGAGATATTCGTCGTCCCAGAACGAATGGACGCGCCACTTCGCCTGCGGGTCGAGACCGAGCGCGCCGTCCGTCGCGCGGTCGCCGCAGAGCGCGGTATTCACCGTGGCGCGTTTCTTCTCCGGATTGAAGAGCATCACCTGATGCCACGTCGGCGCGAGCTCGAGGTCATAGACCGTGGGATTCACCACGCCTTTCTTGAAGGCGTCGATCGGACGCGCCGCGAACGGTTCGCGGTATTCGGGGTAGAGACGCGAGAGGTCGTGCGTCATCTCCGGCGTGAACAGGCGGAAACTCGTCGCAAGCTCAATGCGTCCGCTCGTGAGATAGACCGTCGTGAGCATCGAGCGGCGTACGCCCTCCAGCAGCCCGTGAATCGCCTTGGAGTCGGGATAGTAGTTGAACACCGTGCGCATCTTGAACCAGCGGAGACCGTCCGTGGTGATCATGCGCGGGTCGAACTTGTTGGAGTCGCTCCATGTGCGCTGCGTATCGACGATGCCGGCCGTCGCGTCGAGGCAGGGGCGCCCGCACTCGCCGAGGTTGCGTTCGTCGAGGAACGCCTCCTTGCCGAGTCCCTCGCGGGCGAGCGCGAAGTAGCGGCGATAGACCTGCGTCGCGCTCGCGTGGATGTCGTCGAAGCCGCCCTGCGGGTTGTAGCCCGTCTCGGGGTAGTCGAACTTGATGCCCTGCATCCCGTCCTTGCGGAGACGCTTCCACACTGCGAGCATGTGGTCGGCCATGCCCTTGTCCGACATGTCGTACGTCACGTAGGGGCGGTGGTGCATGTGCTTGCGTTCGATGCGGTTCGTGGAGTTGAAGAGCATCCAGTCCCTGTGCGCGATCGCGAAGTCGTCGCTGGGCATTCCCACCTGGAAGTAGGTGTAGGGGATTCCGTGCCGCGCCTTGATCGCGGCGCACCACTTGGCGAACGTCTCATAGGGCGGGCGCAGATGGCCGTACTTCGCCCAGTGCGCGTCGTCATACCAGCCCTGCTCCGTGTTGCCGTTGTTCCCGTAGCAGTAGTAGTCCGGCTCAAGGCGTACGCCCACTTTGGAATACTTCGTGAAGCCCTTCTCGTTCGCCATGTCGAGTTCCTTCACGAGCGCGGGGGCGTTGTTGATGTTGCCGAGCTTGCTGAGCGCGCCCACGGCCCAGCCGCAGAGGAGCGGGAAGTCGTAAACGTTCGGGTCGGCGCCGTTCGCCTTGCGCATGGCGCGTCCGTACGCCTCGGCTGAGGCGAAGGGATCGTCTGTAACGGCGTCGATGTAGAACGTGTCGGCGGAGAAGAGCTGGTTCGTGCCGGGCTCCACGAGCACGCCCACCTCGTCGGCGGCGTAGAGCGTGAGCGCGCCTTCGTCCAGCTCGGCCATCTTGCCGAAGGCGTCGTACTGGAGGCCGCCCGCGACGAGCGTGCGGCGCTGGCCTGCGACGAGGCCCGTAGCGAGGATGCCGTTCGCGCTGTTGCGCGTAAGGCCTGGGATGAGGTGCGCAGGCTCTGCGCCAGCCGCGCTGTTGATCGTCACGAAACCATCAACGGGCATGCTACCCGTTGTACGAGCGGTGCCGAGCCACTTGCCGCCGCGCAGGACCGTTGCGCCCATCAGGCGGCGGCGGTACCACACGGGCGTGTTGACGCCGAACGAGGCGATCAGCGCGGGCGAGTCGTCGTAGAGCGTGTAGGTATATACCGGCTCCCATGCGCCCTTGCTGTGCGGGTGCTGGTAACCGGCGGCGTGGAAGCCCCAGCGTGCACCGACGGTGTCGTCGCGCACGGTAAAGGTGATCCGTGCGCCGTGACCGAAGGCGTCGTTCACCTCGTCCGTCGCCGCCGTGAACGCCGCGCCGCGCTTCACGCTCGTCGCGCCCACCCCGGCGTCCGCGAGCCGAACGCGCCCTTCCGCGTCGCGGATCGTGAACGTGCCGTTCGTCACGTCGAACTCCACTGCGGCGCGTCCATTCGAGAGCACGATGTCCACGCCCTTTTTCTCGACAACAGCCGTGTCCGCTAACGTCTGCACGGACACAATAGCTGCACAGAAAGACAATGCTATACACTTATTCATATTCATAAAACATTTACAAATGACATTTACAGAAAATCGTACCGAACATTACGGCGCACGGTGCGCGGGGAGGTAGCGGCTAAGGCTGTCGGCAAAGCCTCTCACGAATACGTCGCCGGATTTAGAGACGTCCACCAGGGCGAAGCTGTTGTGTTCCGGGTACGAGCCCATTATCATCCCCTTCATCGTCCAGTAGTGGATTCCCTTCCTGAAGCCGTACAATCCGTCGTGGTGGTGGCCCTGGAACACGCAGAGCACGTTTCCACGCCGCTCAAACATCTCAACGGCACGCTGCCAGTTCCCGATCACGAGTGAGCGGCTTATCTTGGAGAAACCGTCGATGAGCTGGTGGCAGAAAACGAAAACCGGCGTCGTCGCCGAAGCAAGTTCGGCATCTAGCCAATCAAGTTCAGCGTCCGGGAAGAACGCCTTCGTCCAGTTGAAGTTCCCGCAGCAGTACGGCTTGCGATCCGCTCGGAAGCATCCGTCGAGGACGATGAACTTGAATCCCTTCATCTCGAACGAGTAGTTGCTCTTCCCCTTTGCGGCACCGTGGTTTGCGGTGTGCGCAAGGAAATCCTCCTTTGATATGCTGTCCATGTCGTGGTTGCCGAGCACGTGGTAGCGCGGGCCATCGAATTGCGCGAACGCGCTTTCGATTTCGTCGAGGAATCCAAGCGTCTCGAGGCGGATTTCTTTCGATGCTTCGGGAACGCCCATGTCCTTCATGTCGCCAAGTTCGATGGCGAAGTCGGCCTTCCCGCAGTTGAACGCGGCGACGGCCTCGCGTATCTTCGAGACGGAATCGCGGTAATGGCGCTGTCCGCTGCCAGACTTCGGCCACGTGTCCTTCTGCGCGTAGTGGCTGTCGGTTAAAAGCCCGAAGCGAAGTACAGGCGACTCGACCTCACGCACCGGCGATGCGGCAGCAGTGGAAACGCCGCCGCTCGCAAGCATCCCTGCGCCAACCGCGCCCAGCATGAACTCTCTGCGTCCGCACAACGCGGCACCGCTTTTACCTGCACTCATTTTTCGTTACCTCCTTTTGAGGTAATTCATAAACCCCTCTTTCGTGGCAGTTGCGGATCAAGCCACCCAGCCTGAAATACGCCGCATAACTGCAAAAACACAATCAAGGCGTCAACGGCAATAAGTGTAGCAAAAATCCCGCCGCAGACGCAAGCGGGAAATACCTTTCCCAGCGCATCGGTGGGGCGAGCCGTCCCAGTAAGCCGTAATGGTGGGGCGAGCCGCCCACCACACCAGCGGAAACTCCGCCTCCAGAACAGCCGCTACACAAGTTTTGGTGGGATTATTTGCGGCGGCGTTAAACTGCGCTGTCTCCTTTTGGGTTCGGTTTTTGGGTTAGTGGATGATTGGTTTTTCGCCTTTGCTTTGGCCGTTGCTTTTGTCCGTGAAGAACATGTAGAACGTGTAGTTGCGTGCGGGCTACTTGACGATTATCATGAGGCCTGAGCGTCTGACGATGTAGCCGCTTCCGCTTTCGGCGAGCTTCGCCTTGTACCCGCCTGCTCCGAACGTGAACGTCGGCTCGCCCGTCATCTCACCTTCCACTGCGACGACCGCCTTGCGCGACGCGCTTGCCGCTGCAGGGTCGGCGACATGGACGGAAAGCCCCGCAAGGTCCTTGTCCCCCGCGAACGTCACGGACGACGCGCCGTTCAGCGTCACGCCCGCCGAAAGCGTCACCGCGCCGAGCGTGATGTCGCTTCCGTCTGCAATCGCAAGCACGGTCGAGACCGTTCCGTTCGTAATCGTGCCCTCGCCCGACACCGTGCCGAGGCTTCTCGTTGCACCGCCCAGGCTCACCGTAGCGCCATCCGCGATCGACACGGCCACGCCGTCCGTCGCAAGGATCGTCGTGCCCGCCTGCGCATCGAGCGCAAGCGTCCCCGTGTGCATACCGCCGAGCGTCCAGTCGCCATGCCCCGCCTTGCGCACGACCACGTCGCCGTCGAGCGTTCCCGTGAACGCCTGCACCGATTCGTTCGTGAGCGTAACCGTGCCGGAGAATGCGAGCGTTCCCTCGCCCGCGAGACGGCAGAGGACGGGTGCCGCCCCGCCCGCGAGCGTCAGCGTCGCATTCGTCGCCACAACCACGTCCGCGCCAGCCTTCAGCGCATCGGCGCGTGAGAGCGTGAGCGCTCCCGCGCCCGCGACGACGTAGGAGAGGTTAGGGCTTGCGCCCTCGAGCGTGAACGAACCGAGGTCGTACTTCGCGAGAGTATCGGCGGTCCACGCGCTCTTGAACGCGCAGGACTGCGCCTCCACGAATCCCGCCGCGACGCCCTTCCCGTCGTTCTCCGCGCCGACGGTCAGCGCACCGTCCGCGACGATGCCGCCCACCGTCAGATCCTGCGACGGTAGCGCCGTGCTTGTAGCGGCCGTGAAGAGGGCCATGTTGCCCGCGCCGTTCGCCGCGTCCCAGAGCGTCCCTTCGCGCGGTTCGCCCGCGAGGTCGTTCCAGTTCGTCGCGTCCGCGCCCCATGCGCCGCTCGCGCCGCCCGCCCACACGTTGTAGGCGGAATCCGTCACCGGTCCCAGGTCGCGCACCTGCATGCCGTTCAGCTGCACGACGGGACTCGCCGTAGTGCTGTGGGAACCCGACAAGAACGAAACAACATGCGAAGTTCCCGTCGCCGTGAAAATACCCGTCGCCAAATCTCCTCGCGCAGGGCTGAACAGTCCGACATTCTGAAACTCCATCCGTACCACGCCATCGACGTCCATGTACCTGTTTTTGGCGTTTGTCCCGTTAGCCCCGCTCGTCCGTGCATCATGTACCCACAGCTGTACGAGATACCTGTTGCCGGGAACCAGCCGTTTCAGCGTCAGCGTCGAAGGATTGGACTCGCTCGCCCCACCGCCAGTGTAGGTTGCAGACTTGAGCATCAGTTTGTAGCCTGAGGACATGTCGCTGTCGCTGATTTCAAAGGCCGATGCATTCGAATTGCCCGCAGAAGAAAAGTTCATGGATATGTCATCCGTTGACGCACTTGCGGACGGGCGTTTCCATCCCTTGAACGTCACACCGTTGACCTCCGCATCCGTCGTGCCCGTCGTGAAGTTGTACGCGTAGAGCAGTTCGCCGTCGAGGCGCACGTCGTCGTCGCGCTTCGTGATGGGGCTGACTCTCCAGTGCGTCGCCGAGCCGAAATCGAGGCGGCGCAATTGGATGGCGTTTATCTGCGGATTGCCGCTGGTCACCTTGGTCGTGGGGTTGTAGAGGGATGTGATTTTCAGCGATTTCGACAGGCCTTCCGCCGTGAACACGCCGGTGACGTGCTGACCGTACGTGCCGCTTGCGACGGCGAAGGCCATGCGCTTACCCCCGTCGATCTCCTGCCAGCGGTACGGTCCGATATTCGTCCGCGTGTCGTTGACCCACAGCTGCACGAGATAGCGTCCGCCCGGCGCAAGACCTTCCAGCGTCACGGTCGCGGTGCCATTTGCGGACGGATACGTCGCGCCGCCCATGAGGCGGTGGTAGTCGTCTGAAAGCGTCTGCGCGATGTCCTTGTTGAACTCGTTGACATTGCGATACGTCATGAATTCCGTCGTCATGCGCACGTCGCGGTAGATCGTCGTGCTGCTCGTGGGCGTAAGCGGCACGAACACGACGTTGTTCACGATGGCGGTCGCCGCCGTCCAGCCCGCCGCGAACACGCACTCGCCGTCGAGGCGCACGTCGTCGTCGTCCGTGATGTTCTTCACGTCCTCCCATTCGATCTGCCCGGGCGTCACGTCGCGCAGCTGAAGGGAGGCGAACTGCGAAACGCCTGTCGAGTCGCTGCTGTCGTTGTATCCGACGATGGTAAAGCTCTGCGTGTCGCCAGCTGCGGTAAATGCGCCCGTGATGTGCTGTCCGAATCCGCTGGATGTGCGCAGGCGAAGCACCTCTACATCATCGACCTTGATGTAGCGGCCGTTGCCGGGATTGGCTCGCATGTCGTGCGTCCATAACTGGACGATGTAGGCGTGCCCCGGAATCAGGTTCTGCAGCGTAACGGTGCTTGTGACCGACTCGCCGGCGGCGGATGTGGCATATACGCCCGCCCGTATCAACTGGAGATAGTCCGCGCTTGCGCCTGCGGGAACGGTGGTCGCGAAATAATTGCTGTCGATGTACTCCGTACGGGCATTGCCCAGTGCGATATCCGCCATCTTCGCGACATTGTCAGGGATGTAGTTCTTCCTGACGCCGGCGGCGAACTTGACGCCGTTCACGGTCGCGGCCTTGTTCGCGTAGGCATAGCGCAGCATGCCGTCGGTGCGCACGTCGGCGTCGCCGACGATGTTCTTCGCGTGTTCCCAACGGATGCCGTCGGCGTTCGCCGCAAACGGAATGATCGCACCTGCCGCGATTGCCGCCGCTGAGACGGCGGCTTTCCAAGTTTGTTTTTTCATGCTCATTTTGTTTCTCCTTTTGTTGTTGCCCATGCGGGCGGTTAGTTTAAGGTGTGGCAAAAGACATCGGACTTCTGACAACGGACGATTTACGAAGTCCGCTGTCAGAAGTCCGAAGTCCTTCCTCGAAATGTCGTGCAACGGGCGAGCCGCCCGTTGTCCCAGTTGTGCTGAATGCGGCAAAAAACGCGCTACAGGCGCGTCCGCTGTTAGGAGTGCCCCCCCCCCCCCGCTAATTGCGCAAACGCGCCCACACGCGCCGTTTTAGCGCGGTTGTAGGCGGTTTTATGGAGGGTGGGCGTCATGGGTTACAGTGCCTTGATTTCGTCGGCGGTGAGGCCGGTGTACTTCGCGATGGTTTCCACGGGCAAGCCGTCGGCCTTCATCTGACGGGCGGTGTCAAGCTTATCTTGACGCATTTTTTCAAGTTCCGTTTTTGCCGCGTCGCGCTCGGCGGTCGCTGCGTCGGCTCGCGCCTTTTCCGCATCGCGATTCTTCTTTTCCTCCGCAAGTTCCTCTCTCGCGTCATTGAGCTCGCCTATGATTGTCGCCTCGCGGCGCACTGCGTCCCAGTATCCTTCGTATGCCGCCTTCTCCTCGTCGCTGTATGCGGATTCCTCGACTATCTCCAGTGCCTTGGAGACTTCGGCATTTTCCAAAAGTTCCTGCGGGGCTGTATACGTCTCCTCGTTTATCTCGGTGAGGAACTTGAGCCACAACACCGCCATCTTCTTCTCTGCGAAGGACTGCGGCTTGAACTTCGGCAATTCGATGAACACAAGGTGAAGGCCGTCTATCTTCTTCTTCGTGTCGAGATTGTGAACCATCGAGTAGTGATGGTAGCAGTTTTCCGTGTCATGCTCGAATATCTTGTTGACAAGATTGAGCGAATAGACCGGTTGAAGGAGATAGAATTCGTCGCTCCTGTCGATCTGCCGCACGTATGCCTTTGCCGCGTTGAAGAGGACGCGTTCCTTGAAAGCCGTAGTCCAGTTCAGCTGCATTTCCACGATGAACTTGCGCCCACCCGTCTCCTCGCAGCGCACGTCAACTATGCTGTTCTTCTTGTCGGGATTGTCTGGAACCATTTCCGGCGGAAGATACTCTATCGACTCTACCTTCTTGCCATCGTCAAGGGGAAGCAAGGCGTTAAGGAGGCTTATGACGAGATTCTTGTGCTCGCCAAAAACCTTCTTGAAGGTCACATCCGCCTTTGGATCAAGGTATTTTGCCATGTTCTTTGCCTCCTTCCTGTTCAAGTGTATAATTCACCCAAAAGAAAGTAATATTATTCTATCATATTTGACGGTTGTAAGTCAATCGGCTCAAATCGCAAAATGCGCTTTTTCTACAGCAGACAAATCGGACTGGTCATGAGTTTTCAAGTATATGCAAATTACCTTCTCTGGAGAATAGCCATCATTGATGATAGTTTGCCTGTAGCGTCGCAACTGGTTTGAATGTTCCTTGCTACCAACTTTATCCTCTATGATTATTGCTATGTCGTCATTGATTTGGCAGAAGATGTCAATACTTTTATATTGACGCGCGACCTCCACTTTGCACTTGGTGGAAACTCTCATTACTGTATTACGAAGAAGTACCTTGTTCAGGAATTCTCGCCCACATTCGTTCATGAGCGTTTCACGATGGGATTTGTCAGCCCACGATATGAGCCATGTAAAAAAGGCATCTTGCGACAATTCAGACGTAGCAATGTCAAACAAATTGTTTTTCATTTCTCTTCTCCTATTTTCCGTGCCCTTACTCGGTTCCACGGTTGGAGAATTGGGCTGGTTCTCGTTCCGTGTTGCTCCGTTTACTAGGCAATCTGATACGAAACGAGAATTGAAGAAATCCTCCCTTTCGTATCTCGATAGAGGCTGTAGGAATTGCCTTGGAAGAAACACGAAGAGAGGAAGTGCATTATGCACTTTCTCTGCAAGGTGCCGTCTTCCTTTAAGAACTTCCTACATTCCTATCGACGACTGCTTTGCAGCGGTTGCAAATTGAATTGCTCATCCGAGGGGTGGAGAGGGATGTCGGCCTACATACGTTGCTTGACGCGCCCAGTCAGTTCCTCAAACTATGGATTGCCCTCCTTGCGGAGAACGCCAATAGTCTATCATATCCCGCTTGTGGTATGCAAGAGGGATTTTTCGGGAAGTTGAGGACAACAAGCGTACAACAACAAGAGAAACGCGGCGGTGCAGTGTGACGTGGCGATCCGGCGAATCTCCTATACCTTATATATAGGCAGATTGAGGTTTATGGCGGCATCCTCCCGGTTGCGCCCGCAAGCCCAACCGTCCCTAAATCAGTACTCAACCGTCCCCGCAACCAAATCCCCCCGTCCCCAAGGCCATTTGATGCCTTTGTTTCAGTAAAACGATGCCTTTGTTTGTGCGAAACGATGCCTTCGTTTGGCCGTATGTAAGGGGGGATTTTTCTTATTGTGACGTGCCGTGGCAATCCAGCGACTCTCTTATACCTTGGAGGTAGTTCTGCAAGGAGTATTTAACCGTGTAACCCGCCGCCCGAGCTTCGTGCGGGAATGTAAATGAGGATAACTTTGATGATTGCTTTCGCTACTGGGAGCTTAGGAGATTAAGAGTTTCGGAGAAGATCATAAAAATCCTGCAAGCCTCCTAAACTCCAAAACGCCCAACAACGAAAGCAAGTAAGAACAGGGTTTTGCAACTGGCTCCCCAGTCAGTTTCTACTCTTCTGGGAGCCTCTGCTTTTCTGCGTCTCTGCGTTAAAATCCAAACGAGGATTTGAATCAACGTTGCCGGATCGTGCGGAGCGAAGCGAAAAATCGGGGAAACGTAACGAGAAATCTTGGAAACGTCCCGAAAAATCCTGAAAAGTCTCATGTGACTTTTTAGAAAGTCTTACGAGACTTTAGAAAATCGCTCGTATGACTTTTGGGGAAATCCCCCTAGACTTTTTACACGGAGCGCGAGACTTTTCAAAAACGCTCGTATGGCTTTTGAGAAATGCTCGTGTTCCTTTTCATAAAGTGTCGTATGAGATTTGGGAAACACAGGATGCCTTACCGTCAATTTTTCGGGACGTTGCGGTTGAACATCGCGAAGTTGGACTATCCACGCGGGTAATCTGTTGTTCATTGGAGCGGTGCTTCAAGCCCAATCCGCCGAAAACCGCTGAAATACCAAAATCCACCCCACGGCGCAAGGCGATTTTCGGGAAATGCAAATGGCGGAGATTTAAGAATCCTTTCGCTCACAAATGAGCGGGAGCGGTGGCTAATTCTTCCATCAGAAGCCCATAAAGATACTCAGAACCCTCAAGGTACAATCCCGTCTCGACATCATTCAGCTTTTCGTACAACTTGGAATGATAGACCATGCCCATTGCATCCTGTATGGACAGGCCCTGTCTTTCGACAGCCATGGCCACGAGGTCCTGCGTTGCGTACTCCATCAGTTGTTTCTGCTTAATAGACATCGTCCACTCCCACAAACTTGAGCGCCGAAACCGCTATCGGCGTATGGAACGAATACTGGATGGTCAACTGCTTGAACTGCATCTCGCGCACGAGCATCTCAACCGTCACCAGTCCGAGTACAAACTGTCGAAAAAGAAGTGCGAGATCATCGTTGGCGACTGGACCTACGACCATGCCGTACCTGTTGTCGCGATTGTGGTCGGCGGCGGCAGTCTGCAGACGGCGATTCGCCATCACGAACATCGCCCATTCTTCGGAAGGTTGAGCGAACCGCTTCACGGGCACACCGGCAAGCGCTGCCTCGTCAAAGTCGAATGTCATCAAGTATGCCTTGCCGCCAAACCTTCTGACGGTTCGTTTGGCCATTCGCTCTGCCGCCACCCTGTCAGGCGCAAGATAAAACCCCTGCCCAAAATCCTTGTTGGGACGACACACAGAAAGGTCGACCTCCCCAAACGCCGTATTTGAACCGTGGTACAATCTCATGCCACCAGTTCCTCATTGCGTTTGCAGATTGCGTCAAGATCGTCAAGTGCAGTATCAAGTGGCAGCGTATGTTCAGCGTCATAGCAATCTTCAAGGAAATCCAACCCCTTATTACGCAAGAGATAATCAAACGTTTCCGCATACGACAAGCCATGCCTGTCCGCGTAATCATTTACGCAGACAACCATGTAGTTGATCATATTGCGTTGCCTGTCCGACATTGTCTTTTTCCTGTTTCGATACCACCGAACGCGAAATGTAGGCGCAACAAGCGCAACACTACCGCACGGGTAATCTGTTGTTCATAGGAGCGGGTCTTCAAGTCCAATCCGCAGAACGCCGTTAGAATACCAAAATCCGCCTCACCGCGCAAGGCGGTTTTTCGGGAAAGCCGTTGAAATGTGGCGAGGTGGTTGGGCGTTGCCCAACATAATGACCGTTTCACCGTTTTATGGGCAGTTCACTGCCTTTCTCAAAATCAGAAATTAAGAGAAAGAAACTCTTCTACGGAACTACAGATTTTTATGGCCGGCCAAAGACGCCGCCAACGGGGAACGGCGCACCAGTATGTGAGCAGTTCCTTCATCCGCCCCACAACGGGCGCATCACCGCACAGTTCTTTCTGCGACCGCGCTATGTAGGCGCGTAGCAGGTCGCCAGCATCCGCCCGCGCACCGAGCGCACGGACGAACGAGCGCCCCACCATCACGCCAGCCACGCCGTTTGGCACTTCATCCAAATGTTCCAGCGCCGCATCGCCGTTGTAGATCACGGGGTTCGTCGATTCGGCAAGAATCTCGGCGAAGCGCGTGCGGTCAACTTCTCCGCCGTACATCTGCCTTGCCGTGCGTGCGTGTACCGTGAGCGCGGCAAGGGGGTAGCGGTTGATGCGCGGCAGGAGCGCGCGAAGTTCTTCCGGCGACTCCACGCCGAGACGCACCTTGAGCGAGAACTTCCCCGGTCCCATCTCCTCGCACCCCGCCGCGAGCAGCGTCTCCAGTACGTCCGGCGTACGCAGGAGGCCCGAACCTCGTCCGCGCCGCACAATCATAGGGAACGGACAACCAGCGTTGAGGTCGGCGCGATCGAAACCCCGTTCCCGGAATGCGCGCAGGAGTGTGCGCATTGCGTCTGGATGTTTCGTGATGACCTGCGGAACGAGCGGGAGGGAAGACGCCGTTTCGTTCGGAAACGGCTGGAGGTCGGCGAGCAGGCGGTCGTTCACGCGGATGCCGGGGTTGGCGGGGATGAACGGCGCGAACGCGCCCGCAAACCCCGCCTCGCGGATCGCCTCCGCGAACGTCTCGCGGAACGCGCGAATCGTCACGCCCCGCAGCGGCGCCAGCCACAGCCTGCACATGGCGGATCGCTCACTTTGCAGCAGTAGTCCCTGCGCGCACGACCTCGAACGAGGCGGAGTCGAACCTGCCGGAGAGCCTGACGGCGATTCCCTTCTCCATGAGCGTGCGGCCGGACACCGGATCCTTCGGCAGTTTGGCGTGGAGTTTTGCGCCCTTGTTGATCTCGGTGACGGCGTACTTCGCATCGGGGTCAAGTCCGCGCAGACGCAGCGTCTCCTCCACGATGATGTCCTTGTCGAGCCCGAGCGCGAACACCGCCGCCGCGTCCTTCGCCTCGCTCGCGAACATGAGCGCGGACATCCTCCCGCCGTACGGCGAGACGAGGCGGTAGAGGTCGCCGCGCTGTACGATCGGGCGGATGCGCTTGTAGTCGGCCACAGCCGCCTTCGCAAACTCGACATCCGCCTTCGAAAGCTTCGTCGGATGCAGCTCGAAGCCCATGCGTCCGGTCATGGCAACGTCGAAGCGGTACTTCATCGACGAGCCCCACCGCGTCACGTGGCAAGCCATCGCGCTTGCGGGGTAGAACTGCGATGCACCCCACTGGATGAACACGCGGCGGAACGGGTCGGTATTGTCGCTCGCCCAGAACTCGTCCGCATAGCGCAGGAATCCGAAGTCCATGTGCCCGCCACCCGAGGCGCAGGCCTGTACCATGATCTGCGGACGCTTTGCCTGGAGTTTCGCAAGCAGGTCGTAGAGGCCGATCGTGTAGTCGTACCAGAGGTTCGGCTGGCGGTCGGGCTTCAGGTAGGTGGAGCCGGGGTTGACGATGTTCTGGTTGCTGTCCCACTTGACGTATGCGAGCGTGGGCACCTGCGCGTACACGGCGTCGAGCTGGTTGAAGATGTTCTCACGCACGGCAGGGTTCGTATAGTCAAGGACGACCTGCGAGCCGCCGCGCCCGAGGAGGAGCGAGCGGTTCTGCTCGCGCAGGATCCAGTCGGGATGCGCCTCGGCGAGCCAGCTGGCGACGTTGCACATCTCCGGCTCCACCCAGAGGCCGAACTTGAGCCCGCGCTTGGCGGCCTCGTCCGCGAGCCAGGCGAGACCGTGCGGCAACTTCTCGGGGTTCACCACCCAGTCGCCGAGGCCCGTCTTGTCGCGGTTTTTGTTGTCGCGTGCGTACTTGCCCTTCCCGAACCAGCCGTCGTCGAGGACGAGCATTTCGCCGCCCATCTCCTTCACACCGTCCATCATGTCGGTGAGCGTCTTCTCCGTGAAGCTGAAGTATGAGCCTTCCCACGTGTTGAGCAGGATCGGGTGCAGCACGTCGCCGTGCGGCATCAGGTGGCGGCGCGCCCAGCGGTGGTACTGACGCGACACCTCGCCCTTGCCCTTCTCGGACCACACGATGATCGCCCGCGGCGTGGTGAAGGTCTTGCCGGGGTCGAGGACGTACGGCCCCGTCTCCATGTCGATTCCGGCGAAGACGTCCGTCTCGCGTCCGTTCCAGCTGCGCCGCACGCGCTTCTCGGTGGTGCCAGTCCACTCCAGCGCCACGCCGAGCACCCTGCCGCGCTCCTCATCTACTTCATCTCCGAAGCTCACCATCATCGCGGCGTTCGACTCCCAGGCATCGCGCGTGCCCGCGAGCGAACGATACTGCGCGATCTGTCCGTTCGCGACGGTCGCCTCCGTGATGTTCCCCTCAAGCGCCCACACGCCAGTGAGCGTGAGCACCTTCACGACGTCGGCCCGGCAGTTGATCCGCGAGGCGAAGCTGTCGGCTCGGAGCAGCCTCACCGGGCCCAGCTCCTCGTGGCGCAGCTCGTACCAGGTTTCGACGGCGTCGCAGTCGTTCCACGTGCGCACGTACCGCGTGATGTACACGGGATAGTGCTCGTCCTGCAATTTCACCGTCACGACGCGCCCGCCATCGACGGCACGTTCCTCCCGATCCGTCTCCTTCAGCCGAAGCGTCACCGCGCCGTCCGCATGGATCATCTGGAGGCCAGCGTGCTTCACGATCTCGCGCTGTGCGCTCGGTATCACCTGCCCGAAGGAGAGCAGCCCGGCCATTGCAATGTCAAAACCTGTCATATCTACATTCCTTTTCAGGCCCCCCGACCACGCCGACAACGCAACACGGCCGTCAGTTCACTTGCGCACGGAAAACCATGTAATAGTTTAGCAAAGTCCCCCGAATCACGAAAGAGGGAAAAACGCCTTGGTGATGAAATTTACATTCTGATAAATTCGCGCTTGTATGTACGGGCGGAGTTTGCTATTCTTTTCTGACACCAGAAAGGATAGAAACATGCAGACACCTGAAGAATTTCTCGAATCAAACGGTCTGGCGACGCGTTCGCTCGACCGCGCTGGCCTCATTTCGGCCTTCCAGAAGGAGATGGAGGCCGGTCTCGCCGGCAAGCCGTCTTCGCTCAAGATGATACCCACGTTCACCTCTCCCTACGGTGAAGTGGCGAAGGACACGCCCGTGACGGTGCTGGACGCCGGGGGCACTAATTTCCGCGCCGGCACGGTGACGATTCCGTCCGATGGCGGCGAGATCAAGATCGAGCACGTCGAGAAGGGCGAGATGCCCGGGGCGAAGAGCCCGGTGTCGCAGGAGGATTTCTACACGGTCCTCACCGGCCACGTGAAGCGCTGCGCGCCGTTCACCAAGGGCAGCGCGGTCGGCTTCTGCTTCTCCTACCCCGCCGAGGCGAGCGCGTCCGGCGACGCAAAGCTCCTCCACTGGACGAAGCAGATCCAGGCCCCGGAGATCGTCGGGCAGTGGGTGGGCGCCGAGATGGCGAAGCGCCTCGATCCCGCGCCGTCGAAGATCACCGTGGTGAACGACACGGTGGCGACGCTCCTCGCCGGCAAGGCGATCGAGAAGGACGTGCGCTACTCCGCGTACCTCGGCTTCATCCTCGGCACGGGCACGAACGTGGCCTACATCGAGAAGAACGAGAACATCACGAAGCTCAAGGACGCGCCCGCGGGCGCGATGGCGATCAACACGGAGTCCGGCGGCTTCAACAAGATCGCGCAGTCGAAGTTCGACGAGGCTATGGACAAGAAGACGGCCGACTGCGGCAACCAGCGATTCGAGAAGATGATCTCCGGCGCCTACCTCGGCCGCATCGGCCTCGAGGTGTTCAAGGCCGCCGCGCGCGAGGGCTTCTTCAGCGAGGACGCCAAACTCGCCGTGCTCCAGCTCGGCGCGCTCGAGAGCTACGACCTCGACAACTTCTGCGCGATGTACGACAACGGCAGGCCCAATCCGCTCCTCAAGGTGTTCACGACGCCGGCCGACGCCGCCATGGCGCGCCGCCTCGCGACGCCCGTCTTCGAGCGCGCGGCGATCCTCACGGCCGTCCACCTCGCCGCGTTCATCATCAAGACCGGCGGCGGCACCGACCGCTACGCGCCCGTGAGCGTGTGCATCGACGGCTCCACCTACTACAAGACGCGCGTCGTGAGCTTCCCGGAAATCGTCACGAAGGAGCTCGACGCGATGCTCGGCCCGCGCAACATCTTCTACTCCCTCACCGTATGCCCCGACAACGCGCCTATGGTAGGCGCGGGCGTGGCGGCGCTGCTGAAGTAGCGAAGGAACGTCTCAAAAAAACGACAAGGAGAAAAAATGCAGAACCAAGAAGTCTATGACAAGGTGCTGGCCGAGTTCAAGGCCAGGTTCGGCGGAGCGCCGGAAAAGACGGCATACGCCCCCGGGCGCATCGAGGTGCTCGGCAACCACACCGACTACAACGAAGGCTACGTATTCTCGGCGGCCATCGACAAGGGCACGTTCTTCGCGGCCTCGGCTGCGGATGACGACACCGTGACGCTCGTCGCCCTCGACATCAACGGCGGAGAGACCTACACGTGCAAGCTCGCCGACGTCAAGAAGGTCGAAAGCGGCTCCACGTGGGCCAACTACCCGCTCGGCACGTTCAACTGGCTCTTCGACGGCGAACCTGCGAAGGCAGGCAAGGGCTTCAAGGCCGTGTTCGGCGGCAACATCCCGCTCGGCGCGGGACTCAGCTCCTCGGCCGCCCTCGAAATGGCCACCGTGCTCGCCCTCGCCGCGCTCTACGGCATCGAGAAGGACAAGACCACACTCGCCAAGATCGGACAGAAGGCCGAGCACACGTTCGCCGGATGCCCGTGCGGACTCCTCGACCAGGCTTCCTCGCTCTACGGCAAGGAAGGCGCGCTCGTGAAGAGCGACTTCCGCTACTGCCAGTTCGAGAACGTCGATCTCGGCCCGTCCGTCGCCTTCATGATGGTGAAGTCGAACGCCAAGCACGCGCTCGTTGACGGCGCGTACGCGAGCCGCCGCCAGGCGTGCGAAGACGCGGCGAAGTACTTTGCCGGCGTCCTGAAGCACCCCGTCACCCACCTGCGCGACGTCACTTGCGCCGAGTGGATCCTCTACCGCGGCGGTTTGCCCGAGACCACGGCCAAACGCGCCATCCACCCGATCGGCGAAGACGAGCGCGTCCTCGGCGGCGCGGCACTCCTTGAAAAGGGCGACCTCTCCGGCTTCGGCTCGCTAATGTTCGACTCGCACGAGTCCAGCCGCAACTGGTTCGAGAACTCCTGCGAGGAGCTGGACACGATCGTGGATGCCGCGAAGGCAATCCCCGAAGTGCTCGGCGCGCGTCTTTCCGGCGGCGGGTTCGGCGGCAGCTGCTGTCTGCTCGTGAAGCCCGAGGCCGCTGACAAGATCGCGGCCGCCATCACGCAGGCGTACAAGACCGCCTACGGCGACGAGCCGACGTGCGCGGTAATCAAGCCGAGTGCGGGTGCGCATTTGGTGTGAGTGCGAGTGTAAAGTGTAAAATGTAAAGTGTAAAGGTAAAGGAAAAACAATGGCTGACAATCAACAGAAAAACGGGAACATCGTGGCGATCATCACCATGATGTTCATCTACGGAATGATCTCGTTCGTGACGAACCTCGCGGCGCCTATGGGCAAGGTGTGGCTCCTCCAGAAGGGCATCGACGGCTCAAACATGCTCGGCATGATGGGCAACATGATGAACTTCCTCGCCTACCTCTTCATGGGAATCCCGGCTGGCAAGATGCTCACGAAGTGCGGCTACAAGAAGACGGCGATGATCGGCATCGCCACGGGCTTCGTTGGCGTCGCGATCCAGTTCATCTCGGGCAAGGTCCCGTTCGCGGCTGACGGCAACGCCATCGTCCCGTTCTGCGTGTACCTGCTCGGCGCGTTCGTGTGCGGCTTCTCTGTCTGCATGCTGAACATGGTCGTGAACCCGATGCTGAACCTCCTCGGCGGCGGCGGCAACAAGGGCAACCAGCTGAACATGATCGGCACCACGCTCAACTCCCTCGCCGGCACGACCACGCCCATCCTCGTGGGCGCGCTGATCGGGCAGATCACGAAGAGCACGAAGGTGGCCGACGTGAACCTCGTCCTGTACATCGCGATGGCCGTGTTCGCCGCGGCGTTCGTGATCCTCTCCTTCATCCCGATCAGGGACCCGGAGCAGGGCAACACGACGGAGGACATCCCGGTGTTCGCGCCGCTCAAGTACCGCCACTGCCTGCTGGGCGTGATCGGCATCTTCATGTACGTGGGCATCGAGATCGGCATCCCCGCCACGATGGACCTCTGGCTCTCGTCCGCCAACGGCCCGCTCGTCAAGGCCGGCGTCGCCAACGCCGCCGGAATCGCCGGCATGGCCGCTGGAACGTACTGGTTCCTGATGCTCGTCGGGCGTACGATCGGCGCGTTCATCGGCGGCAAGATCTCCTCGCGCGCGCTGATGACCTTCACGACCGCCACGGCGATCCTCCTGATCCTCGTCGGCACGCAGACGACCGGGGTGCAGTCCAAGATGATCGTGTTCACCGGCAAGGGTTTCGAGACGGTCACGGTGCCGCTCACGGCTCTCCTGTTCGCGCTCTGCGGCCTTATGACCTCCATCATGTGGCCCTCGACCTTCAACCTCGCCACCGAGAAGCTCGGCAAGTACACGGCTGCGGCCTCCGGCCTCTTCATGGTGATGGTGGTCGGCGGTGGCGTGTTGCCGCTCGTGCAGAACTTCATCGCGGACAAGGTCGGCTTCATGATCGCCTACGCCGTTCCCGTGGCGGCGCTTGCCTACCTGTTCGTCTATTCCGCTTTCCTCTCCAAGCCGAAGGCTGGCATCGAGGCGGAAACCGGTGCAGGAAAACCAGCTGAGGCGTAAAGTCAAATACGGGAACGCGCTGTTCCTGGCCTCCGCGCTCTTTGCCGCGTATGCGGGCGCGGAGGATTGGCGGGACGGGATGTGGAAACATCCCGTCCCGTTGCGCCTCGGGGTCACGCTCCGCGCATACGCGCTTGAAAAGCCGCGCATGATGAAGGCGTACGTGGCGCGGATAGACCTGACGTCGCCCGGCATCGGCTTTACCGCGACGGAGCGCGATCCGCTCTGGGGCAGGCCCATGCAGGACTACACCAACGAGACGTGGCTTGTCAACACGCGCCGTGAAACCCCGGCGGAATTCATGTCACGGAGGCGCAACGAGGGGAAAAACGTGGAAATCGCCGTGAACACATCCGGGTGGAGACCGTGGGGCGGCGCGGGGTGTTACTCGACATACGCCGCGTTTTACCGCTGGAATCTGGCGAACGGCGTGGAACTCTCGCATGGGAAGAAACCCGGCATGGGCACGTACTTCATCGTGCGCAAGAACGGCCGCGCCGAGATTCGTTCGATCATCAGGCCGTCAATGACAAACGACATGGCGTTCGCGCTTTACGGAAACAGGCACCTCCTGAAAAACGGAGCACCGACGCGGGAAGCCGACGCGAAGTTCAAGGAAATCCACCCCCGCACGGCGTTCGGACTCACAGCGGACAGGAAAACGCTCGTGATTCTCGCGGTGGACGGACGTCAGCCAGGGTACAGCCTTGGTGCCACGCGCGCCGATCTTGCCGAAATCCTCCTGCGCGAAGGCTGCACGGACGCGGTGAACATGGATGGCGGCGGTTCCACGTCGCTTGTCGTATTCGACCGCGCCAGCGGACGTCCGGTCATGCTCAACCACCATGCAGCTGGCTATGTCCGCAAGACCGCCGTAAACCTCGGCATAACGTTTCCAAATCCGCGAAATTGACCGCAATGCAGTTCGGCGTAAGCCAAGGACGCGGAAATATGATATACTAACTGCGCCATGACAATAACGCGAGAGCCTTTGTACGACGATGCCCCAAGCGGGCAGATAACATCCCTCGGCCGGCATACGGTCGCCTTGCTGGCGAACATCGGGCGTGCCGTGCGCCTCATGGTGGAGTCGTTCGGCTACCTTCCCGGCGTGTTTCTGCGCCGGCGCGGACGCGCGGAGCTGATGAAGCAGTTCTACTCCACCGGCATCCGCACGCTGCCCGTGATCACCGTGGTCGGCCTGTTCGCCGGGATGATCCTCGGCCTTCAGGTGGGCTTGGCGCTCCGGCGGTTCAACCAGGAGGTGTACCTCGGCGCGGCGGTTATGCTTTCGCTCATCCGCGAAATGGGGCCGTTCGTAACGGGCATCTGCCTTTCCGCGTGCGTGGGAAGCGCAATGGCGGCGGAGCTGGGCACGATGACGGTTAACGACGAAGTCGCGGCGCTGGAGATCATGTCAATACCGCCCGTCCGCTTCCTCGCAGCTCCCCGCATGGGGGCGCTGCTCGTGATGTCCCCGCTTCTCGCGTTCTACGCCTGCGTCCTGGGCGTGGTTGGCGGCGGAGTAGTGGGATACACGCAGTTCAACGTAGCGTTCACCCAATACATGTCGAGCGCGATGTCCATGGCCGAACTCAAGGATTTGTTCGTGGGGCTGCTCAAGGCCACGATCTTCGGCGTGGTGATATGCACGGTCTCGTGCCACCAGGGCTTCGTCACGCGCCTCGGCGCGGTGGGCGTGGGCCGAGCCACGCAGCGTAGCGTGATCATCTCGTTCCTGCTGATCCTCATGTTCGGCTACATGGTCACGAGGATGTTCTACCTCGAATTCTGACGGGAAACGCACGGCATGAAGACGAGGCAGTTCTGGTATCCCCTTCCTGAAAGGCTCATCGCGCAACACCCCGCCGAACGGCGCGGTACCGAGCGCATGATGGTGCTGCACCGCGACACGTGCGTGCTTGAGCACCGGCACATAGCCGACATCGTGAATTACCTAGACGCGAAGGACCTGCTGGTCGTCAACGACACCAAGGTGTTTCCCGCGCGTCTCATCGGCACGTGGAACGATTCCCCGGGCGCGGTGGAGGTGCTGATGGTGAGTCCCGCGCCCAGCGCGGAGACGGACGCCTGCCGCGACCTTTCAAGTTTTGACGTGTTCGACTCGCTAGAGTGGAACGTCATGATCGGATCGGGGCGTCCAAGCCGCGAAGGACAGGTCGCGGCGTTCGGTCCGAACCGTGAACTCACCGCGACGCTCGTGAAACGTCTTGACGGCGGACTCTGGCGCGTCGCATTCGCATCTGCGCGTCCGCTTGCGCAGCTCCTCGACGAGTTCGGACGAACTCCGGTTCCGCCCTACGTGCGCCGCGAGGGCACGGAGGACGAGGAACGCGCGGATCGCGAGCGATACCAGACCATTTACGCAAAACACGTTGGGAGCGTGGCCGCACCCACCGCCGGGCTCCACTTCACGCCGGAGATATTCGCCGCGCTCGACGCAAAGGGCGTGCGGAGGGCGTCCGTGACGCTGCACGTCGGCCCCGGCACGTTCCGTCCCGTCAAGACGGAGATGATCGAAGACCACCACATGGACTACGAGGCGTTCACGGTTCCGCCGGAGACGGCCGATGCCATACGCGAATGCCGCGCGCGCGGAGGACGCGTGGTGTGCGTGGGATCGACGACGGTGCGCACGCTTGAGACCGTAGCCGCCGCTCATGGCGGCGAAGTGGTGGCTGGGAGCGGCGCGTCTAACATCTTCATCTATCCGCCGTACGAGTTCAAGGTGTGCGACGCGATGCTAACGAACTTCCACCTGCCGCAATCCACCTTGCTGATGATGGTGAGCGCGCTTGCCGGGCGCGAACGCATCCTCGCCGCATACGCGATGGCCGTGCGTTCGGAGTACAAGTTCTTCTCCTACGGCGACTGCATGCTCATCGTCTAAAGACAGGGGATTCGTCGATAGGCGTTTAGCATGCAGCAAAAATCAAACTTTACTCTCATTTTGTAATGTTTGATCCTTGAACACTTATATCTCATAGTCTGTCGGTGAAAAACCGATACCGACGAAACAACGCCACCGTGACGGAAAACCACAGGCTGTTAGAAGAGCCCCTTGACGTGTCCGGTCTCAACGTCCACGTCGATGCGGCGGTAGGCCGGTGAGGCGGAGGTTCCCGGCATGAGCTTGATCTCGCCCGCGACGGGAACGAGCAATCCAGCACCGCGGTAGATCAAGACATCCTTCACGGGCAGACGCCACCCCTTCGGACGGCCCAGCAACTTCGGATCATGCGAGAGGGAGTATTGGGTCTTCGCAATGCACACGGGGAGGCGCGCCGTCTCGGGATCCGCCTGGTAGGCGGCGAGCTTCTGCGCGGCCTCGGGCGTGTAGTCCACGCCGTCGCCGCCGTACACTTCCTTCACCTGCTTCTCGATGCGGTCGGCGAGCGGTTCGTCGAGGTCGCAGAGGAAGGCGAACTCGTTCGGCTCGTCGCACGCGGCAATTACGGCGTTCGCGAGGTCGAGCGCGCCCTCGCCGCCCTTCAGCCAGTGGTCGCTCACGGCGAAGCGCGCGCCGGCGCCTTCGGCCACGCGGCGCACGAGGTCGCGCTCGGCGGGCGTATCGGTGTAAAACGCGTTGAGGCACACGACCGGCTGCACGCCGCTGCGGCGGATGATGTCGATGTGCGCGAGCAGGTTGTCGCAGCCCTTCTCGAGCAGCTCCAGGTTCTCGTGCGTGTAAACTGGGTCGAGCGGGAGGCCGGCCTTCACGGCAGGCGCGCCGCCATGCGCCTTGAGGGCGCGGACGGTCGCGACGAGCACAACGGCGTCGGGCTTCAGGCCCGAGCAGCGGCACTTGATGTTCCAGAACTTCTCGTAGCCCATGTCGCTTGCGAATCCGCTCTCCGTGACGACGTAGTCGCCGAGCGCGCAAGCAAGGCGGTCGGCCACTACGCTGTTCTGTCCGATCGCGATGTTCGCGAACGGGCCTGCGTGTACGAACACGGGCTGTCCCTCCACGGACTGCATGAGCGTGGGCTTGATCGCGTTCACGAGGAGCGCACACATCGCGCCGTCCACCTCGAGGTCGGCGGTCGTGACGGGCTTGCCGTCCTTCGCGTAGGCCACCACGATCTTCGAGAGGCGCTTGCGGAGGTCGGCGAGGTCGGCGGACATGGCGAGAATCGCCATCACCTCGCTCGCGACGGTGATGTAGAAGCCGCTCTTCATCTGGAAGCCGTCGAGCGCACCGCCGCCGAGGCCGATCTCCACGTTGCGCAGGCCCTGTGCGCAGAAGTCGATCGCCCAGCGCAGCTGGACGCGCTCGGGGTCGATGTCGAGACGCTTGAGTCCGCGCGCGGCGAGCCATGCGTCGT
>Ga0310694_10001565_pt1 | contig 25665 bp, 19 predicted proteins | sample 174DNAGHGhighgp2_FD_203884 | JGI IMG/M metagenome (GOLD analysis project Ga0310694, IMG submission 203884) | Sheep rumen microbial communities from Palmerston North, Manawatu-Wanganui, New Zealand - 1742 DNA GHGhigh gp2 (v2) (version 2) | ecosystem: Host-associated > Mammals > Digestive system...
TTTGTGTTAAAAAAGTAACACAAGATCATTGAAAGTTGACTCTTGTCTAGAGTCTATAGTCGATTGTATTCCTATGTCCTCTGGCTGGCGGAGTTGCTCTTTTCTGCCCGTTCCAGAACATTGTCATCATCTTGGCGTTGGCATGGCTACTGCATCTTTAACATGCCGCCGGTTGCATCTTTTACCCGTCGCCAGTTGTCCTTTTAACATGTCGGTGCATCTTTTCGATGCTTGCTTCAGAGACGGTCTCCATGTCAGCGACCATGCGGTGCTGGCAGGACTTGCCGCCGAGGCCGGCCTGGAATGAGGAGCGGCATGTTCGCGCCATGCTGGCTTCGGATACATGGGCGACCGAGTTCGCCGCCGGCATGGCTGAAGCCAGAGCACAGGGCATACGCCTCGTCTCCCATTGTGTCTTTGACGGCAGGTGCGAGGTTTTTGGCACCATGACGGTCGCCTATTTCGAGATTCTGCAGAAGGTGCTGCCGATCGCAATCAGAGGGCGCGTAGGCCGAAGGATGCGGTGCAGGAGACTTCGCCAGGCAGATCCTGCAGTCCCGATGGCTGTGCCTGGCACTGAGTCTCCTGAGAAGCTACTGCTGGCCAGCAGTAGCAGGGCGCTTGTCTGTTTTTGCCTTCTGCTCTTCAGCGGACTGTTGTCCGGTGCCGTGACTGGCCTCCTCCCGCTTCTTGATCTGCACAGTCGGCAGGGAGGGGAAATCAAGCGTGCGGGTGTTCATGGCGCTAACGATGTCGGCCGTGACGTCGGCTCCGGCATCGGCCGCCAGCAGTCGCTGCTTTGAGATCACGGCAATGGCCTTGTGCGTTGCCCGCCACCGTTCGCATTCTTCCTGCAGGATGGACGCGACAAGCCTGTTTGCCGCGTTTTCTTCAGCTACCATCTGCCGGTTCAATGCGGACAGACCTTCTGCAATGGTCTTGGAGCGCTCAGCTTCAGGCGCGTCCTTCCACTCTTCCTCCAGCGCCTTCATCCCCTTTTGCAGGACATCGCGCACATCTTCCAAATGCTTGCGCGCGGCCTTGGCTGGAGCCGATTCGCGCATGACGCGGTCCATGTCCACGATGCCCAGAAGCGGCGTGGAAGGCTTGTCGGAACGAGAACTATCGCAGGCGCACAGGGCGCAGCAGAGAAGCAGGGCGAGGCATGCGACGAATTTTTTCATACGGGGGCCTTGGAAAGGAAGCTTGCGGGAAAAGCGTCCGGCGAGCGGGTGGCATGGCGCCGGATCATGTTCTGTCCCAGCATGCGGAACACTCGCTTGTACTTGAAATAGCCCTGCTTTCGCAAGTCTGCTCTGGCGGAGTCGCAAGGCGGTGTGACATTTGCCGAGCGGATGACTTCGCAGTATGCTTTGCCTTGCCGAACGTGGCTCTATCCTTCCCTGGCTCGCCTTGAAGCAATGCGGGCGAGGGCATGAATACGGCTCAACGAGGTGGAGTGCATGAAGCTTGCTGAAGCACTGCAGGAGCGCGCCGACGTGCAGCGACGGCTGGCTCAGCTCAAGGGACGCCTGCGCAGCAATGCGCGGGTGCAGGAGGGCGAGACGCCTGCCGAGGATCCCAAGGCGCTGCTTGCCGAACTGAACGGACTGGTCGCGAGGCTCGAAGAACTCGTCAGACGCATCAACTTGACGAATGTCGCCACAGACGATGGCGGCGAGACGCTCACGGCCCTCATTGCCCGTCGCGACAGCCTCCAAACCAAGGCAGCCATTCTGCGCGACTTCCTTGGTGAGGCCAGCGATCTCGCGAGTCGCTCCATGCGCAGTGAAATCAAGATCAAGAGCACGGTCAACGTTGCCGAGAAGCGCAGGGAAGTGGATGCCCTGTCCCAGGAGATCAGACTTCTGGAAAAATTCGGGTGATCTCCGTCAAGACGCCTGTGGTGAAAGATCGCAAGCATCCCTACGTGGCAGGGAGAAGATAGCATGGCAAATGCAGCAAACTTGGAACCTGAGGGTGCCATTCGGCTCCGCATTGATTTGCTCTCCGGCGAAGGACGGGAGTTAGGAGACAAGAATATCTACCGCATCATCGACATCAAACCCAAACAAACGCTCAGGAAGCTGCACGACAGCATCTTCTCCGCCTTCGACCGTTTCGACTGGCATCTGCACGACTTCTGGTTCGGCGCCGATCAGCCCTGGGTCTACGATGAAATGCCAGCGAAAGGGGTCAAGCGCTACGGCGTTCCCGACGAGTTGGAAACGTTTCCGGACGACTTCCCCTGCATCGATTCGTCCAGAGTCAGGATGCTGTCCTTGAACCTGAAGCCAGGCGATGTGTTCTACTACAACTTCGACTTCGGCGACGACTGGTGGCACCGCATCACCGTGCTTGCTCTCGACGTGCCGCTTCATGAGGCGGTCCGCTATCCCCTGCTCGTGGAGAAGATCGGGGAAAGTCCGGCGCAGTATCGCTGTTGGGACGAGGACTGAGCGGCTGGGGACAACGGCGACAGGTCTCGACGGAATCGTATTCTTTCAACGTGTTAACAGCAGTGGCGGCAGGACAGGTGGTGCCCCGTCCCCCCTAGCCCAACGCAGCAAAGGAGCAAGGCATGACTGCAAAGACAACGGCAAAGACAAAGGCGGAGAAGGACGTATTGCTTGTTCGCCTGCGCGTGGATTTGGTCCGCAACGGTTGGCAGGATTTCCAGGAGGGGGATGTGTCGCGCACCGTCCTCGTCCGCTAGAAGAACACGCTGGAACAGCTGCACCAGTGCATCTTTAAGGCCTTCGATCGCTTCGACGAGCACATGTACGAATTCATTGTCGGCGAGGACCCCAATGGCCCCGAGGCTGACCACTACGGCATGGCTGATGCCTTCGAGGGCATTCCCGACATGGGCATGCCCAAGACGAAGAACGCAGCCAAGGCCACGATAGGCTCTCTCGGGCTGGAGCCTGGCGAGGTCTTCTTCTACATTTTCGACTTCGGCGACGAGTGGGAGCACCAGATAACCGTTGAAGCCGTTGATCTGCCCGCAGAGAAGGGGCGTCGCTATCCACGTCTTGAAAAGGCCGTTGGCAAGGCACCGTCCCAGTACCCGGACGAGGACGAAGAGTAGGGCAACGAAAACGAATAAGCGGGAGTGAATCCCTGTCTGGCGCAGGACATCGCCTGTGCTGGAGGTGCCAGAGCCTGCCTGGGGCGCGCTTCGGCACTCTTTCTTTGCCGGCACGCAGGCCGGCAGGCATGCAGCGAACAGGGGCTGTGCTCTGCACAGCCCCGTTCGCTTTCGTGGTGTCGGGATCAGCCTGGATGCCTCCCAGGCGCCGTCGCTCTTGTGGTTTTTCGGCGAATAGTCTAAATTCCATCACGTGGCAGGCAGAACGCTTGGTCGCATGTTCTGAAGAAATCCCCAATTCACCAGCTAGGCTCCGGCTTCCCCCCGACCATGACAACATGGGGGAGCAGCCCGGCATGAGAGAAGTCATCTTTTGCCGAACCTGGGTGGTGTAGAACGTCTTCGCCTCCTGTCAGTCCACCCCAGATTCGATGCTTCGTGCTCCCTTAGGAACAGAATTGAAGCGCTGGTATCGGGAGGAGGATCTCCGTCGCAGCGGAGTCTGTCCGGGGACTTGGTTGGAAAGACGGGGAAGGTGGTTTTGAAGCGGCCTGCTTGTGAATGTTGGCGCCCAGGCCTTGTCTGGCCAAGGCGGGGAATCCCCCAGAAAGCGACCTGCACGGCATGACGGAGCGCACAATCCGCGGTCTGGGGCCACCGGCGACAGACCCGCTGGCGTCAGCTGGGGCGGAAGAATGCGAAAGCGCATGCGCCGGTCAAGAAGATGCCGGCGCAAGGAGGGGCAAGATGACAGGCATCACCGAAACAGTGACAGGCGAATGGAAGGAACTCGCAACTGGCTTCTCCCCGGAGGAGCCGCTCTACATCATAACCGACATGCACGGGTGCCTGGAGGCCATGGACAGGCTTCTCTCGCACCGTCCGGCGGACGCTCGGCTCGTCTTCCTCGGCGACGCCGTCGATCGCGGGCCGGATCCGCTTGGCGTAATTTCCGTCCTCATGGCGGACGGGCGAAATGTGCTCTTGCACGGCAACCACGATGCCATGGCATGGTTCGCGCAACCCGATGTCCATCCCTCAGTCCAGCCCTCGTGTACATGGATGGAGCAGGTCTGGATGAACAACGGAGGGCGCGTGACGCGCAACGCCTTCCGTGATGCGCTGCAGGCCGGTGCCCCGAGTGGCGGGATCGCCAGGACAGTTCCCCGCCTCTTCGAAGACTACTGGCTTCGTGGCGCCGGGTGGTGGCGGTCGGGAAACATCCTCTTCGTCCATGGTGGACTGCCGCAGAAGGAAGGGCGGGAATGGCTCTCCATGGAGCCGCGCCTTGCGGCGTCTCAGGAGGATTCGCCGTACTGGTATCGCGAGTTTGACGAGCTGTACGAGACGCCGAGGAAGGTGGACGGCGAGGAGGTCTTCGTCGTCTTCGGGCACACGCCGATGCCGGAGTCCCAAGCGCTTCTTCCCTTCGGCATTTCGCTGGACCGCGGCTACGAGCTGAAGATGGCCGCAGAGATGCGACCGGCCGAAGCTGGGTGGCCGGCGAGGGTGCGCTTTGTGACGACCGAATGCGACGAGATCTGGAAGCGCAGGCGCTGAAGCCTGCAGTCGCAGCCGTCCCAGTAGGCGAGCCGAACCCTTCGGCCTTCCTTTCCAGGCGCGTGGACAACGAGACGAGATCGAAGCTTGGGCGGAGCAGGGCCTTGGCCAGTATCCAGACGATGACGAAGAGGAAGGGGAGGAGGATTTCGACAAAGACGAGAATAGTACCCTCTGGGTTCTTGTGTCCGCTCACAGGGGGGATGTTGGCAATCCAAAAATGGCCTCGAAAAAGTTTAGAAAATCCCGCCTGTGCACCCTATGCCGATAACGGCGGTTTGTTTGCATCCTAAACTCTCGACTTTTATCCTCGGAGCCGAGCGGTCGTGCAGACTTAACGATGCAATCGTTTCTAACCAGCTGATATTGAAAGATTTTCTTGTGCTTTCTTTAACATGGCTATTCTCCCTGATGTGTCTGCCGAGGATAATTTATCCTCGGTGACGACGAGGACAAATGAGGCCATCTTTTTGATTTTCTCAATTTTTTCGGAAGATTACACACCGCTTGCCGAGGAGTCATCCTCAAGCCGAGGATAATGTTCGAGAGTTTAGGTTGCATAACCTCCCCAAGGTGGGGTTGCAGGCTTGTCTCCGTGGCCGCGCAAAATAACCGACATTATGAGGGGCAGGGGGCACAGGTGGAATTTATCTGTTGTGTAACGTTGTGAACTGAAGGGAAAAAAGCACAACAAAAAAGGGTCTGTGCAAAACACAGACCCTTTATTTCTTTCGTGGTGCCGAGGAACAGAATTGAACTGCTGACACGGGGATTTTCAGTCCCCTGCTCTACCAACTGAGCTACCTCGGCATTGCCTTGTGGCGTTGAACAAAAGAGTGTTTACAGGAAAGGCCGAACTTTGGCAAGCGAAAAATGTGGCTTCCCGCAAATTTTCCCTAGGCCTCTTCTCCGCCCATCTTGAAGTCCACGCGGATCTTGAAAAGCTTGGTGGCTGGCAGGTTGAGGATGGGGATGCCGGTCTTGGCCGTGATGGCGTCGAGCCGTTCCTGAACATGTTCTCTCGAGGGGCCGATGAAGGTGAACCAGATGTTGTAGGCGTTCTCGCGCTCGTAGTTGTGCGTGACGCCCGGCTCGGCGTTCACGGCCTCGACGAAGGAATCCATCTTGTCCTCAGGCACCTTGGCCGCGCAGAGGGTGGACACCCAGCCTAGCTTCTTCGACTGGAAGTTCGCGCCCATGCGGCGGATGATTCTGTGCCTGCGCAGGTTGACCACCCTGGCAAGAGCCTCTTCTTCGCTGATGCCCACCTTGGAGCCCATCTCGGCGTAGGGGCGGGGAACCAGCGGGTAGTTGGACTGCAGGATGTCGAGCAGGGCCTTGTCGGTCGCGTCCATGGTGTAGGCGTCAGGCATTGGTCTTCTTCCTCAGGGCTTGGGGGATGTAGGAGCAGAGGGGCTCCTCGCCGAGGTGATCGCCGTTGATGCTGTACGCCCTGGCGCGGCAGCCACCACAGACCTTGTGGTATTCGCACACGCCGCACTTGCCCTTGTAGCAGGACTGGTCGCGGAACTGCCTGAAGTATTCGCTCGTCCGCCAGATTTCCGGGAAGGGCGTTTTGCGCACGTCGCCGCAGTTCAGCGTAAGGTAGCCGCAGGGCTGGACGATGCCGGTGTGGCTGATGAAGCAGAAGCCCGTGCCGCCAAGGCAGCCGCGGGTGTGGGCGTCCATGCCGAAGTTCTTTGCATCGACGGGCACGCCCTCTTCCTTGGCCATCTGGCGCATGATGCGGTAGTAGTGCGGCGCGCAGGTGGCTTTGAGCTGCATCTTCGTCTGCTTGCGGAAGCCGTAGAACCAGCGCAGCACCTCTTCGTACTGCTCGGCCGTGATGACCTGGTCGGCGAGACCGGAGCCCCGGCCCATGGGGACGAGCAGGAAGATGTGCCAGGCCGCCGCTCCGAGCTCTTCGCAGAGGTTGAAGATGCGCGTGAAGCTCTCGAGGTTGTTTCTGGTGACGGTCGTGTTGATCTGGAAGGGCACGCCCGCTTCCTTGAGCAGGCGCATGCCGTTGAGAGATGCCTCGAAGGCCCCCTTGCGGCAGCGGAAGGCGTCGTGCGTTGCGGCATCGGCCGCATCGATGGAGATGGACACGCGGTCTACGCCGGCATCGCGGATCTTCTTCGCCGAGGCCTCGTCGATGAGGGTGCCGTTGGGCGAGAAGGCGCAGATGTGGCCCCGGTCGTGGGCGTAGCGCACGAGCTCGTAGACGTCCTTGCGCATCATGGGGTCGCCGCCAGTGAAGATGATAAGCGGATTGCCCACCTGCGAGAAGGTGTCGATGAGCTGGATGGCTTCGTCGTGGTCGAGCTCGCCGGGGTAGGGCTCAAGGTGGGCCTCGGCGCGGCAGTGCCTGCAGGCGAGGTTGCAGGATCGCGTGACTTCCCAGGCGATGAGCCGGCAGGCGGGGCTGCCGTCCTCGAGCGTCTTGGGCCCCATCCCTTTCATGCCCTGCGGCATGCCGCCCTTGGCATCGTGGCCGTGCGGACAGCCGTGCATGGGATGGCAGTTCATCGGGCAAGCCCCTTGGCGAGGATGGTTTCGGCAAAATAGGTGATGATGCTGTCTGCGCCGCCGCGCTTGAGGCCCTGCAGGGACTCCATCATGACGCGCTCCTCGTCCACCCAGCCGTTGAGTCCGGCCGCGCGGATGAGGGCGTACTCGCCGCTCACCTGGTAGGCGCAGACGTGGACGTCCACGGCGTCGCGCACTTGGCGCAGGATGTCGCCGTAGGGGCCGGCGGGCTTGACGATGATGGCGTCGGCGCCCTCCTCGAGGTCGGCAAAGACTTCGCGCATGGCCTCGCGCCCGTTGCCGGGATCCATCTGGTAGGACTTGCGGTCTCCGCAGGCAGGAGCGGACTGGGCCGCATCGCGGAAGGGGCCGTAGTAGGCCGAGGCGAACTTGGCGGCATAGGACATGATCGGCGTGTTGGCGAGGCCGGCTCCGTCGAGGGCCTCGCGGATGGCAGCCACGCGCCCGTCCATCATGTCCGAGGGGGCCACCATGTCGGAGCCGGCCTTGGCCTGGCTCACGGCGGTCTTGGCCAAAAGCTCCAGCGTGGGGTCGTTGAGCACCTGGCCGTTCTTGGCGAGGATGCCGCAGTGGCCGTGGCTCATATATTCGCACAGGCACACGTCGGTGATGACGAAGAGGCTGGGGAAGCGCTTCTTCAGCAGGCGGGTGGCGCGCTGGATGATGCCGTCCTCCTTCCAGGCGCCGGTGGCCTGCTCGTCCTTCTTGGCGGGGACGCCGAAGAGGATGACGTTCTTCAGGCCCATGTCCACGGCCTTGGCCACGTGTTCCTCCAGCTTGGCAAGGGAGAGCTGGTACTGGCCAGGCATGGTGGCGATTTCCTGTTCCAGAGAGGCGTCGCCGCTGTTCACCACGAAGTAGGGCATGATCAGGTCTTCTTTGAGAAGCGGGGGCGTTTCGCGGAAGAAGTCGCGCATTTGCGGCGTCTGGCGGATGCGCCTGCCGCGGAAGAAGCTGCTCATCTTGTATCTCCTTGCTGCCCTGGATGGGGGCGGAAAATTAGAAAAAGGCTCCGGAGAAGCTCCGGAGCCGTCGGGTGCTTTTGCTGGGGGCTACTTGAGGCCGATTTCCTCGTCGGTCAGGTAGCAGGCCGGATCCTGTGCCCACTCGTCGCCGTAGTAGGCTTCGGCGCGGGCTCGGAAGTTGCCTCCGCAGATATTGAGGAACTGGCATTTGGCGCAGCGCCCGCCCACGTAGCGCTTCTTGTCCTTCATCTTGTGCAGGAGCTCGATGGCGGGATCGTCCCAGATCTGGGAGAAGGGGCGCTCCAGGACGTTGCCAAAGACGTGCTCGCGCCAGAACTGATCGGCGTGCACCTTGCCGTCCCAGGAGATGCAGCCGATGCCGCGCCCGGAGTTGTTGCCTTCGTTGTACTGCAGGAGGCGGAAAACCTCCTCGGCGCGCTTGGGATCTTCGCGCTTCAGGCGCATCCACAGGTAGGGACCGTCAGCGTGGTTGTCCACCGTGAGGATTTCCTTGGGCTTGCCTTCGTCGAAGCACTTGCGGGTCTCGTCGATGATGAGATCGACGCAGGCCCTGGCTTCAGCGTGGTTGAGGTCCTCCTCGATGAGGGACGAGCCCCTGCCGGAGTAGACGAGGTGGTAGAAGCAGGCGCGCGGCACATTGTGGTCCTTCAGCAGCTGGAAGATGCCGGGGATCTGGTCCACGTTGCGCTTGTTGATGGTGAAGCGCAGGCCGACCTTGAGGCCTTCCTCCTGGCAGTTGGCAAGGCCCTCGAGGGCCTTTCTGAAGGCACCCTTGACGGCGCGGAAGCGGTCGTGGACTTCCTCCATGCCGTCCATGGAGATGCCGACGTAGGAGAGGCCGACGCCCTTGAGCTCGCGGGCCTTCTGCTTGGTGATGAGCGTGCCGTTGGTGGAAATGACGGCGCGCATGCCCTTTGCCTTGGCGTGGCTGGCCAGCTCGACGAGATCCTCGCGGACCGTGGGCTCGCCGCCGGAAAAGAGCATCACGGGACAGCCGTAGGCCGCCAGATCATCGATCATCTCCTTGGCCTTTTCGGTGGAGATGTCGTCCTTGCCGTGGACGTCCACAGCCTGGGCGTAGCAGTGCACGCACCTCAGGTTGCAGCGCTTGGTCATGTTCCAGACGATGACGGGCTTCTTGTCCTTGGAGAACTGGAGCAGGTGGGATGGCAGCTTGCTGGAGTCCCGTCCGTACCGCAGGACGTCGGACTCCTCGGCCTGGCCGCAGTAGAGTTTAGAAATGCCGATCATAGTGACTTCCTCTTCCGAGCTGCCGCGGAAGGGCGGCGTTTCGGGTCGCGTAGTTGTCGCTCGCCCAGCGCCCGCGGCAGAGCGGGCGCTGGGACGCAGTATTCAGCGTTCGTGGGAAACTATGCCATCAGCTCTTTGAGCTTGGCAATGGCGGCAGTCACGCCTTCGGGCTTGGTGCCGCCAGCCTGGGCCAGGTCGGGACGGCCGCCGCCGGAGCCGCCGCAGAGGGGCGCAGCTTCCTTGATGAGCGCCGGGGCGGTGAACCTGCCGTGGAGATCCTTGGACACATAGACGATGATGGAGACCTTCTCTCCTTCCGTGGAGAAGAGGGCCGCAACGCCGGAGGGCATCCTGGAACGCACGTCGTCCATGAGGCTGCGCATGGCCTTGACGTTGACGCCGTCGAGGGTGGCGCAGGCGACCTTGACGCCGCCAATCTCTTCGGCCGAGGCCGCAATGTCGGCGCCGCTGAGGCTGGCCGCAGAGGCCTTCTCGCTTGCCTTCTCGAGCTTTTTCAGCTTGGCCTGCATGGCTTCGAGGCGGTCGGCGAGCTGCTCGGGAGCAGCCTTGAGCTGGTGGGCGAGGCAGGCAAGATTTTTGCGCATGCAGGCGGCATGCCCGAAGGCGTTCCAGCCGGTGACGGCCTCGATGCGCCGCACGCCGGCGGCGACGCCGGACTCGGAAAGGATGAAGAAGCCGCCGGCCTGGCCGGTGCGGGCGAGGTGGGTGCCTCCGCAGAGTTCCTTGGAGTAGATCTCGTCGCCCTCGCCCATGGAAACCACGCGGACCTTGGAGCCGTACTTTTCGCCGAAAAGGGCCATGGCGCCGCTTTTCATGGCTTCGTCGTGGTCCATGACCCTGGTCGAGACGGCGAGGTCGGCCATGATGGCGCCGTTAACCTCGCGTTCAACGGCCTCGATTTCATCAGGCGTCATGGCCTGTATGTGGCTGAAGTCGAAGCGCAGGCGGCCGGGCTCGACAAGGGAGCCGGCCTGCTTGACGTGGGGGCCGAGCACCTTGCGCAGGGCTGCCTGGAGAAGGTGGGTGCAGGAGTGGTTGCGGGCCGTGTCCATGCGGCGATCGGCGTCAACGGCAAGGGCTACCTGCCTGTCCATGGCGATTTCGCCGCGCATCACCTTGATGGCGTGGATGAGCAGGGTCGGGGCGGGCTTGAGGGTGGTGGTCACCTCGGCAAGGCTGCCTCCGTCGGCCATGGTGCCGGTGTCGCCGGCCTGGCCGCCCGATTCGCCGTAGAAGGGCGTGCGGTTGGTAACGGCAAAGCCCGTCTCGCCTTCGGCCAGCCTGTCGGCCGGAGCGCCCTCCTTGTCCAGCAGGGCAATGATGCGCCCTTCATCGGACAGGGTGCCGTAGCCGGTGAAGACGCTTTCGATGCCGTCGTCGGCCAGCTGCTGGAAGATGCCCTTGCCGCCGCTGGCGTCCTGGCCGAGGAGGCCGAGCTTCTTCTGGCTCTCGCGGGCGCGGGCGCGCTGCTCGGCCATGAGCCTGTCGAAGCCGGCCGTATCGACGGTGAAGCCCTGCTTGCAGCAGACGTCGGTGATGATGTCGAGCGGGAAGCCGTAGGTGTCGGAGAGCTGGAAGCAGAACTCCCCGGGAAGCTCGCTGACATGCTTTTCCCTGCAGGCGCAGATTTCGCCGTCGAGCATGCGCAGGCCCTTGTCCAGGGTGTCGGAGAAGCGGATTTCCTCCTGGCGCACGGCGCGGGTAATGAAGTCGGCGTTTTCCGTGAGCTCGGGGTAGTCTTCGCCCATCACCTCGATGACCTTGCCCACGACCTTGTAGAGGAAGGGTTCGTGCACGCCCATGAGGGTGGCGAAGCGCAGGGCGCGGCGGATGAGGCGACGCAGGACGTAGCCTCTGCTCTCGTTGGAGGGCAGGGTGCCGCCGGCGATAAGGAAGGCCGCGGCGCGGCTGTGGTCGGCAATGACGCGCAGGGCGGTGTCGATGTCGTTGGTATCGGGAGCGCTGTAGCTGTAGGTGACGCCGGCGACCTTGGCGGCATGCTGGATGATGCTCTGGAAGAGGTCGCAGTCGAAGTTGGAGCGCTTGCCCTGGCAGACGGCCGCGATGCGCTCGAGGCCCATGCCGGTGTCGATGTTGGGCTTGGCGAGGGGCACGCGGGTGCCGTCAGGCATCTGTTCGAACTGGGTGAAGACCAGGTTCCAGATTTCAAGGAAGCGGTCGCAGTCGCACTTGCCTATGCCGCAGTCGGGGCCGCAGGACATGTCTTCGCCCTGGTCGATGTAGATTTCCGAGCAGGGGCCGCAGGGGCCGGTGTCGCCCATGGTCCAGAAGTTGTCCTTCTCCCCCATGCGCACGATGCGCTCGTAGGGCAGGCCCGCAATCTCGTGCCAGAGGTCGGCGGCCTCGTCGTCGTCGCGGAAGACGGTAACCCAGAGCTTGTCCTTGGGCAGCTCCAGTTCCTGGGTGCAGAACTCCCAGGCCCAGGTGATGGCTTCGCGCTTGAAGTAGTCGCCGAAGGAGAAGTTGCCGAGCATTTCGAAGAAGGTGTGGTGGCGCGCGGTGCGGCCGACGTTCTCGAGGTCGTTGTGCTTTCCGGAGACGCGCAGGCACTTCTGTGCCGTGGTCGCGCGGGAGTAGCCCCTGTCTTCCTCGCCGGTGAAGCATTTCTTGAACTGGACCATGCCGGCGTTGGTGAAGAGCAGAGTGGGATCGTTCGGCGGAATCAGCGGTCCGGATTCAACGGCGGCGTGGCCGTGCCTTTCAAAGAATTTGAGGTAGCGGCGGCGGATTTCTTGAGCAGTGAGCATGTGCGGGGCTCCGTGAAAGCAGTGCAGAAGGGGGTTGACGGAGATGCCTGCGGGCCGGCGCAGGGCCGGCCCGCAGGCAGGGGGCTAGAATTCTTCGGCGCCGGGGACGTAGTCCTCCGGCTCCTGAGCGGGGGCGTCCTGCACCGGCGCAGCCTGGGGCTGGACCTGGGGCTGAGGCTGTGCATCCTGGACCGGGGCTGCCTGCTGGTCCTCAGGGGGCAGACCGAGGTACTTGCGCACGTCGGCCTCGATGCGCATGCGCAGATCGCCGTCCTCGTCCAGCATGGCGCGGATGTTCTCGCGGCCCTGGCCGAGCTTCTCTCCGCCGTAGGCAAACCACGAGCCGCTCTGATCGAGGATTTTGCCCTCGATGCCGTAGTCGATGAGCTCGCCGGAACGGGAGATGCCGTGGCCGTAGATGATGTCGAAGGTTGCCTTCTTGAAGGGCGGGGAGACCTTGTTCTTGACGACCTTGACCGTGGTGCGGGAGCCCACGGGGGTGTCCTTGTCCTTGAGGGTCTGGACGCGGCGGATGTCGAGGCGGACCGAGGAGTAGAACTTGAGCGCGTTGCCGCCCGTGGTGGTCTCGGGACTGCCGTAGCCCATCTGGCCTATCTTCATGCGGATCTGGTTGATGAAGATGACGGCGGTGTGGGACTTGTGGATGGTGCCGGTGAGGCGTCGCATGGCGTGGGACATGAGGCGGGCGTGGCCGCCGACCTGCGTCTCGCCCATGTCGCCCTCGAGCTCGGCCTGGGGAACCAGGGCCGCGACGGAGTCGACGACGACCAGCTCCACGGCGGCAGAGCGGACGAGCATGTCGGCGATGTCGAGGGCCTGCTCGCCGTAGTCGGGCTGGGAGATGAGCAGGGAATCGACGTCGACGCCGAGCGCCTTGGCGTAGGTGGTGTCGAGCGCGTGCTCGGCATCGATGAAGGCGCAGGTGCCGCCGCGCTTCTGGCACTCGGCGATGATGTGCAGGGTGAGCGTCGTCTTGCCGGAGGATTCGGGGCCGAAGATCTCGGTGATGCGGCCGCGGGGGATGCCGCCGACGCCAAGGGCCATGTCCAGGCCGATGGAGCCAGTGGGTATGACCGGAATGCGGACGACGGCGTTGTCGGACAGCTTCATGACGGCGCCCTTGCCGTACTTGTGCTCGATGGCCGACAGCGCGGTGCCGAGCGCTTCGCGCTTGGCTTCTTCGGGAGTCAAAGCGGTTTTTCTTGCCATATGGAATTCTCCTCAAAACGGCGTTTGCAAAGGTCGATTTTCTATCATTAGCCGAAGGGCAAGGCAACACGCGGCCGAAAAGCTGCGAAGCGCAGGCCCTGCGGCGGGAACGGACGGCGAACGAAACCTGATTTACCAAAAGAGATGCATATGTCAAGAGTATTTCCCAAAAGGGAAACACCGCCGGAGGGCAGGCCTCTCCCTGCCAGCCTCGGGCGGGGTCCGCGCCGTCTTGCCTATTTCCTAGTCCCCGTATAAGAAAGCTGACTATGAAAAGCATCTACGATGGCGTCAGCCTCTTCTCAGGCGGCCTGGACAGCATTCTGGCCGCGAGGCTGCTTGCGGACCAGGGCTTGCGCATGCTCTGCCTGCACTTCTGGTCTCCCTTCTTCGGCACGCCTTCCTCTTCGGCCCGGGACCGCTGGAAGCGCCTCTACGGCCTGGAGGTCGAGGCGCTGGACTGCTCCAGGGAGATGGCCGCTCTTGTCAGCGGCTGGCCTCCCCACGGCTTCGGCAAGGTCATGAACCCTTGCGTGGACTGCAAGATTCTCCTGCTCCGGCTTGCGAAGAAGCGCATGGAGGAGCTTGGTGCCAAGTTCATTGCCACGGGCGAAGTCATGGGACAGCGGCCCATGTCCCAGCGCAGGGACGTGCTCAACACCATACGCCGGGAGGCCGGCGTGGACGGCCTGCTTCTGCGGCCCCTGAGCGCCCTGCATCTCGATCCGACGCCCATGGAGGAGTCTGGTCTCGTGGACCGCTCCAAGCTGCTCGGCATCCACGGGCGCGGCCGCCAGGATCAGCTCGCCCTGGCCAAGGCCTACGGCATGGAGGAGATTCCTTCGCCCGGCGGCGGGTGCTGGCTAGCGGAGCGCGAAAACGCCCGCCGCTACTGGCCCATACGCACCCGCCTCGGCTCTCCATCTGCTGCGGACTACCGCCTGGCCGCCTGGGGGCGGCAGTACTGGCTTGTCACGGCCGATCAGGCCTGCTGGCTGGTCATGGGCCGGAACAGCTACGACAACGAGACGCTGAAGAAGAGCCAGGAGCAGGAAGACCTGCTGGCCGGCGTATGCGACTATCCGGGGCCTCTGGCGCTGCTCCGGCGGGGCCGCTCCTGGACCGCCGAGGCCAGGCGCCTGGCAGCCGCCATGCTCGCCTCCTACGCCCCCAAGGCCGTGCAGGCCGGCGGCGAGATAGGCGTGTGGATGAAGGAGCGCTCCGGCATCCAGAGCGTTGTCCGCGTCCTGCCCGACATGGAGCGGATCGGCTTCACGCGCATGACCTTCGACGAGGTGAAGGCCGAAAAGCACGCCGAGGCAAGCCGGCATCAGGCAGAGGAAAACTGCGAGCGCGAACGGCGTCGCAGGGAGCGCCTCGAGCGCAGGCTGGCCGAAACCGCTGCGTCTGCCGCGCCGGCAGAAGAAGGCCTGCCGGCAGATCCCGGTCCGGCTCTGGTGCCGGAGCAAGGCAGCTGACGAACACTGTTCTCAAGGAGTAGAGCCATGAAGACCATTCCCGTAGTCATCAAGTACGGCGGACATGCCATGACCGTGCCTGAACTGAGCCGCGCCTTTGCCAGAGACCTGACGGATCTGGCCCGTGGCGGCCGGTCCTTCATCGTCGTGCATGGCGGCGGCCCCCAGATCTCCTCGTTGCTCAAGCGCCTGAACATCGAGAGCCGCTTCGAGCAGGGGCTGCGCGTGACCGACGATGCCACCATGGAGGCTGTGGAGATGGTGCTGGCGGGCCAGGTCAACAAGGCCGTGGTCGCCCAGTTCGTCCAGCAGGGCGTGCGCGCCTGCGGCGTCTGCGGCCGCGACGCCTCCCTGCTCCGCGCCGATGTGCGCAGGCCCGAACTCGGCAATGTCGGTGAGGTGACAAAGGTCGATCCCGCCGTCCTCGCCTGCCTCATGGACGGCGGCTTCATGCCCGTGGTGGCCCCCGTGGCCGAAGGTCCGGAGGGACGGGCCCTCAACGTCAACGCCGACACGGCGGCCGGCGCCGTTGCCGGCGCCTTGGCTGCCGAGTACTTCGTGCTCATGAGCGACGTGCCCGGCGTGCTCGACAAGCAGGGCGTGCTCCAGCCGCGGCTGACGAGGGCCGACATCGAGGCCTTCAAGGCCGACGGCACCATCACGGGCGGCATGATCCCCAAGGTGGACGCCTGCCTCAACGCGCTCGACCACGGTTGCCGCCGCGCGCTCATCCTCAACGGCTCGGAGAGCGGTGCCCTGAAGCGCTACCTCGTGGACGGCGAGCCCCTCGGCACGGCCGTCGAGAACTAGCCGCGGCCCGCAGCCGGCATTTCCAGGACGCCTCCGGCCGGCATCGGCCCCAGGCGCCTTCGCCGGTCGTGTCCTTCTGCCGGAGGCCATGCCGGAGAGGCAACATGCCCGAAGTCCAGTTCGGCGACTGCAAGATCAGCCGACGCTGCGGGGGCAGGGCTTCCCTGGCACCTTCTGCACGGCCGCTTCTCCGGCATGGCTGCGTCCTCGCTGAAGGACGGTCGCATCGCTGGCGCAGACCAGCCCTGCACAGGAAGCCCCTTCCTTGGCGAAGAGGCGGAGGCAGTGCCGGACCTGCTTGGCCGATCAGGGCAGGGACGCCTGTCAGCGCTTTTTCGGCGGCTCCAGCTTCGGACAGAAGCCGTTCATCTCGCAGGCTTCGCAGCGGGGTCTTCTGGCATCGCAGACCTCGCGGCCGAAGAAGACCATCCTGTGGTTGAGGTCGCCCCACTCCTCCTGCGGAAAGAGTCGCATGAGGTCGGGCTCCACCTTGAGCGGTTCAGTGTGGCGAGTGAGGCCGAGCCTGTGGCTGATGCGCTTGACATGGGTGTCCACGGCCACGCCCTCGTTGATGCCGTAGCCGCCAAAGAGCACGATGTTGGCCGTCTTGCGGGCAACGCCCGGAATGGTGACGAGTTCGGCTATGGTGCGCGGGGGCTCGCCGCCGTAGACCTCGGCCACGCGCCGTGCCGCGGCAAGGAGGTTCTTGGCCTTGTTGTGGTAGAAGCCTGTGGAGCGGATGGCGTTCTCGAGCTCCGCCAGGGGCGCTTCGGCCATGGCCTCCGGGGTCGGCCAGCGGCGGAAGACCTCGGGCGTCACCATGTTGACCCTGTCGTCCGTGCACTGGGCGGAAAGAACGGTGGCCACCAGCAGCTGCCAGGGCGTCGAGTGGGCGAGGTAGGTGGCTGGCGCGGGGTAGCGCAGCCTGAGGAGCCTGAGCACTTCGCGGGCACGCTCCTGCGCGCCCGCGGGAAGGGCGCAGTCCTTGCCATGAGCTGTCTTTTTCATGCGGTCTCCCCCTCTTCGGCTTGGTCCGGCGCAGGACCGTCCGGCTTTTTGCCTCTCTAAGCAATCTCGCATGGCTTGGCAACAGCTCGCTTTGCGCTGTGTTGGCTCGCTTTTTGCTGAGCTTTACAGAAAGATGGACGGGTGCTAATATACTCGAATTCATTTTTCATAAGCCATGCGGGAGCCTGTCTTCCGCCGGGGCCAAGGCCCTGGCATGCAACTCCCGAGGGCCCGCCAAGAATGCCCCCTGCGGGAGGACTTTGCACCATGGATCAGAAAGATCTTGCCTTTTTTAGGAACCTTTTAAACGACATGCTCGTTGAGGCCCAGCAGAAGGGCGACACGACGCTGGAAGAGCTCAGCGATGGCAACGAGGTCTTCGCCGACCCCGCCGACCGCGCCACCGCCGAGTCCGACCGTTCCTTCACTCTGCGCATCCGCGACAGGGAACGTCGCCTCATCAAGAAGGTGAAGGAAGCCCTGATGCGCATCGAGGACGGCACCTACGGCATCTGCGAAGAATGCGGGGAGGAGATCAGCCTTTCCCGCCTCAAGGCCCGCCCTGTCACCCGCCTGTGCATCACCTGCAAGGCGAAGCAGGAGGAAGAGGAACACCAGCGGGGCGACTAGCCCTCTCTGGCGACACTGCATCTTCAAGGCATGCCGGGCAGCCGTCTGGCGTGCCTTTTTCTTTGCCCCACGGACAGCGAGGCCGCCATCATGGACGCTCATCTCTTCCGCCTTTTCTGCACGGCAGCCTGCCCGCTGCTGGCTGGAGCGAGGCTGGCCAAGGTGCAGGAGCCAGCCGAAGGCGTGCTGACCTTCAACTTTGAGCTCTTCAGGCCGCATCCGCTTCTTGGCCGCAAGCCCCAGCTGGTCTTCAGGCCCGGACGCAAGGAGCCCTTCGCCTTCCTCTCCTCGGCCCGCACGTCGGCCAATGCCGAGCCTTCGGCCTACGTCATGCGCCTGCGCAAGCATGCGGCAGGCCGGACGGTGCGCTGCGCCGTTCCCGACTGGACGGGGCGGGAGCTGTGGCTGCTCATGTCGGGCGCCATGCCCGGCCGGGAGCGGCCATGCGCGGAAGGCTCAGGCGCCGGGGAGGCGGACCAGGACGCGAAGCTCGTCTGGCTCTGCCTGAGCCTGCGCGAGGGCGCGCGGCTCTTCTTCCTCTCTGAGGACGAGACGCCGAAGCCCGCCGAGCCCGTCTGGCCTGAAGCTGGGAACCTAGCCTTAGCCTGCGAGGACTGGCGCGCCTGGCCCGTGCTCACGCCGGCCCTGCGCCGGACGCTCAAGGGCATGGATCCTCTCGATGCCAGCGCCCTGATGGCGGATCTTGAAGCTGGCGGAGGCGACGTCTTCCTCTATACCAGGGCAGATCCGGAGGAAGGAGCCCAGCGCCGTCCCGTGGTCAAGGTCTCCTGCTGGCCGCTGCCGCCGGAGCAGGCGGAAGGGCTCGTGGAGGAGGCTGTCGCCGATCCGCTTGAAGCCCTGATGCGGGCAGGGGGCGATCTCGTGCTGGCTGAGGCCGGCCGCCGGGCCGCCCAGCAGGCCGCACAGCCCCTCCTGCGGCGCGAGAAGCACCTGCTCCAGTTGCTTGCCAGGCAGGACGAAGAGACGGAGCGCCTGCAGAAGATGCTGGCGCTGGGAGCGCAGGGGCGTCTGCTCCAGGGCTGGCTGTGGCAGTGGCCCCAGGACTACAGGTCAAAGCTCGTCAGCGTGGAGGGCGAGGACGGTCCGGTGGACATAGCGCTGGATCCGCGCTTCACCCTCAGGGAGAACATGGAGCGCTTCTTCCATCAGGCCAAGCGCGCGGCGCGCGGCTTTGCGCACGTGGAAGCGCGCCGCAGGGCCCTGGCCGAGGAGCTCAAGGCCGTCCAGGACCGTCGTCGCGAGGTGCTCATGGGCGGAGCGGGGGCAAGGAGGGAGGCGAAGAAGGCACAGCCCCAGGCACTGCCGGCAGAGACGCCGAAGCGCGTCCAGGTCTTTGCGAGCTCGGACGGCTTCACCCTGCTGCGGGGGCGCGACGCCAGGGGCAACCTCGAGGTGCGCCGGCTCGCCTCCCCGCACGACATCTGGGTGCATGCTGAAGGCGGCCCCGGCGCGCACGTGATCATCCGCCGCAGCCACGGCGGCGAAGCCGTGCCCGAGCGCACGCTGGACGAGGCAGGCTCGCTGGCGGCGCTCAAGAGCTGGCTCAAGGACGAGCCGAGCGCTCTGCTCACCTACTGCGAGGTTCGCCACGTCAAGCCCCTGCGGGGCGCTCCGCTCGGCACCATGCGCATGGACAAGGTGCTCTTCACGCGCACCGTCCCCGTGGATCCCTCTCTGGAGGAGCGGCTCGCGCCCGGCAGGGGAGGCGGTTCGGCCAGCGGTCAGTAGCTCGCGATGAGCCGCCCTTCCTTGTCTTTGAATCTGCCGACGCAGCAGAAGATGAGGTCGATGATCCACCAGATGCCGAATCCGCCGAGGGTCAGGATCATGAGTATGCCCGTGCCTATCTTGCCGGCGTAGAAGCGGTGGATGCCCAGGGAGCCGAGCGCTGCGCACAGCAGGCTCAGCACGATGCGGTTCTTGGGGCTGAGCTCGTGGCCGGCCGTGTCGTAGCGCGGAAAGCCGGCCGGATAGGCCGGATCGCCGTAGCCGTAGCCCTCAGGCTTGCTGAAGGTGGTCTGGACCTTTTGCCAGGCCTGCTGGCCGAACTGTCCGTACTGCCCCTGCTGGCTGTACTGTCCGTACTGCGCCTGCTGACCGTACTGTCCCTGCTGGCTGTATTGTCCCTGCTGTCCCTGGGTGCCGTACTGGTCCTGCTGGCCAAACTGGCCGCAGGCATTCTGCTGGCATGCCTGGCCGGGCTGGCAGGAACTGCCCTGCATCCGGCCCCAGAATTCGCCGGTTTCGCTGTTCTGGCCTGCCTCGGGGCGGGGATGCTTGGGAAGCTGGACAATGCCTGTCACGTTGCCGCAGGCGGGGCAGATGGTGTCGCTGTCGGAAATGGCTTTGCCGCAGTGCTTGCAGTTCATGGCTTGAGTCCTTGTGCGTTTGCGTCCTGTCGGGGGCGAAGGGGCCCGCGAACCTGTTCGCGGGGGGGCAGATCGGCTGAGGCCTTGGTCACGCCTTGGCCTTGTCGGCGTGCGCCTGCATCCAGGTCCAGGCGCCATCCATGTCGTAGAAGTGGAGCGCCGTGTCGCTGTCGCGCAGGCGCTCCGCCACCAGATGGTCGTACTTTTCGAAAAGGGGTTCGGGAAGCGCCCTGACGAGCCGTCCGTCGTCCGGCCGGGGTCTGGAGACGACGGCGTGCATAGTCCGTTGCAGCTGGGCGGGCGTGGCGTCCTTGACGTCGATGATGCCATTGTAGTCGTCGGCCTCGAATCCTTCAAGCCGCAGGAGGGCGGCAATGGTCCGCGCCGTCTTGTCGCCGAGCCAGGGCAGGATGAAGCTGCGGCCTTCGTCGCGCACGATCGCCTTGTGCTCGAGGTCGAACTCCCAGAAGGCCTCCCGCCCCTCCCGGAAGAGGGCGAGCGCGCCGGCATCGCAGACGCGGGGCTCCTCGCTGGAGCAGTAGAGCGCGAACATTTCCTGGCGCACATGCCCGTGGACTTCCGCACTCTGGCCGGCAAACTTGGGCGGCGCGCCGTCCGCGGCCGGTTCCAGCAGTATGCAGCGCCGCCTGTCGTCCACCTCCGACACCTTCCAGCTCTTGCCGGCAAAAAGGATGCGCTGGCCGGGCTCGAGGGGATCGGTCATGGGCAGGCGACCTATGACCTGGTCTTCGGTTGCCAGGGCGTAGTCCTCCGGCGTGCGGAAGGCCACGGTGAAGCCGGCGTCCTGCGTGAGGGCAAGGCCTTGCTCCGTGAGGACAAGGGCGTGGTCTGCGCCCGAGTGGAGCAGGTCGAGCCTGGCCAGTCCCTTGAGCAGCTCGACGAAGTCCTGCCCCTCCACGGGGAAGGGGCCTGTCTGGCAGAGCAGATGGTGCAGCTGCGAGGGGCGGGCCGCGCCGTACTGGGCGAGGAGGGAGAGAATCTGCTGCACGAGCGTCGAGTAGTGGGCCCGCCTGTCGGCAAGGGGCTCGTACCACTTGCGCTCGAGCAGGCGGAGCATGGCGAGGCTCTGGAAGAGGTCCAGACGCAGCCTGTCCCAGAGGGGTTCCTTTCTGGTCCGGCCGTTTTCCATGATGAAGAGGCGCAGCACCGGCTGCCCGTTGCGCCGGCCTGAGCGGCCGAGGCGCTGGCGCAGGCTGGAGACGGAGCTGGGCGCGGCCACCTGGGCGATGGAGTCCACGCTGCCGATGTCGATGCCAAGCTCGAGCGTCATGGTGCACACGGCGGTGGTGGGCTTGTCGGGATCCTGCAGGCGCAGCTCGAGCCGGTGCCGCAGCTCCCGCGAGAGGCTGCCGTGGTGGGGGAAGAATTCGTTCTCGAGGCCGCGCTCTTCGCAGAGTTTGGCCAGATCGCTGGCCAGGCGCTCGGTGCGCGTGCGGGAGTTGGCGAAGACGAGGTGGTTTCCGCCTTCGAGGTATCTGAAGAGGTCCTCGACGAGCCTGTCGTTGGTGGTGCAGAGCTTGCCGTTTTTCGTGAAGAAGCGGAACTGGTAGCCGCGCACCTGGATGAGAGGGCTGGTACGGGCGCCGCCTTCTTCGAGAAGCCGGCAGGGATAGCCCTGGCGGTTGGGGCGCAGCATCTCCGCGCTCTCCTCGAGGCTGCCGAGCGTGGCTGAGAGGGCGATGCGCGGCACCTTGCGGTGGAGCATGGCATCGATGCGCCGGAGCAGCGACGCCAGCTGCCAGCCGCGCTCGCCGCCGACGAAGGCGTGGAATTCGTCGACGACGATGCACGCAAGGCCGGCAAAGGCCTCGTGGCACCAGCCGTTGTGACGCATGAGGAAGGTCTCGAGCGACTCGGGGGTGACGAGCAGCACGCCCGAGGGCTTGGCAAAGAAGTCCTGCTTCTGGCTCCAGGGAATGTCGCCGTGCCAGGGCGTGACGGGGATGCCGAGCGGCTGGCACAGGGCCTGGAGACGCCGCGCCTGGTCGTTGATGAGGGCCTTGAGGGGGCTGAGGCACACGATGCCGCAGCCCTCGGCGGGCTGAGAGGCGAGCCGGGTCAGGGCCGGCAGGAAGGCCGCCTCGGTCTTGCCGGCCGCCGTCGATGCCGAAACGATGACGTCGGTGCCTCCTTCGAGGATGGGGCGCACGGCATCCCGCTGGATGTCGCGCAAGCCGTTCCAGCGCTGGTTTTTGATCCAGAGCACGAGGCGCGGATCGAGCAGGTGCAGTTCGGGGCAGTCCGTCATGGGCAGATTGTCGTGGGCAGATCGTCGTGGAAAGGGCGTCGTGGAAAGGGCGTTCGCAGGAAAAAATGCTCCGGCCTCCGTTGCTGGGCGGGGGCCGGAGCGCCGAGATGCCGTGAAAAAGGGGAGCTAGCCGAGCGCGATGGCCTTGCGGATGCGCGCGAGGCTGTCCTCCTTGCCGAGGAAGGCCATAAGGTCGGGAAGATGGGAGCCTCCCATGTAGCCGACGATGGCGGCACGCAGGGGCGGCGCCACCTGCTTGAACTTGAGGCCCTGGCCCTCGACGTAGGCCTTGAGCGCCTCGTTGATGGGCTCGGGGGAGAAGTCTACCACCTGCTCGAAGCAGGGCAGGAGCTTCTCGAGGTGCGCTCTGCCTTCGGCGTTGAGCTGCTTTTCCACGCAGGCGGGGTCGAACTCGAGCTCGTCGGCGGTCTTGAGCATGGGCGCAAAGGAGGCCGCCAGCTCCACGAGGGTGCGCGCACGGTCGCGGAACAGGGTGCACAGGGTCTGCAGGCGCTCGTCGGACAGGGCGCCGTATCCGCAGTCCTCAGCGAAGGGGCGGGTCAGGCGGGCCAGCTCCTCGACCGGGAGCTTCTTCATGTAGTGGCCGTTGAGCCATTCCAGCTTGCGGGAGTCGAAGCGGGCCGCGGAGGGGTTGAGATGCGTGCCGTCGAAGAGCTCGACGAGCTCCTCCAGGCTGAAGATCTCCTGGTCGCCGTGGGACCAGCCGAGGCGGACCAGATAGTTGACCAGCGCCTGGGGCAGCAGGCCGTCCTTCTGGTACTCGATGACGGCGCGGGCGCCGTGGCGCTTGGAGAGCTTGGCGCCGTCGGGGCCGAGGATCATGGGTACGTGGCCGAAGGTCGGCACCTCGAAGCCCAGCGCCTGGTAGATGAGAATCTGGCGCGGGGTGTTGGAGACGTGATCGTCGCCGCGGATGACGTGGGTGATGCCCATGTCGTGGTCGTCCACAACCACGGCCATGTTGTAGGTGGGCGTGCCGTCGGAGCGGCGGATGACCATGTCGTCGAGCTCGGCGACGTCGATGCTGATGCGGCCCTTGACCATGTCGTCGAAGACCACCTTGCCCTGCAGGGGGCACTTGAGGCGCACGCAGCGGCCTTCGCCGGGGCCGAGGCCGAGCTCGCGGCAGTGCCCGTCGTAGCGGGGCTTGAGCCCGAGGCCCTTGGCGCGCTCGCGCATGGCATCGACCTCCTCCGCCGTGCAGGAGCACCAGTAGGCGTGCCCCGACGCGAGCAGCTGGTCCACGTACTTGCTGTACACGTCCATGCGCTTCGTCTGGTAGGTGGTTTCGCCTTCCCAGGTCAGCCCCAGCCACTGCATGGAGGCGAGGATGGAGTCGGTGTATTCCTGTTTGGACCGCTGCAGGTCCGTGTCTTCAATGCGGAAGCGGAATTTGCCCTTGAAGTGGCGGGCGAGGAGCCAGGAGAAGATGGCGGTGCGTGCGCCGCCGATGTGCAGGTGCCCCGTCGGGCTGGGGGCGAAGCGGGTGGTAACGCTCATGGGTCGAGGTCTCTTGTCTAGAAGGTTGCTTTTTGGCGTCGTGGGGCCCGGCGTGCGGGCTTGGCGGTTGTACGCAATTTGGCGTCGTGGGGCCCGGCGTGCGGGCTTGGCGGTTGTACGCAATTTGGCGGCTTTGCGCAACGAAGCCCCGTGCGGAGCCCTCTGGCGGGCTTGGCGGCATGTCCGGGCGATCGGCGCGATCGGGACTGGCCCTCCGGATGCGGGGGAGGGACTAGGCTCGGGCTGCGGCCGGCCTGCCGGTGCGGCTCCTGGACCGCACGGTTTGCATGAGGGCGCAGAGGCCAAGGACGCCGAGGCCTGCGGCATAGCCCCACCAGCGCTCCTCGTAGGGGAGGAAGAAGCCCGTGAGGGCGAAGGGGTAGAGCATGAGGAGGGTGCCTGTGCACAGCAGGAGCATGTCGAACAGGTTGTTCTTGGCCATGAACCAGCCCTGGGTGAGCGAGGCGAAGGCCATGCAGCCGGCGACCGTCATGAGGAAGATGAAGACGGCGACGGGGATGCTGTCGATGTTCCAGAGCAGGATGTCGTGGTTGAAGATGAAGAAGGCCGGCAGCACGGCGGTGCGGATGTCGTAGAAAAAGCCCTGGATGCCGGTGGCGATGGGCGAGCATTTGGCGATGGCCGCGCCGGCGTAGGCCGCGAGGCCCACGGGTGGCGTGTCGTCCGCCAGAATGCCGAAGTAGAAGCAGTAGAGATGGGCCGCGATGAGCGGAAGCGCCAGGGAGAGGCCGTGGATCTGCAGTCCCGAGGCGAGATCCACGAGCACTGGCGCCGTCAGGGAGGCCATGATGATGTAGTTGGCCGTGGTGGGCAGGCCCATGCCGAGCAGGAGGGAGGCGACCGCGGTGATGAGCAGAAGCAGGAAGACGCTGCCGCCTGAGAGCACCTCCACGAAGGTGGTGATCTGCTGGCCGAGGCCGAGGGAGACGCAGCCCACGATGATGCCGGCCGAGGCCGTGGCCAGGGCGACGCCTACCATGTTGGCCGCGCCCGCGACGAGCGAGTCGAAGAGCTGCCAGCAGCCCTCCTTGAGGGCCTGGGCGAGGGATGTGCCGCGCAGGCGGGCGAGGACGAGGGGCTGGCCCACGAGGATGACGGTCAGGACGGCGATAGACTTGAGCACCGCCAGCTGGGGGGAGTGGCGTTCGTAGACGAGCTCCCAGAGCAGGACGAAGAGGGGAAGAAGGTAGTGCGCGCCTGCCTTGAGCGTGCTCCAGAAGTCGGGCGTCTGGTCCTTGGGCAGGCCCTTGAGGCCGAGCTTGCAGGCCTCGACGTGGGTGATCCAGAAGAGGCCGGCGTAGGCGGCGAAGGCGGGAATGGCGGCCGCCTTGCAGATGTCGAGATAGGGCAGGCCGACGTATTCGGCCATGATGAAGGCCGCGGCCCCCATGACGGGCGGCGCTATCTGGCCGTTGATGGAGGCCGCCACCTCGATGGCCGCCGCCTTTTCTGCCGGATAGCCCACGCGCTTCATGAGCGGAATGGTGAAGGTGCCGGCCGTGACGACGTTGGCGATGCTGGATCCCGACACCATGCCGGAGAAGGCGGATCCAAGCACCGCGGCCTTGGCCGCGCCTCCGCGGAAGCGCCCGAGGACGCTCACGGCAAGGTTGATGAAGAAGCGCCCGCCGCCCGCCTTGTTGAGCATGGTGCCGAAGAGCACGAAGAGAAAGACCACGGACGAGGAGACCTGGAGCGGCACGCCGTAGATGCCTTCGGTGTCCATGCTGATCTGCGACACGAAGCGGGAGAGGGAGGCGCCCTTGAAGGCGATGAAATCGGGCAGATGGGGGCCGGAGAAGACGTAGGCGATGAAGAGGGTCGCGATGACGGGCAGGGCTGGCCCGATGGCGCGGCGCGTGGCTTCGAGCAGCAGGACGACCAGAGTCAGGCCAACGGCGATGTCCATGCCCGTCGGCAGGCCCGAGCGCTGGGAAATGCCCTCGTAGTCGAGGACGATGTACACGGCGCAGAGGCTGGCTGCTATGCCGAGGACGGCGTCAAGGGCCGTGCAGCGCCTGAAGAAGCCCGGATTCCTGTTTCCCTTGGAACGTATCAGGGGGGTGGTGAGGTAGAGGAGA